>JAABUZ0100005993.1_pt1 | contig 15514 bp, 17 predicted proteins | sample 5562091 | NCBI WGS metagenome assembly JAABUZ01 (sample SAMN12813069, study PRJNA571459) | rock metagenome | isolation source: Antarctica rocks | place: Antarctica: Victoria Land, Linnaeus Terrace sud | collected 2015-12-21 | reverse complement strand
CCTGGTTTGGGACCAGGAGGTCCACAGTTCAAGTCTGTGTACCCCGACTTTTGCGGGAGTAACTCAGTGGTAGAGTTCCTGCCTTCCAAGCAGGCTGTCGCGAGTTCGAGCCTCGTCTCCCGCTTTTTTTGATTGACCGTCTCTTTGCAAGCCCACTACGAGCCGCTTCGCGACAAGCGAGCGGTGTGAGGGAAAGCAAGGTGGCGGTTTTGTTTTTGGTGAAAAGGCGTGCAGTGACATCCTGCCTAGATTTTGTGCGACATCCTGCCTTGTCGAGTACGCGACACCCTGCCTTTACAAACACGCGACATCCTGCCTCCGCATTGCATCATCAGAAATCTTGAACCATGACAGCATGAAATCGGATGATTTGGGGATCATTTTGTGCTGTTGAGCAAGGCAAGAGCCTTGCGTCATCACGCTGTGTTTGAGAAGTGATGAAGGTGATACAATGAAGGAAACGAGCAAGATTGTTGGTGAGGTATGCAATGATGTCGTTGTCGTTTCGACGTCTTTGACTCATGCGAGACCTCGTAGGAGGAGGCGGAAGGTGGCAGTGGGATTGAGTCTTCAGGCCAAGCGCGAAGTCCTTGAGCAATTCCTTCCTGTGTATCGAGATGCAGTGGGGACGCAGAAGCGAGTGGTGCTGGATGACGTTGTTCGTCTAACGGGCTATCACCGCACGTATGCAAGCTGGCTGTTGAATCAGTCCACACCAGTGCATCAACCTGCTGTCCGTCCACGCCAACGGCACTAATAGCAGAGGTCGAAGAGGTGTTGGTGCAGGTGTGGAACATTGCGAATCGTCTGTGTAGCAAACTGCTCATCCCGTCTCTGCCGATGTTTCTCGATACGCTGGAACGGCACGAGCATCTTCGCCTCATGCCGGAGTGTCGAAGCCAATTGCTTTCCATGAGTACAGCCACCGCAGACCGCCTTCTTCGCCCCCATCGAGGACAAGCGGTTCGCGGTCTGTGTACCACGCGAGCAGGCACCTTGCTCAAGAGTAACATCCCCATTCGCACGTTTGAGCAGTGGGATGAGCAGAGACCTGGGTTTGTCGAAGCAGACTTGGTCGCGCATTGTGGCTCCTCGATGGAGGGAACCTACCTCTTCACCCTGACTCTCACCGATATTGCCACGGGCTGGACGGAATGCCTTCCTCTGCTCAGCAAGAGTGCAGAGGCAGTACTTGTCGTACTCCAACGGGCACGCTCTCTCTTTCCCTTTCCCCTGTTGGGCTTGGATACCGATAACGGAACTGAATTCATGAATGAGGTGCTGTTCGCGTATTATGAGCAGGAACACATTACCTTCACGCGAGGGCGTCCTCTGCTCAAGAACGATCAGTGCTACGTGGAGCAGAAGAATGGGCATATTGTCCGTCAGGTGGTGGGCTATGATCGCTTTGTTGGAGCACAGGCATATCAGCACATGGACGATCTCTATCGGGTGCTCAGCCAGTATGTCAACTGGTTCCAACCCTCGATGAAGTTGTGTGCGAAACTCAAAGAGGGAAGAAGGGTGCGACGCATCTATGATGAGGCAAAGACGCCGCTCATGCGTCTGCTGCAAGCACAGGTGGTGCCAGCCGAGCACGAGCGTGACCTGAGGAAGCAGTTTGAGGACCTGGACCCAGTCCGTCTGTTGGAGCAAGCGCAACAGGCACAACAGACGCTCTTTTGCTGTGTGACAGGTGTTGTTCTCCAGAGCGAGAAGAGAAGACGATTGTTGGCGTGTGAACGGTTTTGCGTCGTCGGGAGGTCGCTGGTGCCGAGTGCTGCTGATGCAGTGTTGCGCAGAGAGTTTGGGACAGGAAGGGGAGAAGAGGAGCAATCAGCAACAGCTTCGTTATTGGAGTGGCACCGGACATGCAACGATCCCTTTCAGGAGCAGTGGGACCTGATTGCCAAGTGGGTGTGTGTTGATCCTACGCGGAGTTGTCGAGCGATGTTTGAAGAACTGCGACGGTTGTCCCCCGACCACTATCAGCCCTCGCATCTACGAACGTTGCAACGAGGGGTGCGCAAGATACGAGCACGACTTCCTGACAGAGGCGTACCACAGCAGGAGAATATGCAGAATGGAGAGGTGTCTCCCTCTCTGGTATCAGATGAGCGTGTACAGCAGCAGAATGATGTCTATGATTCAGGTGTGTCCATCTCTACGGAAGGAGGTGAGGAGAAACACAACGACGATACAAACGAGCACGTGGTAGTGCCTGCTCACATCCCATCCTTCCCGTTTTCCGTTGATCCACCAGAAGAGCGAGCGTCTGTTCACGAGCCATTGTCTGAACGTGCTCCTTTCAATCCGTCCACGACGAACGAAGAGCAGGTACCAGAGACATCGCTCGTGTCGGGCATCTTTCTAGAGCCAACCAGGTACAGCAAGACCCCAATGAGCATCACAATAGAAGAGGCTATTAGGGACTATCTGGAGGCACAGCAGCGAGCAAACCGACGACCAAAGACAATTGAGTGGCACGAGACGGCATTGGGTCTGTTCGGACAGTATCTGCAATCCGAGTGTCAGTGTGTTCTGCTTACTGAGATGACAGAGGAGTATGTGCGTGAGTGGATGGGGTCTTTGGAGATGCCGACAGCACTGGGGCTGGTGCGCTCAGCGAACACGAGACGGTCCTATGCTCGTTCTGCTCATGCGTGGTGCCAGTGGGTAGTGAATGCTGGATATCTCAGGCGAACGCCTTTTGCCACGATCAGTCTTCCCCAAGAGGACCCACCAGTGATGCGTCCTCTGGAAACGGAGGAATGGGAGCGGTTGCTGCTGGCGTGTCACTCGCCAGGGGTGAGCGGTGCGATACCGGAGTGGGCACCAGTACGCAATCGAGCGTTGTTGTGGGTGCTTCATGATACAGGGATGCGGTTGTCAGAGGTGTGTGTATTGCGTCTTGGAGATATCGATCTAGCGCAGGGTATGCTCATAGTGAGAAGAAATGGTTTTAAGGGACGACGACTTCCACTGGGACATGAGGCGTTGGAAGCGGTGCGTGTGTACGTAGAGCAATATCGGTTGAGCGGAAGGACAGCGTGTATCACGCAAGGAGGGATGGGCGACAAGTCGCTCTTTCTCTCGGAGACGGGACATGCGCTGACCGAGAACGGGATGGTGTTGGTGTTTCGTCGTCTGAGAGCACGAGCAGGGGTGACGAGAGAGGAGATCGGGCCAACGTTAGTGCGAGACAGCTTTGCGGCGAGATATTTACAAGCAGGAGGTGATGTGTTCACGTTACGGGACCTGTTGGGGTATCAGGAGAGCGTAGCCGTCAAACGCTTCCTGCGGATGAGCAATAAAGAGACGAAGAACGACAAGAGAGAGGCGTGTGAATGAGAAATGGCTATTTCCCATTGTTCCACACTCTCTCCTGCTGGTGTAAAGATGGAATCACTGGCGAAGGGTGCCAAGAGATGGATGCGTGAAGATGTGAGTCGTATGCTTCGCTCTCCCGCATGTTGAAACATGATACGCGCCACGACATATGGTGTTTCAACATGTGGGAGAGCTACATACGTATCAAAGTTTCACTTCCCAAATTTCACTCGTTGCAGACTCATAGGCTATTTGGGCGGCGTATGCGAGAGAGCGATTACACATGGATGGGTACATTGTGTCAGACTGCTGTAGCAAATAATCGAAACTCTTGAGCGTTGTTTGCTAGAGTGATCAGACGTTCAAAATGCAGACCCAGCTTTTCGAGTAGATGAACCGAACGCTGATTCTCAGATGTCGTGATAGCCACAATACGCTGCAGGCCCAGAACCTGTCTCCCATGCGCTATGGTTGCAGAGGCCGCTTCATACGCGTAGCCTTGGGACCAAAACTGGGGAAGAAAAGCAAAACCAATATCCACATCGTCTAAAGACGCTCTTTTGATCAATCCGCAGATGCCAATCGGGATACCGTCATCTTTGAGAGCGGTGAGGTACAGACCAAAACCTTCGCGAGTGTACATAGCCGTTGGTCCACGCAAAATATACGCACTGGCATCTTCGAGAGTTCGTACACCGATGTCACCGATAAATTGTATCCACGAGGGATCGTTCGTCAAGGCAAGGATAAAAGCCGCATCGTCCGCGGTGAGATGACGGAGGACCAGCCGATCTGTTTCAATCACGTTCAATGGTGAGGAACCTCTTTCTAAGCAGTTGTTGATGATAACACTATACACTATGAAAGCGTGAAGAAGTATGCTCTTCTTTCGTATCTTTGTATATGAAACGAGCGACAATCCAGAGTGAGCGAGAGCGAGAGGAGCAACACAGGTGCTATGTTCAAACAATTGGTAAAAGCGTGGATGGCATCAATGAGAGGAGTATCCGATGAGAACAACAAAAACAGGATGTCCAAGCACCTTGCAATATTTTATCGACAGATACGCACCGCAATTTCTAAGACGCTGCCGGATGATTGGCAGAGAGTATGGGTGCTCGTTGAAATGGAGGTGGACACGGGGTCGCTCGTCTGCTATTATCGCGGTGAAGATGGTTCCATAAAGCCACTGATGAGCGGGGTATCGTTAGAGGTCTATAGCGCGTTTCGGAGAGTACGACAGGAGATGAGCCAAGCAAGCACGCCCCCTTTATGGAGTTCGTTGACCTACATCCTTCAAAGAAACGGGACGTTCAGTATCGACTACGGATATGACCCTGTACCCATCGAGGATGAAGAAGAACGACGGCACATGTGGGAGCAAAAATATCTATTGTAGGGAACGCAATCCGTTGAGCAGAGAGTTTTGCCTCATCGGCGAGCTTGTGTAAGAGCCATAGAAGAGGTGTCCTTACGCGATTTTTTTTCCTTTGAGAGACAATATGGGCACGGTCATACGCAGTTCTCCATAGGTGTCCGCGATCTGATTGAGTTTGTTTTCGAGGAACGTGAATACCTGCTCTTCGTCCTCTGGATCGACGACCCGTCGCCAACCCTCTAAGAAGCCCAACTTCGTCAAGGCATGATTGAAGAAAGCACTGCCATTCAGATAGCGTAGCTGGAACTGCTCCTCTTTGACATCAACCAGATGAAACCCTCCTGCTTGGAGCAAGCTCCTGAGAGAGCCTTTCGTTCCGCGGTGAGCCTCATGTATCTGTAATCGCTCCATGTATGCAGGTTTCTGGAATTCCGACACGATCTGACGAAATACCTCATAAAACTCAGACATATGCCCTATTGGATTTGTCGTCAGAACGATCTGGGCTCCGGGTTTCGCAACACGGAAACATTCTGCCAACACTGCTGGGGGATCAGCAAAATTGTTGATCCCCAGATTGGAAACGATCATATCAAAGGTCTGCTCTTGAAACGGGAGATGCTCGGCATCTGCTTCAAGCAGCTGCACATTGGGGAACTGATACGTCTGCAACTTCGACCTGGCTCTCTCTATCGCTTCTTTCCAACTATCAACGCCAATCACTTGACAAGTTCTTCCATATATTTGTGCTAATTCAAAAAGCGGAAAGCCCGTTCCACAGGCGAGGTCCAGAATGTTGAGATTGGGACGGAGTTCCAGGTGATCGAGGAGAATGAAGCCAAATCTCGCAGCCCAAAGCGAACACTCGTCAATGACTGAAGCGATGTCAGAATGACTTCCATCAAAGGGAAAGCGAAGATACTCTCTCATATGTCAACCTTTCTTATAGCACAGATAGAAGGACACTCTTCATCGTGTGATAGGTGTGCTTGGCTTCCCGTTGAGACATGCAGTTATTACAGGAAAGTGCGTCTCATCGAGACAAAACTACTCTCTTTGGCCCCGAACACCTCTGGTGCCTGTCGTTCTCCCTCTTCAAACCCCAGTCGTATCCAGAACCGAAACGCTTTTTCGTTCTGCAGTGCCACCGAAAGACGGATAGCATGTGCGCCAGAGGAAATCACCCATTGCTCAAATGCCCGATAGATCTGCTCTCCCCTCTGGTGTCCGCGCCATGCAGGTTCTAAAAGTAACAAACCTAGAAACCACTCCCCTGAACGTGGATAATCGCGCACAGCGTCGAGCAAACCAATACAGTGATGCGGTGCAACAAAAATGCCAAATAGCCATTTGTCCTGCTCGTTCTTTCCTTCTGGAAGCTCGGTACATAAACGCAGAGCAAGGGAAGGAGAAGGAGGAAGACCTGCAATAAGGTCCAAATAGTCGGCGCAACGCTCAAGAACAGCTTGAATGAGAGAAACGTCCGCGCAGGTAAGTTTTGCGAAGGTATATCCTTCGAGCGATGGCAGTACTTCTCTTTTCTCGCTCATGTTTCCATCCTTTTGCCCCATCTACCTCATAAAGAGAGTAGCAGGGTACATCTGTCAAGAGTATGTCATATTTACTAGGGATTGTTTTAACAACGTAGAGACAAACCAGAAGAAGTCGGCAAAGCATTATTCGCACTGATGCGAGAAACTACACTTTTCCTGCTTCAAGAATAGGCTCATGAGAAGAAGATCAATGTAACTTCCATCATCAGTTTTTACTTGTTTCATAAGCCGTCCTTCTTCCCGAAAGCCGAGCGAGGTATAGAGATGGATCGCTCTTTCGTTGGTTGCAAAAACCTCAAGCCTGAGCTTTTCGAGGAGCGTTTCTGCTTCTGCCCATGTCAGAAGAGCGGTGAGCAAGGCTTTCCCTATGCCCTGGTCCCTCCATTCTTTGTTCACCCCCATCCCCAATTCTCCCTGGTGAGTAAGGCGTCTTCTCGTATCCTGGTAAAAATTCAGAAACCCAATCAACACCCCATTGATTTCAGCAACAATAATGGTATTCCTTACACGCTTCCTCTGGTTGGAAATCCATTCTCTCTTTGGCTCTACGGTCATCGCGTATTCTTCTGGTGCCCTCATCATAAACTCGCTTTCCTCAAGGACTGAGTGTACAAGGTTCAAGAACGCTTGGGCATCAGAAGGGAGCGCGGAACGAATGAGGATTGTTTTCCCGTTCCTCGAACAATATGTTTGTGATACAATTTGGCTCATCTGTTTCCCTTCCAAACGAACACGTCTCTGAGAACGTATGTCTTTATGCTTCGTCACCTGTTGGAATGACTCCTGCTCCTTCAACCATGAGGATGACCGTGCGCTCAGGTGCTCGTGTTCGATGCATTACCCCTTTCGGGATTGTAAACCCCTGTTTTGGAACAAGGTCAACCGTTCGATCTTCCAGGTCAATGAGGAAGTGCCCTTCAAGCACAAAAAAGAACTCGTCTTCGTTGTCATGCTTATGCCAGTGAAATTCTCCTTGCATGATCCCAAGTCTCACAACGCACTCGTTCACCTTGCTCAGCGTTTGGTTATACCAGGGAACGTCACAGGTATTGATGAGCGTCTGGATGTCCATCTGTTCTAAGGGGGCGTACCGCGTGTCCAGGTTGATTTGGTATGATGCATGAGAATCCATTGTGATCTCCTTCTCTCTCAATAATGATAGTTGTAGAATTACATTATCTTCTTTGTAGGAAATGCAGCATCTTGCTCCATTCCTCTTTCTTCGACAATGCCTTCCAAGCGCAGCTTCGCAAGTGCAACATACGCACTCGTTCTCATGACTATTGAGCGGTCCAAACGCGCCGCGTTGAAGTATATCTCTTCATTCTCAAGCAGCGAGGGATTAGCAACCACCTTCAACTCAGGATTGAACGAGAAGGGTAAGATGGTCCCTGTCACACTCCCCGCAAGCTGTTCGGCGATCTCTGGTGAGGCAAAGGCGGCGTAAGTCCCTCCCAGCAGTGCCTTGACCGCAGACACATTGACTCGTGTATCGCCAGGAACAATTGCCAGAACATACTTGGTGACTTTTTTACCGATCTTGACCATCAGGACAAGACACTTTGCTGCTTGCGAGAGTGTGTTCCCACGTAGTGAACTGACCACTTCCGTTCGCCCTTCGGGTGCATGGTCGATCAGCCGATAGGGGACGCCATGCTGATCGAGCAATGCAACGAGGCGTGTGTACGTATCTCCTTGCTCCATTCTTTTTCCTCTCTACGTAGATGAAATGATGGTGTTGTACAACGTGCAATTTGGGCTAGACAGGATGTCGTATCTCAATCATGAGCCATATGCCAAGTGCTCCCATTACCGCACCAGCCATCCTATCAATCGAGGTCTTCGCTCGCAGATAGCCAGCGCGAGGACGCTCAGATGAAAGGAGGAGTGCAACAAGTGTGTACCAGCCTGTCTCGACGAGCAGGATCAGCAGGAGCAACACTCCACCTATCCATACTGGAAGTTGCGCTGGCAGGAATGCCGCAAAGATACTGCTATAGACGATGGCTGTCTTGGGATTACTCAGTTGTGTTGTGAGTCCAAGAGCGAAGGACGCGCGGAGACGCGTTGTGTTCTTCTCGGCTCCGTTTGCTACAAAAAGCGGAGTACGAGCTCCTCGCCAAAGTCGGACCGCCACAGAGAGCAGATACAGACCACCAAGTAGCTTGAACGCAACGTAGAGCCATACTACATGGATCAATACTGCACGCAAGCCGAGGAGTGCGAGACTCCCAAAGATGAGCGCACCGATGCCCATGCCAAGGGCAGCCGCAAGCCCATCGAGTCGGGATACCGCGATTGCGGTACGTGCGACAAGAACAAAGCTCGGTCCTGGGCTAATGGCACCGATCAGCAAAGCACCAAGAATGCCGAAGAGAGCGATGAGTGTCTCCATGAAGATGATCCTCCACGCTGGTATTCAAAGAAGAAAACAGAGAATAGCCTTGAAGTACCCATAGCACGTTTAGCGATGATGCCACGCATACAATACACGCTTCTCTTGCTCAGGGTCGAGTCCAGCGTACAGCTTTTCTTGAGGAGAACGATGAGCATCCCACAGAAGCGTCTCTCGAACCGTCGTCTCTACAGGACGAAAGGTAAGACCTGCTGAGAGTGCTTTCTGCACATTGAGCGAGAGAAAGCCCGCACTGTCTTCCTCTTCGGGAAGCCATAACGGAAGTTGAGACCAGGGCTGGACTCCCTGTTCCAAGAGAAAGCTGTCGCTGAGCCAGGTGAAAGTTGCATCACTTTCGCTCACTGTTTTGCACGCTTCTACGACGTGTTGCATCGTCAGGTGAGAGGCTGGTTGAGTCGCATGGTACACGCCATTTTGCTCTCTTTCTATCATCTGGATGATCCACTCTGCTAGGTCACGCGCATCAATATATTGGATGGGACGCTCTGGACGACCCGGTGCGAGGACTTCTCCCCCTTGAGCGACTCGACGGGGCCAATACGTAAAACGGTCACTGTAGTCGTAGGGACCAACGATAAGACCGGGGCGAATGGTGAGTACACGCCCCGGCATCGTCTTAGAAACCGCTTGCTCACAGAGAGCCTTTAATGGCCCGTACATCTCTCCATAATCCTGTGCAATAACGCCGTTGTCTGACGGCATTCGCTGTTCAGCTTCTTGTACTTGCTCAAGAGTCAATGTTCCGACAGGGCCAGTTTCATCCATGCCTACAGTGCGAAAGTCGGAGTACACAGAAATACTAGAAATAAAGACGTATTGTTTGACCACATCGGCAAGAAGCCGAGCTGACGCTTGCACAAGGGATGGGACATATCCACTGGTGTCGATGACGGCATCCCAGTGACGACCTCGTAATGAGGAGAGATCACTTCTGCGGTTCCCTCGTAGTTCCTCAACGGGTGAAGATACATGTGACCGATGCACCCCACGATTGAACAGTGTAATTTCATGCCCTCGTGCGAATGCGGCTTCCACAAGATGGTGCCCAAGAAAGACGGTTCCACCGAGAAGAAGAATTTTCATTGATGTGCTTCCTTTTTGCTCTAAAAATAGGGAAAGACAACTCGTGATCTGGAAAGAAATCCGTAGAGCCTTTCCATAGGAGTGTCTTTCTCACTTTCTGATACAAGAATACTACCTGCTTTTAGCATAATAATAAAGGTCATATATATGCTTATAGCATATGTCAACGAAATTTCTTCTTGAAACGCACGCCAGCTTCCAGGTATTTCAGCAATATATCTTGGGGCAGTTCAAATTGCTGTTATCCCTACATTCTGGAGCAGTGGATTGTTCCCTTCATGTCTCTTGAGAAGCATACCAGGACGATGATGTAACTGTCAATAGTGTTTAGGAAGTTACATTGATCTTCTTTCCATTTTTCTGCACATCCGGTTTTCGCTCATTTTCTGGTCACATCTTACGCTCTCCAATGTCTATAGTGATAAGAGGTTTTCTGCGAAACTGAAAAGGAGTCGTGATGAATATACGAGAAGGAGAGAGGCACACGAAAGAAATATATCAGGAGCGGCAAGCAAGCACAACGACAACAAAGCACACACCACTTATAATAGTTGTCGCTCTCTGCTACATCTTGCTGTGGAGTTCTTCCTTTATCGCTACGAAGGTTGGTGTTACGTATAGTTCACCTCTGACGCTACTTTCGGCGCGGTTTCTTGTTGCGGCACTTCTGATGACACTGCTGGTATACACTTGGAGATTGCCTAGGCCACGGGGTTGGTCTTCCTGGAGCCGATTAGCACTCTTTGGATTGCTTAATTCCGCCCTGTACATGGGGTGTAACTATGTCGCACATCGCTCTCTCTCAGCAGGAATGGGGGCGATCATTGCGGCGACGAATCCACTCCTGTTGACACTTGTCGCTCCGTTTGTCCTTCGTGAGCGATTGACAGGGTGGCGCATCCTCGGCCTCATCCTGGGCTTTGGAGGTGTTATTTTTGTAATGGGAACCAGGCTCAATGAACATGGGCATCTGGATACACTGAGTGGAATGCTTCTTTCCTTTGTTGGCGTTGCGTGCTTGGTTAGTGGTACCATCTTCTATAAGCACTTCTCTCCCAATGAGCATCCTATTGTGGTAAATGCTGTTCAGTTGGGTACAGCAGGACTTGCTTTGGTAGGCCCTGTACTTCTTTTTGAACATCCAGGGCAGATACGCCTTGACGCACCCTTGATATGGGCATTTCTCTACCTTGTCTTAGTGATCAGTATTGGAGCCTCGTTACTCTGGTTCTGGCTGTTGAAAAGAGGTGAGGCAAGTGTCGTAAGTTCTTACTACTTTTTGACACCAATCGCAGGTCTTGTTCTCTCGGCACTTCTCCTCGGCGAGCCATTTGGAGTACGCGATGTGCTTGGACTTGTGGCAGTTGCTCTAGGGATCGCATTCATTCACCGTTCAACACGCTCAGCTTCATGAGAGAGGATGTGAGTATGTCTCTGCCCCAGCTTACCATTCATAGTCTGCGTGTTCGTGCCGTCGATGTTCCACTCGCGCGTCCCATACTGACAAGTAGTGGGACCATTCCTAGCTCTCCTGTAGTACTCGTCGATCTACTGACGAATGAAGGGATTACTGGTCATAGCTATCTTTTCACGTACACCCCTGTGGCACTTCAGCCGATAGCTCAACTCATCTCTCATGTGGCAACGACTCTCGTTGGCGATGTTGTCGCTCCTGTGAGGATTGAACAGAAGCTCCAACAGTTCTTCCGGTTGCTGGGTCCACAAGGGTTAACTGGCATGGCGATGGCGGCTATTGACATGGCTGCATGGGACGCATTGGCCCAGGCAAGTGATCTTCCACTCGTACGGCTTCTTGGTGGAGACCTCCATCCAGTTCCCGCGTATGCCAGTCTTGGAATGGGGCCAGCCAAACGTTTGGCCCATGAAGCTGAGGAGATGGTGGGACAAGGTTTCCAGGCAATCAAGTTCAAAATTGGTTTCCCCAGCGTGAAAACCGACCTTGAGGTTATTCGCGCCGTGCGCAGTGCCGTAGGAAAAGAGATCGCACTGATGGTCGATTACAATCAATGGTTGTCCGTTTCAGAGGCACACCAACGCCTCACATTGCTTGATGAAGAGGGACTCTTTTGGATCGAGGAACCGACACGTGCTGACGATTACACTGGTCATGCGCAGATTCGCCAGGATGCAGGCACACTCATTCAGCTAGGAGAGAACTGGTGGGGGCTTCATGATATGGCAAAGAGTGTGACCGCTGGAGCTTCCGATCTCGTGATGGTTGATGTGATGAAAATTGGTGGTGTGACGGGTTGGCTACGTGCAGCAGCACTTGCTGCATCTGCTGGACTGCCACTTTCGAGTCATATTTTTCCAGAGATCAGCGCACACCTACTTGCTGTCAGCCCTACCGCTCAGTGGATGGAGTATTTAGATGTAGTTGGGACACTGCTTCAGGAACCCGTCGTAGTGGACAAGGGACAGGTCACGCCCTCTTCTCGACCCGGGACAGGTCTCATCTGGCAAGAAGAAATGGTCCAACGTTTTCTTCTACCATGAGAGGCGATTGGGACCCTCAGAGCGATTGCACGCGACGTACAGGAGATAGCACGAGCCAGATGAATGTTACTAACGTGCTGACAGCACCGACAACCATTGTTGTGCGAAGATCAGACCACTCGGCAAGGATGCCACCCAGCAGAGCACCAAACGAACCGACTCCCCAGCTGACGACACGCACTACTGCCGCGACGCGTCTACGTCGTGCTGGAGGGACAAGTGCCTGACGGAGGCTGGTGCTGTTAATGATGTACACGGTGGCAACACCCTGGAAAAGAATTTCACCAAAGATGACGAAGCTCAACGCCAACAGAAAAGGGCCATTGGCGACGGCAATGCACGTTTTTGCTAGACACGCGAGCAGGATACTGATACTGAGCGTCGTTCCCAGGCCGAGACGCTGGGTGAGCGATTGTGTGACAACAGCACCGAGCAACCAGCCACCACCGCCGAACGCACCGATAAGACCGATGATGATAGCTTCCATATGCAGCTTCTGTGAGAGATAGAGTATATATTCCGCCCCCATCATCGAGTCAAAGAGGTTAAAGAGCGCCGCACTGAGTGTCAGGACACGTATGATTGGGTGCTGCCAGACAAAGCGTAGGCCCTCACTTATTTCAGAAAGGAGTTTGTGGGTTGTGGTCAGAGTAGCAGGATGTACTGTTTGGACACGTATCCCTGCAATCGAGGCGGCGGAGACGACAAATGAGATGGCATCGACAAGAAGCGCAAATGGGCCAGAGACGAGTTGAACGAGAGTACCTGCGAGTCCTGGACCAATGACGCTTGCCAGGGCGGTACCCAACTCGAGTTTGCTGTTCGCAGAAACTAACTGATCACACTCAACCAGAGAGGGGAGAAATGACTGGTACGCGACATCAAAGAAGACGGTGAGCACACCTATGAGAAACGCGACCATATAAAGTTGTGTAAGGGAGAGTCCATCACTACCTCTCTTCGTTTTTACCATCTATTCCTCCCTTTTCTCATTATTACTGTAGAGTTTGACTTCCTCCATACCTCATAGAGGGTTTACATAGCCACTGCCTTAACGCTGGCTGCCTGGAGCAATGCCTTGATCACTGGATGGGCAATATGCTGAAAGGCAGAACGTTCTGGCTGGAAGAGCGTCCCAAGGAAAAAAGGATGGTGAGTAAGTTCGAGAACGCGTGCCTCACCAGTCCTGCCTACTCCCGTAACACGCATTTCACCTTGTGCAAACAAGGACTCGAAGGACTTGTTCAAGCCATAATTACAGATGCCGTACTGTTCAACGATCTCGCTTGTGCCATAAATTGTCGCAATGCGTGAGTTCTGTGTGAGTGTAAAGGTGTGTATGTCTTCATTGAATGAGCAGAGAAGAGGCGCAATCAGCAACGTCGAGGCGTCTGGATTCGACTCAGCATGATCCGCTCCGGCAAGTCCGAGGACGTTTCTGGCATACTCGATAACCATATGCTGGAAACCACCACATGTTCCTAGAAAGGGAAGAGCGTGTTCACGTGCAAACTGGATACCTTTGAGCGCACCATCCATACTTAGGTAAGGGGTACCAGGTACAGCCCAGATAGCATGATAGTGTCTCAACTTCTGTTCAGTATTGTGTTCTAGCAGAGGTGTTGTGAGCCATTCAACCTCTACCTGGTAGGCGAGAGCACTTGCGGCAAGTTCTATTGCCCTGGGAATAGCCACATGTGCTTTGATCTCTTGATCAAAATCTCCGATCAGTCCGAGACGAATCATCTTTCTATGTCTCCTTTACAAGTCGCGCACGAAATGATACGAACTAATGTGCATTCGCTGGTTCAAATACAAGAGATGAGCATCGTGGCGATGCACACCTGAATCAAGATGCACTTGGACACAGCCAAGACGATGCGCTTCCTCACTCAGCCAGCGCATCAAGAGACCAGCATGACCTCTTTTGCGAAACGCTGCACGTGTGCTGAGATCGTCCACATAAAGACAATAGCCCCAGGCCAACGTGTGAAGCGTGCGAAATCCAGCAACGGCTACCGCATCTTCAATACCATCCTCGAACACTCCCACGAGCCGATAGCCTTCAGCACGCTGGTCCTTATTTATTCGCCTCATGAATGCATCAAGTGACTCCAAATGTGGTCGAAGCTCAAACAGTGCTGGGTATGCTAAAGATGTCTCTTGCGCTCCGAGTTCTCGTAGAGTTGCCATCTTGTTTCATCTCCGTATCTTTGTTCTGGGAGAACCATGCTATTTTCCTGACTGAGAACGCGCACTTTCCGCCAGTTGCATGAGCAGACGCAGACCAATCTGTAATGTCTTCTCTTCGGAATCCCGTTCGGGATTGTAAGCAGTCAGAGCGGCGGCCTTGATGGGGAAGTGCTTCACAATTGTCCCTAGCACGTGTTCTACCTCTTGGGCAGAAGGACCGCCAGCAGCAGGATAGTCAACGCCTGGTGCTTCTTGCGGGTCAACCACATCAATATCGACATGAAGATAAAAGTTTTGAGCACGAGACACAAACTTGTCGAGTACAAACACACCATCAGTCGTTTGCTCTGCCTGCTGTAATTCGTCACATGTGATGACCTTGATAGCAGATTGTTCCAGTTGTACGCGTTCTTGTGGGTCTAAATCGCGAACACCAACCATTAGCGTTTGAGTTTCTGGTATGGGAATGCTATTGCCGACGTGTGTCCAGAGGTCCTGGTAACAATGTCCTGTGACAATGGCAAGAGGCATTCCACCAAAGAACCCACTTCTCGTTGTTTCGGGAGTATTGAAGTCACCGTGAGCGTCAAACCAGATCACCCCTGTATGTGAGTGGTCAAACCCTGCAAGGATACCCAAACTAACATCACATGATCCACTCACTATCAGAGGAAATTCACCCGCAAGGAGAGTTTGCTCCACTGCCTGTGCTAGTTTCTTATTAACTGCAATGGACGCGGAGCGTGGGTCTGAATGGAGTTCATCTTGTTGTATGCGTTCAACAGTAACGGCAAAATCCTTATCTGATAGTGCTTGCTCTATCCCTACTTGTATATAACGCAAGGGAGACGCGCCTGCGCCACGATTCTCTTCTTGCCCAAGAACATAGGGAACTAGAAGAAGGCGGATATGCATAGTTCTTTCCTTATATGTTAATATCAAACTAAGCCCACTCGACAAAGGGCCAGAGCAAGCACTACACTTGCTCTCGTGAACTGTTGAACATGCTGGAGAAAGGCTCTTCTTTCCACCCGGTTCGACCGA
>JAABUZ0100005992.1_pt1 | contig 15516 bp, 15 predicted proteins | sample 5562091 | NCBI WGS metagenome assembly JAABUZ01 (sample SAMN12813069, study PRJNA571459) | rock metagenome | isolation source: Antarctica rocks | place: Antarctica: Victoria Land, Linnaeus Terrace sud | collected 2015-12-21 | reverse complement strand
GTGCACGCAGCCGAGCGGGAGATAGATGCTCTCGTTCTCGCGCACGAGCACCTCCTCGTGGTCGCGCGTGACCAGCGCCGCGCCGCTGACCACCACCCAATGCTCGGCGCGGTGGAAGTGCTTCTGCAGCGACAGCTTCTGGCCCGGGGTGACGACGATGCGCTTGACCTGGAAGCGGTCGCCGAGGATCAGGCTCTCGTAGAAGCCCCAGGGGCGATAGACCCGGTTGTGCGCCACCGCCTCGTGCCGCCCGGCCTTGCGCAGGCGGTCGACGATCTTCTTGACGTCCTGCGCCCGGTCGCGGTGCATCGCCAGCACCGCATCCTCGGTCACGACCACGATGGCGTCGTCGAGCCCGACCACGGCGGTGACGATGCCGTCGCTGCGGACCAGGCAGTTGTGCGCGCCTTCGATCAGCACGTCGCCGACCGCGGCGTTGCCCTCTGCGTCCTTCGGCAGGCGCTCCCACAGCGCGTCCCAACTGCCGACGTCGGACCAGCCGAGATCGGCGGGCACGACCGCGGCCTGGGTGGTCTGCTCGGCGACGGCGTAGTCGAGGCTGATGTTGGGCGAGGCGGCGAAGGCGGCCGGGTCGAGGCGGACGAAGTCGAGGTCCTGCACCCGCGCCTGCAGCGCCTTGGTCACGGCGGCGACCACTTCGGGCGCATAGCGCTCCATCTCGGCCAGCAGCGTGCTGGCCTTGAAGACGAACATGCCGGAGTTCCACAGATGCTTGCCGGAGGCGACGAGCTGCCCGGCCAGTGCGGCGTCCGGCTTCTCGAGGAAGCGAGCCACGGCGTTGACCCCCGGCGCGCCTGGGATCTCGCTGCCGACTTCGATATAGCCATAGGCCGTCTCGGGCCGGTGCGGCTGCATGCCGAAGGTGACGATCTTGCCGGCCTTGGCGGCGGCGACGGCCCGCTCGAGCGCCTCGATCAAGCTGTCGGTGCGCTCGATCACGTGGTCGGCCGCGAGCATCCACAGCACGGCGTCGGGATCGGTCTCGGCGGCGACGAGGGCAGCGGCGGTGATGGCCGGGGCGGAGTTCCGCCCGACCGGCTCGAGCAGGATCGTCGCATTGTCGATGCCGCAGCCGCGCATCTGCTCGGCGACGAGAAACCGGTGCTCCTGGTTGCAGACGATGATCGGCGCGGCGAACGCGGGTCCCACGCCCCGCAGCGCCGTCTCCTGCAGCATGGTCCGCTCGCTCACCAGCGGCCAGAGCTGCTTGGGGAAACTCTCGCGCGAGACCGGCCAGAGCCGCGTCCCGGAGCCGCCGGACAGGATCACGGGCACCACCGCGCCGGCCGTCATGCCCGACTTCTCCGTCGGCCGGAGGGACGTGCTGGAACTCATGCAATCCTCGATCGAGAAACGAGCGCCCGTATAAGTTGGGCTGCAATATCTTGTCCAGGTCGCGGGGGAGCTAGCCCTGGGGCGGCTCGGCGCCGATCAGCTTTGGCGCCGAGACGGGCGGGAAGTCGAAGCGCTGATCCGGCAAGGGGCGCTTGCTGCGATAGGTCGGCGTCAGCTCTTGCGCCCGCCCCGTCGTCAACGCCCGCTCGATCGCCGCGATGACGCGCACGTCGAGCAGGCCCTCCTCGCCATCCGGCTCCGGATCGATGTCATGCAGGATGCAGTCGGAGAAATACGCGGTCTCGCCGGCGAATTGGTCGACCTGGCGGAAGCTGGTCTGCGACGTGCGGCCGGATTGCGTCAGCGTGTGCTGCAACCCGCTGTTCAGGGCATCGCCGGGCTGACCCGCAGGCCGTCAACTCGGAATTGCCGGTCTGCGCCACGCCCGGCATGAACGCCGCTTGGCTGATCCAGCCTGCCCCGACCACCGCATAGCGGATCTTCCGTTCGTCCTTGCCCGCCATCAACGCCTCCGCTTTCCGTCCGGAGCAAGCGCGGGCGAGCGGACCTGGTTGCGTTCAGCCCTCGACGAGCATTTCGGTCAGGCCGGCCGCGAGCACGGCCAGCAGGTCCGGGAGGGTGAGCGCGATGCAGCCCTCGGTCGGCGCGAAGTCCGGCCGCGCCACGTGCAGGAAGATCGCGCTGCCGAGGCCGCGCACGACCGGCTGGTCGTTCCAGCCGAGGACGCCGATGACGTCGTAGACCGGGTCCGGTCGCCAGAGCGCCTCGTGCCGGGCCGGGTGCGGCAGGCGGACGGGGCGGTTGTAGTCGGCATCGGCCGGGTCGTCGCACCAGCCGTCATGGGGGGCGAGCGGCATGACCGGAAGTCGGGTGCGCGGCCGCGTCAGGCGGTCGGCGCGATACAGCACGCGGCGAAGCGCCAGCGTGCCGTGGGGCGTGGCGCCGTCGCCCTCCTGCTTGTGCGCCGCGACTCCGCCGCGGCCGATCGCGGCACGGTAGGTCGCCGCCTCGAAGCGCAGCGTGCCGTCGCCGGGGACCCGGGCCAGGCTCACGCCCGTTTCCTCACGCCCGTTTCCTCACGCCTGTTTCCTCAAGCAAGGCCTTTCTCGATCAGCTGGGTGCGCTGATACTCGAGAGACGCGCTCTGGTAGGCGGCAGCGCCGTTCTGGACGATGGCGGTGTTGGGGGTGCGGTCGAGGAACTCGGGGGTCGCGGTTGCCAGGGTGGTATAGGCGCCGTCCGTCAAGGTCCCGGGCGTGATCGGTTCGACCCCGGCCTCCGACCCGGTCTGTGACATGCCGGCCGGGACGGATGGCCGGGACAGGTCGGGACCCATCCGCACGATCTCCTCGAACAGGCTCATCAGCGCCGCGCCGATCATGCCGAGCGGCCCGCCGATGAGGCCGGCGCCGGCCACGCGCATGGTCGTTGGGATCGTCTCGCCGGTCGCTGCCCGGTAAACCATGCCGATCACCGGCAAATGTTGCAGGGGGTTGAGGCCCTGCAGGACCTGCTTGGTGCTCACCTCGATCGCCTGCGGCCAGGCGCCGTTCTCGCCGATCGGGCCGGCGCCATCTGGGGGCGTGGCGGCGCCGAACAGTCGCGTATAGTCCAGGGGGCCGGGCGTCGGGAGGATCATGCGGAAACAGCCAGCAACTTCCGTGCCATCACAGGAGGTGCCCGAGCCGAAGGGCCTTGGTCTCGAGGTAGTGGTCGTTCACCCCGTTGGAGGCGATGGGCAACGGTTCGCGCCCGACGACCTCGATCCCGCAGGCGGAGAGCGCGGCGAGCTTGTCGGGGTTGTTGGTCAAGAGGCGCAACCGCTTGATCCCGAGTTGTTCCAGCATCGTCGCCGCGACCATAAAATTACGCTCGTCGGCCTGCCAGCCGAGCGCGCGGTTGGCGTCGACGGTGTCGAGCCCGCGGTCTTGCAGGGCATAGGCCCGCAACTTGCTGGGCAAGCCGATGCCGCGGCCCTCCTGGGCCAGATACAGCAGCACGCCGGCGCCCTCGTCGGCGATACGGCGCAGGGCGGCGTGCAATTGCGGGCCGCAATCGCACCGCAGGCTGCCGAGCAGATCGCCGGTGAAACACTCGGAATGCAGACGGACCAGCGGCGGAGCGGCGCCCGGCCGGTCGGCGGGCGTGCCGATGACGATCGCCAGGTGCTCGACGCCGCCATCGACGGAGCGGAACGCGACCAGGCGGGCGTCGCGCGCGGCGGCCAGCGGCACCTGGGCGTCAGCCACCAGGTGCAGGGTCGCCGCGGCCGAGGCCGGGTAGGCCAGGACGTCCTCTGCCGCGACGCGGAGCAGCCCGAGGCCGTCGGCCCGCGCCGCCGCATCCTTGACCTGGTCTGAACGGGCTGGGGCGACGATCGCCGCGGGCAGCAACCGCGCCAGCTTCGCCAGCGCCAGGGCGGCCGGCGCGGCATCAGGTGCGGCAACCGTGTCCAACGGCTCGGGGAGGAGCTGCGTCAGGGTCGGGTCTGCCATGCTTCGCAGGATGTCGGGGTCGAGCAGGCCCTGGGTGCGGAAGGCGATCGCCTCGGCCGCGGGCGCGACGGGGCGGCGCAACAAGGCGGCCGCGCGGACTGGGGCCAGGAGCAGACAGGGCGCGCCGGCCGCGAGCCCGGCCATTTCGGCCAGTCCCTGTGCCCCGGCGGTCTCGGCCGCCAGCACGACCAGCGGCGTCTCGGCCATCAGCAGCACCGGCGTGCCGCGCCGCAGGTCGGCGATCGCCCGATGGACCGAGCGCACGCGCAGCAGGGCTGGGTCGGCCACGGGCGGGGTCAGGCTCGGTCCGGCGTCTTGTGGCATGGGAGGGGGGTTATGCCGGAGCGGATGGGCAGACGCAAAGAGGCTCGTCTCCACTGAGAGCGATGCAGCTGGGCAAATGACTCACGAATTTGTATGCAGATTCCAGAAGGGGGAGCCGAGTTGAACCGGCAGGACGAAGCGTTGCACCTCGGCACTCGGCTATCACGTTAAAGGTGTTCACCTACATGTGTGGTAGACTGCCCCGAACGAGACTAGAGAGCCTTAGGAAGAGATGACGTATGGCAGGTGAACGGCCGGTATTGATCGTGGACGACGATGTCGTGCTTCGCGACACGCTCGTCGAGCAACTGGAAGTCGATGGCGAATTCACCGCCGCGCAGGCTGGCTCGATCAGCGAGGCGGAGGCGATGGTCACGGCGCGGGACGCACGGTTCGACGCCGTGATCCTCGACGTGGGCTTGCCGGATGGGGATGGCCGCGATTTGTGCGCGAGCCTGCGCCGGCAAGGCCTGCGCATGCCGATCATCATGCTGACCGGCTCCGATGACGAGGCCGATGTCGTGCGCGGGCTCGATGCCGGCGCCAATGACTACATCGCCAAGCCGTTCCGCCTCGCCGAACTGCTGGCCCGGTTGCGCGCTCAGCTCCGCATCTTCGAAAACAGCGAGGACGCGGTCTTCACCATCGGTCCCTATACGTTCCGGCCGAGCGCCAAACTGCTGCAGGAGCCGGTCAAGAACCGGCGCATCCGGTTGACCGAGAAAGAGGCCGCGATCCTGAAATTCCTGTATCGCGCCGGCACACGGCCGGTTGCGCGGCAGGTGCTGCTCAACGAGGTCTGGGGCTACAACGCCAACGTCACCACCCATACGCTCGAGACGCACATCTACCGGCTGCGGCAAAAGATCGAGCCCAATCCCGGGAACGCCCGCCTGTTGGTCACCGAAGGCGGCGGCTACCGGCTCGATCCGCTCGGGGTCGCTCCCGTCGTCGTCTAGCCCGGCCGATGAACGATCAGTCCGACATCGTCGTCATCGGCGGCGGAACCGCCGGCTGCATCATTGCAGCCCGGCTTTCGGAGGATCCGGCGCTTCGCGTGACGCTGCTCGAAGCCGGGCCTGAGGATCGTGATCCCTGGATCCATATTCCGGCCGGGTATGCGCGGTTGTTCGCGTCTGGCCGCTACGACTGGAAATTCGCCACCGAACCTGAGCCGGAGCTTGGCGGCCGTAGCGTCGCTTGGCCACGCGGCCGGGTCCTCGGCGGGTCGGGCAGCATCAACGGCCTCGTCTTCCTGCGCGGGTCGCCACACGACTACGATCGCTGGGCGCAGGCCGGCGCCCGCGGCTGGTCCTATGACGACGTGCTGCCGGTGTTCCGCCGCTTGGAGCACTGGACCGGCGCACCCGACCCGAACCGCGGCACGGGCGGACCCGTCACGGTCAGCGAGCCCCATGCGCTCTCGCCGGGTGCAGCCGCGTTCATCGAAGCCGCCGTCGCCTGCGGCATCCCCCGGCATCGCGACATCAATGCGGCCAGCATCGAGGGCGTCGCGCCGATCCAGATGAACGTCCGCAACGGCTTTCGCCACAGCACCGCGCGGGCGTATCTGCGCCCGGCCCGGCGCCGGCCGAACCTTCGCGTGCTGACCGGCATCTCCGTCAGCCGGCTGACGATCGAGGGCGGCCGGGTCACCGGCTGCGAAGCCCGCCGTGCGGACGGCTCGCTCGCAACGTTCACCGCCGCGCGCGAGGTGATCCTGTGCGCCGGCGCGATCGTGAGCCCGAAGCTGCTGATGCTCTCCGGCATCGGCGACGGCGCCGCCCTGCAGGAGCTCGGCCTCCCCGTCGCGCTGCACCGGCCGGCCGTCGGGCAGAACCTGCAGGATCACCTGATCGCCCGCTTCATGTTCCGCACCCGCCCGGCCGGCACACTCAACGAGTTGACCGCGACCCGGCTGCGAATGGCCGCCTTGGCGGTCGGCTACGCCCTGCGCCGCCGCGGGCCGATGGCGGTCGGCGCCACTGAAGCGACGTTGTTCGCGCGCGTGACACCGGGGGCCGAAGAGGCCGAGGTGCAGTTCCAGTTCATCAATTTCAGCCTGACGCCGGGCCAGGGCTACGTGCTGCCGAAGCATCCCGGCTTCATGTTCAACTTCGGCCAGTGCCGCCCCGAGAGCCGCGGCCGTCTCTCGTTGCGCAGCGCCGACCCCGACGACAAGCCGTTGATCCAGGCGCATTATCTGTCGAGCCCGGCCGATCAGCACGTCATGCTGCAAGCCACGCGGCTGGCGACCCGGCTGGCCCGGGCCGAGCCGCTGGCCGGGCTGATCGAGGCCCAGACCCACCCCGACCCGGCGGACACCAGCGACGAGGCGATGCTGGCCTATGTCCGCGAGACCGGCACCACCGTCTACCATCCCTGCGGCACCTGCCGCATGGGCTCGGACGACGCGGCGGTGGTCGATGCGACGCTCCGGCTGCGTGGCCTGGACGGAATGCGCATCGCCGACGCATCCATCATGCCGCTGGTGCCGACATCGAACATCCAGCCGGCGGTGATGATGATCGCCGAGCGCGCCGCCGGCTTCGTCCGCGACGGCCTCGCTGCTTAGCTCGTGCGGGGGCGCCGGGTCACGCCGGCGACTCCTGCGGCAACAAGGGTTGTCAGGCCCGTTCTGGCCGGACCCCGTTCACGATTCGGGCAGCCGCAAAATTGCGACCCGTCTCACGTCCAGTGATGTTCATCACGGTCTAACAACGTCTTTGCGCGCATCCATTCGTCACCGGCGGCAAAAGGTCGACCGGTTGAACCGGAGAGCATGCCATGACACTCAAGTTCGCACTCGCCGCGGTGTTCGCCGCCGCCGCCACCACCTCCACCCTGGCGGAGTTCGCCACCGCCCGCGCCGGCCTCGGCCACTCCGTCTTCCTCGCCGAAGCCAGCGGCCCCAGCCCCGGCTCGCGCGATTCGGCGGTCCTGGCCGACGCGGAATCGAGCGGGCCGACCCAGGGCGGCCGTGACAGCGCCTTGGCCGCCTGACGCGCTCCCGGACAGCGCGGCGATCGAACCCGCCGCGCTGTCCAACCTGGCCGAAGCCCCGCCCAGCACGACCCCGCCCAGCACGACAACGCTTGCCGCGGCGCAGCACGCTCCATAGGCTCGGATCGTGCTCACATTCCTCCTGCGCCGCGCCCTGCTCGCGGTGCTCGTCTGCCTGACCGTCCTCGTCATCAGCTTCTCGCTCACCCGCCTGGCCGGCGACCCGGCCATGGCGGCGGCCGGGCCGCAGGCGACCGCCGAGGACATCGCCATCATCCGCCGCAATTACGGCCTCGACCGGCCGCTACCGGAGCAGTTCCTGAGCTGGGTCGGCGCAGCCCTGCAGGGCGATCTCGGCCGGTCCTATCTCTACCGCGCCCCGGTAGCCGACCTGATCCGCGCCCGCCTGCCCGTCACGCTGCGGCTCGGCCTGATCGGCATCGCGTTCGCCATCGCCATCGCGCTACCGCTCGGCATCATCGCCGCGCTGAACGAAGGCACGCTGGTCGACCGCCTGGTGATGCTCCTCGCTTTGATCGGCCAGGCGCTGCCGTCGTTCTGGCTGGCGCTGCTGCTGATCATCGCGTTCGGCTTGCGGCTGCAATGGCTGCCGATCGCCGGCCTGGACGACTGGACCGGCTACATCATGCCCGCGCTCGTGCTGTCCTTCTCGGCCGTCCCGGCGCTGATGCGGCTGACCCGGGCCGGCATGGTCGAGGCGCTCGGCTCCGACTACGTCCGCACAGCGCGCGCCGGCGGCTTGTCGCAGGCCAGCATCGTGCTGCGCCACGCGCTGCGCAACGCGGCGATGCCGGTGGTCGCGGTCGCGGCGGTGCAGCTCGGCTTCATGCTCGGCGGCTCGATCGTCACCGAGAGCATCTTCAACCTGCCGGGCGTCGGCTATCTCGCCTGGGAGAGCATCAGCAAGAACGACTTCCCCGTCGTGCAGGCGGTCGTGCTGATCCTGGCGATCATCTATATCGGCCTGACGCTCGGCGCCGACCTGCTCAACGCCGTGCTCGATCCGCGGCTGCGCGCGTCATGAGAGCGCTTGCCTCGCTCCCTCTCCCGCCGACGGAGAGGGTTTGATGCGGGCGCGTTACCTCGTTTCGGGGCTCGGCCTGCTGATCGTCGCCGTCGCGGTGTTCGCGGCCCTGTTCGGCCCCTCGCTCGTGCCGGCCGACCCGTTCGCGCAAGACCTCGCACACCGGCTCTCGCCGCCGATCTGGCTGGGCGGCGACGCTCAGCATCCGTTCGGCACCGACCAGCTCGGCCGCGACTACCTGGCCCGCCTGGTCTATGGCGCGCGCATCTCGTTGCTGATCGGCATCTGCGCCGCGGCGGCCAGCGGGGTGATCGGCACGACGCTGGGGGTGTTGGGCGGGTTCTTCGGCGGCCGGGTCGACGATCTCGTCATGTTCATCATCACCTGCCGGCTCAGCATCCCGCTGATCCTGGTGGCGCTGGCCGTCGTCTCCGCGGTCGGCAGCTCGCTGACCGTCGTCGTGCTGACGCTGGGCCTGCTGCTGTGGGAGCGGTTCGCGGTGGTGGCGCGGACCACGACGATGCAGATCCGCGGCCTCGATTACGTCGCCGCCGCGCGCGCGGCCGGCGCCTCGCTGCCGCATATCCTGTTGCGCGAGGTGCTGCCGAACATCGCCCATCACCTGATCGTCGTGGCCACGCTGGAGGTGGCGCTGGCGATCCTGCTCGAGGCGGTGCTCTCGTTCCTCGGCCTGGGCGTGCCGTCGCCGCTGCCGAGCTGGGGGCTGATGATCGCCGAGGGCAAGGACTACATGTTCTTCGACCCCTGGGTGATCATGATCCCCGGCGTCGCGCTGTTCGCGCTGGTGCTCGGCATCAACCTGCTCGACGACGGCTTGCGCGACTTGCTGGGGACGCGCCGCGATGTCTAGTTCCGTGCTCGACGTCTCGGGCCTGCGCGTGCGGTTCGGCGCGCTTGAGGCGGTGCGCGGCGTGCAGCTGACGGTGCGCCGCGGCGAGACGCACTGCCTGGTCGGCGAGAGCGGCTGCGGCAAGTCGGCCACCGCGCTCTCGGTCGCCAACCTGCTGCCGCGCGGCGCCCGGCGTAGCGCCGACATCCTGCGCTTCGCCGACACCGACCTGCTCGGCCTGTCCGAGCGGCGCATGCGCGGCCTGCGCGGCGACCGAATCGGCATGATTTTCCAAGAGCCGATGACCAGCCTCAACCCCGCCTTCACCATCGGCGCGCAGATGACCGAGATCTATCGCCGGCACCGGCCGGGCGGGCGGCGCGCGGCGGTCGAGCGCGCCGTCGAGCTGCTGTCGCGCGTCGGCATCGCCGCTCCCGCCAGCCGGCTCGGCCAGTTCCCGCACCAGCTCTCCGGCGGCCTGCGCCAGCGCGTCATGATCGCGATGGCGCTGATGTGCGAGCCGGAGCTGCTCATCGCCGACGAGCCCACCACCGCGCTCGACGTCACCGTACAGGCGGAGATCCTGCGCCTGCTCGACCGGTTGCAGCGCGAGATGGGGCTGGCGCTGCTGCTGATCACGCACGATCTCGGCGTCGTCGCCCGCGTCGCCGACCGGGTCAGCGTGATGTATGCCGGCGAGGTGATCGAGAGCGCGGGCGTGGCCGACCTGTTCGCGCGCCCGACCCATCCCTACACGCAGGGCCTGCTCCGCAGCGTGCCGGTCCCGGGCAAGACCAGGCGCGACCAGCCGCTCGGCAGCATCGGCGGCGTCGTGCCGCGCATCGGCCCGGGCTTCGTCGGCTGCGCCTTCCGCGACCGCTGCGACCAGGCCATGCCGGAATGCGCCATCGAGGCGCCGCTGCGCATGCTCGGGCCCGACCACGAATACCGGTGCCAGCTCGCGTGAGCGCGATCGAGATCCGAGACGTCGTGCGCCGGTTCGGCCCCAAATCCAGGCCGCTCACGGCGGTCGACGGCGTCAGCCTTTCGGTGCCGGCGGGCGGGGTGATGGGGATCGTCGGCGAGAGCGGCTGCGGCAAGAGTACGCTGGCGCGCATCGTGCTCGGTCTGCTCGCGCCCGATCGCGGCGAGGTGCTGATCGACGGCAAGCGGCTGCACGACCTCGACCGCCGCACCCGCGCGCGCCTGATCCAGCCGGTGTTCCAGGACCCCTACTCCTCGCTCAACCCGCGCCAGCGCATCAGCGACATCGTCGGCCTGCCGCTGCGGGCCCAGGGTGAGCGCAAGGTCGAGGCGCGCGTGGCCGAGATGCTCGCCCGCGTCGGCCTCGACCCGGCCATGGGCGCCCGCGCCCCGCGCCAGCTGAGCGGCGGGCAGCGCCAGCGCGTCGCCATCGCCCGCGCCCTGATCCTGCGCCCGCAGATCGTCATCTGCGACGAGCCGACCTCGGCGCTCGACGTCTCGGTGCAGGCGCAAATCCTCAACCTGCTCGCCGAGTTGCGGCGCGAGTTCGGGCTGACGCTGCTGTTCATCAGCCACAACCTGGCCGTCGTCGAGCATATCGCGACCGAAGTCGCGGTCATGTATCTCGGCCGTATCATCGAACACGCCGAAGTCGACGCGCTGTTCAGCCGCCCGAGCCACCCCTACACGCAGGCGCTGCTGGCCAGCGTGCTGACGCCCGAGCCCGGGCTCGGCATCCCCGACGCCCGCCTCGGCGACGGCTTCCCCGACCCGGCCAACATCCCGCCGGGCTGCCGCTTCCACCCGCGCTGCCCGATAGCCGAAGATCGCTGCGGCCGCGAGGACCCGGCGGGCCTGCGCCGCGGCGGGCGGCTGGCCGAGTGCCTGCTCGCGGCCGACTAGCGCCTGTTGAGATTTACTTATCGTGAGTTGATGATCGCGGCGCTGAGGGTGATCATGGCCGCGAAGCTGGTGTCTGTTTTGTCGCTCCGCATGGCGACACGTTTGAATTCCTTCAGCTTGCCAAAGAAGTTCTCTATCAAGTCCCGCCATTTGTAGACGTCCAGATCGATATTGAGCGGCGTCTTGCGCTTGGGCCGTTGCGAGATGATGTTCTGCGCCCCGCGTTCGTTCAGCTCGGCAATGATCCAGTTGGCGTCGAACGCCTTGTCGGCGATCAAGCCGCCGAACTCGGCCCCCTTGATCAGGAGTGCGACACCGATCGTGTCGTAGCGCTGGCCGGGCAGCAGGACGAAGTGGACGAGGTTGCCCAGGTCATCGGTGAGCGCTAGGATTTTCGTCGTCAGGCCGCCACGAGACTTGCCGATGGCCTGGCTCACGAAGGTGCTACGGGAGCACTCTCGCGAGGCAATCGGGCCGCGGATCGGGAGCACTACTGGATGAGGCAATGCGTTTCTCACCTTAATTGCTGCGCAGCAGCAAGTGCGTGAGGAGGCGAGAATGGTGAAGGACCGCAACTCGGACATAGAGCGCGGGATGGCGCTGGTGCCGCGGCTGTCGGAGATCATGCCGGACCAGGCGGACGGAGCGCTCTACCGTGTCTATGAGGAGACGCGGCAAACGCTGCGGGTCCCGTTCGTCAACTTTATCTTCCGCGTGCTGGCCAACTACGAGGACTTCCTTGTGCCCGAGTGGGACCGGCTCCGGCCCTGGGCGCGGACGATGCGGTTCGAGCGAGAAGCGGACGCGATCCGGAGCGTCGCCCTGCTCGACCCGGCGCCGGCACTGGCCGGGGCGGACTGGCCGACGATCGGCGACCTCGGCCGCATCCGCCCCTTCACCGACTCGATTCACTACGTGCTACCCAAGCTCCTCCTCCTTGCCACCGCCATGGACGAGAAATTGGGCGAGCAGCGGCCCGAAACCGGCCAGCTTGCTGCTTCCAATGCCGGCTTCGACGACGTTCTGCCCTGTGGCGTGGCCGCGGACAGCCTGGCGGTTCCGATGGTCGATCCGGAGCAGGCGAACCCGGCCCTGCGGGATCTGTTCGACAGGATCAAAACTAGACATGCGCATCCTGGTGTCGCGACCTACTACCGGTCGCTGGGTCACTGGCCCGCCTTCTTGGAGACCGCGTGGGACCGCATTGAGCCTCTCGTCGGTACGCCTGCCTACGAGGCGTGCAAGCAAGTCGTCATTGAGCGCGCGCTGACGGCCTTCTCGACAGTGCCGGCGCACCACCAACGTGATGCGCTCGGCGCGATTCACTGCAACCTGCCGGCCGGGGTAGTAGGCGATCTCCGCGCCGCGCTGGCCGTCTTTCGCTTCCGCCTCATCCCAGATCTACTCCTCGATGTCACCCTTGTCCGGGCAATGCTCGACGGGCCGGACGCCGCTTGCCGCTCCCGCTTGAGCGTCCACTAACTGGCCCCGCAATCGCAGAGCTGCGCCTTCGGCCCTGGAAGCGTAAATTACCGCCTGCCTTGCTCATTTTGAGCCCAAGCGCGCCATCATAACCGGTCGATTGTGTGGACAAGAACAAACTGACGACATGGACAGCCTTTCGACAACACAGCGCAATAAATACTGCTTGCACTCTTAAAAGGTTACCGCTCCGGCGCCGGGCTTATTACGCTATCGAGCAACTCTGTCGCAGGGATCGCTGCGTCATCGGCTGGGTAGGATTAACGGGGGGCCGTCCCCGTCACTGTCTGGGGTCGGATTGCTATGCCGTTCAAAGCCAATGCAAGCGTCGCCACCACATTCCAATGCACGGCACCGGCCACGAACTCTGCTGCCTGCGATGCCGCCGTACGGCAACGTGGCGGCCTGACTGTTTGGTTTATCGATGCGGCGGTCGCGGCATAGAAAGCTGAGCCGTGGACGACGCGAGGCGGCCAGCAGCGTTATTCGGAGCGGCGGTCGCGACGGCGCTGACGTTGAGAGCGGTGTTCCTGTCGGGCGACGATGTCGCCGATCTGCCGGCCTGACCATCACCGAGAGAGGAAATCCCATGTTCGTAGTGGTTTTCGAGGTTCGCCCGGTCGAGGGCAAGCGCGACGAGTATCTCGTCCACGCTAAAGCGCTGAAGCCGATCATCGAGACGATCGACGGCTTCATCGACAATCAGCGCTTCGAGAGCACGCAACGGCCCGGCTGGGTGCTGTCGCTGTCGACGTGGCGCGACGAGAAGTCGGTGATCCGCTGGCGGGTGCAGAGCAACCATCACGGCATCCAGGCTCTCAGCCGCGCCGGCGTGTTCGCCGACTATCACCTCCGGGTCTGCGAGATCACGGCCGACACGCATCCGCCGGCCGGGCTCTCTGTCGCCGAGCAGCGGTTTGACGAAACGGAGGTCGGCCGCGCCAAGGCGCTCGCGATTACCGAGCTCTCTTCGGCGCCCGGCGCCGACGGCCTCGCTGCCCGCCTCGGCCTTGACCGTCAGACGGCCGGGCATACCGAGCACGACGTCTATGAGAGCATCTACAACCCTGGGAAGCTGCTGCTGCTCACGTCATGGCTGACGGCCGAAGAGAGCCGCGCATGGCAGCCGCACGACATGGGCGAGCAGCGCCATCGAACGGCCCGCACAATCCGACAGTACGGCATGTTCGACCGGCGGGAGACGCCGCAATGTTTTCCGCCCGTTCCGGTCGGGGTTATTCCTTGACGGCGCCGGTGAGGCTCGAGACGTAGTATTCGACGAAGAACGAGTAGAAGACGGCGACGGGGAGCGAGCCCAGGAGGGCGCCGGCCATCAGTTCGCCCCACTGGTAGATGTCGCCTTGGACGAGTTCGGTGAGGACGGCGACGGGGACGGTCTTGTTTTCGGAGCTGTAGATGAAGGCGAGGGCGTAGATGAACTCGTTCCAGGAGAGGGTGAAGGCGAAGATGGCGGCCGAGATGAGGCCGGGGACGGCCAGGGGGAGGGTGATGCGGCGCAGGATCTGCAGGCGAGTGGCGCCGTCGATGAGGGCGCACTCCTCCAGTTCGAAGGGGATGGATTTGAAGTAGCCGATCAGGAGCCAAGTGCAGAAGGGGATGAGGAAGGTGGGGTAGGTAAGGATGAGGGCCATCGGCGTGTCGTAGAGGCCGAACTGGAAGACGAGTTCGGCGAGAGGCAGGAACAGGACGGTGGGGGGGACGAGGTAGGCGAGGTAGATGGCGAGACCGACATAGGCGGAGCCGCGGAAGCGCAGGCGCTGGATGGCGTAGGCGGCGAGGACGCTGGCGAAGATGGAGATGATGGTGGCGGCGATGGCAACGCCCATGGTGGTCATGAGCCAGCGGGGGTAGTCGGTGTCGAACAGGAGCTTGCGGATGTGCTCGAAGGTGGGGTGGACGACCCAGAAGGGGTTGGTATTTTTGTAGTCGAGTAGCTCGTTGTCCGGTTTGATGGCCGTGATGGTCATCCAGTAGAACGGGAACAGCAGGATGAAGAGGAAGCAGGCGAGCGGGAGGTAGATCGTGACGACGCGGCGGGCGCGGCTGTCCCAGGAGAGCGGGGCGTCGGCGTCGTCTGACTTGCCTGGCGTGATGGCGGCGTCACTCATTGTCGGACCCTTGCTGCCATTTGCGGCGGGAGAGGGCGAAGTAGCTGAACATGGTGGAGGCCACGAGGAAGGGGATCATGGCGACCGCGATGGCCGAGCCTTCGCCGAGGTGGCCACCGGGGATGCCGCGCTGGAAGGCGAGGGTGGCCATGAGCTGGGTGGTGTCGAAGGGGCCGCCGCGGGTGATGGCGTAGGCGAGCTGGAAGTCGCTGAAGGTGAAGAGCACCGAGAAGGTGAGGACGACGGAGAGGATGGGCATCAGCATGGGGGCGGTGACGAAGCGGAAGCGTTGCCAGGGGGATGCACCGTCGAGCATGGCGGCTTCGTAGAGGGCGGGGGAGATGGTTTGCAGTCCGGCCAAGAGGCTGATGGCGACGAAGGGGATGCCGCGCCAGATGTTGGCGGCGATCAGGGAGAAGCGGGCGTGCCAGGGGGTGCCGAGGAAGTCGATGTTGTGGGAGAGGAGGTGAAGGCGGTCCACAAGGACGTAGGAGATGATGGAGAATTGGGGGTCGTAGATCCACCAGAAGGCGATGGCGGAGAGGACGGTGGGGACGATCCAGGGGAGGAGGATGACGGCGCGGAGGATGGAGGCGAAGCGGAGCTTGTTGTTGAGCAGGAGGGCGAGCCAGAGGCCGAGGGCGAATTTTCCGGCGGTGGCGACAGCGGTGTAGAAGATGGTTTGGAAGACGGTGAGCCAGAAGATGTGGTCGTTGGCGAGCGAGATGAAGTTGGCGAGGCCGACGAACTTGCCGCCGCCGCCGATCTGGGTGTCGGTGAAGGCGAGCCAGACGCCGAGGCCGAGGGGGTAGGCGAGGAAGACGACGAGGAGGCCGACGGCGGGGGTGAGGCAGGCGACGATGAGGAAGGTCTTGTTGTCGAACAGGCGGGCGAGCCGCCCTGGCTCGGTGCGGCGCATATGGA
>JAABUZ0100005991.1_pt1 | contig 15516 bp, 20 predicted proteins | sample 5562091 | NCBI WGS metagenome assembly JAABUZ01 (sample SAMN12813069, study PRJNA571459) | rock metagenome | isolation source: Antarctica rocks | place: Antarctica: Victoria Land, Linnaeus Terrace sud | collected 2015-12-21 | reverse complement strand
GGCGGCGCCGCCGGTGGCCGGGTCGACCGCCGGGCCGGACGGCGCGCCGCCCGAGGACGGCGGCGGCGCGGCCGCGCCCAGCTCGCGCTGCGGCAAGCGGGGTGACTGTTAGGGGTGCATGTGCATGCGGGTGGGGGTAGGAAATTCCCAACCCTAACACACAGGTGAAACTGCTCGCAGGCAGACAGCGCCAGGGAGTGCAGGAGGGGTTGCCCCGCGCGACAGTGCAGCCTCGCCGACAACGCCGCGCGCTTGCCAGCCGAGCGTGCACCCAGCAGCATGGCGCTGCAGCGCACAGCGCGGCCCCCGTCACAGGCAGGCTGTCCGAGGCTGCACGCCATGTCAGGCCGGCTGTGCGCAGGGGCAGCGCCGCCCGCGCGCATAGGGTATGCCCTACCCTACCCGCGCGCGCCTGCAGGAACGCCAGCTGGTCCGCGACGGTGCGGTCGAAGGCGGGGCCCATGTACACGTCAAAGTGCCCGACGTCCAGGGCGCTTACCTGCACCTGCGCAACGGGGCGCGCGCGTGTGTCCAGCAGCGTGCAGGCCGCGCCCTGCCGGCCGCCGGTCTGGACAGGCAGGGGGCCCAGCACTGCCGGACTGACGCTGCCGCGGCGCCCCCTGAGACCGCGACCGCCCCTCCTGGCAGGCTGCAGTGCGCCTGACCGCGCCTCAGCATGATGAGAGTGGTGGTAATGGGTTGCAGCCTCCATGAGCTGTCCGGGGCTGCCCTGGCGGCCAGCCCCACGCACAGGGGCCGCCGCGCGGCGCCGTGGCGGCACCAAGGCGCGGCGCGTCGCGGGTTTCGGAAAAGACGCTGCTCGAGCGGGGGAGCGGGGGGGCACCTTGGGGTTGAGCCGCGCGGCGCGCTCGGCCAGCGCGAAATTGCAGAGCGTGTCGTTGGTGGCGGCGACGAGCAGCACCGGCGCGGCGATGCGCGGCACCGACCGGATCGGGTTGTACGTGGTGAACTCGGCCGCCATGCGCACCAGCGCGCGGTTCTGCCAGCCGCCCTGCGCCGCGCCCCGGCCGCGCGTGAGCGGCTCGGTGCCGTCAGCTTGGGAACGGCCGTGAGCTTGTGCACACCATGTGCCTGCCGGCGCACGCTCAATCAGCAGTGCCTATACGAACTGCAACTGCGCGGCGCTGATCGGCCGTGCTGCTGGCCGACATTTGCTGGTCATTGACAGGAGTCAGAACGTGCATAAAAGGCACAGCGCCTGCTAATGCGGCAAGCTTTCTGAGTATGCGCCTGCACGGCAGCACTCCGCCAAGTCACCCGAAACAGAATGCATGGCAGGCAGCAAGCTCGCTTGCATGCGTGCCCCTTCGCCAATGCACGGCGTACGCGGGTCAGTCGATGCGCCTTCCAGCCCAACTCAGTCAAGACGATAAGCAGCAGCACACTTTGCAGCGCCGGGATTGCCCGTGCCCTCTTCGTCGCCCAGTGTGACGGGGGCCAGGGCGGCCGGCGTGTCGACCGAGCATATCACCAGCGCAAGCCAACGGATTGGACGCGTCGCGCACTGCTGCGCCGCGCACCTCATACTTGCTGGGGTGTTTGGCGAAGTAGAGCTCCAGCTCGTCCGCGCCCAGCGTCATGAACGCCAGGCGGCCCGGCAGCGCCGCCAGCGGGATGTAGCCGCTCCGGGCGCCCGCCAGCATGCGCGCCTTTGCCTGTTGCGCGCCCGCATGCTCAGCCTCTGGCGCGCCGGAGGCGTCGGGCCGCCGACTGGCGCCCCACCGGCTTGCGCGCTGCTGTCGCTGGAGCAGCCCTGCAAGATCAGCCTCCTACGTACACGCCTGCTCCTCTCAGACACCAGCACAGCCATACATGCACAGGGCGCGCGCCCACTCCTGCGGGGGCTTCACAGTGGTCGTGCACGTTGCGACCCTGCAGACTCAGCCGGGAGAAGCGAGCGCTCCGGCCGGCAACTGGCGTCTGCTAGGTGAGGAAGCGGGCATGGTTTTATGGGGCGTGCATGTGACTTGGGAATGTCTGTCACGCATATTTCACACCTCCTGGGGCACCGTTCCCGCCTTGATCCAACACTCTATACCCGCCGCTTCAGGCGTGCTGGCTACGCATGCTTTGCATGGCCTCAGCTGGCGCGTGACGCGCCTGCAGCCCGTTGAAGAAGAAGCGCAGCGAGTAGGGCAGCCCCTTTGCGCGGATGTTTGCGCGGCTGCTCTCCACGCCACTCAGGTAGGGCACCTGCGCATGTTGCCCCGCCAGTGTATATGAGAAGGGTCAAAATATCACATGCAGAGACGAGACACAATAGAGCGTGTCGCGTGCTGTTGCGTGCCCCCAGATTCGCCTGTCTCTCTTTGCAGTCTGGCCCGGTGCACGCGGACCATGCACGAGCCCACCAGCGCGCCTGGCAACTGACCAGCGCACCTGGCACCTGCCCAGCGCCTCGCCGCGCACGGGGGCGCGCGCGCCTGCGAGACGACGGCGCGGATGCGCCAGTCGTCGGCCAGCTCGGCGCCCTTGACCAGCACGTGGCCGCCCGCGAACGAGCTGCCCCACAGCGCGACGCGCGACGAGTCCACCTCCAGCGCCGCCTGGCGGCCCCGGCCACGCAGCAGCCGCATCATGGAGGCCCCGAGTCAGGACGCTGCTCCGGCTTGCGGCTTTTGTGCTCATGGCACCAGCGAGCAGAGGATTTACATCGGCGCATGCTGTCAGTCCAGACACATCATACGCAAAGCCGTGCTGAGTGAAGCAGAAGGGAACGTCAGGGGCGAAACGGGGTACAGCAGCAGCTGCTGCACCAGCTGCCCCGCAGACCAGCCGCTGAGCCAGACATAGTGGCATTACCTGTGTGCAGCACAGGCAGCCGGCATCAGTGCCGCAGCTGCCCCTGAGGGGGCGCGCCTGCACATGCTTGATGGCAGCGTCCCAGTCCTGCAAGTGCCGCTTGGGCGACACCCAGTGCCGCGGCTCGCCGTCCGAGCCGCCAAAGGTGCGGTAGTCAAAGATGACCGCTGCGATGCCCGCCGAGGCGAAGCGGTCGGCGAAGCCGTGCAGCGCCATGTCCTTCTGGCCGCCGATGCCGTGGCCCATCACCACCACCGGCGCTCTGGCCACTGCCTGGCCGTGCAGTTGCATGCTTTGAGCGCTGGTGCTGCTGCAGGCTGCGGCGCGGTCTAATAGAGGGCGTGGCGGGGACCTCGTAGCGCACGCATTCAAGCGCGCACCTTGGGCCTGTAGAACCAGGCCTCCAGGCGCGTGCCGTCCTTGGCCGGAAAGTGGATGGTACTGCGGGTGTACCCCGGGGCGTCGATGGGGCCGCTGTTCTGCGTGGGGCTCCGGATCCGCACGAGCGGGTCGTAAATCACCTCCTTGTCCCACGGCACCAGGATCAACGCCGCCGCTGCCAGCGCCAGGGCTGGCAGGGCGAAGACGAGCGCCGCCATGCCTCCGCCGGTCTGTGCCAAGGCGCCTGCAAGGCGCCTGTGCAGAGGTTGGGTGTAAGCAAAGCGTGCAGATAGCAGAGACTGGAGTCGTGTGCGGCGCACGCATGTAGCTTGCGCACTTGCTAAGCAGCGCGCAGCTCGCCCTCAGCACCAAGGCACGGCCGCGTGGGCGTGCGTAAGTCTGTGATGGCCGAGGAGCTGGACGCCTGTGATGCTGTGCCTGCTTCGAGAATGTATACTTGGCGAGAGTGAGACCTGGCTTGACTTGCATGCAGGACTGAAGTGCGCCGCTTGCGCATAGACCGTATGTCATGCATGCACATGCATGTGCAATTGACTTGCATGTTCGGCATGCATGATGACTCAGCACATGGGGACATGTTGCTGGCTCGCACGCACTCGAAGGGGACTAGCTAAATCGGTGGGTGGGTGCAGACACCTGCCGCGCGTCGTGCATTACAGAGATGCTCAGGCACACATACTATGCTACGTCGTCACACATCACCTGTCATACTGCTTCATGCAATAGACACACGATCTATTTGCCAAGCCTTGCACTGACGTCTGCCAGCATTCCACAGCTGCACAGCGCAGTGATCCACTAGGTTAGCTGCTCAAAGCGCAGAGCACAGCCGGCGCAAAAGGCACACTACTTGCCATCAGTCATCCTGCCAAACACAACCACGAGCGCAGAAACATCCAAACCGCATGCAGGCCCCACAAGCTGCAGCCGCGCCAACGCATGCGACCACGTCAGCTCCTGACAGGAGCAACCTTGTGCAGTCCATGTGTTTAGGCAGACTGGCAACCTCACGCGCAGCAGCCACAGCGTCCAAAGCACAAATGCCCCGCACTTGTGCCTGGACAGCGCATCGCTGCGCGCCCCTGCAAACGTCATCCGACTCGCCCAACACAGACAGCACTGCACAGCCAAGCCCTCATACAGGCGTCGCCTTTGCAGCCAGCCCAGAGCGACACGCAGATGTTTCGGCCTTCGCGAGCAACCGCAGCCGCCTCACTCGTCGTCGGACTCGTCCGACTCGGCCTCGCGGAGCCACTCGACGAAGGGGCGCGCGGCCTCGCGCACGGCCGCGCCGGCCGCCGGCGCCACGCCCACCACCGCGCCCGCGCCCGCCTTGGCGTGCCAGGCCAGGATGATGTCCTCCTCCACCACGTCGTCGTCGTACAGCGCCTTGAGCACCAGCGCGGCCTGCGCGCGGCCCCTGGTCAGGCTCTAGCGGCGTGCAAGGCTCTGGGGAAGACCAGACGCCAGAGAACAGGCAACCTGAAGGGTCAGACGCCCTGACCTCGTCGCGTGCCCCTGAACCAGCTGCAGGTCCAGCACGCGCCCCTCGACGCAAGCAAAGCCGCCAGGACCCGCAAGCGCGCGCAGGTAGGCAGGCTCCGTGGCGGTACCCACGATCTTGGCGGTCGTGCAGCAGCACAGCGCCCCTTTTCTCGTCTGAACACGATCAGGCCGCGCTATCACATCGGTATAAGTAAGGTAGGGTTACAACGCCGGCGGGCGGGGCACCTCCTTGGCGCGCGCGGGCAGCGCCTGGCCCAGCAGCGCCTCCAGGCCCAGCAGCTGCGCCAGCTGCGAGGCCTGGTCGGGCGCAAGCGCCGCCAGCAGCGCCTTGTGGCTGTGCACGCAGTCCGCCAGCTTGGCGCTCTCGTCCACGTCGCCAAACAGCGCCTGCGCCGCGCCGGCATCGCTCACACCACTCGCCACGTCCGATCCTCACCCCGCAGCCTTTTCCCAACGGGAGCTGCATCGATGTCAGGCGCGCAGCCGCGGACACAGGACGGCGCGCCTGGCCACTCCACGGCCCTGTGCTGACGCTCATGCCGCCTTTTGCTGTGTCGCAGACGCTGCACGGTACGCGACCAGGGCAGTCAGCGGCACGGGCTCCGCGCTACCCTGGCCCTACCCTACGGCACGCACCTGGTACACCACGCGCATGCGGCCGCCCAGGCCGCCCTCCACATCCTGGGCGCGCGCTGCATCGGCCGCCGCGCCGCCGGCCTTCCCGGCCAGCGCCTTGCGCATGCGCAGCACCGGGTCGCGCGCGGCGGCCTCCTCCGCCGCCGCAGCCTCCTGCAAGTGGGCAGGCTGTAAGCGCATGCGCCTGTCACGACCGTCAGGACGCGCAACGTACGTCTGGCTTGCGCCGCGCAATCTGTGCTTTCTTCCCTTTGTACGTTTTAAAAGACCCAGGGCAGCGGGCAGCGGGCTTGCACGTCTTCAACATCAACCAACCAACTGCCACACAAGTGACCGCCGCTAGGAGGCGCATGCACCGCGGTCCCCGCTAAGCGAGCAAGCCGCGTGCGCCGCCCACCTCCGCCTTGCGCGCGGCTTCGGCCTGCTGCTCGGCCTTGCGCGCGGCGGCGGCGGCCGCCTCGGCGGCCGCCTCCTCCGCCGCGCGCGCCTCGTCCGCCGCGCGCTTCTCCTCCGCCTTGCGCTTGGCGGCCTCCTCGGCCTCGATGTTCCCCTGGGTCACCATCTGCGCCATCGCCGTGCTCAGCTGCTCCTGCGCGCGCGCCTGCGCCGCGACGCGCGCCCGCGTCAGCGCACCCGTGCGCGCGCCCCTGATCGACAGGTGGCACATGTGCGCACGCGCGCGCACGCGCGCACACTCTCCATCAACCGGCACTTGAGGCCTGTTCCTGGATAGACCCGAGTGTAACAGACGGACGAGCTCGTGCTGAACAGGCTTCATGCATGTCTCTGGTAAGCAAGAGGACACACACGTACAGGACTGTGATTCAAGGCGCCGCCAGTTGGCAGACCTGCGCGGCCGCCTCGGACGTGTCCGTCATCCAGACCACCTCGTCCTCGTCGTCTTTGCCGTTGGCCTCGCCGTTCTCGTCGTCGTCGTCGTCGCCGCCGCCTGAGCCATCCTCGCCGTCCTCGCCCTTCTTCTTCTTCTTGTCCCTGCAGAGCATGCACGTTCAGGCCCGCATGCACACCGTCAGGTGCAGGCCGCTGCACACGATCACGCATGGCATAATTAAGCCAGCATGGCACGCTATTTGCATACATGCAGTCATGCTCTCACACGCTATGACGCTCTCATGAGCTATGCTGCTATGAGGTGCAACTGCTGCACGGTAAGCGCACGGCGGGCGCGCACTTCTTCTTCTTCTTGTCCTCCTTGTCCAGGTTCTCGCCGGCCGCATCCTGCATGCGCTCCTTCTCCATCTTCTTCAGCCTGCGCGCGCGCGCGCTCGCTCGTCGCCACGCCGGCGCCCTGACGCTCGGCCATGCTCCACACCACGGAGCGTGTCTGCTGGCTCTGTGTGGCTGCTGCCAGCCACACAGAGCATCGGAGGGTGGCTGCTGCCAGCCACCCTCCGATGCACTGCCCCCAAACCAGACCTGGCCCCTGCAAGTGGCGTGGAACGGCAGGCGCGTGCCGCAAAGCGTTTCGCGCCTAGAATGCATCTATATCTCAAGCTCACGCTGCTTGCAGCTTGCAACGGCACCACACGGCACGGCCTTCATACGGAGGCCGCGCGAGGCTCGCGCCGGTGCTCACACACTCGACGGCCTGCTCTGCAGCTGCCGAAGGCAGGCAAAGAGCGCGGCGCTGCCGGAGGCAGGCGAGCAGCGCGGCGCACTTCTTCTCAGCCTTGCTGACCTTCTCCTCGGGCGGGTTCTTCAGGATGTACGTGTTGAGCTTGTGGCGCGCGTCCACGTCGGACACCGCGCCGCACGCCTTGCACTTGAGCGAGATGTTCTCCTTGCGCACCTTGACCACGGTCTCCGGGTTGCCGCACGAGTAGCACTGCACATACTTCTTGATGAAGCCCTGCGCGCCGGCGCACGCCAGCGCTGCAGCATCTGCTGCAACGCGCAGGCGGCGCTGCTGCAGGCCAGAATGTGGCACAGCACGGCACTCTGTCGCTGCTCAGCACCCCACAGCCAAGATACAGGCACGGCCGAGGCCGAGCGGCCCCCACCTCGAGCAGCTCGACCAGCTTGCCGGTGTCGTGAGCCCCGTTCACGATCGACGTGCCCGTTTTCTTGTCGAACTTGGTCTGCGCCCCCAGCTCGCAGCCGTAGAACTTGACGATGTCTGCCGCAGGCACAGCCGTGCCGTCAGGCCCCCGCTCCCCACCAGCATCTGCTTGGACAGTATGTGCAGGCTGCTGGCGCGAGGCAGTCCCACAGTAAAAAGCAGCGTGCCGCACAGTCTGCAGGGCGCTCCAGCGCCTTGGCCACCTCCACGTTGTTCACGACATTCGTCTTGATGCCATTGCCGCGGCCCTCAATCTGCGGCGCGCGCGCCAGATGGATAAGGAGCGGAGCGCCGCCAGTGCACACTGACGCCAGGCGGCGCCACGGCAGGCGGTACGTGCAGGAGGTGCCACCGCCACGCTGCCCCCGCCGCAGCTGGCAAGGGTGCGCGCGACAGCACCGCCGCGTGCCCGCACCCGGGCCTGCAGCTTCGGCATCTTATACCTGCGGCGGCAGCAAGCACCCCTCAGCCCTGGTTGGTGTCCCTAGGACACAGCGGAGCAGGCGGCCGCCCGCCGAGAACCAGGGCCCAAGGCGCGCAGGTGGCTGCACGCCCCGCACCGGTAGAATTGGTCGCTGGCATTGTCCGCGCCGATGTTGACAGCCGCCATGTTGCCGCGTGCGCTGCGAGCTGCTGCAAGGCGTGCTCGTCCCCACTACTGTTCGTGCATACGGCGTGCAAGCGCTGCTGCTGCGCGCTGTGCGGCTGCGGCAGGGCGCTGCTCTGCGACGTGCTGGCGTGATGCGACGACGTTGCAGGCTCTGGAAAGGGAAAATGCATAACAGGGCGCTCTCCCCTGTGCTCGCCTGCGCAGCGCGACTGGCGTGAGCGCCTGGGCTGGCTCGGACACCTGCTCGTGAGCTTACTAGGCAGCGGCGGGCTGGAGTGGGCAGGAGAAGTTCGAGGCTGCGCTCATCAGAGGGCAGCGAGTTGAGCTCAGGACCCTACCCTCCTGCTGGACAGTTGTTTTTCCTTGCAAAAGGGACGTCCTGACCATTTTCAGCAAGCACTGTTCAGCTGAGCCCAACAGAGCGTCTGGTCGCGGACTACAACGTGGCGTTGCCCTGGTGTGAGCCAGCTTGCGCTCCAAGTGCTGGTGACAGGAGGCCGCGCTGATGGCAGCGGGCAGAGCCCAGTGCGGATGACTTGCGGCCGGGGATGTTGCCCACGACCACAGTCACTGCAAATGGGGGCAAGCGCAGCGCCTCGCAGCGCAGCGCGCTGCCTCTGTACCTGCGCAGGATCATCAGGCCCAAGCAGATGGACTTTGAGTGCGGCCCAGCCTGCAAGCTGAGGCTCAAGAGCCTGCTTGCGTGTGCGCTGACAGCCAGCCTGTGCCGTAGGTACACGTTCTGGCTGATGCAGCAGCTGTGCGTCTCGCCAAAGACAGCGTGCGGACCCGCGAGCCCATCTTGGAGCACAGCACTGTCGCGTTGCGTGCTGGCAAACGCGTGACAATCTTACCTCCCTCCCTGCGCGCGCAGGTATCGGCACACCTCCTATCAGAAGCAGACCAAAAACCAGTGGGCGCGGGATGACCCAGCGTTTGTCGTCATCTGCAGCCTTCTACTTGCCGTGGCGGCCGCGGCCTACTGCGCCACGTGCGGCGCCCTCCCGCTGCAGCGGGAGCGTGCCTCTGTCACGGGCTCTTTGTCAGCCGTAGAGCGCAGGCAGGGCCACCTGCACCGTGCAGCAAGCGTGGGACTCTGGTCTTTGTTTGCAGTGTCGCCTGCCCAGTCTGCAGACTCAGCGCTGCCCTGGCACTTTGCCTGCAGCGTAGCAGGCCCGGCGGCATAGCCGCGAAGCAGCAATGCGGTCCTGCCTGCCGCGCGGCAGGTTCAGCGACGGCGTGTGGCACTCGGTGCTGACTGTGCTGTCGGCTGTCCTGGTCGACTTCCTCCTCATCGGCATGGCAATCGCCACTGCGGGCTGGTGCGCGCTGCCAAGCTCCGCAAGGAACGCTGTGGTACACTTGTGCGTACTGCCGGCATGGCGATTGCCACTGCTGGTGCGCGCGGCCAAGCTATGTAAAGGAAAACAGTGGCACACTTGTGCGTACTGCTGGCTTGGCAAATGCCACTGCGGGCTCGTGCGCGGGGCCAAGCTATGCCAGGAGTGTCATAGATGATCTGTGTGTGCACTGCGCGAGCAAGCGTGAGGGTCGACCCGCCGCTGGGCGCAGGTTCCTGGCCAACAAGTTCCTGCGGAAGCGGACGCTGCACAGCCACGCCATCGAGCAGCACGTGGAGTGGTGCGGCCGCCGCTCGCCTCCTCCTGTGGCGCATGCGTGCCTTGTAGCGCATGCGTGGCCACGCTGTTAAGCAGCACGTGGGAGTGGTGCGGCTGCCCCTCGACTCCTCCTGTGGCGCATGCGTGGCCCGCAGCGCATGCGTGCCCGGGCTCAGCCGCATGACACATCAGGCCCCCGGGGGCTGACAGCCGCTGTGCGGCTGCAGGATGTACGCCTTTGACGTGCACTGTAATTCGTACTTTCCGCTGTTCCTGCTGCTGTATGGTGCGCACGGCTCCCGCCAGGGGCAGCTCGGCATGGGCTTCGTCCGTGCACTTCCTGTGCAGCGCTCAGGCAGGTCACTTTGCACCAGCGTAACAACACCGCATGTAGCGTTGCACTCACAGACCATTCTCAACTTGCAAGCGCCCTGTGCCCTGTGCCCTGCGTCCGTACAGAGCATGGCTGGTTGCATGGCACGCAGCACGACTGCAGCTGCATGGCAGTTGTGTCGCAGCTGTTGATTTCCTGTGAAGGCTAAAGGCGTGCATCTGCGGTTCGTTTGCAGAAGTGCAGGCTGTGGCGCCGCCGTAGCGCCTTTCTATCGTGTGCGTGGCGATGCGCCTGTCTGTCGTATGGGTGGTGAGAGTCAAACAAGTCTGTCGCATGTGTGGTGAGAGTCATATAAGACATACCTGCAAGAGTCAGCGAGATGTCAGTGCTGCCCCACAGGAGGCTCAACCATGTTCCGTGCGCGGGTGCGCAGTGCTGCAGCTGCTCCTCGCGCCGCTGCTGCTGTGGCGCAGCGTGGTGGCCGCGCTGCTGTCCAACGCGCTGTACGCGGCCGCGCTGGGCTACTACCACTACCTGTCGTTCCTGGGCTACTCGGCGCTGCCCTTCCTGGAGCACACCGAGGCGCGCCGGGCTCGCTGCTCCAACGCTTGGCCAGCAGCAAGCGCATGCTCGGCTGCAGTGCATGCAGAAAGGAGCCTGCGCACTGAGGCTGTCCCTGATCAAGTGCATGCCTGTTTGCAGTGCATGCAGAAACGAGCCTGCGCACTGAGGTTGTTCTCGCATCCCTGGCAGGTGTTTTTGTGGCCCATAGCGTTGATACTGGTGGTGCTGCCGTTGGCGGTGCTTACGGGGTTCAGCCCGACGCGCTTCACGCTCAACATCTACTTTGGATGATCAGGCACGGTGGCGGCGGCTGCGAGCAGTCATTGTGCAGCGGTGAGCTTGCGGAGGCAGGCACCACCTGACGCACCAGTGAGGGCGCTGCCTGACTGAGGGTTTTGTGCGAGCTGCACAGCATGCGTACGTCGCAGCACTGCCGTCGTGTACTTGTTGGGTGAGCATAGGTGCTTGTCAGAGTATCTGCACATGCAACGTCATTGTGCAGCGCAGCCCTGCCTCTGCCAAAGGCCTCAAGCTGCCTGACTCAAGCAGGCCTGTGTGTGCTGCTGGGCCAGGACTTGCCAGAGTCGAGGCAGTGCTGTCCGTCGTCCAGTGGCAAGTGGTCTTGTGCATGTGAGAGTAGACTGCAGTTTTCAGTTTCAGCTTCGGTTTGCCACACACATACATCTTGTGCAAGACACACTGTACTCACAAAACACAAACATACAAACCGGGAAAACTGGTGCGGACCAAACCACTCTGTCTTCTACAGTTGCTTCGGGGTTTGCAGCACGCCGTGCGTCGCTCTGCTGTCTGCTGTCCTGTCAAGGACAAGCACAGTGTCAGCGCGCTGCCAGGCCTGCATCTGCGCACTCCGGCAGCAGTGTCTTCCGCGGGAAGCAGCGCAGAGCATTGAAGCCGACACGATACACTGGCAGCCCGCCGTCGTGCACGCACCTGTCACCGCGCCTCAAACTGCACCACCCGCCGCGTCCGCTTCTTGTACAGGATGCGGTAGCCGCACTCGCGGCAGCGTATCACGTCTGTGTGCTTCAGCACGTTCTCGACGCCACACTCGCCGCAGATGTAGGACACCCCAGGGGCTGCTGGTGCATACGGCTGCGAGCCTGGCGGCGCACTCATTGCAGTCCCCGCACAGTGTATGAAACAGCTGCCCAAGCTTGAGCGTGTAATGGACTTGTCACAAGGCACGCAGGCAGAGGTACCTCGCTGTGGGACTCTTGTTCCAGCTTGGAGCTCTGCAATTGTGCCCAGCGGCAGAGCTAGCTGAGCGCTCCACCCTGCCCTGAAAAGGGTGCGAGTTGGTGAGCAACGCCGCATTAAACATACGTTATCCCATGAATCCATGTTGAAGAGGAGCCATCTATAGTCCAGGCCAACAAGTGAACATCGGTGCGTAGAGTCATCGCAGGGCGCAAAGGAGTTGCAAGTGCGCACTCTTAGCCACGTAACAGGCTCTGCTGCAGTGAAGGTGCCGCATACTTGTCATAACACAGCAAGCACGCGGCCACTGTACGCAAAGTGCCCGTGCAGAGAGTCACTGACTTGCTGCAAGTGGCTGAAGTCCAACGCATGCCCTTGCTGAAGCAACAGCAAATCCCACCACAACTGCAACACCTCGCCCGAATTTCCAAGGGAGTGTGTCCGTGTCCACACCGAAACACCTTTGACAGCACACACGCAGTACATACCTGTGAATACGAGGTGCGTTCTTGAAGCGCACGCTGCTGCGCAAGCCATGGTGGCTGCAGGCCTCTCGGCAGACACCGCCATGCCGTGCGACCCCCAAACGGTCAGTTACACTGCGCCTGCGCTGCTACCCACTGCGCCTGCACTGCTACCCCCTGCCAAGCTGCCGCGCTAGCCAAGCGCTCAGACGCATATAGCAACCCACGTTGCGCGACTCAGCTGCGCCTGCTGCGCCTGGCCTTGGCGCCCCAGGCGGGCAGATCGCGCGGGGCGCTGCGCTTGGCGGACGCCACTGCCGCCGCCGCCGCCTCATCGTGCGTCCCTGGCGACGGCGCGCGGCTGCGCGCCCGCTTGACCTTGTCGCCCGGAGCCTGCGCGGCGGGCGCGGCAGGCTGGGCCCCAGCCGCCGCTGCCGCGCCCAGCGCCATGGGCGCCGCGCCGGGCACGGGTGACGCCGGGGGCGCTCCCCGCTTCGGCATCGTCGCGAGGATGCTGGCGGCTTCGAGGACGTCAGCCGTCAGCCGCGGCGCGCTCTCCGCCGGCGGCGCACCGCTCGCTTCCGGTGCAGCGGCCGCAGGCGTGCAGGCGTCCGCGCGCAGGCAGGCCCGCTCCAGCTGCGCCACGCCCCACAGCACCGCCTGCGCGCGCGCCCCCGGCCACGCTTCAGCCAAGCATTTAGGCGGACCACTCCCCGCTCTGCAGAGCCTGCACAGCATGCCGCACATGCTTCCCCAGTGCCTGTGCCTGAAACGCGCCTCTCACGCTCACCATTTGGGGAGCGCATGTCGGCGGCGCTGGGGGGCGCGCGCACGTGCACCAAGCCGTGATACGTCGTCACTCCTCTGGCTGCCGTGGCCTCCGAGTCGGACGAGCCCGGCATCTTGTCCTGCCAGTGCGCGGCCTCCCGGGCCCTGCGCGCAGTGCTGCAAGAGCGTGATCGGCAGGCCATGGCTCTGTGCGCGCTGCATGCCACGCTGTCAGTGCTGGGCACGGTGTACAAGCCTGTCCCGAGCAGGCAGGTGGTGCGCTTCTGCCGCACGCAGGTCTAGCGGTGAGCGCACAGTGCGCAAGCACACCTCTGATACAGCCAGTCCAGGTACGCTGCAAGCGACTGCTCGCTGCCCAGCCTGGCGTCCGCGCCGCAGCAGCGCCGCGCCAGTCGCTCGAGGTCCTGACACAGGCTGTACGCGTCCGCATCGGCCTGCGCTCACGGCGCTGTTCAGCGAAGGCACCCACACCATGGTGCTGCAACCGCTGTGCTAGGCCAGTCCCTCGCAAAGCGATCGGCACTGTCGAAAGGACAGAGTGTGGGTGCCTGAAGAGCGCGTAGCACAGGCCGCACCGCAGCGGACGCCTCAGTGCTTGGCGGCAGCGCGGCCTTGTCATCGGCGAGCAGCCGCGCGTCCTCAGCAAGGTAGTGCGCGGCCAGGGCCTCCAGCTCTGCGAGCGCCGCCGCGATGTCCGGGCGGGACACCAGCGTGCCCGCCGCCGGGCGCGCCGCGACGGGCGCCGGCGCGGCTGGCGCTGCCGCGCAGTGCTGGTCGGCGGCCTGACCAGGCGAGCGGACGGCGCAGATGCGCCAGCTCTCGCCGGGCGCGCCGCCAGCGTCCAGCCGCCCGCGCTTGGGCTGCCGCTCCGGCGACGGGGAGCGCGCGGCCTCTATGCTCCCCTCGGCGCCGACCCATAGCACGCGTCGCGCGGCGGCCTCGGCCCAGCCGTCTGGAGCGCGGCGCCCGATGGCAGAGGGACTCGCCATGGGACCCGCCCGGTTGCTCTGCGCGGGCTCCCGGACAAGCCCTCCCTGCCGCCGTGACCCGCCCTCGTCAAGTGCTCAAGGCATGGTAGCCAAGTGAACAAGGGGCAAGATCCTGCCGTGCATCAAGGCAGGCCGGTGTTCGTATACGACATGGTCGCCCGCAAGCCCGTCACGGCCAGGCAAGCTGCTGAGCTGGAGCAAACAGCACGCCTTCCACGGAACGCTCTGTGCCGGCAGGGTACTGCCACCACCGTTCGGCAGGCATGGCTAGGGGGAGCAGGGATGCCATGCACGGGCACCTCGCGAACCTGGCCCACACGCAGCCGCCTTCAGCAGCAGGCCAGAGCTGGCCGTGTATATCCTGCCCAGCGGGTGAAGCAGGACGCGTCGAGAGTCCTGGGGCGGATGCTGCGTGCACCGGCTCGCACGCCTGGCGTGAAGATGCACACCAGCCTACAACGTCTGATCACACTGGATGTGTGTGCACAAGCGCGCAGGTTTTGTCGCTATACGGCCCTGGCTGCTTCTTTAGAGCTTAAGTTCTAGGGCTTTGCTTGGGCCTGCGAGAGGGGGAGCAAAAGACAGGAAGAAGAATTGCTTGACAAAATGCTGTGCCATCACTTACAAGGCAGCTTCCGTCTTCCAAGGGCAACACTGGACACCCACATATTGCACAGCAGTGTCACGCACAGAAAGAACCCCGGCTTTGTACGCGCAGCGCCCTCACCGGCCGTTCGGCGGCACCGGCACCAGAGTGTACGGCGGCCACCTGGCGGCGCCCAGGGCGTGCGCCTGTATAGGTGTGTCACGGGCATGAAGCAGCGTCGCGGCGTCTGCGCCGCCCGGGCGTGCTTCGCCGTCGTCGATCGGCTGGGCCGCCAGACAGCCGCCAGCGCTGTGTGGGGCCACCGCGGCGCCAGCGCCCCCGGGCGCGCGCCCGCCCGCACTTGCAGCGACGTTGCCAGCAGCATCGGTCGCCAGACCGCTGCGCCAGTCATGCAGAGCGACGCCGGCGTCGGCACATGTGCCGACGCCAACGGGCGCGCCGGCTACCAGACCGATGCTCACACTGTGCGGCGGCGGCGGCGCGGCCCCGGCATCTGCAAGCTCATGCCTGGCTGTGCCCGTAGCGCCGCCGCCAGACGCCACGCCTCCCCCGCCAGTATAGCTACCGCCTGCAGAGCCCGAGCCCAGCGCAAGTGCGGACCGCACAGACGTGCCGTTCGCGAGCGGCGCACCCGCGGCGGCCGGCTCGCGCGCCTTTACGGCACCGGCAATTGCGCCAGCACCCACGCCGCCGCCGCCGCCGTACGGCGTTGCTGCGCCCCCGTCGCCCGCAAGCACAGGCCTGGCTGCGCCGGCCGCTGCGCCACCGCCGTTGGCAAGCATGTTGTCCTCAGGGCCCGAGCGCGCCACCGGCGCGCCGGGCGCAGGCGGCCTGGCGGCCAGGCCCGCGACGGCAGCGGCCCGCGCGGGCAG
>JAABUZ0100005990.1_pt1 | contig 15517 bp, 21 predicted proteins | sample 5562091 | NCBI WGS metagenome assembly JAABUZ01 (sample SAMN12813069, study PRJNA571459) | rock metagenome | isolation source: Antarctica rocks | place: Antarctica: Victoria Land, Linnaeus Terrace sud | collected 2015-12-21 | reverse complement strand
GAGCCGGGACAACTTCCGGGTGAGCCTGAGCTGGCTGCTTGCCGGCATCGGGCGCAGTGAACGGTAGCGACGTGCCCACGCTCGCCTTGGAGGACGTCGGGCAGGCGCGTCTGGTCGCGCAGCGGCTCGCTGGGCTCAAGGCACCAACGCCGGCCGAGGCGGTGCAGTGGCTGACCGCGATGCAGGCGCAGGACTACTCCGGCGCCCTCACCTCGGTCGGGCTGCGCACCCGTGCGCGCCTGCGCGCCGAGGTGGTGGCCGCGCTTGACACTGGCGACATCGTGCGGTCCTGGCCCATGCGCGGCACGCTGCACCTGACCGTGGCTCGGGACCTGTCCTGGATGCTTCGCCTGCTCGCGCCCCGGGTGATCAGGGGGTCCGTCGCCCGCCGGACGGGGCTGGGCTGGACCAGCCGCAGCTAGAGCGGGCCCGCGAGCTGTCCATCGAAGCGCTGTCCGGTGGCCGACAGCTGCGGCGGGCGGACCTGCTCGCCAGCTGGGATAAGGCTGGGCTTGACCCGGGCCGGCAACGCGGGGTCCACGTCCTGCGCTACCTCGCCATGACCGGCACTTTGGTCTTCGGTCCCACCGCCGCTGGTGAGCAGCTCGTCGTCCTGCTCGACAGCCCCAGGACCTCGAGCGCGACCAGGCGCTCTGCGAGCTGGCTGTGCGCTACTTCCGCAGCCACGGCCCGGCCACGGCCGTCGACCTGGCCGCCTGGAGCGGGCTGACCGCCGGCGACACGCGTACCGCCGTCACCCTCGCCCGACCCTCACTCGCCTCCTTGAACATCGCCGGCACAGAGCACCTGCTCGACCCGCAAACCCCCGTCGCCTCTAGCCGCCGCGCCTGTACACGCCGCGGGCATCCTGCTGCCTTCGCGACCTGCCTGACCTTTCGGGTAATCGATCACCAGTGGGCTGATGAGATCCGCGACGGCTTGTAGGCGTCTTGCTCGAGGCACTGCCCGGCGCTCCGTAACGGGATCGGCGAGTGGGACGTTGGTCATCACTTCGGCGGTTGTCAGGCGTGGTCGGCGCGGGTGACGAGCATCTGTTCGTCGAAGTCCCAGGTGTCCCCGCCGTCATGGGACGTTCGGCTTGCCAGGTGAACGAGTCTGCTTTGATGTCGGTGAATCGCCAGCGCAGTGGCGGGTCGTCCTCCGCTGAGCGGTGCGATGTCGTCGCCGTCGGGTCGACCGATGAAGCGTCGTACCCGGCCGTTGATCGGTTCGATCCAGGTGGAGCGCCAGGCAGCGATGGTCGGGTCGCAAAACCGGATCGTGGAGCCCTGGAGGCCCCGCGGCGCCTCGTTGTGCCCCGGCTGCCCGCGGCTGGGGACGATCCAGATGTCTTGGACCGCGCGGCCGCCGAGTACCCACCCGAAGTGCAGCTCTCCGGTTGCCGTGCTCGGTGGGCTGCCGCCGGTCCAGTGCAGAGTCCAGGAGCCGACGAAGCGGCCGAACAGCATCAGCTTGTCGGCGTGCTCGCCTGTCGGGCCGTCGACGTGCAGCGCCGTGATGAGCCCGCTGCCGGCTCGGGTGGCGGTCACGGGTGGTTCTCCTCCGGGTGGGTGGTCAGTGCCTGGTCGAGGTCGGTCCACAGGTCCTCGACGTCTTCGAGTCCGACCGACATCCGCAGCAGCCGGTCGCTGATGCCCGAGGCCTGCCGGTCGGGGGCCGCGAGGATCCGGTGGGTCAGTGAAGCCGGGTGCTGGATCAGCGTGTCGACGCTGCCGAGACTGACGGTCGGGGTGATAACCCGGACCGCGCCGACCACCGCACGGGCGTCGCCGGTCACCTCGAACGAGACCAGCGCACCCCCCCGTCCAGCGCGTGGCACGAGGCCGGAGTCAGGACGCGAGGTCCGGCAGGTCCGCCCGACGTCCTTCCAGGAACGCGCGCTCGGTCTCGTTCCCGACCAGCGCGAGCGCCTCGTCGTACGCCGCCGCGGCCTCGACGTGGCGCCCGAGCCGGCGCAGCAGGTCGGCCCTAGTCGCGGGCAGCAGGTGGTAGCCGGGCAGCTCGAGGTCCTCGAGCGCGGCCAGGGCGAGCGCCGGCCCGTGCACCTCGGCGACCGCGACCGCCCGGTTGAGGGCGACGACCTGGGTGGGCACGAGCGCGAGGAGCTGGTCGTACAGCGCCAGCACCTGCGACCAGTCGCTCGCGTCGCCGTCGGTGTGCACGGCGGCGATGGCGGCCTGCAGCTGGTACGGCCCGGGCTGCCGGCGGCGCAGGCACCGCCGTACGAGGTCGTGGCCCTCGGCGATGAGCGCGCGGTCCCAGAGCGACCGGTCCTGGTCCGGCAGCAGAACCAGCTCGCCGTCCGGCGTGTCACACGCCCAGCGATCCCTGCCGCCGAGACGGCCGGCACCGTCCCGGAAACGGTCTGGATCTCAACCGGTCGGTGCATCAGTGCAGGTCGACGAACGATGTCCTGGTGGAGGTCGGGATGGGTGTCGGTCCGGTGGGGTTCAGCATTGCGCAGCAGGATCAGCTGTGGGAGATGTGGCGGGGCGGGGAGTCGAGTCTTGCGCGGCCTGCAGGACCGCGGGATGCTCACCCGACCAGCCACCGCACCCCAAGGTCGCGCGCCGCCGACCCAGCTCACCCCGGCCGGGTGCGAGCGGCTGCACGCCGCCAGCACCGTCGTGCGCGCCGTCGAGCGGCAGACGCTCACCTGCCCTGTCACCGGCTGACCAGCGCCGACCCGCAGCGACCTCGCCTCCTCCGTCGCAGCCCTGACGCCACACCTCGCCCAAGACCCGGACATCCGCGCCGACTGACGCGAAGCTGGCGGCTCTCCGGCCGCGCGTCCCGATTAACGATCGTGCTGCAAGACGTCGCTGTGTTCAGCATGGGAGCAGACTGGCGGGGTGGACTCTCGAACCGCCGCCTTCGTGGGCGTCGCTGCAGTACTTGTGATGACGCCTGGCCCGGACTTCGCCGTCGTCGTGCGCAATGGGCTGCGGAGCCGCCGTGCCGGCCTGTCCACCAGCGCCGGCACGGTCACCGGTCTGCTGGTGCACACGGCTGCTGCCGCGGCAGGCCTGTCCGCGGTGCTAGCGGCATCGGCGGTGGCCTTCACGGTGGTCAAGCTGGCTGGTGCCGTCTACCTGTGTTGGCTTGGCGCACGCGCCTTGTGGGCGTCCCGGTCGCGCCCGAGCCCGGGTTCGCCGGCGGAGGCCGCCGGACCAGGAGTCGTGGTCGGCCCGCTGCCGGTCCGCTCGGCGTTTCGTCAGGGGCTGCTGACCAACTTGCTGAACCCAAAGGCGCCGTTGATCTTCCTGAGCGTGCTGCCGCAGTTCGTGCCCGCCGGCGCACCGGTCCTGCCCCGCACCCTGCTGCTGTCGACCATCCTGGTCGGGCTCGCCGCGCTCTGGTACGCCGTGCTGGCCGCGGCGGTCACCCGGCTACGGCCAGTGCTCACCCGCGCGGGTGTGCGGCGTCGCCTCGACCGGGTCACCGGCACCGTCCTGGTCGGCCTGGGCATCCGGCTCGCGCTCGAGAAATCGCCTGCCGGCGTCGCCTGACCCTCACCCGCCCGTCCAGCTGACGATCGCGCTTCGGGCGAGGTTGCAGCTGGCGGCTTTGCCGGCCGCGGACTGCCGTGCAACGGCTGCTCAGCGCCACTCGGCGAGGATCTCGTGACGGCGACGGATCAAGCAGTCGACGATGTCCGCAGGGGCGGAATCTGGGGAACCCGCGTCATACGGCGCTTCGGGCGCGTATTCGATCGACAGCTACCGGGACTGAGTCCACATCGGCGACCCGACCGGTCAAAGTCTGCGCAATGTCGATGCCGGCCGAGACGCCGGCAGACCGGCTGCCGCGAGGATCAGCGAGCCCGTGCACACGGTTTCGATCCTCACCCACCGCTCGAGCGTCCCACCCGGACGTAGTCGCTAGCTGCGGAGGCACAGGACGAGTTCCGGGATACGAACGGCTGTCGGGAGCGCCAGCCAGCTGCAGCGTGGCGAGATCATGGCTCCGTCAGACTCTTCCGGTTCGGAATTCCGCTCAGGGCCGCAGGCGACACATGATCGTCGTCCCACTTCCAGGGTGATCAGCAGAGCTGGCAACGCGTAAGCGAGAAGCGCAGCGCCGATCATGTCGTCACCCACGCGCGGGGCCGCCAGCCGCCGCGCCTTCGCCCGGTAATGGGTGCCGGTCCGTGCCGGCAGCGGCCTGATCCGTCGCGCCATGCTTAGGGCGATCGCCAGGCGTACGTCCCGTGCACTTCTCCCGCCGCGACCCAGCCCTGACCCTGGTGCCAAGGCGTCCCACAGCCGATCGGCTGTCGGAGCAGATTAGCGTGCCCAAGGTGGATGGATAGAGGTGCCGTCGGCGGTGACGGCCTCCAGGCCCGGGGTGGTGGTGACCCAGGCGGTGGCGCCGTCGGGTCCTGCCTCGACGCGCAGCTCGGTCTGCGCGGGAACCAGGGCGACGTCGCCGGGGTGCAAGACGGTCGTGGTACCGTCCAGCGTCACGCGCAGCTCGCCGGTCAGGACCAGCAGGACTTCCTCCCGGCTGGGCCGGTGTGCCACGCCCCGCAGGTCGGCGGGCACGGTCAGCTGCCAGGCACATAGCTGCTCGCTGCCTCGTGAGGGTGCGATGTAAGACTGAAAACGGCTGCCGTGCGTCTCGTACTGCACGGCGTCGGCCTGGTGGAACACGGGCATGGCATCTCCTGGCGACAAGGACAAGCGGGTTGACCATATGGTCAAGGTTCTTGTCTTGTATGTCAACATGGTCCATGAACGAACCCGACTCCGCGACGGCGGGAGCTGTCTTGCGGCTGGCCAGTCAACTGGTCGATGGCATCCAGCAGGGCCTCGCGCGCCGGGGCTTCCACGACGTGCGTCCGGTGCACGGCTTCGCGTTCGCCCGGCTCAGTGGGACACCAGCAAGCGCCTCGGAGCTGGCGGCGCACCTCGGAGTCAGCAAGCAGGCCGCAGCCCAGCTGGTCGACCACCTCGTCGACCGCGGCTACCTGCACCGCGAACCCGACCCGACGGATCGCCGGGCCCGACTTCTTGTCCTGTCCGAACGCGGCCGGGCGTGCACCGCAGCGGCCGACCAAGCCGCCGCCGACGTCGTGCAGCACTGGCGTGACCAGCTGCCCGACCCGCAGTTCGAGCAGCTGCAGCACGCGCTGCACACCATCGCCGTCCCCGGCCGGCTGCGACCCGCCTGGTAGTCCCAGCGGACGATCCGCTGCTGGCCCAGCCGGGGATCGGTCTGATCGGTGGTCAAACGCCGGGCAGGGGGACGTCCGAGATGAGCAGTTCGTGTGCGACGCGGCCCGTGCCGAGGATGCCGGTGCAGTGCGCCGGTGCCCGAGCCCGGCCTGGCCGCCGCTCGTATCGACCGGGTCTGGATCAGTGACCGTCTCAATTTTCTGGTTGTGAGACAGGGCTTGATGAGACGTGCCGCTGTGTGTGAACCGCAGGGCTATCTGGCCTGGTTCTCGCAGCGCTACGTAGCCGGCCTCCTGTCGAGTCTTGTCCCCCAACGGTCGGCTACCGACGCAGGGTCGCGGCGGTGTCGGCTCGATCTGTAGCGTGCGTCCGTCGGCGACACGACGCGCAGCACTGGATGACCCTCGACCATCAACACGCTCCAGGTCGCGAAGGAACAGCATGTCTGCTTGGCGGCTGCCAGTTCCTCGAGCTCCGCCTGCACGCCCGGCCCGGCTGACACCGGACCTCGAGCTGGCCGCCATCGACCTAAGCGACGGGATTACCGATCTCGGGGAGCCGCTGCCAACAAAGCAGCCGTGTCGGACTGTCTTTCGGTCCGAGTGCGCAGACCAGCGTCAGCGGGCTGTACTGGGTAAGCTCGGACGCGCTGCCCACACCGCCAGTGCAAGTGCTTCGGTCGAACGGCCCGACCTGGACGCAGCCCCATGCTGGTGATCTTCCGGATCCATCGGCTGGCGCAGCTCACCGACGTCGCGCTGCGGCCGACCTTCGCGGCCGCCGGTCTCGCACCCGGCGACTTCGACGTGCTCGCCGCACTGCGCCGCACTGGACCACCACACGCGCGCACCGCCGGGCAGCTGCGCGAGGCGCTCATGGTCACCAGCGGAGCGGTGAGCAAGCAGGCCGGCAAGGCCCTGATCACCCGCGCCGTCGGTACCGACGACGCGCGGGTACGGCGGATCACGCTCACCGACGCCGGCGTCGCGCTGGTCGACGAGCTCATCGAGGTGCACCTGGACAACGAGCGCCGGCTGCTGGCCGGGCTGACTGCCGAGCTCGCCGCCGCCCTAGCCGTACTGGCCGCCGACCTGGAGACCGACCGTGCCTGAGCAACCGGCCGCGAACCAGACCCGGGAGCGCCGCGGCCCTTCGCCGGCTGCACATCCAGCCTGACCTACTGGTCCTGGTCAGCGTCTGGGACGTCGCATCCGCGCGGCGGTCGCCGCCGTGCCGGGCTGCCGGGCAGTGGCCACCGCCAGCGCGGCCATCGCCGCCGCGCACGGCTACCCCGACGGCGAGTGCATCCCGGTCGAGCTGATGCTCGCCGCGATCGGCCGGATCGCCACGGCCGTGGACCTGCCGACCACCGCCGATCTCGAGCTCGGGTACGGCGACGTCGACACCACCATTCGGCGGGCGGTGCAGCTCGGAGTCGCTGGCGCCAACCTCGAAGACGCCCTGCGCCCCCTGCCGACCGCTGTCCGGATCGTCGAGCAGGCCCTCCGCGCGGGCGCAGCCGAAGGCGTGCCACTAGTCCTCAACGCGCACCGACCGCTACCTGCAGCCAGAGGGCTCGCCGCCGGCTGCGCTGCTCGACGAGACCCTCCTGCGCGGCCAGGCGTTCCTAGACGCCGGAGCCGACTGCGTGTTCGTGCCCGGCTGCACCGACCCCGACGCAATCTTCACCCTCGCGAGCAGTTCGGCCCGGGACGACTCAGCCTGCTCGCCGTCCCCGGCCTGCCCCCTCCCGGGCACCTGCTACGGCTCGGTGTCGCCCGGCTGTCCCACCGCCCGGCACCGCACCGGCACGCCCTGGCCGCCCTCACCGACCTGGCAGCCGGTCTCCACGCCACCACGACCATCGACAACTAGACACCACACTGGCAGCCACCCGGCTCGACCGACCGACTGACTCGACTTGCCGTCCCCACGACGATCGTCTACCGGACTACAGGTCGTCGCCGGCGGCCTTGCCCACGACGTCGTAGAACCCGCACAGGCAGTTCGCGGCCCGATGCTGACCAGATCGTTCCGCTGCCAGGCCCGATCAGGTCTGGTCGTGGACCGATCGGTGCCGCACCCTTGCGGTATGAGCACTGCACTGCTTGTTGTGGACGCGCAGGAGTCCTTCCGTCAGCGGGAGGACTGGGCGCAGATCTCCGCCCCTGACATCGCTGACCGGATCGCACTGCTCGTCGAGCGCGCCCGGGCCCGCGGGGACGCCGTCGTCTGGGTGCTGCACACCGAGCCCGGCACAGGCAGCTTCTTCGACCCTGACCGGGGTCTGGTGCGCCTCCTGCCCGGATTGGACCCTCGAGAGGGCGAGCTGGTCCTCCGAAAGACCAGCCACAACGCGTTCACCACCACCAACCTCGCCCAGCACCTGACCAGCAAAGGGGTGCGCGAGGTGGTGGTCACGGGGATCCGCACCGAGCAGTGCTGCGAGACGACGGCCCGGGTGGCCAGCGACCTCGGTTACGCGGTGCGCTTCGTCCTGGACGCGACCGCGACCCATCCGCTGCCCCGATGGGACGGCACCGGCACCATCGGCGCCGACGAGGTCGCCCAGCGCACGGCCAGCGCGTTGCAGGCACGCTTCGCCGATGTCGTCACCGTCGCCGATGTCCTGGCCTCCTGAACCGATCATGAGTGTCGATACGGGCCCGTCGGGCCATGGGCGACGCCGGACCGTGCTGTTCGTCGTCGCTGCGAAGGTGCACCTTCTCGACCTCGCTGGTTCGGCGCAGGTCTTCTCCACCGCCGACGACTTCGGCGCGGGGTACGAACTGGCCTACGTCGGCGAAGATGACGTCGTCTCCAGCCACCAGAAGATCGCGCTGCATGCCGGGACAGTCTGGCCGGACCTCGGGCCCGAGGACGTGGTTGTGGTGCCGGGATGGCGGGCCGGGGACGGCCCTACGCCGATACCTCTGAGCCGGGAGACCCTCGAGCGGATCGTGGCACACCACGCCGGTGGCGGTCGGGTGGCGAGCGTGTGCGCGGGAGCCTTCGCCCTGGCGGCGGCGGGGCTGTTGGACGGCCGGCGGGCCACCACGCACCACGACGTCCAGGACGAGCTCGCCCGGCGGTTCCCCGCGGTGCGCGTGGTTCGTGATGTGCTGTTCGTCGCCGAAGATCGAGTGCTCACCTCCGCGGGCATCGCCAGCGGGATCGATCTGGCGCTGCACCTGGTGGCGACCGACCACGGCCCGGGGCTGGCGGCCCGTACGGCGCGGTCGATGGTCGTGTACACCCGTCGCGGCGGCTCCTTCCCGCAGGCCAGTGCCATGTTGCGTCATCGCGACCACCTCGCCGACGTCGTGCACCGCGCGCAAGACATCCTCGACGCCGGGTTCACCGCGACGGTGCCCCTCGCCGCCCTCGCCCAGGGGGTGGGAGTGAGCCAGCGGACACTGACCCGACTGTTCCGTCAGGCGACCGGAACCACCCCGATGCGCTACCAGCAGGAACTGCGGGTGGAACGGGCAGAGCAGCTGGCCAACCAAGGCTGGTCCTGGGAGGCCGCCGCCCGCGACGTCGGCTTCACCGACGCACGAATGCTGCGCCGGCTCAAAGCCTCACGTTGATCAGTCCGCAGCGGTCTGTCACATCGCCGGGGCTGTCTCGTCCTACTGGCATGTCGCCCCTCGAGGGCTCAGTTTCTTGGGAGGTAGCGGTGCGAGTTTTCGTGGCAGGAGCGACCGGGGTGTTGGGCGTCCGTTGGTCCCGCTGCTGCACTCGGTCGGGCATGACGTCATCGCGCTTGTCCGGTCCCGCGCTGCCGCCGCGGCGGCCGAGCGAGCCGGCGCGGAGGTGGCGTGGGCTGACGCCCTGGACCCGGACGCGATGAGCCGGGCGGTCCGCCAGGCCGCGCCAGAAGCGGTGGTCCACCTGCTCACCGCGATCCCTGCCGTGATCAACCCGAAGCGGATGGCGCGCGATTTCCAACTCACGAACCGGCTGCGCACGGAAGGCACCCGCAACCTGCTCGACGCCGCGCAGGAGGTCGGCGTGCGCAAGGTGATCACCCAGGGACTCGCCTACGCCTACGACCCAGACGGAGCAGGCCTCGCCGACGAGGACACCGCATTCTGGTGCACCCCACCCACACAGTTCGCCGCGAACCTGGCCGCGCTGCAAGAGTTGGAGCGGCGGACCCGGAACGCAGGCGGACTGGTACTGCGCTTCGGTCACCTGTACGGCCCCGGCTCGATCTACGCCGTCGACGGTTCGTTCACCAACCAGGTCCGGGCCGGCAAGGCACCTCTGGTCGGCAGCGGCACGGCCGTGTTCTCCTTCACCCACAGCCACGATGCCGCAACCGCGATAGCAGCGGCGTTGGACAAGGACGCCACCGGCGCACTGAACATCGTCGACGACGACCCGGCCGCGATGGGGCAATGGCTGCCATTCCTGGCCGACCTGCTCGGGCAGCGCCCCCCCAAGAAGGTTCCGCCAGCGCTGGCGCGGATCGCTGCCGGACAGTGGGGGGTGGCATTCATGACGCGGCTGCGCGGCGCCGACAACGCCCGCGCGAAGCTCCGCCTGGACTGGCGGCGGCCGCGCTACCCCAGCTGGCGGGTGGGGTTCCCCGCCGAATTACGCCTCCTCGACGGTGCCGAGGTGCGTTGACATGCTGACCATGAAAGACACAGCTTTGGGAAACCAGGCCAGCACTAACACAACAGGGCCATTCGAGCTGCACCACCCGCTGCTGCTCGGTCTGGCCTACCGGCTGCTCGGAAGCATGTGCGACGCCCAAGACGTCGTGCAGGAGGCCTACGTCCGCTGGACGCGGACCGACCGGGACGCTATCCGGGAGCCCCGCGCCTTCCTGATCACCGTGGTGTCGCGGCTGGCGTTGGACCAGCTGAAATCAGCACGGGCGTCCCGCGAGACCTATGCGGGGCCCTGGCTGCCCGAGACGGTCGCGACAGCTCGGCTCGGGCCACTGGACACCACCGAGCTACGTGACACGGTCTCCTACGCCACCTTGCACCTGATGGGGCGGGTTGTCCCACCGGAGCGCGCAGTCTTCGTGCTGCGTGAGGCGTTCGAGCTGCCCTACACCGATATCGCCGACATTCTCGGCAACTCAGCGCAGAGCTGCCGTCAGTGCACTCCCGTGCCCGTCGACGCCTCGGCGACGGCGCAGACCGGTTCCATCCGTCCCGGGCGAACCACGCCAGGCTGCTCAACGGCTTCCTGCGCGCTGCCGACAGCGACGACTTGTGAGCGTGCTGCGCGAGGTCCTCAGCGACGACGTCACCGCCTGGACCGATGGCGGCGGGAAGGTCCGCGCCGCCCTGCGTCCGGTCACCGGCCGCGGGTACGTCCTCACGTTCATCGCCGGACTGATCTCGCGGTACCCCTTCGATGAGGGACGCATCGCCGACGTCAACGGTGAGCCGGCCATCGCCACCACCGTGGAGGGCCGCGAGTGGTTCGCCACCCTGGACGTCCGCGACGGTCTCAGTCACGGCATCTACGCCGTCGCCAACCCCGACAAACTCACCCACCTGCACACCCAGCAGTGATCCATCTAGAAAGGCTCACCGTCGTGTCCGATCCCATTGCCCTTGACATCGCGACCCGCGTCGCGCGATCACTCGCCCAATCCGCGCTGCCCGACGCGCCGATCGTGCCCGACGCTGCCCATCGACCGAACGCCCAAGGCGGCCGCGCCCGTACCGCCGCTCGCGTGCGGGTCCTGACCCAGCGGGCATCTCGGTGGGCCGACCGCCTCGACCCCACCCACACAACCTGCCCAGCCGCCTCGAACTGCTGAGGCAACCCCGCACCCAACAGGAGCGCACCAAGATGATTCGAACAGCCGAGATGCACACGGCAGGCGCCGACCACCGGGCCGTCCCCCCAGCCGAACCGGCATCCCGCGGCGCGGTGCTGGTCACCGGGGCATCCAGCGGAATCGGGCGCGCCACTGCGCTGAGCCTGGCCCGGGCCGGCTTTTCGACGTTCGGCGCCGTGCGCGCCGACACCGACGGGGCCACCTTGGCCTCCGACAGCAACGGCGCGGTCCGCCCAGTTTGCCTCGACGTCACCGACCCCGAACAGATCCACACGGTCACCCACCTGCTGACCCGTGAACTCGGAGCACGAGGTCTGGCCGGGCTGGTCAACAACGCCGGCATCGGACTGACCAGCCCGCTCGAGCTTCTCTCCCTCGACCGATTCCGCGAACTGCTGGAGGTCAACCTGGTCGGGCCGCTGGCCCTCACCCAAGCACTGCTGCCGTTGCTGCGCGTCGGCCACGGCCGGGTGGTCAACATCGGCAGTGTCGGCGGACGCATCGCGATGCCGTTCGCCGGCCCGCTCAACGCCAGCAAATACGCCCTTGCCGCCCTCAATGACGCCCTGCGGATGGAACTTGCGCCTTGGCACGTCGACGTCGTCCTGGTCGAGCCCGCGTCGATCACCACCCGGGCAGTGGACACCCTGGCCGCCGACGTCGACGTCACCATCGAAGGCTTCCCACCCGAACGGCGGCCGCTGTACGAACACCGCTACCGGACCATGGTCGGCCGTGCCGTCGCCCGGGAACGACGCGGCAGCCCACCCAAGGTCGTCGCCGACGCGGTGCTCACCGCCCTGTCCGCATCCCGGCCGGCAACGCGCTACCCGGTCGGCAAAGACGCCCGCGTGCTGCTCACCGCTGCGCGCCTGCTGCCCGACCGTCTCCTCGACCGTCTGCGGCTGCGCGCCCTGGGTCTTTCCGCCGCCGGTCCGCGCCCGGAAGCGTGGCCCCCGGCGGCGGCATCCAATGCCCTTTGAGCGCCCGGCGTGTCGACCCCGAGTTTACGTCGAATCGCTCGCCGCAACCCGGCCACCCACCAGCGTTACGACGCCAGAGGAGAACCTATGCACTACAGACTGATTCAGCAGGCCGCCGCCGAGCACCAACGAGACCTCCGCCGGCAAGCAGACGCACGACGGTTACAGCAACAGGCTCGACGCGGGCGTGCTCCGGCTCACATCCCCCTACAGGTTCGGCTCGGATGGTTCCTGGTCGCACTCGGTCTGCGCCTGACCCTGTCCCGTGGCAGCTCAGCCATCGCCGTACCACAAAGCCGTCATCAATTCCATCCAGGACACGAGGGATTCGAGCCCGCCGGCCGGCCCTCTCAACCCTCGAGGCAGCTCCGCTGCCCGTGCCGCTAAGCGAACGGCAAGCGGCACGGTTTGAGCGACCTCGGATGACCGCTTGTCGACCTTGGTATGTGAATCGCCCGATACATCGGCCGTCCCAGCCAGAGACGCCGTTTGACCTACTTCCGCGCGCTAGGTTTGCGCCATGACGAGCACTGCGACAGGGACGTTCGATATCGCGATGACGCCCGGACCACCGGAGGTCGGCGGAGCGGTAGACCGGTTCGACTTCGCCAAGACCTTCCGCGGTGATCTCGACGCCACCGGGACGGGTGTGATGCTGTCCTGCGGCAATCCACAGACCGGAACGGCCGGCTACGTCGCGATTGAGACCGTTGACGGCCGTCTCGGCGGCCGAGACGGAGGCTTTGCGCTGCAGCAGCTCGGCATGATGCAACACGGCTCCCAGACGCTGCACTATGAGGTAGTGCCCGGATCAGGCCGCGGCGAACTCGCAAGCATTTCCGGGACCTTCCACCTCACGGTCGAGGAAGACGGCACCCACCGGTACGAGTTGGAGTACGGGCTCTGATTTGACGCCTCATGCCCCCCGGCGAACCGAGCAACCGAGCCCTACGCGCTTCCTTAAGCCGACGGTCAACGGGGACGGCGATCGCCAGCCGGCTCGGCCGCGTCGACATCGTGTGGCCGGCGGCCGTGGCCTGCCAGGCCGTCCTCGCGTTGCGCGTGTCGCCGGTGGGGTGTCCACCAGTTGGCGGGACCAAGCGCGACGACGAGAGCGGGGCCAGGACGCCGCGGACGACGGCGGCGTCGATGACGATACGCAGGGCGAGTGCGGTGGCGAGGATCTTGACATCGACAGTGGGAACGCGAGACAGGGCGATGAACGCGAGGAACAGGATGAGGGCCGCGCTGGTGACGAGCCTGCCGGTGCGAGCGACGCCGCGGACGGTGGCGTCGCCCGTGTCGTGGCCGTGGTCGTGTTCCTCACGGATGCGCGAGAGCAGGAGGACTTCGTAGTCCATCGATAGGCCGAACAGGAACGCGAACACCGCGATGGGCACCCAGACGGTGATGGCGCCGGAGACAGCCTGGTTGAACAGCAGGTGGGTGCCGACGCCGCGTTGCCAGATGAGCCCGGTGATGCTGTAGGCGGCGCCGATGGAGATGACGTTGAGAACCAGGGCCTTGATCGGCAGGACGATCGAGTGCAGTGCGAGGGCCAGCAGCGCGAAGGTGACGATGACGATGATCAGCGCGATCCACCAGGCGTTGCCGTAGACGGCGGGCGGTGATGAAGTCGGCGTTCTGCGCCGGCGCTCCGCCGACCCGGCCGCCGGCGTGTTCGGCGGCAGTGCGGACGTTCGCGGCGGCGGTGGAGCCGTCGCCGCTGGAGGTGTCGGCGGCGGTCCAGACCTCGACGATCGAGATGCCGTCGCGGGTCCAGGCCGCAAGGGCCATCGCGGCGGCGACCCCGCCGATCCCGGCCACGGCGGGCGTCCAGTGGATGGTCCGGGACGCAACTGGACCACCCAGGCGGGCCGCCACCACCACCGCCGTGCCCAGTGTCCGAAGCGTCGCCGTGCGGGGGCGCTGTACTGAACGAAGTCTCGTGCTCGACGTCGACGGCCAGCTCGACCCGCACGCCCTGATGCCGATGCCGATGCCGACGCGGCGGGCCGGCAGGTGATCGACGCCGTGCACGACGCGGTCGCCGAAGTCCGCTCGGTCCGCTGGGCTGCCACGACGGTGACTCTCGACGTCTATGACCCGCCAGCAGGCGCGGGTGAGACCGCGGGCGGCGAGCCGGGGTGGGCTCGCCGCCGGTGGTGCTCAGATGGTCTTGAGCAAGTTCTGCATCTTGGTGATCTCGGCGGTCTGGCCGGTGTTGATGCTTCCAGCGAGGGCCTTGGCCGGCCCGTCGATCCCGTTCGACTGTTCGGTCTTGGCCATCTCGATGGCGCCCTGGTGGTGGGCGGTCATCATGGTCAAGAACTGCCGGTCGAATGCGGGGCCGGAGGCGGCCGTCAGCTGGGTCATGTCCGACTCGCTCATCATGCCGGGCATCGGGTGGATCATGGCCATGTCGGCCGGCGGCTGGTTCCAGCTGGTGAGCCAGCCCGTCATCTCGGTGATCTCCGGGCCCCGCTCACTGCTGATCCGGGCGGCCAGCGCCTTGACTTGCGGGCTGGCGGCCCGGGTCGGCGCGAGGTTCGTCATGTCGATCGCCCCGCGGTGGTGGGGGGTCATCATCTGGGCGAACATCACGTCAGCGGAATTGTGGTCGCCGCTGACCGCTGCTGACGGCGCCGGGTGGGCCGAGTGGTTGGTGCTGGTCGACGAGCCGCAGGCGCCCAGTCCGAGGGCGGCCGCGAGAGGAGCAATGACAAAAGCGATGCGTCGCATCAGTTCTCCTTGGGAGTCTTTGGGTTGGAGGAACGGGTGTCCCGATCCGCTGGGAAGCGGGTGGGACGGGCCGTCGACCTACACCCGCAGCACGCAGAGAACAGCGAGGTCCGGTGGTCGGAGCAGCTGCTACCAGCGACGCCACCGGCCAGATGACTGCGGCGGCCTGTCGAGCGGAGCGTCGAGCGGCAGGGCAAGGAACAGCATCGCGGCCACCGCCAGCACGAAGGCCTCGGGCAGGGCGAACTGGCACATCGACCCGGCGTGCCCCGCATCGGCATCGGCATCAAGTCGGTGGGGCCGCCGTTTCCCAGGACCTGATGGGTCATCGCGGCGGGTCGGCGCCGGGCGCGGTGCGGGGCTCGCCGCGGCTGCGCTGAGGCCGGTATGCATCACCGTGATCCCCACCGCGAGCACAGCGGCGAGGACTAAGCCTCGATCCAAGTGCGTCCAGTAGTCCGGGCGCCATGACTGAAGGAGTGGTCATGACGTAACCGGGCGCCAAGTTCGCGGCAGCCAGCCGGTGAGAGTCCGGTCTGGGGAGACGCCAGGGTCCCCGGTAGTGAAGCCCCCGGTTCCGGTCGAGAGGCCTGGGTCGAAGCGGGGTGGAGCGACTGACCGGTCCGCAGCGTGAAGCGAAGTCTGCAGCGTCGTGAAGGCTCCCGCGTAAGCGGGAAACAGAGGGTGCCGAGCCTGTGTGGATTGGGCGAAGGCCATGGAAGACACCTGAGAACCTGGAGCGGGTGTTGAAGAATTCTCCGGCGTAGGGGACGTGGAATGGC
>JAABUZ0100005987.1_pt1 | contig 15523 bp, 14 predicted proteins | sample 5562091 | NCBI WGS metagenome assembly JAABUZ01 (sample SAMN12813069, study PRJNA571459) | rock metagenome | isolation source: Antarctica rocks | place: Antarctica: Victoria Land, Linnaeus Terrace sud | collected 2015-12-21 | reverse complement strand
CCAGGTGAAATACCGTCTTGCCGATATCAATGCCGCAAACGTGTACCTTCATGGGAGAATCCTCCTGTGCTCGCCTTCATCCTGCCACAGATTGATCTTGAAGGCGACGGACCATCCTATTACCCCAACGCCACGTGGCGCGTGATGGCATAACCGCGTTGCACAAGAGTATGTTTAGCCATTATGCTACAGGTCATGGTGAAGGCTAAAGAGCCTAACGCAGCACAAAAGCCCCGACACCCCCCGAAGGGCCAGCTCGTCGGCTATGTGCGAGTCAGCACCTTCGATCAAAACGAAAACCGGCAACTTGAAGGTGTTCGAACGGATCGCGTGTTCTTGGATAAAGCCTCGGGCAAAGACGTGAACCGTCCGCAACTTGCACTCATGTTGAGCTTCGTCCGTGAGGGCGACACCATCGTATGCCACTCGATGGATCGGCTCGGCCGCAACCTGGACGATTTGCGGAAGATGGTCCTTGGCCTGACTGCGCGAGGTGTTCACGTCCGGTTCGTCAAGGAAAGCCTGATTTTCACCGGCGAAGATTCGCCGATGGCGAATTTGCTGTTGAGCGTGATGGGTGCCTTCGCACAGTTTGAACGTGAGTTGATCCGTGAGAGACAGCGAGAGGGAATCGAGCTGGCAAAGAAGGCCGGCGCGTACCGGGGCCGAAAGCACTCGTTGACGATGGAGAGGGCTGCGGAGCTGCGGCTGCGGCTCAGCAAAGGCGAGAACAAGTCGTCTCTGGCTAGAGAGTTCGGCGTGGATCGGACGACAGTCTATCGTTATGCAAAGAGCACCAGCGGAGGTCGAGCATGATTCATCCTGGCCTGGCTGCACTGAAGCATTGGGATAGGGAAGAGTACGCGGCAGGCTACCGTGCCCGCTTCTCGGATATTCCGGATTCTGACACGTCGCATCATTGTTGGCGTTGTGGATGGGAAGATGCCGATACGGAAGCTTTGGAGTCAGCCCGTCACAAGAAGGAGCTGGCTGAAGGCAGGGAAGACCATTTCGAAAACACTTGGGGCAATCTCTTCGATTCGGGGGAAGAGGCGAGAGCTAACGGTATTCCGTTCGAAGAAGAACGGACGGAGCCTTGGAAAGAGGGCTGGATCGCAGTGGATATAAATCTGGGGATGCTTGCGGAGCGAGAACAGTAGTGAAGAAGGGGACTCAGCGAGTGATGCACTGTCGATGTGGGCGGGAGAAGATCCTTGCGCAGGGTCTGTGTGCAACCTGCTACTCGCTCAAGCGACAGGATGAGGAATACTTCGGAGGGTTGCGGGAGACGGTCCTGGAGCGCGACGGCCACCGTTGCCGCGTCTGTGAGGAAAGATGGCACGGATCAGAGGTACTGTAAAGTGGGTTCAAGAATGCCAAGGGCTACGGATTCCTTGGCTGCGAGCACGGTGCGGATATCTTCGTGCACTACAGCTCCATCGAATCCAGCGGGTACAAGAGCTTGAAAGAGGGAGACCCCGTCGAGTTCGATATCATCCAGGGCGACAGCGGACGCCCGCAGGCTGACAAGGTCCTCCTAATAGCTGACTGATCAACGGGGAGCCGTAGTTCTTCAGCGCCAAGGCGAGCACGGACGATCCGGTGCTTTAGAGAGATAAGGGCTTAAGTGCGACTCGTCTATCTCAACATCTTCTTGGGTAAAGCTTGATGAAGGACAAGGTACTGGGGCTGCTAAAAACTTGAGAATCTCGTTAGTGACTGCTTTTCCTCCCGGACGGGGGGATCTCAATGAATACGGTTTTCACCTCGCATGTGCGCTTAGGGACAACCCGTCCGTGGAGCTCACAGTCTTGGCCGATGACCTCGAATACGCTGAAGAACTGGCGGGGTTCAACGTGCAGCGCTGTTGGCGATTCAACTCGCTCTCCGGCTTGCCCCGCCTGGTTCGGGCGATAAGGAACAGTGAACCCGACATAGTCTGGTTCAACATCGGCTTTTCCACCTTCGCCAGCAACCCAGGCTTGGCTTTCCTCTCGATCAACCTACCCCTGCTGATACGGCTGTTGGGCTACTGCACGCACGTGACCCTCCATACCATTTTTGAGCGGATTAGCCTGGACGATGCAGGTGTGCGCCATGCTGGACTGTATCGATTTGCAGGTCGAGTAGCTACCCGTCTCCTGCTGTGGTCTGGCGACGTCACAGTTTTGATGCCGTCTTTCCGTTCAGAGCTTCTGAAGAGCTACAGCGTCAACCCCGACCAGGTACAATTTCGGCCGCACGGAACGTTTGCGGCCACACACCTCGCCGCACCCCTGCGCATTCTAACCTCAGAGCACACGATACTCGCATTTGGATACTGGGGTACCTATAAAAGACTCGACGTTCTCCTCGAAGCGATGCAAGAGATTTTCCGCCGCTTTCCAGACGCCGTCCTTGAGGTCGGCGGGACTAATCATCCCAGTACTCCCGGTTATCTGGAGGCGCTGCAAGCGCGCTGGAAAAAATCTCCCGGCATCCGGTTTCTCGGCTACGTTGACGAAGACGATTTGCCCACCCTGTTCAGGCGCGCTCGTGTACTCGTTCTGCCCTACTCATCAGCGGCGGGAACCAGCGGAGTTATGCATCAGGCATGTCAATACGGCTTGCCTTTGGTTGCATCGGAGATCGCGGAGTTCGTCGAGATAGCTAAGGAAGAGCGAGTGGCGATTTCTTTCTATCCTCATGGAGACGCAAAGGCCCTGGCGCGACATCTAATAGATCACTTGGAATCCGATGAACTCTGCGAGCGCTCTTCGCGACAAAACCTTGCGGCCTCACAAAGCACGCCGCTGGCTGGCGTAGTGGAAAGCTATATCGAGCAGTTCAGACAAAGAATCAGAGCTCGGAATTTGGAGGGGAAGGCTCGTGCAAATGGAACCGCAGGCGGACATCGCTTATAGTGCAGGAGACTGGATCCTCAACTCAGGTATCCAGGAGGCAAGCGGCGGGGTCGCCAGGTTCTATCTCACCGATCGACAGGACAATGCAGCGATTTCAACCGAGATCACCGGGTATAGCGCCAGTACATTCGTCGACATGTACCAGTGTACGGCTGACCGGCGCTTTCTCGACGCTGCTCGCAAGGCGGCAGACTACCTGAACCGCGCCTGGCAAACGGATGCCTCGGCCATGCCATTCGAGTGCGAACCCAGCATCCCTCAATATACTTATCTCTTCGACAACGGAATCATCGTACGGGGTCTACTGGCAGTTTGGCGCGCCTGCGGGGATGCTACGTCGCTCGAAACCGCAAAGCGGATCGCCGGTTCCATGAGGCAGGATTTCCACACCGGGCAAGAATTCAGTCCCATCTTAGACCTTCCAGCCAAGAGCAAGGTTCCCTATGAGCAGCGCTGGTCACGCAGCCCCGGATGTTATCAACTGAAGGCGGGGCTGGCCTGGAGACAGCTTTGGGAGATCACACAGGACGAATCCGATCTTGCACCGTATCTGGAGCTGCTGAATCTCAGCGTTAGCACGCACAACGCGTTCCTGCCGGGAGCGGATTCGGAGGCGCTCGTCATGGACCGACTTCACGCTTATTGCTATTTCTTGGAAGGTCTTCTTCCTGTTGCACAGGAGAGAACCTTCGGTGATGTTCTGGCGTCGGGAATCAGACAAGTGGCAGAACTTGTTTCTCGCATTGGACCGAAGGTTTTGCGCTCGGATGTGGTTGCACAGCTTCTGCGTATCCGTTTGTTTGCTGACCAGTACGGAATGTTGGCGCTCGATCTCAACGCAGCAGCCGGAGAAGCTGCCCTTCTGCAAAGCTTCCAGGTCAAAAGGGAGAACAGGCGCGTTCACGGCGGCTTTTGGTTCGCGAGAACCGCAGAAGGTCTACTTCCTTTTGTGAACCCGGTGTCGACTGCTTTTTCCTATCAGGCGCTCAGGATGTGGAGTGCGCGACAGCAAGATACGCTTGATTGGCGGCTACTGATTTAGTAGCGACCATAACCAGGAAGCCGAAGCTAACCTCTGGGATCGGTCGCCCCATCAGCAGCATAGGGGTAGCAGTAGATGAGCCTACAACCTCGCCCCAGAACGACTTGATATTAAGAGACTTACTACGGTTTGTGCGGCCGTCCCGTCGCCGAACAGATGCCGCGGCTGTGCCATGGATGCATACAAAGTAGGATTCTCCATGAGGTCTGTGAATCCAGCAATGATGGATTCGCGGTCTGTCCCCACCAGCCTCGCAGCACCGTGAACGATAGACGCATGCCGGTCCGTGACATTGCGTAACACGAGCGCAGGCTTGCCTAGGCTGGGTAGCTCTTCCTGAAGGCCTCCCGAATCGATCATCGCAAAGTAGCAGCGGTTCGCTACCTGTAGCATCTCCCGATAATCAAGCGCATCACACAAAGTGATGTTCGTGTGTCCTCCTAGCAGGCGTTTCACGTTTTGGATGACATTTGGATTGGGGTGCATCGGGAGCAGAAAGTGTGCTGAGTCGTGGTATCGATGGGCCAATGTCGTGATGGCATCGCAAATAACTTCCAGACGTTCCCCGTGATTTTCGCGGCGATGAACCGTAACAAGGATGAGGCGGCGATCCGCTAAGGTCAACGCGTGTAGCACGGAGGAGTTCGCGGGCAACGGGAGAGCACCGGCGATTCGCATCGCATCGATACAGGTATTGCCAGTGACGTGGATCGACTCACCCCTGTGCCCCTCACGTTCCAGCGACTCCCGATCAGCCGAAGTGGCAGCGAAGTGCAGATCAGCCATGACACTGATCAACTTGCGATTCACCTCCTCCGGAAAGGGTTCAAACCGGTCGTGCGAGCGGATGCCAGCCTCGATATGGGCCACCCGGACCTTCGCAAAGGTTGCCGCCATGGCCCCCGCAAGTGCTGACATCGTGTCGCCCTGAACGAGAACCCAGTCCGGCTGCTCCTTGCCGATCACAGCCCTAAGCTTTGGGAGCATACGGGAGAGCAATTCGCTCGGCTGCTGGTTGATGGACATGCAGTCGAGGTTGTAGTCAGGGGTGATCGAAAACAGCAAAAGCACAGAGGTCAGCAACTCCTGATGCTGGCCTGTCACACAGACAATACACTCGACTCCGCTATGCTTGCGAAGCTCCAATAAAACGGGTGCTAACTTGATGGCCTCAGGCCGTGTTCCGAAAATAAGTAAATACTTCATCTTTGGCATTACAGTTAGACCGCTGTGTCTTGCGAACAATAAGTCTCAGCCGCGCTTCGGTCCAGGCCAGCAGAAGCCTTTGGATACTTACCGCTCAGCCCATACCAGCGCACCTTCAACAGTTCTAGGATCATACGGACGCCATCCCGGTATGGCCGAATCTTTGATCCTTCGGCGTAGTACGTGTATTCGACCGGCACTTCGCAGACTTTCAAGCCGAAGCGACGCGCGAGGAAGAGAACCTCTGCATCGAAACCCCACCCTTCAATCTTCTGAAGTCCAAAAATCATCTTTGCGGCCCCGCCTCGGTAAGCTTTAAAGCCATTTTGAGTATCTTTAAAACGAAGCCCCAGGATTCCGCGGAGTAAAAGGTTGTAAAGGCGTCCATTTAATCGTCGCCGCCAGGGCTGTGGCGCAATCTGCAAAGTGCGATCAACCCAGCGCGAACCGATTGCGATATCAGCACCACCTGCGATCGCTTGCAGCAGCTTCTCCGCGTCTGCAATCGGGGTGGAGTCATCAGCATCAGCAAACAGGATCACCTCTCCGACAGCATGAAAAACTCCATCGCGGATTGCTTTGCCCTTGCCCCGGTTCCTGCGATTCTGCACCAGGCGAACGTTGCCATGTCGCTCGGCAAACCTCGTCACCACTTCAGCCGTGTCGTCGGTCGAACCATCATCCACGACAATCAACTCAGCGCTCCACGACGAATTGCCAAGATAAGCGAGGATGTTATCCATCGTTTTCGGGATTCGCCTCGCCTCGTTATAGGCGGGGAGGATGATGCTGACTCTAGGGGCTTCCATGCTCGCTTTCGATTCAGTCAGATGGCCATGTGTTGCCCAGGCTGGCTCGCCTTTGTTTCTGAAAAGGAACGCGAGCAATAGCGTAAGCAGACTGCTGCCGAACGGAAGAGTTCCCCACAGGATCCCTTGCCAGAGTGGCGGCTTCAGCGCAGAGGCGATTGGGGTCGCCGGTGAAATTCCCATCCTGGACCACACCGTCGTTTCACCATGACTCAGGCTTGCGATCTGGCGCCATCCTGTAAACGCCAACAGAGGATCGTAATAGCTGTCATGCACGAAGATATAACGGAGCCCATAGCGCGGAGCATGCTTGAGCATGCTGGACAGTGCGGCTATCCCTTCAGCTCCGTAGAATTTAGCAGTGGTCAGCTGGGCCACGCTATAGTTCGTCAATTCGGGCAACATGCGCGCAGAGTTGTACTCCCCATCTACGCTGGATGCATGGGTATAACACGTGATCTTGGAAATTCCGTTCGGGAAACCAAGAGTTAGATATCTGTAGCGATCTCGGCCGTTCTCATTGAGGAACTGGATGACCGGACCGACGTCCGAGGGGGCACCGATGAGCGGGAAGAATGTGTTCCAGGCCACCGCGAATGAGCCCGAGCCTATGAAAGCGAATGCGATCAGATTGGCTGCAATCAATCCGTAACGATTGATCAGTTCCTCCGCCAGCATACCTAGGAACGGAGTGGCGAGAATAAGAGACCACAGGGTGAATCTTTCAAATGTCAGCACCTCGAAAGCTCTGCCGAGCAGCAACCGCGGCACTGGAGTTGTTCCTCCCAAGCCAAAGAGAAAGGCCATGTAGAAGCCGGCCAGTAAGGGGCGAAGTCTGCGCTCGGCACCTTTGAAGAAGATGTAAGGCAGCGCAAGTGCGGCGGGCCCGAACGGGATCAGCCAGTAATGCAATCCCCAAATGGGCGAAAGAATGTAGTTGGCGCGGCTAGTGTGCGGAATAGGAACTTCGCTGATCGGATATTTCAGCACGCTCAGGACGTAAGGGAGCAACATAATCGTGATCGCAACCAGTGCAAGTCCATAGAAAAGAGCAGCGCGTCGTATAGGAACTAGCTTTGAAGCAGTTCGATGCAGATCGCTATAATCCTGAATTCCGATCCATATCGTAGGTGCGACGAAAAAGAACATCCCAAAGATCAAGGTAGCGTGATGTGCGGCGGCTGCCGTGCACGCAGTCGCAACTCCAAGTGCTAGATCGCGCCTGGCTCCGCTAACGATGTACCGGTAGAAGAGTGGAAGTGCAAGCAGGAAGAGCGTAGTAGATGAGGTAGTGGCGATCTGACCATCTTGATATACCAGAACGCAAAGTGAGCCAAGAAAGATGGAGCAGAATCCGGCGTAGCTCGCAGCCCGCGGATTCGTCCACAAAAGAGCAAATCGGTAGACTGCGACCGGTAACAGGAGAAGTGCGGTTCCCTGAACGATCATGTAGCCGTACTGCAGCCCGACGATGTAGGAGAGAACTGCTATCCATTGGTGCAACAAAGGGGGATAGGTCGTCTGAGAAAAACCGGCAAACGACTTCTCATTCCAGGGATTGAACCAGTGATGCACGTAATGGGAAGCCATCGACATGTGAAACCAGGCGTCGAAGGTCTGAACGGGAACCCGCGCCGCCAGCAGCGGTCCGTGAAACGCGAGGGCACAAAGGACCAATAGCCAAACCGGTAGAGGCTGCTTTGTTATCGCAGATCGTGTGAACCGCATTCGTGGGCAACCCTCGCTGCCCTGCGTGGCCAGCAAGCTAATTTATACAGATTCGATGCAGTGGTGGTAACCGCGCTGCAAAAGGCGCGTTTCTTGCTGTCCCCTAAGACAAGTCAGCAACCAGCGTAAAGGGCTAAGGGGCGGCTATGAGGGCTCTTTCTTCAGCGGACTGCTGGCCACCTTGGCGGTCCTCCCTGCATGGCACCGATCTTATCGCCCACCTTTATGGCTTTTATCGTCGCTTGTGATAGCAGGATGGGTTTTCGGGTGCTTTACCTTGCCCTCAGAACGCGTCGCTCATAAGCGTACTGGTTTTGGACTTTCGTCCGGTTGCGGTTGATCCATCGCGGTCAGACTGCGAGGGCGTGTTGTCGAGCGTTGGCTTGCCGCTCGAACTGAGCCGGGCTGAGATAGCGTAGGGTGGAGTGCAACCTCGATCCGTTGTACCAGAGCAGCCACTCCATGACTGCATCCTTCGCCTCCCTGTGGTTTTGGAACTGCATTCCGTGCAGCCGCTCAACCTTCAACGAGCCGAACAGCGTCTCCGAGCAGGCGTTGTCCCAGCAGTTGCCTTTTCGACTCATGGAAGCTTGTATCCCATGCTCGGCGAGAAGGTCCGTGTAGCCCCGGCTTGCATACTGGCTGCCACGATCGCTATGGAAGATCCGGCCTGTGTCGTTGCCCGGCGACCGGCTTCTCCTGAAGGAACATGGTGCAGGCACGCGGATCTGGATCGCGGCGGGCGTGACGGACATGCGGCGGGGCTTCCAGGGCCTTGCGGCGCAGGTGCAGACCGCTCTTGAGCAGCAGCCCTACTCGGGCCACATCTTCATCTTTCGCGGGCGGCGCGGTGACATGGTGAAGCTGCTGTGGTTCGACGGCGATGGTCTTTGCAAACCCTCTACAGAAGACCCACAATATTGCGTTTGAAGCTCGGCGTGTGTGTTATCCGTGGCACCGTTGGCATGGCCTTAGCGTTCTGACGCGCAAGGCTGGTGGTGCTCATTCCGACATCGCGTACCAGAAGGCATTCCATCGGCTCCAGAAAGTTCATCTGGATTGCTGCCGCCGATGCGCCTTTGGATTTCGCCATAGGCGAGAAGTTTACCGGGTAACCAGGGGCAGACCCAACCAGGGCTGCGTAACCATGGGTTTACTCGTCGAGCATTACTGAGGCAGAGACCACATGCCGTACAGCAAGGACCGTGGAAATGCGGAACCGTGCAAAGTATGGAACGGTGAAGCTGTCCCACTCTTCACACCGTTCCTTGGAAGACGCCGGTCCTGCCGGCGTCTCCCACATTCCCCCCGCCCTCGACGACGATGATCTATTTATGTAAAGACAACAATACGTAAATGCAACTGCTGACAGCCCTACCGCTCCGCTGCTCTGCGTGTTTCAGGAAAGACAGCTTTAGAAGCCAATGCCGAAGTCATGTTGTTGCCTGGCGGGCTGCGCTATTTCAGGAGATGTCAGCTCCTTGGCTGCAGTGAACTCTTGTGCGGGCGCGGCGGTTCCGGTGTAAAGCGTAAGGTCTGCTTTCGCGGAAGCGCCTTGGAAAACCTGCTGCGTGAGGCCGTCGCCGGTAGCAATAACACGTTCGGCGCGGTTTCCTTTGAGGTTTTCGACGGCGTAGCCGTAGTCGATATGCCACGCCTTCTCTGGAGACACTTCGACGGTCTTTCCGGAATCCAGTTTGACGGTCATGGAGTTGTCCTGGCTGATGCGCGTGACAGTTCCGAGATCACCGGATCGTACTCCCAACTCCTTGTCATAAGTGGTGAAGCGGATGCGCTCTCCTTGGGCGATTTCCCGCGTCTCCTCCTGGAAGACGCGGCTCTCGCGGCTTTGGGTGCGGAGCTGGCCCGGGTCGTAGGTCACAGCGTCCTGCGTGTTGTCGATCCGCACGGTGATGAGGTTCCGCTTCGTGGCCGTGGAAAGGACGGTTGCCTCGCTGTCGTGCGGAATATGGTCTGTGCCGGGGCTTCCGGTCTTGAAGTGGATCTTGTCTCCGGGTTGGTAGCTCTCGGCCCTCATGCGGTTGCCGAACTCCCTTTCGACCAGGACGGAGACGGCCTGCGCATCGCGCCCGAGCTGGCCTTTGCTGTAGAGGTCCGCGCGAACGAGCTGCGTCAGCTCGTCCCGCTCGGCTCGGTCGGGCGAGAGAATCACGCTGCGCTCAGGGCGGCTGGCGTAGTCGGTGAACACGGCGGCGAGCCGAGAGTCCGGGTTGTTGTACTCATGGACGGCGGGGGCCTTCGTAATCTTGGAAAGCTGTTGCGGGTCGAGCTGTTCCGTCCTGGCGGTGAAGTCCAGAGCTGCGGTCTTGGTTACGTCGGTGGCAAGCCTCTGGCCCAACGTCTCGGCATTGTTCGTGTAGATCCTGGCGTCCTCGGACGCGCGAGAGATGGCGACGTAGGCAAGCCGGGTGTTGATAAGACTGCGGCTGGAATCTGTATTTATATTAGCGATCACGCGGCCGGTGGTGAGTCCTTGTGCGCTGTGCGACGTGACGGCGTAGCCGTGGTCGAACTGCCGGAACTCGGAAGGGTTGAAGCTGACGGAAAGCTGCTCCTTGCCATCCATGAGGACCGTCAGGCGGTCGGGTTCCATCTTCGTGATGGTTCCCATGTCCCGGTTTGAAATCCCTAGCTCCTTATTGAGAGCGGAGAACTGTAGCCGGTCGCCGGTTGCAAACTCGCGACTCGTTTCGCGGAAGACGTTCACGCCGTATACCCGCCTGGGATCGTAGGCGATAGTGGAGCCGTCGCCCATCTCGACCGTAAGGCGATTGGTCGCTCCGTCGCTCGTCCGCACCACACCGATGCCGCCGCGCTCGATGCCCTCGGCCTTGCTGCCGCGATCGTACTGCACTACATCACCCGGCCGGTACATCGCCGCCCAAGTGCGGTCGGGGCCGGTCATATCGGAACGATGAGACAAGGTGAGTAATTGCTTGCCGTCTTCGGCCAGGGTGCCAGCCTTTAGCAGCTCCCCGCGTACAGCTTCATTGATCTGTTGACGGCTCTTGTTGTCTGGGGAGACGATGATGGTGTTCTCGGGCCTCGCTGCATAATCCCTGGCGATGGCCGCGATGCGTTCGGGCGCGCTGGCAAGCTGGGTGACGCGGCCCTGATCGGCAAGTAGCGCAATTCCCTTCTCCGTCTCGTTGGCGGCAAGGTGCTGCACGGCACGTAGCAGGTCCGGGTCTCTCTGCCGCATGATGGTGTCCAGCTTTGCGGTCCGCATCCCGGCCTCCTGCATCTGCTGGAACGGTCGGCCTGCGTCCACGCCCTGATGCTGCCGGGTATCACCGATGACTAGAACGCGGTCCGCGGGTCCAATCTTTTCAAGAAAGGCACGCATCTGTTTGGTGCTGGCAAGGCTGGACTCGTCCAGCATGTAGAGATGTCTGCTGTCAGGATCGCCGTCTTTCTGGCGGGCAAAGAAGCTCTGAAGCGTGTTGGCCTCGATCCCGGCCTCGCGGAGCTGGCCCGCTGCTTTCGAAGTCGGGGCGAAGCCTTCGACGGTGTAGCCGCCCTGCTCCGCACCTTCGCGGATGGCGGCAAGCGTCGTCGTTTTACCAGTCCCGGCAAGCCCCTGGAAACCGTGTACGCGGTCGGTAGAGGTAAGTACGTCGCGGATGGCGGCCTGCTGCTTTTCGTTTAGAAAGTCACGGGAAGTGGCCTGCCGCTCTGCGGCGGCGTCGGACAGCATGGGCTTCGAAGCGCCCTGCCCGGTAAGAACGTGATGCACGTTCGCTCTCTCGGCCGCAATCGTCTCCGGTGTCGTAAAGCTGCGGCCAGAGCTGTGCTTCTGGCCTTGCACGAAATGGAACTCGCCTCCATCCCGGCGCCGCTGAAACTCGTCTCGGGTCTCGGAAAAGCTGACTTCACCCATGCCCCGGCGTAGCGCCTCGCGCATGATGAGGCGTTCGTCGGCCACGGCCTCGCGCTCGAAAACCTTCTCCTTAGCGAAGGCGACGGTGCTTCGGGCGTCGGTGTGGAGTTCCGGTTGCGCCTGGCTCAAGGGCCGCTCTCGCGCGGCGGCGATGATCTGCTGCGGTTGGTTGCCGAAGTCTGCTGCCATCTTCTTGTGCGCGGCCAGCACGTCTGCAGCAGTAAGCGTGAGCTTGCGGTCGCGAGTGGAGTGGGCCGCGATCTGCGCGGCCTCCGGTCCCTGGAAACCGGCACGCTCCATCTGTTCCTTGATCTGCTGAGAGCGTGGGCTGGACGCATCAAGGTACGCCTGCGAGTAGCCTTTGATTTCCGGTGCGCCGCTCTGCCCTGGCTCAAGCTCATAACCTAACCTGCGGAGCTGGAGAGTCAGAGCTGATTGATAGACGGCGGTCGCGTAGTTCTGCGACTCGAAAAGGGTCTGCGGCTGAAGGGCGCGAGTGGAGCCGTCCTCTCGCTCGGTCACGTTAAAAATGATGGCGTGAGTGTGGAGCTGGGGCGCGGCGTAGCCGTTCACAGGCCGCGCGGTGTCGTGTTCGAACTTTGCCGCGATGAACTTTCCGGTCTGCTCGGCGGGGTTGTTGCCGCCGATCCGCGCGTGCGTGTACTTCTCCAGCTCTTCAAGCGCGGTCGTGACGGCTGCACGGTGCGCTTCGGTCACCCGTTCGTCACCGCCTACCAGGGCAGTGAGGGAGACAGACTTGGGAGCTGAAAAGGTAGCGTCCCACCCGGCGCGGTGCTCGACCGGTTTGATGATGCTGCCGTCCGGGTTTGCGTACTCCTTGCCGTCGCGGTGCTGCACCATCTGCTCCTCGGTTTGAGGATGCTTGCCCTCGGTCAGACGGGAGAACTCCAGCGGCGCAACCTCCCCGGACAGGCCAAAGGAAGCGGCAAGTCTTCCCTGCCACTCTCCTTTCACCGTGTCTTCTTGTTTGTAGTAGCTCTGCGCATCGCTCGTGTATTCGAGCTTGTGGTAGGTCTGCGCCTGAGCGGAGTTGATCGCTTTCGAGATGGTGAGCATGGCGGCCTACAGGTTGTGAGAGATGGTAGAGGGCTGTTCTTTCGGGGCGAGGACAACCAGCTTTGGAACTTCCAACTTCGGGACGATGGCCTCGGCTTCCTTGATGGGAGCGCCGTTGCTCGTGGGCGGCTTCTCATCCGGCTTGCTTTCCTGTGCGGTGGTGGAATCTGGCTCCGACTGAGTCGCCGGCTGCGGCTCGACCTTGTTGGGCGTGGGTTTGTCTTCGTCAGGTTCTGGTGCCAGAGGATTGAACCACATCTTGTGTTCCGGGATGGCGCGCGGCTCCAGGGCGTTCGCAATCTTCGGAAGGCTCATGGGCGGAAAGGAGAAGCGGGAGACATAGTTGTTGATCTTCACGAAGGCATGTAGGTCGGGCAGGCCTTCCACCTCGGACTTCATGACCAGTGGCTCGATCTGCCGGTCAAGAGTGAAGCTCTTGCCCTGGCGCTTTCCGTCGGCGACTGTCTCTCGGACGCGCTCGATCTCCACCTCGCCGATCATTTCTGCCGCCCACTTCGCCGCGTTCGGTTCGGCGGTGCGAAGAATAAACTTGGTCGTCGGCTGCGAAAGCATCACCTCGGCTAGATGGCCGTAGATGGTTTCGAGCTGGGCCTTACCTTGGTAGCCGAACACAATCGGGTTGTCACTCTTTCTGCCCTTGGTCAGAGCGGTATGGAACTGCGGAAGCCGCTGTAGACTCGCCAGCTCGTCGATCACCAGCCACACCTTCTTTTGTCCCGGCTTTGGCTTGGTCAAGAGACGCAACACCAGCAAGTCAATCCAAAGGGAATGCAGCGGACGCAGCGCCTCCTGCTCAGCCTCGGTGGACGTGAGGAAAAGCCAGCCGTCGCGCTTGTCGGCCCATTCGGTAGCGGACCACTCTCGTTCCTGCGCCTCGGCGCGGGTCGGCAGAAGACGCAGGCTGTCGGCCACAAGCCCGAGTGAAGCAAGGACGCCGCTGCGCTGCTGAGGCGCATTCTTCGGCGCGAAGTTCGCAAGCTCCGTCCCCTTCAGACGACGGTCAATCTCATCCTCGTCCGACATCCACGCGACCAAATCCTCTGGGGAAGGTTTGTACTTCAGGAGATGGGCGAAGATCTTCTGCGGTGTGTCGGTAAAGAACTCTCCGCGCTTGTCTTCTCGCGGCTGGTACATCGAAGCCGCGATGGTCCGGGCCTCGGCGGGGTTCCGCAACTCGCTCGATGGGGTCCAGTAGGGAGCGCGGCGGTCCAACGGATTCAGAATCCAGTCACCCCGGCCTTCCTTATAGAACGTCTCGGTGAACTCCCCTGCCGGGTCGTAGACGATGGCAACCTCGCCCCGGTCTGCGATCTGTTGGAGAAGCTGTTTGATGATCGTGGACTTACCGGTTCCGGTGTCGCCCATGATCTGAATGTGCTTCGCCTCGGCGCTCTTCGGGATGCGAAGCATGGCTTTTTTGTTTCGAAACTTGGCCTTCTCGGTGGTCTCAATGCCAAGGCCATCGGCATTCAGCGCCCGATTGAACCGGGCCGGGTCAAGCATGACCGGACCTTTGAGGCGGCGCCCGTACTTCAGCTCCTTGAACCGTCTCACGTCGGCCCGTACACCAAACGGGAGGGCGATGAGGAGTACAAGCAAGCCCTGCGCGAGGGAGACGCCATACACCTCCAACAATCCATTGCCTTCAAAGAACGTGTCGTGAAGCCAACGGCTTAGGGCGGCATCGTTATAGGTCTTTGCCGGTCCTTGATAGAAAAACCGGTGGCCTTGGTGCCGCGCTATGTCGGACAGCATGACGGGAACCTTCTTCCCGCTCGGTAGAACCGTTTCGCCGGGAAGGAAGTCGGCGGGCAAGGCCAGACGGGCAGCGGCCTTCTCTCCCCCGATATAAAGCAGCCGATAGGTGCCGCTCTGCTTGAATGTCGCGCCCACCAACGTTTGAACGTAGGTCGTCGTGTACGTCTGCTGCAATGGTGTTTCGGAAAAACGAAGATGCTGCCACACGAAAAGCAACGTCACCAGAAACCCGAGTGCCAACGCGCTAAATGTGTAGATCGGAGCGTGCGGAGGCCACACGATAGTCTCTTTGCGGCCCCACTTCTGCTTGTCTTTCATCGGGTGCTCTCCCTCGCGGCGTACTGCTGCATCACCTCTGCCGCTGCTTTGTGTTTGCTGCTGCGGATGCCCTGGAGCTGCGTCTGAAACGCCTCGCGCGTGGGTTTGTCGCCGCACGCAATTGCCTCCAGAGCAAAGTTGAGAAGCTGACGGGTCGCCACTATCTCTGTAAAGGTCGCCGTGACGACTTCGCCTCGCGCTGCTGCAAGCAGCGTCTCCCGGCTCCACTCACCCAAAGCTTTCCCGGCTTTCAGGGAAGCCGCTTCCAATTCGGCATGTTCGGCGCGAGTGACTTTGGCTGTGGCACTGATCCGCCGCGCGTGACGACCTGGGGCGCGACGTAACCGGTCTTCCATTGGCAGCGACTCGGATATTTGTTGGTCGGACATTGATTTCTCCAAGGGTGCTAACTGGCACCCTTAGGGTGCTGTAGAGCACCCGACTTTCCGCAACCCATTTGTTTTGTGCGAGGTCGCTCTAGAGCACCCTTAGTTGGCGTTTACGACACCCTGGAAGGGGTGGAGTGTCATACTTTTCATGCGCAAAGCGCATTCTTCGTCTTTGCTCTTTACTTCGCGTCGGACGATGCAGCCGGAGATGCTGAACGCGATGCGGAAGCGCTCTGGTGTCGATTGCCGTTGGAGCTGGGCTTTGCAGCTTTAGCAGAGCCGGGAGCCTTCTTAATCCGCACTGAAGCTGCTACTTCTTGGTTCGGGTTCTGCTGAAGGTGTTGCTGAAAGTCCTTGTCTCGCTTGAAGAT
>JAABUZ0100005986.1_pt1 | contig 15524 bp, 15 predicted proteins | sample 5562091 | NCBI WGS metagenome assembly JAABUZ01 (sample SAMN12813069, study PRJNA571459) | rock metagenome | isolation source: Antarctica rocks | place: Antarctica: Victoria Land, Linnaeus Terrace sud | collected 2015-12-21 | reverse complement strand
CATCGACCATCGACCATCGACCATCGACCATCGACCATCGACCATCGACCATCGACCATCGACCATCGACCATCGACCATCGACCATCGACCATCGACCATCGACCATCGACCATCGACCATCGACTATCGACTATCGACTAAGGTAGTGGCGCAAGATACCACGCGCGGCGAGGCCCCGCCGCAATTCTAGCATGCCCGTGTAAGTCGCCAGCGTGTAGAGCGGTTCGCCACCGGGCGCGGCCGCGAGGGCCGCGTCGAGCGCCGCGAGCGGGCCGCGCACGATCACCGGCTCGCGCTCAGTGTAGCCGGCATACTTAAAGCGCACCGCCATGTCCTCGGCGCGCGTCCCCGCATACGTTACATGCCGTACGTGCGGGGTCAAATCCTCGATCGACGTATCCCAGATCCAGGAAACGTCGAGGCCGTCGGCGGCGTTGTCGTTGAGCACGACCAACACGTCTATCGGCGCGGGCACGTCCCCGAGCAAGTGTAGCACCTCGTCACAGCCGGTCGGGTTCTTGACGAGCAACAGCCACACCGTATGGCCGTCGAGCTCCAGGCGCTCGGCGCGTCCGAAGGCGGCGTCAACGCCCTCCAACGCCTTGGCCGCGCTCGTCAGGTCGATCCCCAAAGCGTACGCGCCGGCCAGCGCCGCCAGGGCGTTATCGGCGTTGTACAGGCCGGGCACACGCAGGTCGAGCTGGAGGTCAACGCCGCCGGCATGGACGCGCAGCCGCGAGCCGTTGAGCCCGCGCGAGGTGACGGCGACGCCCGATACAGCCGGTCGCGGCCGCGTCCAGTCGCAGTTGGAGCAACGATATATGCCGAGGTGCCCATAGTAGACGCGCTCGTAGTCGAGCAGCGCGCCGCAGCGGCGGCATGAGATGGAGTCGGCGCTCTCGGGCGGGCGCTCAAATCGGCCCGACGGCAGGTCCAGCCCGTAGTACACGACGCGCCGCCCCAGGTCATCGCCGAGCGACGCCACCAACGGATCATCGGCGTTGAGGACGAGCGTGGCGTCGGGCGGCAAGTCGCGGAAGGCGGCGCGCCAGCGGGAGCCGATCACGTCGAGCTCGCCGTAGCGGTCGAGCTGATCGCGGAACAGGTTGGTGATGACCACCACCGACGGCTGGACCGCACGCGTGATCGCCGGCAACGCCGCCTCGTCGGCCTCGAAGAGCCCGATAGCGTCGGGACCGACGCGCAGCCGTCCGTGGGGACCGGCCCGCTCCAGCAGCGCGCTGGCGACGCCGCGCAGCAGGTTGGCCCCCGCGCTGTTGTGCACGGGGCGCAGGCCGTGCGCCGTCAGCGCGGCCGACAGCAGCGCCGACGTGGTCGTCTTACCGTTGGTGCCGGCAACGACGAGTGAGCCGCGCGGCAGGTCAGCGGCCAACGTCGCCGCGATGTCGGGGGCGATGCGCTGCGCCACCAGGCCAGGCAGGCTAGTACCACCGCCGCGCCCCGCCAGCACCGAGGCGCGCCCCGCCGCCTTGCCCGCCGTCACGGCGAGGGCGGGGCGCACGCGCTGCAGCAGTGTGCGCTTCAGCACATCTACACTCACAGGCAGCCCACCTAACCTTGCCGCACAGCGTCCGGCGCTCCGCGTGCGATAGTCGCTTGCAACGACTCACGCGCCACGGCCACCAACGGTTTGCCCACGCGGTGAGCGATGTCTTGCAGTTGTCGCGCCTCTTCGGCCGAGAGGCGTATCGATATAACCATACCTCCAGGCTTTTTCACTTCAACGTTGGTGATCTCCTCACCCAACTCGATATCGACTGGCTCAATGTGCTCATGCTGCCGCCGCACGTTATCCATAGCCAACTCTCCTACCTGTTATACCTGCTATTGTAACGCGGCTGCTTCCTCGGCGGCCGTCTTCCGCGCCGCCGGCTTCTCGCCCGCGCCGACGAGGGCGCGCGCGTAGTCCAGCAGCAGCGTCTTGCGCTCCGGCGAGACCTCGTGGCGCTCCAGGTACGTCTCCAGGTTCTGCAACGGCGAGAACGCGGTGGAGAAGCCGCTGCCGCGCTGACGGTCGGCGCGGTCGACCTCGCGCACGACGCTGAGGTAGTAGGCGTCGCGCAGGGCCGCGCGCACGCGCCCCTCCTGGAAACTCGATTGGTTGCCGTCGAGTAAATGTATCTCCAGCTTGACGACCGCGCCCGCCAGGTCGCGCCCGGCCACGGCGTCGAGCGCCTCGGTCGTGGGATCGGCGCTGTGCGCCACCACGCGCAGCGACTTGAAGGGGCGCGCGCCGCTCTCGACGAAGCGCCAGTGCGCGTCGAAGCGATGCGAGTTGTTCATGGCCGATGGCGCGATGTCGACCACGACAAAGCCCTTAGGGTCGCGCTCCTCCCCGAAATCGATGCGCTCCACCCCGCCCGAATAGACCACGGGCGGCGTGTCGACGACCTGCTGGTGCTTGTGGATATGCCCCAGCGCCACGTAGGCGAAAGCGGGATTAGCCACCAGGCTCTTGGAGATGAGCGGATCGGAACCCAGCATCGTGCTACGCTCACTGCCGAAGACCGCGCCGGCGACCGAGCCGTGCAGCGTCAGCACCGCCGGTATGGTTGGGTCGAGCTTTGCCACGGCGTCGGCCATGAACAGCTCGAGCCGCTCCAGCAGCTCGCGGTTCATCTCGTCGATGCTCTTGTTCTTGAGCTCCTCTTTAGAGAGCAGGATCGAGCGCGTCAGCCACGGCACGGCCACGACCTGCAGCGGGCCCGAGCGCGTCGGCACGAGGCGCATTTCGGGCCGCGACGCGACGTGGAAATTGGGCAGGGGCAGCGAGCCGAAGATGTCGAGCGAAGTGGCGCGGCCGAGCGCGTTGGGCATATCGTGGTTGCCGGTCAGCAGGAAGACGGGCACGTCCGCCTCGATCAGGCGGCGCAGCCGCAGGGCGAAGGCGCGCTGCTGCGTCGGCGTGGGATCGCGCGTCTTATAGGCGTCGCCCGCGAATAGGAAGAGGTCGACCTTCTCGCGGATGGCGTAGTCGACCGCGCGATCGAGCGCGTCGACGAAGTCCTGCAGGCGCGACGAGGCTCCGGTGGCGGGATCGTAGCGCCCATAGAGCTCGACGCCGATATGCAGGTCGGCCGTGTGCAGTATCTTCATGTCCACTCTTTATTCCGGCCCCTCGACGTCAACCGAGAGAACGCCGCTGCAGCCGCGCGCCACGACCAGCACGAATGGCTCGTCGCCGAGCGCCTGCTCACGGTGGACGGCGTGCGGCGCGACGGCCAGAAAGTCGCCAGGGCCGACCTCGGCGCCGTCCGCGCCGCCGGGACCCCAGTTGAAACGCCCGCGCCCGCTGACGACGTAGATGCCCGTCTCGCAGTCGCCGTGATGATGCCAGGCCGACACGGTTCCGGGCGAGGTCGTAGCCAAGCCCATCCACAGGGCCTGGGCGCCGGTCGTCTCGGCCGAGAGCGCCGCTTCGCGCCGCATGCCCGCGCTCTGCGCTGTCGCGCCCGAGCGCTCATCCGGCCGGATGATCCGCACGCCCTCAGAACTCTTGGCCGCCTCGTTCATTGCCCCACCTTTCTATTGCTCCAGTCTGCGCGGATTGGCTATCGACGTGTGCTTGCCGTAATTCGTTCACCACTTATGCCCTCACTATCGGCGGCACCGTGCTATTCTAATGCCAGCATACCACCGTCGCGCAATCCCTATATAGGGTGTCATCGGCGCGCTAACTGGCGCGCATCAGGGCGAAAATAGAGAGTGCGTACTTGACGTTGGTGGCCGAACGGCTATGCATGCATAGCCACACGCGGCGGAGCCCTGCACATGATTCAGTGGAGCGGACAGGCCTGTATCGACGGGAAGCCAGCGCCCTTGACGTCGTGCAGAGGTATGGTGACGCGGCCTACCAACGTCAAGTACGCACTCTCCGAAAACATGGCGCACTTCATCATGCCATTGTTAACGGGAAGGATTCGAGTGATCATGGACGGCGCCAATAAAGAGGTCTTTCGCCGGTTCTACGAGCGTGCGTGGAACATGGGCGACGTCGCGATTGTCGACGAATTACTGGCCCCAACCTTTGTCAACCACGAGGTCACGGACACCTCGCGGCCCCACCAGGATTTGTACAAACAGGCGATCATCGAAACTCGAACCGCCTTCCCCGACTGGACCACCACGATTGACGACGTAATCGCCGAAGGGGACATCGTGGCCGCGCGCTGGCGGTCGCAAGGTACGCACACGGGTATGGCATGGGGACAAGAACCGACCGGAAAGCAGATCGATACCATTGGCTTGACCTTCGTGCACGTCGTAAACGGCAAGATCACCGACTTCTGGAAGCAGGACAACGCCTATATCGCGCGGCAGCAACTCGCCGACGCCGCCAAGGAGAGCGCTTAATGCATGATGAGACAGACCCAATGACCGCCGAGCGCGTCGCGGCGGCCTACGACCACATCGCGGCGGATTACGCCGTCATCAACACGACGATGCCGCCCCACCTCGCCGAACTAGCAACTCGCTTCCTCGCCCGGCTCGGCCCCGGCACACGAGTATTGGATGTCGGCTGCGGCGCGGGACGCGACATGGCGTGGATGGAAACGCGAGGGGCCACGGTCACGGGTATCGATCTATCGAGCGGGATGCTCGCGCGGGCGCGCGAGATCGTCCGAGGCGAACTGCTGGAAATGGATATGCGCCATCTCGACCTGCCAGACGGCCACTTCGACGGCGTCTGGTGCTGCGCGTCGCTGCTGCACCTCGCGAAAACGCAAGCTCCTATCGCGCTGACGGAGATGCGCCGCGTCCTCATACCAGGCGGAACGCTCTACCTCGGTGTGCAGGAGGGCGAGGGTGAAGTCTGGGAAAGCGCCCCTTATGGCAGCGTCGAGCGCCTCTTCGCTCGCTACACCTCCACCGAAGCGGACACGCTGCTCTCGAACGCAGGGTACGCCGTTATTGAACGTGGGAGCAGCCCTGCCGGGGTACGGCGCTGGCTCAACTTTTTGGCGACAGCGGGCCACAGGCCCTAATCACAATGCCTTGTCGAGGGTTGAACGTGTCGGCGCACTCATACATGACGTTGTGGCCCACCCTGTATGCGCTATAATGAGAGGCTTCTGTCGATCCGTCCGCACACGTCCCACAGGTAAACAGCATGTCTGAGGTCGTCTTTACCGCCTACTCCGAGTACTTCGGGGTCGAGATTATTTGCGCCCTGGACAATTGGGAGACGCATATCACGGCAAAGGCTGATAGATCAAGGCTCATCGAGAATAGAGACGCTATCGTAGAGGCTATCGAGCATTCCGATGTCATTACCGACAACATCCCCGGCAAGAATCCGATGAGCAGGAACAGGCGATGTTTCTATAAGCTAAATGTTTTCGTAGAGCCAGGCATCCCCCATCTGAAAGTGATCGCTGAATTCGCCGATAGCGAACAGGACGACCCATGGGAAGTGGTCACCGCTTACGCCACCCCGACACTGAAAAAGGACGAGAAGGTGCGCAAGACGTATGTGCCGTACAATACCTTCCGATGAGGCGTCCGATCGTCTACCCATGGTGGCAGCGCCCGGCGGTATACTGTGATAGAGAAGGATGGTTCGGACGTGAGTAAAGCCCTCCATGATACGATGAAAACCCTGCGCTTAGACAAGGTCCAATGGCGGCCAGATAACGTGCATATCCATTACAATCCACGCGCGGACATGATCTTCGTGTATACCGGCGATGAGATACCGATCGGGACTATGCCGGTCACGGAGGACAATGACGTCCTCGCGCTGGTCCATGGCGGCGAATACAATGCGCTTGGCTTCCAAATCGAGAACTTCACGTACGATTGGCTTCCTGAGCATGAGGATGTCCGTCAACCGTTCGAGAGAGTCTTCGAAAACAGACCCCTGACTCCATCCGCACATGACAACCCGCGCACCATGTCCTACGTAGCAGCTTCCCCTACGGTGACCATGCGCTGGATGGTAGATCCGTCGCTCTCCCTCAAAACAGCCCTGATTGGCAGCATTTTGCAACAAATCGGGGTGAAGGGAAGCATGGTGTATCCTTTCGCGGACGATATCGACATCCCCATGCTGGCCGACTATACGTACCGTCAGCAGTAACCCAATCACTATGACCGATCGAGGAACGCCAGCACCAGCCGGTTGAACGTGTCGGCGCACTCATACATGACGTTGTGGCCGGCGCCGGGCACGACGGCAAGCTCCGAGCCCGCGATGGAGGCGTGCAGGGCGCGGCCCAACTCTAGCGGCACCAGCACGTCGCACTCGCCCCACACGACTAAAGTGGGCGCGGCAATGTGCTGCAGCGCCTCCTGCACGTCGTCGGCCAGCAGGTCGCGTAAGGCACTCCAGAGCACGAGCGGCCCCGCTTGCAGCGAGGTACCGACGACGGTGGGCGCGAAACTGAAACGCGTATGGCCGCTGGAGCGCAGCCCACGCCAGGCCAATTGGGGCACGCGCACATGGAACGGCAGGCCCGAGGCGTCGACGAGCACCAAGCGTCGTACGCGCTTCGGGTACGTCGCGGCCAGGTGCATGCAGATGTGGCCGCCCATGGAGTGGCCGCAGAAGTCGGCCTGCTCCAGGCCCATCGCGCGCATCCACGCGCGAATATCATCCGCGGCTGTGCGTACCGCGAAGCGGCGCTTGGGCCAGCTACGGCCGAAACCGGCGAGGTCGAGCGCATAGACGCGGCGTTGCGCGGCCAGGCCCGCGATATTGCGCCGCCACCACACGCTCGACGCGGAGTAGCCATGCACGAGCACGAGCGGCGGAGCGTCGGGCGGTCCTGCGACGCGGTAGTGGATGCGCGTGTCGCCCACGCGTACGTGGCGCCCGGCGATGTGCGGCGCCAAGGGGCGCGCCGGACGCGCTGGGCGGACGCGACGTTTGAAAAAGGCAGGGGAAATACTGGACATGGACGTGGAAGCTCCTGGCAGGGCACGAGTAGGCCGCGATTGTTATACCTTACACCGCTAGTGATTTATGTGCAAGGCGTGCGTGTGTTAATTGGAGAGTACAATTGATATACTAAAGCATCCTGGGAGGAATACTACTTTGAGTTTGCAAATGGGTATCGTGGGCCTGCCCAACGTCGGCAAGTCCACCCTTTTTAATGCCCTCACGTCCGCCGGCGCCGTCGCGGCCAATTATCCCTTCGCCACTATCGACCCTAACGTCGGCATCGTGGCGGTGCCCGATGAGCGCCTCCAGAGGCTCGACGACATCGTGCACTCGCGCCGCATCGTGCCGACCAGCATGGAGTTCGTCGACATCGCCGGACTCGTGCGCGGCTCTAGCCGTGGCGAGGGCCTCGGCAACCAGTTTCTGGGCCACATTCGCGGCGTCGACGCCGTGGCCATGGTCGTGCGCGTCTTCAGTGACCCCAATGTGATCCACGTCGAGGGCGACGTCGACCCCGTGCGCGACGTCGAGACGATCACGACGGAGCTCTGCCTGGCCGACCTGGCCGCGGTCGAGCGGCGCGTCGAGCGGACCGAGCGCGCCGCCAAGAGCGGCGACAAGCGCTACGCGCCGCAGCTGGCCTACCTGCGCGAACTGGCGGCCCACCTCAACGAGGCCAAGCCGGCGCGCACGCTGCCCCTGCCGGAAGGGGCGGCCGAGGCCCTGGAGGATGTGCCGCTGCTGACGTCGAAGCCGATCCTCTACGTCGCCAACCTCGACGAGGATGCGCTGGCCAACCTGGACGACGCGAAGCCGGGCGGCCTGCGCGCGCTGGAAGAGATCGCCGCCGCCGAGGGCGCGCAGGCCGTGCCCGTCAGCGCCAAGCTGGAGGCTGAATTGGCCGAGTTGGGTCCCGAGGACGCGCAGGCCTACCTACAAGAGATGGGCATCGCCGAGAGCGGCCTGCGGCGCATGATCCGCGCTAGCTACGCGCTGCTCAACCTGATCACCTTTTTCACGGCCGGCGAGCCCGAGGTGCGCGCCTGGACGGTGCGCAAGGGGACCAAGGCGCCCCAGGCGGCGGGCGAGATCCACAGCGACATCGAGCGTGGCTTCATTCGCGCCGAGGTGACCTCGTTCGACGACCTCATCGCGACGGGTTCGTACGCGGCGGCGCGTGAGCGCGGTCTGACCCGGCTGGAAGGCAAGGACTACGTGATGCAGGATGGCGATGTGGTGTATTTCCGGTTCAATGTCTAGTCGAAAGTCGATAGCCGTTAGTCGATAGTCGTTAGTACTTCCGGCTATCGACTGGGGAGAATAGCTATGATCCAATCGCCGCCGGTGGCGCGCGTCGATCCTGTCCGTGAGATCCTGTTTGGCGCGACGATCGAGGATCCCTATCGCTGGATGGAAGACTGGAAGGGCGAGGAGGCGCGTCAATGGGTCGCCGCCCAGGGCGCCTACGCGCGGGACTACCTGGACGCGCTGCCCGATCGCGCGGCGCTCCTGGCGCGCATTAGCGCGTTGAACGACGCCGGCTCCACGCTGTCCAATATCCAGGTCAGCGCCGGGCGCGTGTTCTACCTCGTGCGCGGACCCGACGATAACGTCGGTAAGCTCGCCGTGCGTACGGCGTCCGATGCGCCCGAGCGTGTGCTCTTCGACCCCAACACGCTCGCCGGCGCGGCGCACACGGCCATCGACTGGTACACCCCCTCGCGCGACGGGCGCCTCGTCGCCTATGGCTCCTCGCAGGGCGGCTCCGAGGAGAGCACGCTGCGTGTGCTTGAGGTCGAGACGGGCGGCCACCTCGACGAGGCCATCACGCGCTGCCGGTTCGGCGGCGTTTCCTGGCTGCCCGACAACCGCGCGTTCGTCTATCACCGCCTGGCCGACTACCGCGAGGGGACGCCCGAGACAGAGCGGTACTTCGACAGCGTGACGCGCCTGCATCGGTTGGGCGCCGACCCGGAAGGCGACCAGGTCGTCTTCGCGCGGGGTCTCGCGGCGGGGGTCGAGATCGCCCGAGAGGACTGGCCGATCGTCGAGATAACCCCCAACGGCGAGTGGATGATCGGCCTGGTCATGCACGGCGCCCTCAACGAACTGACGTTATACGCCGCGCCAATCTCCGGTTTATCCGATCCGGTGTCATGTCGCTGGGTACGGCTGGCCGACACCGAAGACGGTGTGGTGGGCTACGCCGCGGGCCGCGACGATACCGTGTACCTGCGCACGCATCACGACGCGCCGCGCTACAGAGTGGTCGCCATCTCACTGCGCGCGCCCGACCTCGCCCACGCGGCGGTCGTGGCGCCGGAGGGCGAACGCGTCATCGAGGACATCAAGGCCGCCGGCGACTACCTGGTGACGCGCGACCTCGACGGCGGGATCGGACGACTGCGCCGCATCCCGGTGGGCGGCGGCCCCGCCGAAGATATTCCCCTGCCCGTCGAAGGGACGATCTCGGGGCTCGCCGGCGAAGCCGGCAGCCCCGAACTCACGCTACAGCTGACCAACTGGACGACGGCCCCGCGCGTCTATCGCCTCGACGCGCCCACGGGCGCCTTGAGTGAAACGGATTGGGCGCCGCCGTCCCCCGTCGATTTCAGTGACATCGAGGCGCACGAAGTCTTCGCGACGGCGCGCGACGGCACGCGCATCCCGCTCTCCATCGTGCATAAGCGTGGCATCGCCCTCGACGGCGCGAACCCCACGCTCCTGGGCGGCTACGGCTCCTACGGCCTCATCGCCTACGCGCCGTCCTTTTCGCCGACTATGGGGGCGTGGTTCGAGCGTGGGGGCATTTTCGCGGCGGCGCATATCCGCGGCGGCGGCGAGTACGGCACGGAGTGGCATGAAGCGGGACGCAAGCTGACCAAGGAGAATACAATCACCGACCTGATCGACTGCGCCGAGTACTTGATCGCCCAGGGCTATACCTCACCGCGCTACATCGCGGGCGAGGGGACCAGCGCGGGCGGCATCCCGAGCGGCGGCGCGCTAACGCGCCGGCCCGATCTATGGGCGGCCATGGTCATGCGCGTCGCCGTCACCAACGCCCTGCGCTCCGAGTTCAGCGAGAACGGCCCGCCCAACGTCCCCGAGTTCGGCAGCGTGTCCACCGAGGAGGGCTTCCGTGGACTGCGCATCATGGACGCGTACACGCGCGTGCAAGACGGCGTACCCTACCCCGCCGTCCTGCTCACGACAGGGCTCAACGACCCGCGCGTGGTCGTGTGGCAGGCCGCTAAGATGGCCGCGCGCCTGCAAGCCGCGACATCGTCGGGCCGGCCGGTTCTGCTGCGCGTCGAGGCGCAGGGCGGGCACGGTATGGGCTCAACCAAGCGCCAGAACGACGAGGAACTAGCTGATAAGCTGGCCTTCCTGTTGCATGTCATGGGTTAAAACTATCACCTGTGGAGGTTATGTGGATCGCGAACACAAGGATGTGCCGACCGATGAGGAAATGGCCGCGGCGCTCGCGGCCGTACGCGCCCTGTTGCGGCGCCGCACGGGGCGAAACGCTGGGGGGGATGGATCGCGCTGGGCGCGCGCGGGCCGCGGCGAGGCTGTCGCCGCGCTGCCGGCCGCCGTTGGGTGGGCCACGGCGGAGCGTCCGCGATGAATGAAACCGCTAGCTGGCCCTTCCATAAAGTACTCATCGCCAACCGTGGCGAGATCGCGGTGCGCGTCATCCAGGCCTGCCGCGAGCTCGGCCTGGTCACCGTCGCCGTCTACTCCGAGGCCGACCGCGACGCCCTGCACGTCCAGCTGGCCGACGAGTCCCATGAGATCGGTCCGGCCCCGGCGGCGCAGAGTTACCTGAACATCCCTCGTATCATTGAGGTAGCGCGCGAATCCGGCGCGGGAGCGGTCCACCCCGGCTACGGCTTCCTGGCCGAGAACGCCCTCTTCGCGCGGACCTGTATCGAGGCCGGCCTTGTGTTCGTGGGACCGACGCCGGAGAGCATGGCGGCGGTCGGCGGCAAGATCGCCGCGCGCGCGCTGGCCGAGCGCCTAGGCGTCCCCGTCGTGCCCGGCGCGACAGCGGCGCTGGAGAGCGTCGAGCAGGCGGCGACGGTCGCCGCGCGCGTGGGCTACCCCGTGGCCATCAAGGCCTCGGCCGGCGGCGGTGGGCGCGGGCTCAAGGTCGTGGCCACGCCGGAGGAGTTGCCGGGGGCGCTGGAGAGCGCGCGACGCGAGGGCGCGGCCTACTTCGCCGATCCGACCGTCTTCATGGAGCGCTACCTCACCGCGCCACGCCACATCGAGGTGCAGGTCGCGGGCGACACGCACGGCGCGGTCGTCGCCGTGGGCACGCGCGACTGCTCGGTACAGCGCAACCACCAGAAGCTGATCGAGGAGGCGCCGGCACCGCTCGCGCCGGCGTTGGCTCGCCGCATCATGGCCGCGGCGGAGCGGCTCGCCGCCGACATCGGCTATGCCGGCGCGGGCACGGCCGAGTTCCTCGTCGAAGGCGACGAATTCTTCTTTCTGGAGATGAACACGCGCATCCAGGTCGAGCACACCGTCACGGAAGCGGTCACGGGACTCGACATGGTCAAGATGCAGCTGCGCGTCGCGGCCGGCGAGCCGCTGCCCTTCACGCGGGAAGACTGCGTCCCCTTCGGGCACGCCATCGAGTGCCGCATCAACGCCGAGGACCCCACGGCGCGCTTCAGGCCCGGCCCCGGCCTGCTGCGGCGCTACCGGCCGCCGACGGGACCGGGTGTGCGCGTCGACAGCGGCGTCTACCAGGGCTACACCATCCCCAGCAGCTACGACTCGATGATCGCCAAGCTCATCACCTGGGGGCGAGACCGCGACGAGGCGCGCCGGCGTATGGCGCGCGCGCTGGAGCAATTCGACATCGCGGGCGTGCCGTCGACAGTCACCTTCCACCACCTCGTCATGACCGATGAGGCGTTCGCGGCCGGCGGCGTGCCCACGACCTACCTCGCCGGGCTGGACCTCGCGGAACTGGAGCCGTATGACGCGGCGACGGACACCGCCACCACACCTACCACACCTACCACACCTACCGCACCTACCGCACCTACCGCACCTACCGCACCTACAAGTAGCGAAGCGCTACAAACAGCGGGGCCGGGCGAAACGTTCGTGGTCGAGGTCAACGACAAGCGGTTCACTGTGCGCGTGGCCTCGGCGCGGCGCTCCCGCCGTACGACGCGCGGGGACCGTCAGGACGCAGCGACGAGCGGAGGTGCCCTTGGAACCGTCACCAGCCCGATGCACGGCGTCGTGCTGCGCGTGGCCGTCGCGGCGGGCCAGGAGGTCGCGGCGGGCGACCTGCTGATGACCGTCGAAGCGATGAAGATGGAGAACGAGATTACCGCCCCGCGCGCCGGCTCCGTCACGTCGCTCGACGTAGCCGCCGGCGCGACCGTCGACGCCGGCACGATCCTGGCGACGATCGGGTGATCTTCACCGAATCTTCACACTAGACACACGGGACCTTTATACAAAAACGGCATACTGATCTCAGTAGCATCAGCTACGCGCTCTCGGAGCGGATCGAGACTCCCGATGTAGTGATCAGACGTTTGGCGGGCAGAACGGGGCACTGACCGCCAAACTATGATCACTACACCGGGAGATCGGTCCGCTCCGAGGCTTTTTGTCGTGGTTGCGATTGGCCGGCGCCTTAGCCTGGATTATGCACCACGGAGACACGGAGGCACGGAGAGAGCGAGGCAACCGTCCCTGTTATGCCGCGAGGCAGGGCTCCAGTACACGCTAAAAATCTCTGTGTCTCCGTGTCTCCGTGGTGCAACGGGCGTTCATGAATAATGCAGGTTAGCCAGCTATCCGCGCGCTCGACACGGCCTCCGCCAGCGGGGCCGAGGCCGGAGCTGGCTCCGCGGCCGCTTGCGCGGCGTGGTTACGCCGCAGCGCCAGGCCGATCACCGCCCCAACAGCCGCCGCGACGACCATTACGCGGAAGGTGTCGTCGAAGGACAATGCCATGGCTCTGGTCACCAGGTCGTGCTGCAGACGCGCCAGCACGGCGGGCGATGGCGCCGGACCGCTGTGGCGCGCCGACCGCGCCGCGGCGGCCGCGCTCAACACATGGCTCGTGATGCGCGCGGTCAGGATGGTGGATAGGCCGGCGATGGCGAAACCACTGACGACCTGCTGCAAGGCGTTGGTCAACGAGGTGACACGGGTGACCAGCGCGCGCGGCGCGGCGTTGATGATGTGCGTGTTCAGCGGCATCAGCATCAGCCCCATGCCCGCGCCGGCCAGCGCCAGCGGCAGGATTAAGCCGGTCGCCTGCGTGCTCACGCTTACTTGGGACAGTAGGTACGTCGCGACGGCCACGAGGCCGAGGCCGGCGACCACCAATGGGCGCGCCCCGATGCGGTCGAACAACAGGCCGCCGATGGGCATGAAGACGGCCGCCGCGAGGGCCTGCGGCAGGAGAGCCAGGCCCGTGTCGAACGCGCCGAAGCCGCGTACCTGCTGTAGGTACAGCGGGACCAGGAAGAGCGACCCGAAGAGCGCGACCTGCCCGACCCACTGCGCCACGATGGCGAGGCTGAAGTCGACCGACCTGAAGACGCGCAGTTCAAGCAACGGACTGGACACGCGCAACTCGACGACGATGAAGGCCAGCAGGGCGGCCGCGCCGACGGCCAGCCCCGCGATCGTGGCGGCCGCTGTCCAGCTCGTGGCGCCCGAACTCACGCCGTAGGAGAGCGCCGCGAACGCCAGCGGACCCAGGATGGCCCCGTAGCGATCCAACGCGGCGACGGCCTGCCGTTGTACATGCGGGAGCCCGACAAAGCCGACGATCAGGCCGGCGATGCCAATCGGCAGGTTGATCAGGAAAATCCAGCGCCACGAGGCGTACTGCACCAGCCAGCCGGCGAGCACGGGGCCAATAGCGGGCGCGAAGAGGATCGGCACGCCCATCATGCCCATCAGGGCGCCCACCTTATCGGGCGGACTGATGCGGTAGATGTAGGCCATCGCCACCGGCAGCACCGAGCCGCCGCCGAGACCCTGCAGGATGCGGAAGACGATCAGCATGTCGCTGTTCTGCGCCGTCGCGCACAACACTGACCCGGCGGTGAACAGCGCGACCGAAATCAGGAAGACCGGCTTGGCGCCGAAGCGGTCGGACAGCCAACCGGCCAGCGGGATCACGGCGGCCTGCGCCAGTGTATATCCCGTGACGATCCACTGCAGCGTCGGGAGCGTGGTATGGAAATCGATGACGAGCTTGGGTAGCGCGACGTTGACCGCCGTGCCGTCGAGCACCACCATGAAGATACCAATGATGATCGCGATCAAGGTCACGATGACGGCGCGCATGCTGAAGGGCGTGTCGCCCCGCGCCGTCGTGCCGGGAGCCGTAGATAGCGCCACTGTCCGCACGTCCTTTCGTGTCGTCTTATGTCCCGACGTGAAAGGGCCACGCGGCCCTGTTTTAGGGGGCGGCAAACGCCGCCTCTTGACCCACGCCGTTTCTCGTCGTACACTATAAACGGATAGATGTCCGTTTAGTTGCAGTGTAGCGGACACATGTCCGCTTGTCAAGAGGGAGGCTAGGATCGTGCTCAAAGGGGAGTGGGAGATCGACAGCGACCCGTGGCGACGCCGGCTGCTCGCCATTCAGGAGCACGCCGCCGCGTGCTGGGCGGCGCCGGTGGAGCGACGCGACGCGGCGGAGCATCGCCGGCATATCCTCGCCGTGGCGCGCCGCTTGGTCGCCGAGCGCGGCGTCGACGGCGTGAGTATGCAGCAGATCGCGCGGGCCGCCGGCGTGGGGCAAGGCACCCTCTACCGCCGTTACGCGCACAAGGGCGCGTTGTGCATGGCCCTGCTCACGGAGAATGTGGTACGGGCTCAGGAGGAAGTGAGAGCATACCTTGCGTCGTGCGGCCCGTCGACCCCCGCGCGGGCGCAACTCGAGTATGTGCTCTCGCGGCATGTGGCGTTCAACGAGGAGAACGCGCCGCTCCTGAGCGCGGCCTTCGAGGCGGCCTGCGGCCATCACCGCGCGGCCCACTACGACCATCCTTTCTACACCGTGATGCGCCAGACCATGGAGACGCTGCTGGAGCGCGCGGTGGCGCGGGGCGAGGCGCCGCCGTGTGATACGGCCTACGTAGCCGACGCCATCCTGGCCGCCCTGTCGATCGACCTCTACACCCACCAGCGCGCGGAGCGGGGTTTCACGCCGGAGCGCATCATGGCGGCCATCCGTCAGTTGTATATCGACGGCCGCTGTACCGACGCCGGACAAACGGGCTAAGAAGGCTAGCGGCACGCGTACGCGCTGACGTCGCGCGCTATGCCGGCCGCGACGTTGACGACAGGTCCGCCGGCGCCGACGTTGATCTCGGCGACGGTCCTGCCGGCGCGCAGCAAGATCGTAGTCACGGTGTAACCGGTCAGCTGATCACCTATGACCTTTACGGCCGTCTGTTGGCCGATCAAGGGAAGCTGGATGTGGTGATCGCCGTGCAGGATGTCAGACATCTGTTGAAAGCGACGCTGGGCAACCGCGACCGAGGGGTAGACGTCGGGCGTGACCAGTATATACCCCCAATAGTAATGGACCTGTTGAAACCCCGACGCGACCG
>JAABUZ0100005981.1_pt1 | contig 15530 bp, 11 predicted proteins | sample 5562091 | NCBI WGS metagenome assembly JAABUZ01 (sample SAMN12813069, study PRJNA571459) | rock metagenome | isolation source: Antarctica rocks | place: Antarctica: Victoria Land, Linnaeus Terrace sud | collected 2015-12-21 | reverse complement strand
GCCAATGGATTCAGTATTCCGCGATCGCTCGAGTCGCGCGACGTTTATCAAGAACGCCGCCGCGGTTGGGGCCGGTCTGGCCCTTTTTAAGGGTTTCGACTTCGCGTCGGGGACCGGTCTCAAGGCCGAGGCCGCCTCGGACTCAGTAGGGACAATCATCAGCACCGCACTCATCGCCGAGCAACTCGCCACCACGTTCTACTACACGGGCCTCACGAGCAGAGCCGTAATGAGCAGCAATCAGTTAGCCGGCGCGTCCGGCGACGTCAACAACATTGCCGCGGCCCCCAACGGCAACCGCGGCAACGTGCGCTACCTACAGGCTGGCCTGGACGCCGAGATCAAGCACGCCGCGTTGCTGGCCAAGGCTGGCGCGATGTCCTCATTCAGCAAATTCTACTTCCCCGCCTCTACATTCGAGAAGCTAGGCTCACCGAGCGACGCGGGCAGTTTCCTGGGCGTGCTCGACGCGCTGGAGACGGCCTTCGTCGGCGCCTACCTGGCCGCCATCAACGAGTTCGTCACCCTGGGCCACCCCGACCTGGCCGAGTTGGCTGGTGAGATCATGGGCGTCGAGGCCGAGCACCGCGCGCTGGGCCGCGTGATCGCCAACGTCAACCCCGCCAACAACCTGACCCTCGAGAAGACGCCGTTCAAGGCCGTCAGCGAGGCGGGCACGGCGCTCGCCCCGTTCCTCACCGGCAAGGGCTTCGCAGGCGGCGCCACGCAGGCCATCGCGCTCCCGAGTTCGGGGCAGACCGCGCCTATCATTGGGACGTACGGCACGTACATCGTCACCATGTTCCTTTAATCAGATAATCCGAAACAACCACAAGCCATTACGGGAGGAAACATCCTAATGACGACCAATGATCGGCAGCAGCGCGTTGCGACGCGCGGCCATATCCTCAAGGCAACGGCGGCGACCGGGGCAGGGTTAGCCCTGGCCGGCGCGGCCTCGCGCGGTAACGCCTTCGCGGCCTCGCGCGCGAGCGCCGCCCCCGGACAAGAGTCCATCCTGGATATCATCACCACGGCGCTTATCGCCGAGCGCCTCGCCACGACATTCTACTACACCGGCCTCACCACCAAGGCCGTCGTCGCCACGCCAAACCTGGCCGGCGCGGCGGGCGACCCGAACAACGTCGGCAGCGACGGTAACGAGGGCAACGTGGCCTACTTCCAGGCTGCACTTGACCAGGAGAACAAGCACGCGATGGCTCTGGCCGCCGCCGGTGCCAAGTCGCCGCTAATGAGTTTCTACTTCCCGGCCACGACCTTCCAGAGCATCGGCTATACGAGTCAGGCCGGCACGTTCCTGTGGGTGCTTGACCACCTGGAGACCGCGTTCATCGGCGCCTATCTGGCGGCGATCGCGCGCTTCGGCCAGCTCAAGCGCGCCGACCTAGCGGAGCTCGCGGGGCAGATCCTGGGCGTCGAGTCCGAGCACCGCGCGCTGGGCCGCGTCGTCGCGGGCGATGATCCGGCGAACAACGTGACACTCGAAGTCGTGTCGTTCCAGAACGTCAGTGGGGCGGTCACGGCGCTCACGCCGTTCCTCACCGGCAAGGGCTTCCCCGGCGGCGCCACGCAGGCGATCACGATCCCGACGCAAAGCCAGATCAAGACCATCGTCGGCAAGAACACCAGCAGCTAGCACGCCGCTCACCCTGGGCCATCGCGACAATGCGTGATGGCTCCGGTGGCCGATTGGGTATCCATAAACGAGCGCCTAACGGGGACCGGGGGCAACATGCCTGCGGTCCCCACGTTTATCCATCCATCCCCCCTCGTCGCGGCCAAGCCTAAACCGATCCCTCGGGCGGCCACTGCTGGTGGGTGTGAACGATGCGCGAGACAAAAATAGTTTCCCCGTCGATGCGGTAAACCAAACGGTACGGGTAACGCGTCATGAGGCGTTCGCGCGACCCTTCAACTTTTCCCTTTTTGCCCAGGAGCGGAAAGTCCGCCAGGCCGTCACAGGCCCTAATGATCGCGCGGATCACGCGCTCGGCGTGCTCATAGTCGCGCACGCTATAATAGTCATAAATGCCGGCCAGGTCATCCTCGGCGGGGTCCGAAAGGACAACCTTCACGTCGTGACCTGCGTCCCGTCCGTAGAAGCTCGCTCACGATCACGCTCCAGCGCCTCACGATTGAGCATACCTCGCTCGGCGAGGCGTTGCACGACGTCCTCCAAAGGCGAACATTCGCCGCGGCCGATAGCGGCGAAACCCTCCTGAATCAAAGCGATGTCGCGCATCTCGCGCTCGATATACTCGTTCATGGCGGCGACAATTAAGTCGTTGCGCGTTTGCCCCGTGACATGGGCTAGCGCGTCGTACCGCTCACGCAAGTCGTCCGGCAGCCGCATGCTGGTTGTGCTCATTGCAGCCATCGTGTCCCCCCCTCTCTATGCAATACGAATGTATTATAGCAGCGGTAGAGTAAAAGCGTCAAAGGATTGAACCCGTCATGTTCAACGTCTGTCCCTACTGTGGCGAGTATAGCGTCGAAAAAGAGAGCGACCCGCGAGGCCCCTTCGCCATCTGCCCTTTCTGCGGCCATCGGAGCCGTTTCGTGCAACTCCCGCTCTTTGTCCTCACGGGCGCGAGCGGCACAGGGAAGACGACGATCGCGCTGAACCTCGCGCGATCCTTTCATGAATGCGTGACCATGGACAGCGACATGCTGTAGGATGTCGTCCCTACTACGACGCGGGACGGTTATTCCGTATTCAGGGATACATGGCTCCGGGTCGCCAAGAACATCGGTCAAGCAGGGCGGCCGGTCGTCTTGGTCGGGTCGGCCCTCCCTGAGCAATTTGAGAACTGCCCTGAGCGGCGCTACTTCACACACATTCATTACCTCGCGGTCGTGTGCGACGACGATACCCTCGTCCAGCGCCTGCGCGCCCGCCCCGCCTGGCGCGGGTCGGGGACAGCGGAGTTCATCGAGGACATGCGCGGCTTCAATGCCTACATCAAAAAGCCGCGGGGCCGGGATAGCCATTGTCCCGGCCCCGTAGCCTAAAGTTGGGGGAGGTCGTTAGGACCGGGCTGAGACCGCTTCGCGGCCAGCGGCTTCATCGAGGGGGTCGGGGAGGTCACTCGCGCGGACGAAGGCGAAGCCCTCGGGTGTGGCATCGACCAGGATGGTGTCACCGTCCTTGAAATTGCCCTGCAGCACCTGCATCGCCAGCGGGTCGAGGATGCGCTGCTGGATCACCCGCTTGAGCGGCCGCGCTCCGTAGATCGGGTCGTAGCCTTCGTTGGACAGCCGCTCCCGCGCCGCTTCGCTCAACTGTAGCGCGATGCCGCGGTCGGCCAGCCGCTTGGCCGTGCGCGCCAGCTGAATCTCCACGATGTGCCCGATCTGCTCTCGCGTCAGCGCGCGGAACACGATCACCTCGTCGATGCGGTTGAGGAACTCCGGCCGGAAGCTCTGCCGCAACGCCTCCAGCATGGCGTTGTGCAACTCCTCGGGATCATCCCCGTACTGATGGATCGCCTGAGACCCGACGTTGCTGGTCATGATGATCACAGTGTTGGTGAAGCTCACCGTGCGGCCCTGCCCGTCGGTCAAGCGTCCGTCGTCGAGCACCTGCAACAGCACGTTGAAGACGTCTGGGGCGGCCTTCTCGATCTCGTCGAGCAGCACCACGCTGTAGGGGCGCCGCCGGATGGCCTCGGTCAGCTGGCCGCCCTCGTCGTAGCCGACGTAGCCGGGAGGAGCGCCGATCAGCCGCGACACGGAGTGCTTCTCCATGTACTCGCTCATGTCGATGCGCACCATCGCCGACTCATCGTCAAACAGGAACTCGGCCAGTGCGCGCGCCAACTCGGTCTTGCCCACCCCGGTCGGACCCAGGAAGATGAACGAGCCCAGCGGGCGGTTGGGGTCTTGCAGGCCCGCGCGGGCGCGACGGATGGCGTTGGCCACGGCCGTAATCGCGGGGTCCTGACCCACCACGCGCAGGTGCAGGTTCTGCTCCATGGCGATGAGCTTCTGGATCTCGCCCTCCATCAGGCGGCTGACCGGCACGCCCGTCCACTTGGAAACGACATCAGCCACATCTTCCTCGTCGACCTCCTCCTTGAGCATCTTGCGCTCCTCCTGCTGAGTGGAGAGACGCTCCTCCTGCTCCCTGAGTTGGCGCTCAAGCGCGGTCAAGACGCCGTAGCGCAGCTCGGCGGCGCGGTTGAGGTCGTAGACGCGCTCGGCCTGCTCGATATCGCCGCGCGTGGCCTCGATGCGCTCTTTGGTCGATTGTAGCGCGGTGATGGCGTCCTTCTCGGTCTGCCACTGCGCCGTCATCGTGGCCGACTGCTCGTTGAGGTCGGCCAATTCAGCCTCCAATTTGCCCAAGCGCTCCTTCGACGCGGCGTCGGTCTCCTTGGACAGCGCCTGCCGCTCGATCTCCAGCTGCATGATGCGGCGCGTGATCTCGTCCAGTTCACTCGGCATCGAGTCAATCTCCATGCGCAGCTTGCTCGCCGCCTCATCGATCAGGTCAATGGCCTTGTCGGGCAGGAAGCGGTCAGTGATATAGCGGTTGGAAAGGACGGCCGCGGCCACGATAGCCGAGTCGGTGATGCGCACACCGTGGTGCACCTCGTAGCGCTCCTTGAGCCCGCGCAGGATGGAGATGGTGTCCTCGACGCTGGGCTCACCGACGTAGACCTGCTGGAAGCGGCGCTCCAGCGCGGCGTCCTTCTCGATGTGCTTGCGGTACTCGTCGAGCGTGGTGGCGCCGATGCAGCGCAGCTCGCCGCGCGCCAACATCGGTTTGAGCATGTTGCCGGCGTCCATCGCGCCCTCGGCCGCCCCAGCTCCGACGACCGTGTGCAACTCGTCGATAAACAGGATCACGCGGCCCTCGGCGTTCTCGACTTCTTTGAGCACGGCCTTGAGGCGCTCCTCGAACTCGCCGCGGAACTTGGCGCCGGCCACGAGCGACCCGAGGTCGAGCCCGATGACCTGCTTGTCCTTGAGCGTCTCAGGCACGTCGCCGCGCACAATGCGCTGGGCTAGCCCCTCGACAATAGCTGTCTTGCCGACGCCGGGCTCGCCGATAAGCACGGGGTTGTTCTTGGTGCGGCGCGAGAGCACCTGGATGACGCGACGAATCTCCTCGTCGCGTCCGATCACGGGGTCGAGCTTATTGTTCCGGGCCATGCGCGTGAGGTCGCGCCCGTACTTCTCCAGCGCCTGGTACGTCCCCTCAGGGGTGGGCGTGGTCACGCGCTGCCCGCCACGAATGCTGCTGAGGACGGTGTAGATACTATCGCGGGTGACGCCGTCGGCGCGCAAGAGTTCGCCGCCACGCCCTTTGTTACTATCGTCGGCCAACGCCAGAAGCAGGTGCTCGACCGAGACGTACTCGTCCTTGAGGCGCTCGGCCTCGTCTTGCGCGCGCTGTAGCACGGCGCGCAGTTGGGTCGAGGCGTAGGGCTGGGCATTGCTGCCGTATACTTTGGGCAAACGCGCCAGGGCTTCCTGCACGGACGCCTGTAGACGCGCCTTGTTGATATGTAGTTTATCGAGCACGGCCGGCGCGATGCCCTCATCTTGCCCCAGCACCGCGGCCAGCAGATGTAGTTCATCGACCTGGCTGGTATTGCCGCGCTCGGCCAGGCTCTGCGCCTCGCTCAACGCCTCGTTCGCTTTATCGGTAAATTTGTTCGTATTCATAAAATTTCACCTAACACCTTTTAATAGGACGGCACTGGATCCTGCTCCGGGGCCGACTCCTGTCCGTTCATACGCCTGATAATGCCTTTGAGTCGCGCGATCTCGCCCTCGTATCGAACACGCAGTTCATCGATCTCACGCTCCGCCTCAGCGCGCATTTCTTCCATCTGCTCGCGCAAATCCAGGATGGCCTGCACCCCGGCCAGGTTAACTTTGCGGTCCTCAATAAGGTCTTTAATCGTGTCGAGCAACTCGATGTCCTCGAGTGTGTAGTAGCGGATCTTGCCCTCGCTGCGCTTAGGCGCGATCAACCCGATGCGCTCGTAGTGGCGCAGCGTCTGCGCGTGGACGTTGACCATCTCCGCGGCGACGCTGATGGTGAACTTCACGGTGCGCTCCGTGCGGTGTGGCATTCCAGCCCCCGGTCTATCATTCATGTACATCTCCTTAGCGATCAGCCATCAGCTTTTACGCGGTATTTGAAGCTGACGGCTGTCAACTGATAGCTGACTGCTGACTACTGATCGCTACATACCCAACTCGCGCAACTCCTCGAAGAGCCTGCGCTGGCGGTCGCCGACCTGTTGCGGCAGCAGCGCGTTGACGCGCACGATGAGGTCGCCGCTGCGCTCCCCGCCGGAACCGCCGCCATTGAGATGTGGCATGCCCTGCCGCGCCAGGCGGAACTGCCGCCCGCTCGCCGTCGCCGGCGGCACTTTCATGCGTACCGGGCGCGCCAACGTCGGCACCTCAATCTCACCGCCGAGCACCAACGTCGTCAACAGCACGTCGACGTCGAGGAGCAGGTTATCCTCGTCGCGGCGGAAACGCTCGTGCGGGCGCACATGGATGCGGAAGTACAGATCGCCCTTGGCGCCGCCCATGACCCCGGCCCCGCCTTCATTGGCGATACGGATGCGCGAACCGTCGCGCACCCCGGACGGTATCTTGACCTCGATTTTCCGGGTGTATGAGACCAGGCCACTGCCGGCGCACTGGGGACACGGACGACCCGTCGGAGCGCGGCCGCTGCCCTCGCAGCGCTCACATGGCTCTTCGCCCTGCACGCTAAAGACGCGGGCGCCTCCGGCAAAGGACTCCTCCATAGTGACGGTCACGTCTTGCTCGAGGTCGCGGCCGCTCCGCGCGCGCGACCGGCGCGCGTTGGCCGTGGCGAAAACGTTCTGAAAGAAGTCGAACGTCGACTGGCCGGGACGTCCATTGGTCGTGGCGGCGCCGCGCGATGCGGCGCCCGTAGCGCGCGCCCAGTTGAGCGGGCCTAGCGAATCGTAGCGGCGGCGCTTCTCAGGGTCTCCGAGCACTTCATAAGCTTCGTTGAGGTCCTTGAAGCGCCCCTCCGCCGCCGCATCGTCTGGATTGACATCGGGGTGATAGCGGCGCGCCATGCGCCGAAACGCTGCCTTGATCTCACGGTCGTCCGCGCGCTTATCGACGCCGAGAATGCGGTAATAATCCTTGTACTCGACGCCCATGCGCCCTCCGCAGGTGAAATCTACTCTGTAGCCTTAGTCTACTACTTGAGTGCCTGCGTGTCAAGGTTATTAAGTCGGAAGTCGGAAGTCGGAAGTTATCAGCAAGCGCGACTAGCGTGTGGGCGCACAAGGGATTGACGTATCAGCGTGAGACATTACCCTTTACCGACGACTTCCGACTTCCGACTTCCGACTTCCGACTTCCGACTTCCGACTTCCGACTTCCGACTTCCGACTTCCGACTTCCGACTTCCGACTACATCTCCGTGCTGACGTTAGGGCCGACGAGGCGCGCGATATCGCTCTGACTTGGCACGGCAACCTGGCGCGTGGCGCCCTTAAACCCTACGCCCGTGAGGTATGGGTTGAGCGCCTTAGCGGCGTCGCCGACGCAGGTGAATGAGGAGACCTCAAGCGTGACGTTGTTGACCGGATCATCGCCCGCGATCACACGCCCAAGCGCGCGATGCTCGCACTCGGTCCCCAGGATACGCCCCATTGTGACGGCGAGGTCGCCATGACCGAGCGCGCCGAAGCGGATCACAGCGGCGAGGTAGATGCCAATGAACGCCGTTTCCAGGTGGTCGAGCGACCACAGGAACGTGTCGCTATGGCTTGTGTAGCCAACCCCCGCGAACACCGCGTCGGGAAAATAGAAGCTCTTGTGTTGCACCGTCGCGCCGTAGTCCATCAGGAACTGCGCGTGCTGGCTCTCCTGGTCGAGGGCGGTTTGCAAGTGCGCGACGCTGCGGGCGCCGCCGATGCGCGAGTCATTGAGCGTGTTGGCGGCATGGCCCCCGCGCCCCGATCCGACGATAGCCGCTGACGCCAGCCCCGTGTGGTAGAAGGTCATGGCCAGGCGCTCGAACGTGAGCGTCGTGTTGAGAACGTCTTGCACCGTCTCGTTGCAGGCCTTGGTCTCAGGGGCCTCGGGGGCCACGGCGGAGAAGCCCAGCGGGGCGGCTCCGGTCAGCGCGGCGACGGCGCCCGCCGCCAGCGCCCCTTTCACGAAAAGCCCGCGCGTCGGCGTCGCGCGCACGCCGGCTCCAGGCGCGGCTGGCTGCGCGAGCGCGGTCTGCGCCGGCGGAAAGGGCGCCCCCTCGTCCTCGGCGGAGAGGGCTGGCACAGCGACAAGACCTTTATTAGTGATCGGCATTTGCTCTCTCCTATAGGAAATTGGTCACGATACGGGTGGCGTAGCGGCCGACCACGCGCTCGGCCGCCGCGACCGCCGGCAAGTTCACGGGGGCTGTAGCGCCGCCGCTGAAGCCCTGGCCGGTGACGAAAGGGTGCAACGCCTTGGCCGCGTCACTGACACTCGTGAAGGGATTCTTCTGCAACGTCAGGTTGTTGGCCGTCGTGAATCCTGAGATCAAGCGCCCCAGCATGCGGTGCTCCGACTCGACACCCATGATCTGCACGATGACGCCGGCCAGGTCGGAGCGGCCCAGCGCCACGAACTCGCCGACCGCGGCGAGGTACGCGCCGACGAAAGCCGTCTCCAGCGCGTCCATGACCTGTAGATACGTCCCCGCCTCATTGGAAGCGCCCAACCCACGGAAGGTGTCGCGCGGGAAGTAGAACTTCTTGTAGGGCGAAACCGCGGTCGCGTTCGCCAACGCCTGCGCGTGCTTGACCTCGGAGTCCAGGATAGACTGCATGTCCTTCACGTTGGCCGGATCGCCGCCGGGCGGCTGCCCAGGGTTATTGGGGTTAGCCGACGGGCCGCCGAGACGGTGGTCGTGCATGATAGCCGGCGTCGTGAGACCCTTATAGTAGAAGGTCATCGCGAGTTGCTCCGCTATCAGCGCCGTGTTGAGTATCTGCTGGATGCTCGCGTGAGTCGCTGCATCAGTTGTCGTCGCCGCCGCCGCGCGGCGCCTATCACTTAAGAGTAGTCCCGCCCCCGCGGCCGCCGCACCGATCAGGAAATCGGCGCGGCGGGAACGGTCAATTCCGACTCGCTGCATTATGATCCCTCGCTCTCCCAATGCGCCAAATAAAAGGACGATCGCTCCGTCATACAACCCGGCGCGCCCGCTAGCCCCCCCACCTTTTCCTACTGTCACCCGGCGCGTTTATGACACGTAGTATGCACGATGTACGAGACGTTCGCAATACAAAGGGAAAGTATCCAGGGTCATGTCGTTCTCGGTCTAGCACAGCCCCTTTAGTACTACCGGTCCATAGCCCTTTTATCAGCACAACGGCGTCCATTATGTAGGGCCGGCGCCATTCTACCATTGTACGGCTATACTAGCCCACTTGGATCAGTTGTGGTTGTCCCACAGATAGCGCCGTGGGATTGGCGCCCATCCACCGGCTCCCACCGCCCAGAGCAACCGCACAGGCGTCCCTGGTCCGGCCAGCGACGTGGCTAGATGAACGGTATGTCGCCCCTGCGCGAGGACCAACGAGGCTGTGACAACAGCGCCGGCCGGTTGGCTACGGGTGAAAGGGTTCACGCCGTCGATCGTGAACCGCGTCGTGGCGGGCGCGGCAAGCTTGAACCGGTATATCCCAGCGCTGGGAGCGACCAGCCCGCCGTCCCAGGCGATCCGCACGGGATAACGCAGTCCGGCGGGAAGTGAGGCGTTGTCGGTGAGACCGAGGCGCGGCTCCATGCGTTCTAGTGATGCGCCATACGCGGGGTTGTAGCGGACGCGCGACACGCGGCGCGCGTCGATCTGCTGGTGGGACAGCGTGAAGGTAACAAGCGGCGAGGTTGGATGGCGGTAATCGTACAGCGGTATCGTCTGCTGCGTCCCCTCTGGATAGTAGGCGTGCAACAGCGGGAGATAGTTGAACATGACGCCCCACACAAGGAAAGCTACGTTTTTGTCGCCGTGCGGGCCATTGTCGACAATGGGCAAGATCGTCGCAGGGTTGACCACGTCCGTGCCGTCCGCGGTGTTATTGATGAAGCGATTAACACCGTACCCCCAATAAATATAGGGGACGCCCAGGTTGTAGAAACGATAGCTGGGACCCTTACTCTGCACGAAAGCCGCCTGTTCCACGGTTTCCGCGAAGGGATGGGAGTTCAGGTAATAGTCGATGTACATATGCCAGTTCTGCACGCCACAGACGACGATAGCGGCGGCCACACAGGCTCCGCCGAGCCTGGCTCCGCCGAGCCTGTGGCGCGCGCGGCCCAAGACGGGGCGCATACGCGGAGCGATCGCCAACTGGCTGGCAAAATGGTCGAGGACGCTGGCGATCGCCAGCGGCAGCACGGGCAAGATGCCCAGGATGCGTGGCAGATTGGGCTGGCCGAACGTCAGCACTCCGCCACCGATGATCGACGCCCAGAACCACAAGGACATGAGGGCGAAGCGGGTATCACGCCACCGCCACAGCGCCCACGCCAACCCCAAGACGATCAGCGCCGCCTCTAGCGGCCGGTCCATAGGGTAGCTCAGGGCGTAGAGCGCGCTCTGGTCGGGGACGTGCGTAATCACCGACAGCGTGTGCGTTAACTGGTTCCATAGGATACCCGGCCACCCCGTGACGTTGTACTCCGCCGCGAGATCGCCGTAGTGCTGCCAGATGAAGCGATCGTTGGGATAGACATCAGAGGTGATCGGATTGTCGACGTAGTACACCAGGAAGGGAGCGCTGACGGCGATCAGAGCCGTCACGAAGACGACGCAGTGCTGCCAATAGGCCGCCAGGAAAGGACGATGGACCACCGCCAGGTACACCAGGAGCGCGCCGACCGTCGGGGCGATCAGGCGGCCCCCGGCGAAGTAGTAGAGACCGAACCCAGCGACAAACCCGGCGAGGATAAAATCGAGGCGCCGTTTTGTGCGCAGTCCGCGTACCACGCAGTAAAAGGCGCCGGCCAGGAAGGCCGGCATGGTAGAGTTGCTGAATTCTTCGCGGCTAAAGATAAGGGCGCCGCTCTGAAAAGCAATGAAGAAGCCCGCGATGATGGCCGCACGCTGCCCGAACATCGCGCGCGCGATGGCATAGACGCAGAGAACCGTGATCAGACCACATGCGGTTGAAAACGCGCGCAGACCGAACAGGCCGCTGCCGAACAGCTTCAACCCTACGGCTATCGACCAGTAGTACATGTTACTCTGGTTGAACCACCCGCGTGTGAAGGGCGAAACGATTTGACCATGCAGGATACTCAGCGCATCCGTCCCCGCTTCGCCCTCGTCGCCATGCATCCCCGCGGTTACGTCACCCAGGCGCCACAACCGCATCGTGACGGCCAGGAGCATGATGGCGGCGAATAGCCAGATCTCGACGTGGCGCGGCAAACGCCCGGCCAACGCCTCGCCCGCCTTCTCATCACCCGCGAGGGACGCGGAGCCAGAGGCGGGGGCGCGCCGCTCCCCGATACAGGCGCCGGCCATTAGCCCAAGACCGGCGATCCACAACAGGAGGCCGCCAAGGGACGACCAATCGCTCCGCAGTATCCCGGTGCTCACGATGGTCACGATAAAGCCGAGCGCGCCCAGGCCCAGACGCGCCCCAAACAACGCCCGCATTCCGCGCCGTTGTTCATCCGGCGCGGCCCTGGCTCTCTTATCCCTCTCCGCGGGCCTGACCAGGGAAAGATTGGTGTAGCTTCCCCACCAGCCGACGAGCAACACGGCGACGGCAAGGCCGTACCATACGGCCGCCATGCCCACGTTCGGGCTGCTCGTCGGGGGCAAAGGCGCGAGCCAGCTCTGTCCGACGAGCGCCAATGCAAGTGACAGTAGACCGGAGACGACGGCCACGACCGGCCCTCGCCGCCACCAACGACCCTTCGTCAAGACCATCACCAGAATGGATCGCGCCCCATCCCGCACGGCAGCGATAGGGATAGTAGACGCCTCCGGCTTGTCTACTGTTTGCTGTGTGGCACCATCCGCCGCTATGAACTCCGCCCCAGGATCTTTAAGGTCTTTGCGGCGCTGTAGACGCGAAACAAGGTCCAAACACGTTGCTCCCGTTGCGGTTACAAAGAGGAAAGCCCTAGCGAAGAAGCCATCCGCCGGCCTCCGTGTCACGCCCGATCCAGAGGGCGCCCAAGTTCCCCCCGCGGCGCGAACGCTTGATGGTACTATAATAGCAAGCTGTGGAACTGCGGGATACCGTGCGGGAGCCAGATGGTATCAACGCCAACAGGTGAGAGCGGAAAGCAGAAGCGGGATGACCGTTCGTGGAGCCCTTCGCGTCAAGTCCCCTACCCTACAACGCACACTTGCCACGCTACGCGACGGCCGCGGGTGGTGGGGCGGTCTGGCCGCCTTCGGCCTCGCCTCGTTGGGGCAGGATGCCCTGATCACGCGTAACGATACGATAGCCGCGGCCCTCTTGTATGGCGCGGCCATTATCGTGCTGATTCTGGCGTTCTTTCGGTTGAGTTGGCCCAACTGGCCCAACCATCGCGCGGGAACTCAGGCTTCGCCAATCATGCCGCCATCCCCCGACGCGTTCGATCTCACATCGAAAGCCAGACTGGATCTATGGGTGCGGTGGCGGGCGCGGCGCGCCCGCCTCGGCCATCGGGCGACGGTGGTGGGTCTGGTGATAACCCTGGTCCTGGCGAGCGGCACCGGCGCCGTCCTGTGGTCACATATCGACAATCCACTGGGCGGATGGTTGTGGGCGGCAACGCTCGTCGCGCTGGGCGCCACGTTCGCAGGCGCGCCCCCAGCGTCCAGCAGCAGGGCGCTACTGCCGTGGCCCGAGAGCGACTCCGTCGCGGCGGGACGACCCGATGTAGCGTGGCGCTGGCGCATCATTCTCGTCGGCATCATACTGGGACTGGCCCTCGTGCTACGCTTGGTCAACCTGGAATATATGCCCGGAGTCTTTGGCGACGAAGGCGAACGGGGTATGGATGCCCGCGCCATCAACGAGGGCAGCCACGACCCCATCTTCGGCTATGGCTGGTACAGCGTACCCAACCTGTACTTCTACATCCTTGCCGGGATGTTGCGCCTCTTTGGCGACAACGTAACAGGCGCGCGATTGCTCTCTGTGTTCAGCGGGGTGGCCGCGGTCTGGATCATCTACCGTATTGGACGCCTCCTCTGGGGGACGCGGACCGGTCTCATCGCCGGAACCATGTTGGCCGTCTCGCCGGTTGCGTTGCAATTCAGCCGCCAAGCAAGCGAGAGCACGCCCACGGGGACGCTCTGGGCGGCCGGCTTTCTCTTTTTGTTCCAGGCGCTCCGCCACCGCCGCCCGTTCGACTGGATCGCCGCCGGTATCTGTTGGGGCTTCAGCCTTTATTTCTACGCCTCCGGCAAGCTCATCATCCCACTCATCGCGCTGCTAGTCCTTTATGGCCTCATACGCTGGCGCGCTGAGTTCATCAGGCGTCACGGCGTGGGACTTCTCGCGCTCCTGCTGGCGTTTGGCCTCACCTTCCTGCCCGGCGCGATCTTCTCCGGCCAGAGCAACTGGCAAGGTTTCACCGGCCGCGCGCAAGAAACGTCGATCTTTGCAGCGCCCAACCAGCCGGCCGTTTTTGCCGCCGCCGGTGTGCCGTACGATCCCGCGTGGGCAACCCAACCACTGCGCCAGAGTATGCTCGACCATCTTCTCGCCTGGGCGCGGGTCTTATTCGCTCAACTGCACGCTACGGTCGAGGCGCTCTATCGTCATGGGGACCCCACGGCATTCTTTCAAATCCAGGCGCATGGCGGCTCGCTGCTCTCCCCCCTCTGGGCGGCGCTGGCCATACTTGGCCTGGCCTACGCGGCATGGCGGACCTGGGATGGGCGCTTTGGGCTCATCAACCTATGGTTCTGGGGCGGGATGTCCGCCGCGGTCCTCACGACGAACGCGCCCAGCGTGCAGCGGCTCGTGGGCGCATGGCCGCCGCTGATGCTCTTCCCGGCAATCGTGCTCGACATGGTGTGGGCCGCGGCGTGGCCGCTCAGTGTAGTCCTGGCCCGCCGGTGGGCAACGGCGCCGTTGGCGGCCCTGGTCGTCTTCTTCGGCGTCGACAGCTATCATGAGTACTTTATCCATTACGCGTCGCTCTGCCCCTACTGCAACGCCACCACTCAGGCGCACTACGCGGAAGCGCTCGGTCAGGTCTACAAAGCCTATCAACTCGGCGTGGGCGACGATATCTATTTTGGGTATGGCAGCACGCGCTTCGTCGCCAAGGGTGTCGAAGGTGTGGACCTCGCCGTTCCAGCCGACTATTTCCCGCTGACCGACAACAACGGCAAGGGCGCCGCTTTCCTCATCTATCCGAGTAACGTCGACTACCTGCCGCTGATTCGCCTCTTTTACCCCGGCGGTAAAGAGGAAGCAATCAAGAGCGCCGACGGCGTCGTGCACTTCACGTCCTACAAGGTCACGGCGGCGCGGATAGCGGCCGCCCAGACGCTGCGCGCCTCCTACACCCTTCCCGATGGGCAAACGTTGCGCCAAAACGAGCCGAACATAGGCACGGCAAGGGCGCCGTCTTCAACAGGCGTGACTTGGTCGCCGCCTGCCGGCTTGACCTATCCAGCGCGCGCTGTGTGGCAAGGCGGCCTCGTCGCCCCAGTCTATGGACGCTATCAATTCTTACTAACGGGCGTGGGCGCGCTGGAGGTTGACGGCCGCGCTGTGTTGGGCACGCGGTCCATAGCAGCCGCAGTCGCCACGCCATCCATGGGCAGCGTGACGCTAGCGCGCGGCATCCATACCGTGCGCCTCAGCGGCGTCCTACCGCACGCCGGCGCCGGTCTCACGGTACAGTGGAAGCCACCCAACGCGTCCTCAGACCCCATCGCCATAACCGCCGCCTATCTGTACCAAGGGCCCACGGGAGGTCTGAGCGGTGGGGGGTGGCCGTACACCCCCGGCACGCCGCTGTCCAGTGACGCTCCATTTGATCAGACGCGCCCAATAACGCGGCGTCGCGACCCTTTTTTCGGCTTCCGCGAGGCGACGGCGACCTTCGGTCAGTCCCCCTTCGCCGTACGCTGGCAGGGCGCCCTCATCGCCCCTAACGGCGGAACCTACGCCTTCGAGCTGCGGTCCAACGGCCCCAGCCTGTTGCTCATCGACGGCAGGCCGGTCGTGACCAATGGGTCCGATGGCGCTATAGGCATAGCAAGCGCGACGTTACCGCTCTCGCGGGGCCGGCATACCGTTGATCTCCGCTATGCGTGGCACGCGGGTCCCGCGCGCCTCGAGTGGTATTGGACGCCGCCCGGCGGTTCGCACAGTCTGGTCCCACCCACAGCGCTCGCCCCGCACGCCTAAGTACAGCCGCACGTTGAAAACATCAGGAATTAAGATAGAAGGGAGACGAGAGGAAGGAGGAGGTCGATGCAGGGCCGGGTATCGGGGGTTGTTGTACGGCTGAGAGGGGTGACGCGGCGCAGGTTG
>JAABUZ0100005980.1_pt1 | contig 15533 bp, 15 predicted proteins | sample 5562091 | NCBI WGS metagenome assembly JAABUZ01 (sample SAMN12813069, study PRJNA571459) | rock metagenome | isolation source: Antarctica rocks | place: Antarctica: Victoria Land, Linnaeus Terrace sud | collected 2015-12-21 | reverse complement strand
CCGGCCTTGAGAGGCGCGGGAGAGCCACAATGGAGGCAGGGGATGGGCGACATGGCACACCTCCGAGGATACAGGGATCGCCGACGCGACCAGTATCCCTCGACTCGCCTCTTTTAGCCACTCCCACTTTTTACATCGGGTAGATTTTCTGGGCGATCTGTGTGTATACTGGTGGGTGCAAAGGCGGAGTTGCGCGGACAGTCATTTACAGGAGGTTGGCATGAGCATGGCAAGTTCGACTAGTTACTCGGTGGCAGTAATGCCCACATCCGTTGGACGTGGCTTGCTGCGTTGGGCGGTTCTTGGCGCGGTAGGAGTGATAGCGCTTATTCTCGCGCTTACACACAGCACGGTGGCGGGCGCGCAGGCTCCTGCAAATTGTATTCCTATCAACTTCGGTACCTGCGTCGCGAATGGAACGGCGTATAGCACCGGCACTGTTGGGACCAACGTGGGTACCACGACGACCTCGAATACCGGCTTTCCTGGCAACGCAGCAGTTTCCGGTCCCTACTTCGATAACCGGTACGGGTTTGTGCAGGTCGTGACGGACAATAGCGGGAATCTGATTGATGTCAATCCCGCGACAGGCCAGCGCATCTTTCCGTTCCTCCCCGATTTCGGCTTCGGCGGTGTGATCGGGAATAGTTTCATCGGTGCGAATTTCAACAACGGATTCGTCAACAACGGGTTCGCCAATGGTAGATTCGTCAACGGTGGCGTCTTCAACAACGGCTTCAACGGCTTCAATGGGAACTTCAACAACGGGTTCAACGGCTTCAATGGCTTCAACGGGAACTTCAACAACGGTGGCTTCTTCAACAACAACGGCGTGTTCCCGGCAGGCGCGACCAACGTTGGCGGTGGCGTCTTCACCTACAACGACAACCGCTTCTGCGGCGATGGCAAACTCTTCTTCGTTGTCGGTCGTGGCTCCTTCTGCCAGAATAGCGGCGGGTTCGCGAATGGCAACGGGGTCTTCAATGGCAACGGAGGCTTCGGTTTCCCGAACTTCCGTGGCTTTGAGGTAAACACCACCACGCCGCAGCAGGCAACCCCGGTAACCGCATACGCGGCCCCGGCAACCCCGAAGGCAGCAGCCCCGGTGGTCCAGGCAGCGGCTCCGATCACGCAGGTAGCGGCTCCGATCGTACAGGCAGCGGCCCCGGTTGTGCAGGCAGCGGCCCCGATCACGCAGGTAGCGGCTCCGGTTGTGCAGGCAGTCGTGGCGCCAAAGGCCCCGGTGACTGCTCCGGCGGCAGCGGCCCCGGCAGCAAAAGTGGTGACAGTGATGACTGCACCGACGCAGCAGCAGGCAGCGCCGATTGTGGCGAAGGCGCAGACGGTGTCGGTGGCTCCGGCGGCGAGCACGAGCGACCCGGACGACCATCGGGGATAAGCCCCACATCGCGCCCGGTTTTGCACTGATACGATGACACGAAACCCCGCTCCAGTCTCTCTGGAGCGGGGTTCTCTTGTGAGGAAGACTGGAAACCAAATGAATCGCAAAGACGCGAAGAAAGAAGATAGATTGATTCTTTTCCGTTCTTTTCTCTCTTTACGCACTTTTCGTCTTTGCGATTCCTCCCCGGTTTTTACCTTGATGACGATTAGATGAATGGCTGAAAGGTCATCGGCAATCTGAAGGTGAGCCGCTGCGGAAGGAAGCATTCATCTACTGTGCATGCCTGATAGTGAAGGGTTGCCGTGATCGTCAGGTTCTCGCGCTGTTCGGTAAAGATGAGCGCGGTCGTCAGGGTGATTGTCCCATCGTAGACCGATAGTTCTTCGGCGAGCCAGTCGGTGTGGAGCGTGTGCGGCGGCGGGTATCGCACCGGCTCGACCGTCATCGTCTCCGGCGCTTCAATTGCCAGGGTAGTTGGAATGTACTCGTCCGGCAGCGGCGGGCCGTAGACGTGGATACCGGGTGCGATCTGGATCATCACGCGAAGCCCGATTCGCTCTCCCCGCACGAAGATGCTGGTGTCGAGCGAAGCGACGGCAATGAGTCCGTCGCCTGTTTGCTGATCCTGTGGCCCATCACCCGCGACGGTCAGGCCGAAATGCTCCTGCAACGCCGTTGCGGCGGCATCACGCGTCCGGTGGCCGTCATGGAAGACTTTATCTTCGACGCGCCCATCTGTGCTAATGAAATAGACGCCGGGATAGGGGATGCCGTAGTGCTCATTCGTCGGCTCGACCGTCGTGTTGAGGATGCCGAGTTCACGAATGAATGCGCTCCCCCTATCAGACAAGAGCGGATAGGTGATCCCCCGCGCGGTAGCGAAGGCGCTCAGTGTCTCCGGCGTGTCGTAACTGAGGGCGAAGGGGACGATCTCACTTGCTTCAAGCGTCGGCAGATTGCCTTGCAACTCCACGAGTTGCGCTTTGCAGAATGGTCACCACGACGCGCTGCGATGCACGACGACCATCGCGCGCTTGCCACCCCGCGCGGTGGAGAAGTGGACTGGCTGACCGTGCTGATCGGGCAGCGTGAAGTCGGGGAACGGCTGGCCGATCGCGGGGCCGGTTGGGAACGTTGAGGACACGGAGACACTCATCGCAATCCATCCCTTCTTCTGGTTGGGAGTGCTGAGTGCTGAGAGGGACCAAAACAACTCGGCACTCAGCACTCATCTCGTTTGCCTCTTAGCGCACGCGGCTGACGACCACAACGGCTGCGGCGATGATACCACCGCCGATCAGGCTGGCAACCGTGATGGTCTCGCCGAGCAGCAGTGCGCCGAGGATGAGGGCAACGGGCGGTTCGAGATAGACCCAGATAGCCGCGCGTCCAGCTTCGAGGATGGCGAGCGCCCGGTTGTAGCAGAAATAGGCCAGCACGGAGCAGACGAGCGCCAGATAGATCACCGCCAGCCACTGCCGCCCGGAAAGCGCGTCGGTTGCTCCCCAGCCGCCGGTCACCGTCGCCAATAGAACTAGTCCGAGCGCTCCAGCCATCGTCGTGCCCGCCGTCATTGTCAATGCATCAAAGCGCGTGCGGAGATCGCGCACAAGGGTCGAGTAGACGGCGAAAAAGGCGGCGTTGGCGATCAGGCAGAGTGCGCCGAGCACGAAAGAGCGCGAGATCGCCAGTTGAACTCCCGAGCCGCGCTGCATCGTCACGACGATCACGCCGGTCAGCCCGAGCACAAGCGCCGCGCCATGAGCGGGACGGAGTGCCTCGCTCAGTTGCCGCCGAGCGAACAATGCCGTGGCGATTGGGATCAACCCGACGACGAGGATCGAGGAGACACCGGCGTTCGTCAGGCTGACGCCAGTGTATTGCAGCCAGAAGTACATCGAGATGCCAATCTGCCCCAATCCCAGCAGGCGAAGCAGATCGCCGCGACTGAGACGGCGAATCGGCGTGACCGAGGCAGTGGATCGGCGCACGTTGATCCATCGCGCGAGCAGCAGCGGCACAAAGAGCGCGCTCGCCAGGGCGAAACGGAGCGCCCCAAGCACGGTTGGCGTCAGTGTGGCATCGCCGGGGTTGGTCGGTGCCAAAAGAGCGCGTGCGGCGACGAACGACCCACCCCAGACCACCATCGTGAACCCGAGCAGCGCGTACGCCAGCGCTCGCTTGGCGGGGATCTCCGGGAAGTTCGTGGTTCGGATTTCGTGGTTCGAGGCCTCACTCCGAACTTCGACGGCTGCAGCCGCAGTCGCCGCGACCGCTGCTGCGGCCCCGCCCAGCACCGCATCCTGGCTGGCCTCTATGCTGTCCACCGTGTCTCCTTGAAGGTCGGAGTTCGAAGAAAGGGTCCGATCCCCTCCGAACTCCGACCTCCGAACCTCTCAGTAGGCTTCGAGATAGCGCTCCCGCTCCCAGTTGCTGACGTGTTTGCGGAAGGCATCCCACTCCTGCTTCTGCGCCTCGACGAGATGCAGGAAAACGTGATCACCGAGCGCGTCGCGGACGACCTCGTCTTTCTGCATCTCCGCGACTGCCTCGCCGAGTGTCGCCGGCAGCGTGATAACATTGCGGCGCTCCAGCTCGTCCTCGCTGAAATGGTACAGATTCTCCTCGACCGGCTCCGGCAGTGGCAGATCACGCTCGATGCCATCGAGTCCGGCCGCGAGCATTACCGCGAATGCGAGATAGGGGTTGCAGGACGGGTCAGGACAACGCAGTTCGACGCGCGTTGCATTCCGCCGTTGCGGCCGGATCGCCGGGACGCGAATCAGCGCGGAACGGTTCGTGTTCGCCCAGCTGATGTAGACGGGTGCCTCGAATCCCGGCACCAGCCGCCGGTAGGAATTGACGAGCGGCGCGAAGACGGCGGACATCGCGCGGGCGTGATGCAGTTGCCCGGCGATGAAGGAACGCGCCAGTTTCGATAGACCGTACTCCGCATGCTCGTCAACGAACGCGTTGCTCCGGTCATCAAGCCGGTAGAAACTCTGATGGACGTGCATCCCGGAGCCGTTAATGCCCTCGATCGGCTTCGGCATGAAGGTCGCATGCAACCCGTGCCGCTGCGCGATTGCCTTGAGCGTGAACTTGAAGGTGATCGCGTTATCCGCCGTGAGAAGCGCGTCAGCGTAGCGGAAATCTATCTCGTGCTGGCCGATTGCCACCTCGTGGTGCGCCTGCTCGACGACGATCCCCATCTCCTCGAGCGCCGTGACCATCTCCTTGCGGATATCTGAGGCGAGGTCAGTCGAGACATCGAAATAACTCGCCCGGTCGTGCGGAAGCGCATCAATGCGATCACCGTCCTTGCGGAAGAGGAAGAACTCCAACTCGGGCCCGGTGTTGTAACCGTAGCCCATTGCTGCCAATCGGGCGAGTTGGCGGCGCAACACCTCACGCGGATCGCCGGGGAAGCGGTCGCCGTTGGGTTTGTAGACATCACAGAGTATCCGGGCGGTGCCGCCGCCCGTCTTCTCGTTCTTTTCCCAGGGAAGAACCGCATAGGTCGCGCGCTGCGGCATGAGGAACATATCGCTCTCGGCGATGCGTGTGAATCCCTCGATGGATGACCCATCAATCCAGACGCCGTTCGTCACTGCCTCTTCCACCTGTGTCTTCGGCAGGGTTACACTCTTGACACTGCCCATCACATCGGTGAACTGCATGTTGACGAAATCAACCTTGTCTTCCTTCACCCAGGACAAGAATTCCATGATGCTCGGTTCCGTGCGTCCGTTGTACGTAATCCCACCTGAATCTGTCATGCAGTCCAACCTCCTCTGGTCCGTTTATCTATCTCGATTTTCGGCGTTCGGCGCTCGGACTTCGATGCGGGATTAGGATTGTTCGTTACACTCCGAACTTCCGGTGAGGATAGCGCGGCCTGCTCCATGAGCATAGATGCAGGGGAACCGAACCAAGCGCATTCCTCTGTGCATATGCACAAATTGCTCGTAACGGGTAGGGCTATCAAGAAACGAGTCTATCATCCACACGGGGCTTGATCGCCCGAACGAAGGCGCTGATGGATCGGCTCGCCTTGGCATTGTCCTGTATCGAAGCTTGTTCGTATGCACGTTCTCGGTGGCAGAAGGCTGCCAGTGTTTAAGAAAACACCGCATCCAGCCAGCCTCGTACGCTGGGAGCGATGGTGTAATGCGCCCAGATGCCGCGCCGGTCTACTGCGATCAACCCCGCCTCGCGTAGCACTTTGAGAAGGTGGGAGATGGTCGCCTGACCGACGAATCGGGCCACATTATGCGGGCGGGGATGGATGACGGGCGGCGGCGCGCAGGATGGATCGTCTCTCACCGGGAGAAATGCGAGACTCGTATCAGAGACCGTGCCCATGAGTCGCTCTCCTCATGCTGAGAGTGCCGATGCTCCGCGATTCGCGATCAGCCTGTAGGTCCACGCGCCTGCAATCGCGCCAAGGATCGGGCCGACGAGATAGAGCCAGAGCGACGTGCCCGTGCCGCTGACAAGGGCAGGCCCCAGTGAGCGGGCGGGTTTCATGCTCACGCCGCTGATGGGCCTGGCGAACAATGCTTCCAGACCGACGGCACTGCCAATCGCGAGGGCGGCCGTCTGGGTCACGGCGCGCGTATCGGTGGCGACCGCCGTAATGACGAACATCAAAAAGAAGGTCAGCACCACTTCAAGAAGAAGCGACTGGCCGTTGGACCCATGCGGCAGCGTTGCACCAAGATGGGCGACGGTGCCAAACATGCCGCGTAAAAGCAGACTCGCCACTATCGCGCCGCCACGTTGCGCGAGCAAATAGGGCACGACGCGCACCCACGGAAAATGGCGGGCGGCGAAAGCGAGCGTCACGGCGGGATTGAAGTGCGCGCCGGAAATGTACCCGACTGCGCTAATCATGACGAAGATTATCAGGCCAAACGTTAGACCGATGCCAACATGTGTTACCTCGCCACCCGTCGTCGCGTCAATAATCACAGCACCTGTCCCAGCGAAGATAAGCGCGAACGTCCCGATGCCCTCCGCGAGTGTGGCCTGCACAATGCTTCCTATCGTTGTGCGTTCCGAATAGCGGTCAATGCGCGAGCTGATCGCGATCACGGTTGCTCACTTTGATAGTGATAACCATCACTTCGACCACAATCAATATAATGGATCGGCGGTGGTGGGTCAATGATGAATTGATAATCGTTCGCGTCCGTCATTCCCAGCGGACGACAAGGTCTTCGAGCGGCATACGGGGGCGACGCTGCGGGTCTCTAGCGGCGTAGCCGAGGGGAAGAAGGGCGTGCGGGACGAGCGCGGGCGGGAGGGCGAGGGCGTCCCGTACGGTGTCGGGGCAGAAGAGGGGCGCGCACATCCAGCCGCCATCGAGGCCGAGGCGGTAGGCAGTCAGCAGGAGCGTTTGCGCTGCCGCGCCGAGGCTTTGAATCGCCATCGTCGTTTCTGCCGCTTGTCGATCTGGGTCGGGGTAATGATCGAGGTCCGCTGTGTAGAGGCAGAGCAGAATCAGCACTGGCGCGTCACGGATGCGTGCATGAGAATGCGCCAGCCGCCGCTCGACGACTGCGGGCGGCTCGTTGTCCATCGCCAGGGTTGCCTGCCAGGTGGCGCCCATCGCGTCGGCGAGCCGCGCCTTGACCGCTGGGTGGGTGATGACAGCGAACCGCCATGGCAGTCGTCCGTGCGGGGAGGGTGCCCAGCGGGCTGCATCGAGTACCCGCTCAATCAGGGCGCGCGGGACGGGATCAGGCCGGAAGGCGCGGACGGAGCGACGCCCACGCACGAGCGCATCGAAATCGAGGGATCGCGGCGCGTCCACTCCGCTCTCGTCAGCCTCCGGTGATGCTGCCCAGAAGTGCGCTGCCTCGGGTTGAATCGTGATGACCGGCTGCACCTCAATCGGCATCGTTGCGTACTGTGGGTATTTGGTGCGCAGTAGCGCGATTGCTGTCTTGTGTTCGATTGTGCCAGCTGCGATGAGCGATGCGGTGCCGCGAACAATCAGGTGTGTGAGATCGTCCCACGCCTCCGCATAGTCGTCTATGACGAGCGCAACTGCCGGGTTCACAAGGATATTGCGGACACGTCGGAGGGCAGGGGGGGGCACGCGCTTTGGCTTCGCGTCGAGCGCGCTATAGATCATCTGCCCATCGGTCGCATAGCACATCGGTACGATGGACGGTCGTCCGGCGGCATCCACCGTCGTCATCCGGGCGACGCGGTGCGCCGCGAGATACCGCTGCGCATGTGCATTGAGAATGGGAACGGACATGCGGTTGTGTCTCCTTCACTCTCTTTGGAAAAACAGTACCCGTTATGATACACGCACTGACAGCGTGAAGGGTAAAAAGGACATATCCCTAAAGATTATTTTCCCAGTTACAGCCACCACAAGATATGATAGCGTAGATTTCAAGCCCGCCTCTTCTCATAGGATGCAGGCTGAAGCTTACGCTACCAAAAGGGAAGGAAAACGATAATGAAACTGCACGCAATCACGGTTCCAGCATATGACATACCCTCGGGTTACGACGAGGCGCCTGCTGCGTATATACGTGAGAGGCTTTACGAGCGGTTACGCGGGGCGGGTATTGACCTCACCGGGCCAATCGCCGTTCCGTCGCCATCGGAGCGCAACGAGGACACGGTAACGAACATTGCCCACCTGGGTGCGAACATCGCGGCAGCAGTGGTAGCGGGGCTACACGATGCGGGCAATGTGCTCGTCACAGGCAGCAACTGCAACGCCCTCGTCGGTGTACTCGCTGGCTTCGAGCGGCGGTATGGAGCGACCGCGAAGATCGGCCTTGTCTGGTTCGACGCGCATGGTGACTTCAACACACCGAAAACGACGCTCTCCGGAATGATCGGCGGGATGCCCGTTGCCGTCTCGGCGGGGTTGGCATTCCCGCACTGGCGCGTGATCACGGGGCTGGCCGCGCCGATTCCAACGGACCGGATCGTTATGGTAGATGTCCGCAACCTCGATCCGAAGGAGCGCGCTCTGATCGAGGCAACGGACGTGACAATTGCCGCCATTGAGCCGGGTCGCCCTGGCGTGCCGATGCGCGAAGCAATTGATGCTCTTGCTGCGACGTGTGATGTCATCTACCTCCATATTGACGAGGACGTGCTGGACGAGCGGTACGTCCCAAATCACGGCACTGTCGAGCCGAACGGCCCGGACATGGACGCGGTGCTGGATGCCATCCGCATTGTCCTGAGCACGGGTAAGGTACATGGCTACGGCCTCGTCTCTGTCAATGTTCGGGGCGAGGGTGGTAAGGAAAGTCTCGACGCCGCGCTGCAACTGCTGATGATGGGTCTCACCGCATGGCACAAGGGGAGTACGTCCGGGATCTGATAAGTATAAATGTCGCTTAAGTCTTCTTATGCGACATCTCTCCGATCGATGAAGAGAGAGATGGTCGCGGCTGCGGGATGTCGTGTGATAATCCAATCTGATTTTCACGATGCATTATACTGCAATGACAGAACCGGCTGCCTGCCGACGCGAGGAGCATGATCCTATGAGTGCGGAATCGAACGAACTGAGTGTCCAGTCACTATTCTCGTGGGCAAATTGCTCTGAGAACATGGATGTGCCCGCTTCGGATTCATGATAATGACGGCCTGTTACCTTGTAGGGGAAGTTCGCGAATCGCTTTCGGAGATAATCGCATGAACCGCTGGACGAAATACGTGCTGATGATTGGGCTGGTGATTGTCCTACTCCTCGTCACACGCGATATTCTCGCCCCGTTTGTCCTCGCTATCGCGAGCGCCTACATCATCAGCCCCGTCGCCGATCGCATGCAACGCATCTCCCGCCTGCCGCGCGTCGCGGTGATCACGCTCTTTTATCTGATCTTTATCGGCATGCTTACCCTCAGTATCGCGCTCGTCGAGCCGGAATTCGCGCAGCAGACGACGGGGCAGAATGGCCTCTTCAAATCTGGAGTCAGCGTTACCGATTCGGTCCTCGATCGTGCCTCGAAGAATGCTCAGATCATCGATCTGCTCCGGCGCGTGGGCGTGGATATCGTCCCGTACGACAATCCACTTTACCTCCAGAAGCGGGCCCTCGTCGCACGCCGCCTCCAACTGGAGATTGATCGCGCCACGCAACCGGGTCAGGTCCGCGAAGTCGCACAGACGACTTTTGGTGTGCTTGTTAACATCGTCATCTGGTTCTTCGCGACTTTTTATCTCCTCCTCAACGGGCGACGCTCGATGGAGTATCTCTATCGCTTCGTTCCGGACGACCGTATTGGGCAAGCGCGCCTGATTGCTGGACGGATCCATGTCGTGCTGGGTCGGTATCTGCGGGGCCAGCTGTACCTCATTCTCATTATGTCCATCCTGTCGTACATCGCGCTCCGCATCTTCGCGGTGCCCTATGCCCTCCCCATCGCGATCGGTTCGGGCATTCTGGAGATCATCCCCTTCGTCGGCCCGATTATCGCGGGCACGCTCGCCAGCCTCGTCGCGCTCTCGACGCACGGTGTCGGCACGATGGTTGGTGTGATCATCGCGTACTTCATCCTGCGTGAGTTCGAAGACCAGATCATCATCCCGCAGGTCATCGGGCGCGTCGTCCATCTCGATCCGGTCGTGACGATTTTCGCTGTCCTCGCAGGCCAGAGAATTGCCGGAATCATCGGCGTGCTGATGGCCGTCCCTCTCGCCGCCGTCTTGCGCGTCCTGATTGATGAACTCTTTCCACCGAAAATGCCGGGTGACGAACCCTCTGCCCTGACGGAAGTAGTTGTCCCGGATACGGGGTTGCCGAACGATCCGATTGCAACCTCGCCGCGCGGTTCACTCCAGATTGGGGGCCGATCAGGTCCTATTTCCGGGATAGCAGCGAGTGATGAGGAGGGTTGATGATCCTTTGCGTATGGCTTAGAGGGATATGTATAACTGTTGTTCCCTTTCCTCCTTTGGGGTTACTGATCTGACACATGGCACAGTATGACGCGATCATCATTGGCAGTGGCCCAAACGGGCTGAGCGCCGCTATTCATCTCGCGGAGCATGGCTACGCGGTCCTCGTCCTCGAAGCCTTCCCGCACTGCGGCGGCGCGGTTATGACCGAGGAATTAACACTTCCCGGTTTCCAGCACGACACCTTCTCGGCAGTCTACCCAGCGGGCGTTGCGTCACCTGTCTTCACGCGGATGCCACTGACGCGCTACGGGCTACGCTGGATCGCTCCGCCAGTCGCGATGGCGCATCCCTTCCTGGATGGGCGCGCGGTAGCGCTCTATCGTGACCTCAATCGAACGGTAGACACGCTTGACCGGCTGACACCCGGCGACGGCCAGGCATGGCGCGCGTTGATTGCACCTTATCTGAAACAGGGAGAGGCAGTGCGCCAAACACTCTTGAGCGGCTTCCCGCCGTTCGCGGGTGGCCTGCGCCTTTTCGGTGGTCTGCACCTGGACGGGATACTGGAATTCGCCCGCCTCCTGCTCCTTTCCGCCGAGACACTGGCGACTGAGCGATTCCGGGGCGACGCTGCGTCCGCGTGGCTGTACGGAACGGCAATGCATGCCGATGTGCCACCGTGGGAAGCGGGAAGTGCGATCGCCGCCTTTTACTTGCTCTTTCTCGGCCATCTCGTTGGCTGGCCGAGTCCGGAAGGGGGGGCAGGTAGCCTCACCGACGCACTCGTCGGCTACCTTGCGCACTTCGGTGGTCAGACACGGACAAGTACGGCGGTCGCGCGCATCCTCGTCGCGCACGGGCGGGTTACCGGCGTCCGCACCGAGGCGGGCGAAACGGTGCATGCGCCCATCGTCATCGGCGATCTTACGCCGCATGGACTGATCCAACTCGCGGGCCACGCGTTGCCGACGGCGTACGTAACACGCCTCGCCCGCTATCGGTATGGCCCGCCGACCTTCAAGATGGATTGGGCGCTCGATGGACCTGTGCCGTGGACTGCGCTGGAAGCGCGCATGGCGGGCACCGTCCATGTCGGCGGTGCGACCACCGCGCTGACCACCGCGCTCATGCAGCAACACGCGGGCATCCTGCCGGAGCGGCCCTTTCTACTCTTCGGCCAGCAATCGCTCGCGGACCCGACCCGCGCTCCGGCGGGCATGCAGACCGCATGGGCATACACGCACGTCCCGGCCGGTATTGACTGGATCGTGGAAGCGGAAAGATATACGGAGCGCATCGAGGCGCAAATCGAGCGGTTCGCACCCGGTTTCCGCGACCGCATCCTCGCGCGGTATAGCATCACGCCCCCCACGTTCACTCAGCATAACCGAAACCTGATCGGTGGCGATGTTGGTGGCGGCAGCGCCGCGCTGGATCAATTGATATTCCGCCCGATCCCGTCGCTCTCGCCCTACCGCACGCCGATTTGCGGCCTCTACCTCGGCAGCGCGTCCACTTTCCCCGGCGCAGGTGTTAATGGCATTGCCGGTAACGCCGCTGCCCGCCTCGCTCGCCGCGACAGGCGAATCCGATGGAAGCGGTAAAAACCGTCGTATTGATTCCCTCGCGTGGCGATACAATCGCTTGCTATGGAAAGGCGGCGTCAGGGCCGAGATGAGAGGTATCATTGGCGAGAAGGAGGCGTGGGCCGAATCTCTCGTCCTCGACGACAGCGAGCGCCGTATTGTTGAAATGGAACCGGTAGCGGCTCTCACCACCGAGTTGGAGAAACTGACCGAGGAAGGCATTCAGGATCGCGCCGTGTGCGACGACGAGTACCGTGCCCTCGTGTCCTCGCTCCCGCAACCAGCGAAGAGCATAGCCTGCCCGTTCAGACAGATCATCGGCGCTCTCGGCGCCGGGCGGCACAAAGCAACCACGATCTTCCATCCACTGCGCGTACTCCTCGGGATACATCTCCTCAATTTCAGGCATGATTCGCCCCTCGAAGATACCGAACTTAATTTCGCGCAGCAGCGGTGTGAACATAAATGGCACGTCGGGGTGATGCCGCATAATCGCACGAGCAGTGTCCGCCGCGCGGGAAAGATCGGAGGCATAGCAGGCATCGAATGGATACGTGCGCAACCGTTCTCCAATTCGCTCTGCCTGCTGCCGCCCGCGCTCGGAGAGGGGCGCATCTTGCTGCCCCTGGATGCGCCCCTCCGCGTTGTACGAACTCTCCCCATGCCGCACGAGCAGGAAGCGCACGGGATCTCCCTTCGGTCGAAGTAACGAGTATCGAGTATCGAGATGGAACCCCTCGTTACTCCTTACTCCTTACTCGTTACCGTGACTTTGTTGATCGTGATCAGTTCGGCAGGCTTGGAGCGGGCGCCATCGCCACCGGGCAGGAGCGGGACTTTGACTATGCTGTCTACGACATCCATGCCCTCAGTCACTTTACCGAAGACGTTGTACTGCTTCGGCAGACGACCGCGCAGGTCCGCAACGCAGACGAAGAACTGGCTGCCGTTTGTGCCGGGGCCACTGTTCGCCATCGCCAGTGTGCCCTTTTCATAGTCGCGGTGGCTCGGAATGTCCTCATCCGCGAATTTGTAGCCGGGGCCACCGCTGCCAGTGCCCGTCGGGTCCCCACCCTGTACGACGAAGCCCGGCACGACGCGATGGAAGGTCACTCCATCATAGAAGCCCTCATTCACGAGAAAGACGAAGTTATTCACCGTCATCGGCGCAGTGTCGCTATACAAATCCGCCTCGAAATCGCCCATCGAAGTCTCGAACTTCGCCCCGTACGTCTTCCCACGTTCCAGCGCGAACTTCGGTGCGCCCTGTGCCTTGTACTGATCGTTCTTCCCTGCCATGTCATTCTCCCTTCAGGTAGTAGTTAGTAGTCGGTAGTCAGTAGTCAGAAAAGAGAATGCGTGTCGCGCTTTCCGTTCCCCGCTGACTACCGACTACCGACTACTGCGTCTGGATCGTCACGTTCTCCATGAATACTTTCTCGGTCGGCTTGGACTGCGCCCCATCGCCGCCCGCTGTACGCGGCACCGCGAGGATTTTATCTATCGTGTCAAGCCCTTCAGTCACTTTGCCAAAGATGGTGTAGCTCTTCGGCAGCGCGCCCTTCGCAGTCAGGTTATCCAGGCAGATAAAGAACTGGCTGCCGTTCGTGTTCGGCCCGCTGTTCGCCATTGCCAGTGTCCCCTTCTCATACGACCGGTTCGCGGGAATCGGCTCGTCGGGGAACTTATAGCCAGGGCCGCCGCCGCCCGTGCCGGTCGGGTCGCCACCCTGGATGACGAACCCCGCGACGATACGGTGAAAGATCACCCCGTCATAGAAGTGATCATTGGCGAGAAAGACGAAGTTGTTGACTGTTACCGGCGCGGTGTCCGCGTAAAGTTCCGCCTTCATCGTTCCCTTGTTTGTGGCGATAGTAGCAGTGTATTTCTTCGATTTATCAATCGTCATCGGGGGCGGCGATTTGTATTTGCCGTCGCGGCTAGCAACATCCCCAGAATTACTCGCCGCAGCGGCGGGAGCTGTCGGTGCGACAGTAGTTGCGGGCCTGGGCGTCGGTAGCGGGGACTGCGTCGCAGTCCCGCCGCTGCTACATGCGACCAGTGCCATCGCCGCAACCGATGCCGCACCAAATGCCAGCACGCGCCGCCGCGATAGCCGGACTCCATTGTCCAAATCCATCACACGCACGAAGATATTCCTTCCTTTCTCAGCTGCCGTACCCGTCAAGGTTGCCGTACCCGTCAAGAGAGGGCGGTTCGCGAACCGCCCCTACGATTTCATTACTTCCGGAGTTCCCGCCACACCGAGCCGTGCCGCCTGCGCAGTGAGCGCCTCGACGGTGAACGCGATATGTTCATCGAACTCCAACCCAAGTTCCGCCGCGCCCTGCACGAGATCGTCTCGGCTGACAGCCCGCGCGAACGCCTTATCCTTCATCTTCTTGCGGACGGACTTTGCGTCCACATCGGCGACCCGTTTCGAGGGGCGGACGAGGGCCACCGCAGTGATGAAGCCCGTCAGTTCGTCCACTGCGAAGAGCGTGTGCTCCATCTGCGTCTCACGCGCCACGCCGCTATAGTCTGCGTGGGAGAGGATCGCTCGCGTCACGACCGCCGGGTAGCCGACAGAGCGGAGGTATTCGACCGCCTTAAAGGGATGGCCGGTACCGTCCATGGTCGGATACCGCTCGTAATCGAGGTCGTGCAGGATGCCGACGACGGCCCACGCTTCCTCGTCTTCACCGAAACGTCGGGCGTACGCGCGCATCGCCGTCTCGACGGCCAGCACATGCTTGCGCAGGCTTTCGCTCTCGGTCCATTCGCAAAAGAGCGTCCATGCCCGTTCGCAGTCCCGCGCGAGATCGTCGGTTGCCACCGCGTCGTTCTCCTTTTTTGCTGTCCATTCCGCACCGCACCAAACCGCATCCGGCTCGGCAGAACATTGTCGCACAGCGAGCAATGCCGGACAAATCGCAGCGTGCGGCTATGGAAGCAGAAAAAGAGACCCGTCTCCGGGTCACTCGGCAGCTACGCAGATGTAGCGTCTCTTGTATACTCTATGTGCGTGATTGTATAAGGAAGAGAGCTACTATGTCAACGACGGTACGCGTCATGCCCGAAACGTGCCAGACACTCAAAACTCTCGACGAAAAATCAGGCCAGACGATGCAAGCGGTACTCGACCGGCTGATTGCCCGCGAGCAAGATAAAACTGTTCTGGCACGAAACGAATGCGGCCTATGCCGCATTGCGCGCCAACGCGTCGGCATGGGGCGAAGAATTGGCCGAGCGCGCTATGGGATGCGACGCTCATGGATGGACTGGAAGACGAGCGCGAGCGATGAGCGCTCTCCCATTGGCATGGCGTGGCAAGGTCTGGATAGCGAACCTCGATCTAACGCAGGGGCACGAGCAAGCCGACCAATGTCCATGCGTTGTCGTGTCAACTGCACCTTCTCCTCGGTCTGACATAAGCCTGTCGGCACCGCTGCGGGGCAAGACAGGAAATTGAATCGCGAAGGCGCGAAGAAGGAAAGAGGATCAGAATTACATTTCTCTTCTTTTCTCTTATTCACGTTCACGTTCTTCGCGCCTTCGCGGTTCAGAAACGTGTGCTACGCCTTCGGCTTCTTCGGCTTGCGCGTCTCTTTGCCGCCCTTGTCCTTCTTACCCATGTCCTACGCTCCTTTCAC
>JAABUZ0100005978.1_pt1 | contig 15537 bp, 19 predicted proteins | sample 5562091 | NCBI WGS metagenome assembly JAABUZ01 (sample SAMN12813069, study PRJNA571459) | rock metagenome | isolation source: Antarctica rocks | place: Antarctica: Victoria Land, Linnaeus Terrace sud | collected 2015-12-21 | reverse complement strand
CGTTCGATCAACTCACTGTTCTCCATACGGCCCTCCGATCAAGGCGTCCGGGACGCTGCAGAATCGGTGCCACAGCTTCGTTCGGGACAATCGTCCTACTATCAGTCATTGTTGAGACGCACATGGGCGAGACACGACGCGGCGCGATCACGCGGCTCCTGGAGTTGGTCGGAGCGCTCGCCCCCTCGGCCCTGTCGGCCGGCTGCACCCGCGAGTGGAGCGGGACGACATCCCCGCTGGTGGGAGTGGCAGCCCTGCTGAGAGCTCAGGACGGCGCCGCGGACCAGCTCCAGGCCCGGCCGCAGTCGAGTACCTCGGTGGACGCCGAAGCCTCCGGCCTGCGCCGCCTCGGTCTGGATGATGTGCGGGATGCGCTGCTGTATGTGCCGGCGGGGTACCAGGCCGCCACGCCAGCACCGCTGGTCCTGTCGCTGCACGGGGCCGGCGGCGACGCGGAGGGCAGCCTGTACCCGCTCCAGCCGCTGGCCGACGACGGCGGGTTCCTGCTTCTGGCGGTCGCCTCGCGTGGGCGCACCTGGGATGCCATACTTGGTGGCTTCGGCCCGGATGTGGCCTTTGTCGACCAGGCGCTGGCCTGGACGTTCCAGCGCTACGCCGTCGAGCCGGAGTACGTCGCGGTGGCCGGCTTCTCGGACGGAGCCTCGTACGCGCTGTCGCTGGGCCTGGCCAATGGCGACCTATTCGGGCGGGTGCGGGCCTTCTCGCCGGGCTTTGTAGCGCCGCCTGGCCGGCTCGCCGGCGTTGGGCGTAGCTGGGGATCAGGTGACCGTTCCGTCGGAGGTACCGCTGGAAGCCATGTACCGCCCGCGCGAGCGCCGGGAACTTGCCATACCGGCCGCGATGCGCCACTCAAGCCGCCAGAGATTCTCGGGCTGCCGTACGGGATCATCCCGAGGCGTGTCCGTCCGGGCGCTGCGCGCCTGGCTGGCGCTCCTCGAGGACGACGCGCCGGCTGTCTTCCGCCGGATGAGCAAGTGGGGGACAGCTTGTCACTCCCGCCTGACCGCCCAGAGCGTGGCGCTGATCGTCAAGCGCCGCGCCGAGGCGGCCGGCCAAGATCCCCAAGCGCCTGTGGCTGTGGTGACGCGGGCCCGGTGCGCCCGACCTGCCCCTGCTCTGGCGGGCCTATGTGCGGAGGTTCGACCTGGAGCACACCTGCAGATTTGCGAAGCAGACGCTGAACTGGACCACGCCGCGGGTGCGGCATCCGGAGCAGGCCGACCGTTGGACCTGGCTGGTGCTGCTGGCCTACACCGAATTGCGCCTGGCCCGATCCATCGCGGCTGACCAACGGTTACCCTGGGAGCCCGCCCAGCGGCCACCGCGCCCGGCGCTCACCCCCGCGCAGGTGCGCCAGGGTTTTCTAGACCTAGTGCGCTGGCTCGGCACGCCCGCCAGTGCGCCAAAACCCTCTGGCCACTCACCAGGACGGCCGCGGGGAGCGCGTTCCGGTCCGGCACCACGCTACCCGGCTCTCAAGAAGAGCGCCTGAGACCAGGACCAGCCCTCCGCCCATCACAAAATCAGCCGATACCGCCGCGGTCGGACGGACTGCCATGCTTAAAAGGCAAGCTTGGACCGGTTTTTGGGTCCGATGATGATACCGTTGGCCAAGTCAGGCCAGGCTCAAGCGGCGGCCAGAGCGGCAAAGTGTGGGGTTCGAGTTGGAGCGTGCGGGATGCCCTGTCGCCAGGCGTCGAGGCGCACCAAGTTAATGGCGACCGCCGTGGCTACGTGTTGGAAGTGGGTCTTGGGCAGCCCGCAGTACCGGGTGCGGCGCAAGTCGAAGGCGCGGACCGCCTGCGAGAGGGTGCCCTCGATGCCGGCCCGGCGGCGGTAGCGTCGCTGCCAGTCCTCTGTCCGCTGATGCTGACGAAGGTCCTGCAGAACCTGGTGGTCGGCGTGCGGGCAGAGCTGCAGGAACCGCGGGGCGCCGGCGACCGCCCGCATACAGCGCGAACGGGCCGGGCAGAGGCGGCAATCGGTGCGGGAGAACTTGACGGTGATGACGGGGTTGCCCCAGGCGTCTGGGTGCGGCGTCCACGAGGTGTTGGTCCGCCCTTGCGGGCAGGTGACCGTCTGCGCCGGCCAGTCGATGGTGAACTGGCTCAGGTCGTACCGGTCCGGTGCATGAGCCTGCCAGGTGCTGTTGGGACGCATGGGGCCAACGACCGCGATGCCGTGTCGGAGCTGGCTGTGGACGACCAGGTCGGCGTCGACGTAGCCGGCGTCCAGCAGATGCTCGCTGGGCGGCAGGCCCTTGGCCAGCAGCGCGGCCTGGATGGGCTCGGCGCGATCGGCATCGGCCACGGGCGCTGCGGTGGTATCCACATGGGTTAGCAAGTGCACTTCGTCGGCGTCGCAGGTCTCGGTCAGGTGGATTTTGTAGCCCTCCCAGGCGGCATTCCCCTTGTTGCCGAAGCGTTCGTCGGCGTCATAGGGCGAGTTGATCCGCACGCCGGACGGTGGCTGGGCGCAGTTGGACACGGCCGTCGGTGGTCACGAACTGCTGCACCCAGACGCGCCGCAGGATCTCGACGGCGGGCACCTCGCGCAACCAGGGCAGAATGGAGGCGGTGTACACCGCCTCCAAGAGACGGAGCCCGTCCGCGCCGACCTGGGCCGCATACTGCGCGCGTGCCGTCTGGCCCTTGGGCAGGCGCGACTCCTCAATGCGGACGCTGTAGCGGTCGAACCAGTCAGCCTTCACCTGGGCCCGCAGCCAGTCCGGGGCAGCGGCCGCGAGAGCATTGAGCGCCGCCCGCAGGGTCTCCGCCACCGTCTCCAGACGATTGAGCGCCCGCACTGCCGCCAGGACGTGCGTCGAGTCGGTCCGCTGGGACCCGCGCGCCTTGAGCCAGCCGCGCGCCGTGCAGTGCGCCAGCAGGGTGTCCAGCAGCAGGTGCTCGGCACGGCCGGCGAGCAGGCGGGCACGAAACTCGCTGAGCACCGAGAAGTCGAAGCCGGGGTCGTCGAGAGGCAAGCCCAGCAGGTACTTCCAATCGAGCCGTGCTCGAACGGCGTCAGCCGCCTGCCGATCCGAGAGCCCCTCGGCGAATTGCAGCACCGTGATCAGCGCCAGTCGGCACGGCGCTTCAGCTGGTCGGTCATGCGTCGGGAACAACGCGGCGAACGTCGCGTCCTGGTAGATGGTGCCCAGGTCGTCACGCAGCCGCAACCAGGTGCTCCCACGCGGGAAGGCGGCGCGGGCGACGCGAGCGGTCTCCTCAGGCACTGGCCCGATGGGTTCGGGGTGCAACGACATAGTCGGCTCCTCCTCTTAAGGAGTGAGCCCTCACACTACGCCCGGCACCCCCTCGACCGGAAGGGTCTGACTTGGCCAACGGTATCCAGTGCTACTGGACACCCAGCTACTGTCAATCGTCGTCTGGGAAGGCGACGCCCTGGCGATCTGCCGGGCCCACCACGAACTGACCCAGCGCCTCGAGCGCCTCGGCTGCGGTCAGTCGATCTCTCTGTCCGGGAGCACACCCCATGAACCGAACTCTCGACATTGTGCCCTGGGACCTCGCCTACGACGCCGGAGCGCGGACTCTCGTCGCGGCCTTCCAGCGGGTTGTCAACGCCCCGACCACCAGTGTCGATGACTGGTGGACCGACAGTGCGCCGGCCGATGAAGCGTTCATGGCGTTCCTGGATGTTTCGCCGGCCGATGCAGTTATGCCAAGGCTCCTGCGCGACCCGACGATCTGGGGCAGCATACGCAACGACGTCATCACACAGCTTCGTGCGGCTCGCCGGAACCCTGGCTCCGCTGAGGCCGTCAGGTACACGCAGGTCCGTCCGCACCTCACGTTCGGACTGTTCGTCCAGCACCTACACGCGCTGGCCCTCGAGGAGCGCGCACCGTTCATTGGGGAGTGGCACGTCGCGCGCGTCTGCGCTGAGCACGGGGCCGACCTGCACACCTTGGGGCTGGACGTTGGACGGCTGGTAGCGCGGATGGCCGAGGCTACGGGCATCGTGCAAGCTAGCGACACAGAGAGGAAGACTTGCTTCGCCTGTAACACGAACTTCGTCATCCAATCGACTCTTCGAGCAGGCCAATTGGTACACGGAGCGTCGATGGATGAACGGCCGCAAGGATTACAGTCCGGCGTGGGTTAGGCGGTTTGCGCAAGCCGCTGTGCGCCGATGGCGGCAGAGCCACGCATCTGAGAATCCCATTCTCGGGCGCCGAGCCGACGGTGAACTTCTTTGCAGTGTTGAACAAGAAGCAACTAATGGTTCAGTCATCTAGATCATCCCTATGAATAAAGCTGTGTACCTTCTTCTGTAGATCTTACTAAAAGTTGCACTGAGTTAGCAGTTGGTGCATACCAATACTCCGTGCACGCGAGCCCAGCTATCGCTTCATGCTTTAGTAAGCAACGCGAAGGCCCCGTCGGGCCTTCGCGTTGCACGAGCCATATGTGATCTTTCTCCAACAAGCTAATCGCAGACACCTACGGCTCACTGCCGCCGGCGAACAGCTCGTCGCGCGCTGGGGCGCTGAACTCGAGCAGCGCCTGGCAGCGCTCCTGGAGGCTGCCCATGTGCCCTACCGCGCCTACCGGCCCACACCCAGCACCTCCTCGCAGCGCTGGAGTCACGATCGGGCGGCTCCAGAGAGAGGCAACTGATGGCCGCGCGTTCGTCATCTCTTGTCGACAGGCCCCGGGCGTGATCGCGACCGCGGGCGCACCGCGGATCGCCACATCGCGAGACGGAACTGCGATCCACTACCGGACCCTAGGAGTCGGCGAGGGACTGGTGGTCTTCGGCGGCGCCTGGCGCACCGGTGATGACTACATGGCCCTCGCTGAGGCCCTAGCGCCGCCTTTTGCCGTTCACGTCGTCGACCGCCGCGGCCGAGGCGGCAGCGGTCCACAGGGCGGGAGCTACAGCATCGAGCGGGAGATTGAAGATCTGTTCGCCGTGCAGGCCCAAACCCACGCCACGACCCTCTTCGGCCACTCGTATGGTGGTCTCTGATCGCGCTGGAAGCGGCCCGACGCTCCGAGCTGTTCACCAGCGTTGCCGTTTATGAGCCTGGCGTCTCAGTCGCCGGCTCGATCCCGCTGGCCTGGATGGCGCGCTACCGAGAGCTGCTCGCCACCGGCGATAGACGAGGAGCGTTCGCCGCGATGGTCCGCGGGGCGGGGGGCGCGCCGCCCGCCCTGGAGCGCATGCCGCTGTGGCACGTGAAGCTGCTGCTCCGCCTCTTCATCAAAGAGCACCAGTGGCGGCGGATCGATCCACTCCTGGAAACGGCGGTCGCCGAGCATGAGCAGGTGGCGGCCCTCGATGAGCCCAACGTTGACCGCTATCAGACCGTCACCGCGCGCGTCGTCCTCCTTGGCGGCGGCAAGAGCCGACCGCGCTTCACGACCACCCCGTTCAACCAGATAGCCGCAGCCATCGCGAACTGCACCACTGAAGTCATTCAAGGGCTCGACCACACGGCACCGGACGACAACGCACCAAACCTGGTCGCAGACCGAGTCCGGAATCACCTACTCCGACCTAGCAGCTACTAAGCCAGGCGCTATCCGGCCCCCGAGACGCTGCTCCGACGCGATGCCCACAATGGCGTGCACCCCTTCACCGCTGTCACGAGCGGGACCGCCTCTAACACGAGCCGCCGGTCGCTGCTTGTCGCCAAGACCCAGACCTCGCCGCGCCGCACGCCCGCGTCGCGCACCGGCGACCAGGCACCAGCGTTCGATGACGCCTATGCGGAGCGTGGAGGGCGGCCACGCCGCCGGGGTGGGGCTGCCACGTCCGCCGGCGCCGCAGGTTCGGCCGCCCGTGGTCGGCGCTGCTGTCGGCCATTGGTCGGCTTGGCCGGAGAGTCCCCCACGACCTGGAAGTACAGCATCTCCGCCGTGGCTTGCTCCATCGCAGCCGGTAGCCAAGGTCCTTGGCCGCTTGTCCGAGGCGCTGTTTGATGACACGATCGGATAGTCCTTGACGGTCAATCCCCGCTGCTTGTCCTGGTTCCAGGTCACGGAGAGCGTCGACGTATTCAGACAGGTCTTGTTGACCACGGCTGGGAAACGCGCGCTGCACTTCCTCGAGCGAGAGCTTCCGGATCGCCACAGGCATAGCGGACTCCTTGTCTGATGGGCGAATGATCGGGCGTCAGCCTCAAGTAGTCACGGTGGGAACTGCTGCACAAGCAACGGCGGTGCCCCGCAGCGACGCAGGCACGACGCTCAGCCGCGGGCGTCCGCGCGACCGTCGGGGGCGCACCAGCTCCCACCGCTCTTGCAGGCACGTCACGACGTCGCCAAGAGCGGCGATCTCCTCGGGCGCAGTCGGCAGGGCCAGGTCGCGCACCATCTCCAGGACCTGGGCATACCGCGCGGCGGAGGAAGGCGGCGGCTCCGGCCCGTCGGCAGGCTCGACTGCGAGCTGGTCGACCACGCGCTGCTGCCCCTGGCGCACCTGCTCACGGCTGGCCTGGACCCAGGCCCGCAGCTCGTCGAAGCCCACCTTGCGCTCGGCGCGCAGCACGCGATCGAGCAGGGTGCGCCGCGTGGCGGCCGGCGCCGTCAGCAGCTCGTTGGCCTGGACGAAGGTGATCCGCCCCTCCTCGATGGCGGGGAACACGATCGGGTCCTGACGCATGGACAGCCGGCGCGACAGCCAGCCGGGGCTGATGCCCAGCTCGGCGGCGGTGTGCCGCAGCCCCTGGCCGTCGACCATGGTGGCCAGCATGTCCAGGGCCTCGACCTGCTCCTGGTGGGACAGGTCCTCGCGGTGTAGGTTCTCGACCAGCGCCAGGCGGAAGGCGGTCGCGTCCGAGGCCTCGCGCTGGATGGCCGCGACCGTGGCGATGCCGGCCAGCCGCGCCGCCCGCCAGCGGCGCTCGCCGGCGATGAGTTGCCAGCCCTGGTCGACACGCCGCACGACGACGGGCTGGATCTGCCCGTCGCGCTTCATGGACTCGGCGAGCTGCGCCAGGGCGGCCTCGTTGAAGGCGCGCCGCGGGTTGCGGGGGTTCGGCTCGATGCTGTCGACGGGCAGGACCAGGTGGGGTCCATAGCGGGCCTCGTCGATCTGGCGGCGCGCCTCCTCGGACGAGCCCGCCTGGACCTCCGAGGCCTGCAGGGCGCCCGGGCGGAAGACCCTAGGCATCCGCCGCCTCGCCCTGGCGGCCGGCGCGGACCAGCGCTCGGATCGCGTCGGCCACCGGCACGTAGTCGTGCCCCGCCACCGACAGGCGGGTGTACGACTGCCGGCGGGGGATGGGCGGGAGGATGCGGATGCCGCGCTCGCGGCACACGCGGGCCATCTCCTCCAGCCAGCCGCGGTGATCGGGCCAGCGCTGGTCGACCATGGTGGGCAGGACGCCCAGGACCTGCAGGAACGGGTTGCCGTCCTGATGGTCGGTGCGCACCTGGTCAACGACGTCGAGCATGAGCACCAGCCCTTTGAGGCAGAAGGGCTCGGGTGGCACGGGGATCAGCACGTAGTCGGCCATCAGCAGCGCCCTGCGCGCGGCATGGCCCCGCGCGGGCTCCGAGTCGATGAGCACCACGTCGGCCGGCCGCGGCTCGCCGCTGCGCAGCCACAGCCGCGGCGACAGGCTGAGGTCGCCGCGCGGCGAGAGCTGGGCGACCGCCTCGCGCAGGTACTGGGTATGGTCGAGGTCGACCAGCTCGACCCGGAGGTCGCGGGCCAGGTGCCGCCCGAGCAGGTACGTGCTCGTCGTCTTGGAGACGCCCCCCTTGTTGTGGGCGATGGCCACCGAGGTGGGCTGCGCGGGCTGGTGCGGCTCGTGATGTCGGGCCCGCGCCGACGGGGAGAGGTCCAGGACAGGCACGACGGAAGCCTACGGAACGCCGCTGCGGCGGCAGCGCCCTGGCCCATCACAAGGGCAACCCAAACCCTGGTCTAGATCCAGGTCAGGGTGTTTTGGGCCAAAACACCGATTTTTTCCTTACGACCGCGGCCCCGCCTTGCCGAGATAGACCGAGCGGTGCCGCCCGCCCGCGCGGAAACGGTAATACAAGTACGGGCCGAAGCCGCGGATGAGCTTGGCCTCCAGCGATCCCCCGCCGAGCCGGCGCCGCCCCGCCGCGGCGCCATCGGTGCGCTCCGCCCGCTCTCGTTCCTGTTCCTGAACGGCGAGGTCCTCATCAAGCTGGTCGACGAGGGCGCGGATGCGTGCCAGGTCCGCACGGTCCCAGGGCATCGACCGCAGGAGCTGCACAATCTAGTGACTCGCGGCCTGGGTCTGCTGGTAGCGAGCGAGCGCCGCGCGATCGCGCTCCTCCTGCTCGGCGCGGGCGGTGGCCACCAGGGCCTCGGAGACCACAGGCTCCAAGTCATGGCCCGGCACCTCACCACGGGCGACGCCACCCAGCAGGTCCAGCGCGGCCTGGCGGTCGCCGTGCTCGATGGCCTGGCGGGCCGACAGCAGGGCCGCTTCCCGCGAGTTAGGGTGCTCGAGTCCGTGCACGGGGAGCCCCTTCGAGTGCATGCCCGACGGCCTTGGCGTGTGCGCGACATGACGACCGGGGCCGTCTGGAGGGGTCTGCGTGGCCACGGCTACCCCTCCAGTTCGGCAGCACTGGTTCGGCCTGAGGCCACATTCCTTCAGGCGTACATGTCACTTTGTCCTGTGGGCGGAACCACTCAGCCGGCCTGAAGGTTCGGGATCTCCCAGTAGGGCGCCGGCGCATTTTGCCAAGGCGGCATCGTCCGTCCGTGCGGGTCCCAGACGACCTCGCTAGCCCGCCGCGTCAACTCGCACGCCAGCTCCCCTGCCCGTCCAGACGGGCTCGGCCGCAGTCGGCGTAGCAGCGCGGGCCGTCGAGCAGGCGCAGCACGGCCACGTCTGCCTCGGCCCCTCCGAGAGGGTTCCCAGCTCCGGGCGCCGGTTCGCCCGGGCCGGAGTGACCGTCGTGCGCTCGATGGCCTCGGCCAGCGGCATGCCCATGGCGATGCACTTGGAAACGGTGTGCAGGGTGTCCAGGGCGGCGCCGTTGAGGCTGCCCAGGTGCAGGTCGGTGCTGATGCTGTCAGGGGCGAAGCCAGCCGCGATGGCCAGCACGGCGTTGCGGAACCAGAGGCTAGCCGCGCCATGGCCCAGGTCGAACAGCACGCCGCGCTCGCGCGCCCGCCACAAGTAGTCAAAGAGCCTGCCGTCCCGCGGCACGATCGGGAACTGGCGGGCGAAGACGTGAGTGTGGATGTCGCCAGGCCGCAGGTGCCCGAGGATCAGGTCGGCGTACGCTCGCTCGGGCGGCCGTGGCCAGAAGTCGACCATGACGGGACGGCCGGCGCGCGCGCCGGCCGCGACCGCCGCGTCCACCGAGGCCCACGCTGTGTGGAGCGCATCCCACGGCTGGCTGGTCCAGTAGTGGGCCGTCTTGATGCCCACCACGACGCCCGGGTTGGCGGCAATGATGTCGGCCGCCCTCTGTGGCGCGAACTGCCCCGGGTCCTGCTCGGCTTCACCCATGCCGCCGGCGGCGATGTTGACCCAGGCGAGCACGCGGGTCTTCGAGCCGTCGATCCACTTCCGTCGGAAGTCGGCGAAGTGGTCGGCGCCCGAGGTGCCGGCATCCACGAAGGTCGTCACGCTGGCGCGGAAGGAGTGAGCGTCGGGGACGATCGAACACTGCCAGCTCGGCCCGCCCGGACTGCGGTGGGATAGACGTGGACGTGTATGTCGATAAGGCCGGGGGTGACGTACAGACCGGCAACATCGACAACCTGGGCTGCCGCGCCGACATCGAGGCCCGCTGCCACGCGGGCGATCCGGCCGTCGGCAACGGCGACGTTCAGTACCCCGTCGCGCCCGTTGGCCGGGTCGAGCACGTGCCCACTGCGCAAAAGCAAGTCGTGCGGCATACGGTCCAGGGGTGGGCGGCCCAGTTCTGCCTGGCTCCTCGGCGCAACCTTCGCGTGGAAACGTCTGGCCCCGCCGCTGCTCTACCAGGGAGTATACGGCCACCGCGTGTGGCGGCGGACCTGCCTTCCCCAGCCGAGTTGGTCGCGTCTCCCTACGATGCCGACGCCCCGCACTTGATCACCAACGTGGAGACCACATCGGCGACGACAACATGGCCAGCAGTGAGGCAGGACCTCTGGCAGTCCGCCAGCTCCAGCAGAGCCCAGACCTCGGCAAGTTCCGTGTGCACGTGAGGGCTCAAGCAGCTCGGTATCGAGCTTAGTCCACGCACTTGCGAACGAATTCTGGCCCTCAATCGCCAGCTGTACGGCTTGGCCAGCCCGAGCCCGGCGCCGACGGTGCCCGCAAGCCCAAGCCGATGCCGTTCGCCCCGGTGCGGCGGCACCAGCTGGACGACGGCAAGATCTCCGTCATCGCGATCCTGGACAACTACAGCCGTAGTAGACGTAACGCTAACCGGCACTACCGCGCTCCTTTTGGGCCTTGTACGTGGGGCCCGTTCCGCTCGGGTGGTGGCGACCTCTACCCTGCCTGGGCGTCCGAGATCAAGCCAATGTTGGTGGTGTTGTCACGCAGGCCAGCCGCGCGGAACATGAGCGGCGCAGTTGGCTCGCGCCCAAGAGGTAGGCGAAGAGGCCACCCGACAGATGGGGCAAGCGCAAGATCCCCTGATATCAGGGGTTGCCGACCATCCGTTTCGCCTCCTGCACGGCCTGCTGAGTATCGCGGACACCCTGCTCCTGGCTCGGCCGCAGGACCTTGTACACCATCGCCATCAGCAGGAACGTCGGCGGCCACTGGCCGACGAACAGCGCCATGTCTTTGAAGCCGAACAGCCGCAGCAGGAGCGAGCCCCCGATGCTGCCCAGGGCGGCGCCGATGTACACCTGCGTCGGGACCTGCTCCATCACCCGGAGGTAGCTATCCTTCCGTTCGACCAACTCACTGTTCTGCATGCGGCCCTCCGATCAAACATCCGGGACGCTGCAGAATCGGTGCCACAGCGTCGTTCGGGAAATCGTCCTACTATCAGTCATTGTTGAGACGCACATGGGCAAGACACGACGCGGCGCAATCACGCGGCTCCTGGAGTTGGTCGGAGCGCTCACCACCTCGGTCCTGTCGGCCGGCGGCACCCGCGAGTGGAGCGGGACGGCATCCCCGCTGGTGGGAGTGGCAGCCCTGCTGAGAGCCCAGGACGGCGCCGTGGACCAGCTCCAGGCCCGGCCGCAGCCGGGTACCTCGGTGGACGCCGAAGCCTCCGGCCTGCGCCGCCTCGGTCTGGATGATTCGCGGGATGCGCTGCTGTATGTACCGTCGGGGTACCAGGCCGCCACGCCAGCGCCGCTAGCCCGGATTATTCATCGGGCTGGCTGAGCCGAGGGAAGAAGGCAGAGCACCGCCCGGTTTGAGGCGTTGTCCAAGACTCCTGACCAGGCGGTGCTGCCATGGCCCATTCTGCCACTGAGCATCTACGATTTCGATCGTGTGCCGGCCTGCCGCTGCGCGCGGCGTTCGATGCGGGGCGCCTGACCAGCGACGGAGGGTTGATCTGGTTGGAGGAAGCCGATCAGGCGCTCGGGCTGTGTGAGTCCCTGGCCGGCTGCATTCCTGAGTGGCGGCGGCGGCCGCGCCACGACCTGGCGACCCTGGTGCGCCAGCGCATCTTCCAGATCGCCTGCGGCTACGCCGACCAGAACGATGCCGACACGCTGCGTTCGGACCCGGTGCTGAAGCTGGTCTGCGGGCGGTTGCCCGAGAGCGGGGCGGACCTGGCTTCCCAGCCGACCTTCTCGCGACTGGAGAACGCAGTCGATCGGCGCGCCTGCGCAGCCCTGGCCGAGGCGCTGGTGACGGTCTACATCCAGCAGCGGCAGCGGCGCGGTGCGCCGACCCACCTGGTGCTCGACTTGGACGGGACGGACGACCCGGTGCATGGGGAGCAGGAGGGCAGCGCCTACCACGGCTTCTACCGGGAGCACATGTACCACCCGTTGCTGATCTTCGATGGCCAGACCGACCAGCTCATCTGTGCGGTGCTGCGGCCGGGCAACTGCCACGGCTCGCGGTTTGGGGTCCTGGTGCTGCGCCGCCTGCTGAAGCGGCTGCGGGCGGCCTGGCCCGCGGTGACCATCGGGGTGCGGGCCGACAGCGGCTTTGCCGTCCCCCGCCTGTACGCCTGGTGCGAAGCCCAGGGGGTCAGCTACACCATCGGGCTCATCCCCAATCGCCGCCTACGTGTGATCGCCGCCCCCCTGCTCAGCCAGGCGCTGGCCCAGAGCGCGGCCCAGGGCGGGACCAAGATCCGCCTGGCCGGCGAGACCGCCTACCAGGCCCGAACCTGGCCGCTCCGCCGCCGCGTCATCTACAAGGCCGAGGCGCTGAGCCAAGGGCCCAACACCCGCTTTGTGGTCACCACCAGGACAGAACAGCCGCTCGCCGTCTACGACTGGTACGTCGACCGTGGCCAGCCTGAAAACTACCTGAAGGACCTCAAGAACGCCCTCCAGGCCGACCGGCTGAGCGACCACCGCTTCTGGGCCAATGCCTTCCGTCTGCTGCTGCACGCCGCCGCCTACTGGCTGCTGGATACCCTCCGCCGCTGGCTCGTCCAGCAACTCGGCGAGCTCGCTCACGTTCAGCTCGACACCCTGCGCCTGCGCCTGCTCAAGATCGGTGGCCGTGTCCGCGAGCTGTCCGGACGCCTCTGTCTCCACCTCGCTAGTAGCCACCCCGGCGAGCCGCTCTGGTACGCCTTGGCGGCTCACCGGGCAGCTTCATAAATAATTCGGGCTAGTCCTGTCGCTGCACGGGGCCGGCAGCGACGCGGAGGGCAGCCTGTACCCGCTTCAGCCGCTGGCCGACGACGGCGGGTTCCTGCTTCTGGCGGTCGCCTCGCGTGGGCGCACCTGGGATGCCATACGTGGTGGCTTCGGCCCGGACGTGGCCTTTGTCGATCAGGCGCTGGCCTGGACGTTCCAGCGCTACGCCGTCGAGCCGGTGTACGTCGCGGTGGCCGGCTTCTCGGACGGAGCCTCGTACGCGCTGTCGCTGGGCCTGGCCAATGGCGACCTATTCGGGCGGGTGCTGGCTTTCTCGCCGGGCTTTGTAGCGCCGGGCACGCGACACGGGCATCCGCGCGTGTTCGTGTCCCCTGGCACCGCCGACGCGGTGCTGCCTATCGACCAGTGCAGTCGGCGCATCGTGCCCCGACTCCGGCAGGCCACCCACGACGTCACCTACCAGGAATTCGCGGGGCCGCATACCGTCCCGCCGGAGATCGCCGGTGTGGGGGTGGCCTGGTTCCTGGCCGACCGGGCCGCCCCATCGACGCCAACGTCCCCACCTCCGGCGGACGACGCCCCAGCCCGAGCCCACACTGACACCGTCTAAGTCAACCTTCAGTCCCAGCGAGCTGCGCCGAACCAGAGCCGCTCGTCACGGTATCCCCTGGCGTCCAACTCCTTGTGGGGCCGATCAGCGTCCGCTGGATGAGAGCGTACATGTCTGCCACGATGCGTTCCCATGCCGCGCATTCCAGGAGCGCACGTTGCCGCATTCTCGCTCTTGGCGTTCGCCGGGACTTTCGTCCAGCGCCGCCTGCACGGCCGCCACAAAGGCCTCAGCACCTTCCGCGGTGCGCACCACCGACCCATACAGCTGCAGCACGTCGTGGATCGGCGTGGACACGATCGGCTTGTGGGCCGCCATGTACTCCAGCGTGTTGGTGGGACTGATAGCCGGTCCGTATCCACGCATCCGCGGTGATCAGGCCACCGACCGGGTGGGCAGTGCACCTCTGACCTCCTCCAGCGACCGCGCGCGTCGCAGCGTCCCCGTCAGCCGGGGACAAATCCCCCAAACACACGCTCCAAGGCGGGATCGTCGGCGAAAGGCATCACCTGATGACGGGGCATGCCGCGCTCCTCTGTGGCTAGAGAGTGCTGGCGATCCCGGAACAGACGGAGCTCACCAGCGGCTCACATGTCCCATGAGCCAGCGCGAGGCTATTTGTCGCTCCGCTCTCCCCAGGAGCCGCGTAGGCGCCACGGGCTCGATCAGCGGGTGCCGACCACCATCACGGTGCAGTGGCACCCGCCGCCTCGGCCTGAGCACCTCACGCCGGCCCGCCCGATCCTGCGCGCGGGCGATCAGGTGCTCGAGCACGGGCCTGCGATCCGGCGCCGATCACGAGCTCTGCCGACCCGTGAAAGGCGCTGACACGTGGGCCGCGTCAGGACCGAACCTCTTGTCCGCGTCAGCGCTCACTCATCGTCAGAGCCCACACCACCCCCAGACACCAGCGGTGGCAGTTCGGCAAGCGCGGTGAGGCCGAGATAGCGCAGGAACGCGGCGGTGGTCATCAGGGGTATCGAAACGCCCCGCACACCGAAGCGGCGTTCTTCGGCCAGCAGCCCTCTGGCCAGCAGAGAGTCGATCACGCCACCACTCTCGACGCCGCGGAGCCGTTCGATGTCCGCCCGCGTCACGGGCTGCTCGTAGGCAACGAGGGCGAGGACCTGGTGGGCGGCGGAGGACAGCGGCTTTGGCGGCGCCACAGCCAGCGCGCGTTCGATCACCGCGGCACAGTCACCGGCCGAGGCAAGCTCCAGCGTGTCGGCGTGGTCCACCAGTGGCAGGCCCAGCGCACGGAGCGGGGTCCGCACCACGCGCAGGCCGTGCCAGCCGGCCCATACCGAGGTGCGGCTGGCGCGTGAGCACATATCTCCAGGCTCGCCTAAACCAAAGCCACGATGGAACCTACATGGTTGCCACCTCGGGACCCTGCGGGTCTCACCCTGGCTTTGGTTTAGTCGCCAGTCCAGATACCCTTTCGACGCAGCTTTCGATAAGTCGGCCTCCCAGAGGTGGGTTCTGGGAGGAGGCCCTGCCGCGCGTGCGGACGGAGTTTCCTGATGGATGAGCGTGTCACGCTGAGGGGCACATGGAAATTTGGCTCATACGGAGGCCCGCTGTTGTTCACCGGTGGGCCCAGGGACGATTACCTGGAGCTCCGTGCCGACGAGCAACGCTGGCCGGGGCCCTTCAAGGACACGGCGCTCTCTTTGCCGGGGTACCTGTCGCTGAAGTCATTCGCGGATGGGCACGGGCTAGGCATCCTCCGGCTGCACATCGGCGGCGATCCTCCGTACGGCGAACCCGCCGAGGCCCGGATGCAGAGGCTTACGGAGCTTCTCGCTGACAGTGTTCTTCCTGACCTGCAATGGGAGAATGGGTACCTGCTCCTCGCGACCGTGCCCATGCTGGAGCGGCATCCCAGTCCCCCGCTCGTGCCCGAGGAATCTGCCTCCACGTGGGAGGGCGCCCTGGAGGCGCCGAACGAGATTGGCGGCGCGCAGGAGGACCTGATTGTCGCCTGTCAAGTAATTCACCCACCCGTGCTCAAACAATTCACTCAGCGGGGCGGCCGCTGTGGAGTGGGTGAGGCGCGCGGGGAGGGTTTCCCCTGAAACTCCTCTGGTGTGGGGGTCGCTAGGCGGCGCTGGGGGACAGCGTGACGGTGTACCCGAGCTGTTCGAGGCGACGCACGTGGTGGCGTTCGAGACGGGTGGCATCGAGCCGATCGA
>JAABUZ0100005977.1_pt1 | contig 15538 bp, 14 predicted proteins | sample 5562091 | NCBI WGS metagenome assembly JAABUZ01 (sample SAMN12813069, study PRJNA571459) | rock metagenome | isolation source: Antarctica rocks | place: Antarctica: Victoria Land, Linnaeus Terrace sud | collected 2015-12-21 | reverse complement strand
AATGACTAAACCAAAGTCCACTTCATCTCACGACTGGCATGTTCAACTATGTTGTCAAAGATCCTCATCTACACCACCTGAGCGGGTAGCTTTGGATCAAGGACATGATTTTGGGCGAAGCCTCTAAAACCAGTGTCCTCGAACTTGTGTGCGCTGTGCTTGCTGGGCATTACCCGGCCCAATGTAAGAGCGTTATCGGCCGTATCCAGCATTTGGCGAACTTTCTAAGATTACCGAAGCTGACGAACTCTGTCAACTTCTTTCTTTGACTCTCGCATGTTCCCGATCGTATACCTTCAGGAGCGGGTCCATCTGCCGAGCGCCTTGACTGCCGCCTTTTTAGCACTTGCACTGCGCAAATATCGAAACATCGAGACGACCATGCGGCCGCGGAGCCCTTAGCTCCTGCACTTCAACCTCTTGCTTCAACAGCAGTGACTTGGGCTTGGAATCGGGCTGGCCACTCGGCTCACAGCCTAGATCAAACACTTGGACTGCGCCTCGCTGCCACATTCACTGTTCCGAACCGGTATACGAAGCTGTCTTCTGTCAACCTTTACTACAACTTCATCTTAGTGCAACTCGCTTGTGTTTGCAAGCCGTTGTGCTCTCGACTTCCTGAGATTAGCAGCGAACCTCCATCCGCGCAAGCCGGGCCTGTGGACAGCGTGTGGAAAGCATCCCGAACGGCACAGCATCAGGGGAGCAACAGCGCGCCGACTTCAGCATAAGTCCTCTCCCGTAGAATTCTTCCATGGAACCTACCGAGATCCAGGAGTTCTCAAAGCAGATGAAAGAGGCCGGCGAGGCGAGCCTGACGAAGATCTCGCTGGCAATCTCCATCCTTGCCGTATTGGTGGCGATGGTTACGGTGCTGAGCCATCGGAGCCATACGGAGGCTGTGCTGATGCAGTCTCGAGCGGGCGATCAGTGGAATGAGTATCAAGCGAAGAAGATCCGAAGTGAGAGCCTCTCCAACATGGTGGATCTCCTGGATCTCCAACCGGCGAAGGAGGCCGGGGCGACCGCGAGGAAGAGGGCCGAATACCAAGCTCACGAGACAAAATGGGCGGCTGATCTAGCCGAGGAGCAGAAGACCGCTCGTGAGTTTGAGGAGGAGGTGCGCCGCGCGGAGCGGAAGGCTGCTCGGTACGATCTGGGCGAGGCACTCTTGCAGATCGCGGTCGTGCTCTCGTCAATCACCCTGCTCACGAGACAGCGAAGCTACTTTCTGCTCGGTCTCGCACTTGGGCTATGCGGCATTGCGGTTGCGATCTCCGCGTTGGTGATCACGTAGCGTATACCCGGCCGGCTCGATCAGCGTGGGCGGAAGCTCGCCAAGATCGAAACAAAGGTCGGCTTCAACATGGGGAAGTCGCGATCGGGCGAGACGAAGACGAGATAACTCAATGTCCGGTCCGGTCGCGCGATGGTGACGAGCCAGTCCCGCTCGATCAGGGGCGAACCGTTCTGCATAAGAGGCGAGTGGCCACGCAACTCGACGGAGTTCGCGAGACGCCCACCGACCGTGAGATCCTGAACGTCCGTGGCTTGCGAGAGGCCTTGGTTCTGCTGCAGCAGCTTCTGCACAAGCTGGGCGGTGGCTTGCGAGAGGGTGGCCGCGTCCGAAACAGCAACGATGTCCTTCGCCGTGTCGATCAGCGCTCCGTAGATGATGCCCTGATCTCCGGCGCCACCTGGGGGATAGAGGGTTACGGATCCGGCGTTGTCGCTCCTCTGCCATGCAGAGGCGGGAATCACTGCTCCATTGTTCCCTGGGCCGCTGGCGTAACGCCCGCTTCCCTTCCAGGAGCCTGCCTGTACCTCCTTTGCATTGAGCGCATGCTGAGCCTGAGCAACCGTGTGGATCTGCTTGAACTGCGCCGTGGTGACGGTCCCTCCGGAGCGCGGCGGCAGGGTTTGAATCTCGGCATTCACATATTCGGTGCGATTGCCGGGGTTGGGATGATCGCTGAGCAACTGGGCGCCGCCGGCGCCGTACTTGGCCTGGATGGTTTCGAAGAACTGGGGGAGGCCGCGCGGGTCGTATCCGGCGTTGTAGAGGATGTTGGTTCCCAGGAGATCGGCTTGCTTTTCGTCGTCGCGGGACATGCGCAGAAAGCTGAGGCCCGCGCCGAGTCCGATGGCTTGGCTGGCTGCCGACCCGAGCGCTCCGCTGCCGAGAAGGATCTGAGCCCCAATCTGTCCTAGACCAGCGGCCAAACCGTACTTTCGCTGCTTGCTGAGGTTGCAGGTGGAGTGGCGCATGACGACGTGCGAGATCTCATGGGCCATGACCCCAGCGAGTTGGGCCTCCGTCTCGGCAGCCTGGATCGTGCCGAGGTTGACGAACACCGAGCCGCCGGGGAGGGCGAAGGCGTTGATATCCTCGCTGGCGACGACGTGGAAATTGAAGGGCCAGCGCTGGTTGGTGCCCGGCGATGGTGGCGCATTGGCGACGAGTTTTGCTCCCAGCTGCTGGATATAGCGGGTGAGCGGATCGTTTTCGGGGAGCACCGGCATCTGCTGGTAGACCTGCGCGGCGACTTTGTTGCCCTCTGCAATCTCCTGCTGAACGGTGAACGAGTTCTTGCAGGTGACTGGCTCAAAGCTCGCCCACGCCGGCGCACCGGCGACCGCCAAAAGGGCTAACACAACCACCGTGCAACGAAGCTGCTTCATCGGAGCCTCCGAAACGTACAACGGGCACTATTTTATGCGGGGAGGTCGTGGAACAGACCTCGGGGCTGAAGGTATAGATATCGATGTGCGGTACCGAAGTGTTGGCGGCGCGCTGTGCAAGCGCAGTCCGTGGAAAGGGGTTAGCCGCCCGGCTTGGCAATCACGTTGAGATCGACCAGGCCGTTGACGAAGTACTGGACAGCGAGAGCCACGAGGAGCAGACCCATCACACGTACAAGGATGCGAATTCCTGTCTCGCCGAGTGCCTTGGCGACCTTGTCGGAGTTGCCGAGGACGAGGAAACAGATGACCGCTGTGATCAGGATGGAGCCCAGGATGGCGGCCATCTGCCACCAGATACGGACCTGCCCGACGAGCACCATGACACTGGTGATGGATCCTGGGCCAGCAAGCATGGGCACGCCGAGCGGAACGATACCGGCATCCTCTTTGGAGGCTGCGGCTGCTGCCTCCTCCTGTGACTCCTGCGTGGGGGACCGTTTGGCCTGAAGCATATCGAGCCCGATCAGGAGGAGGATGATGCCGCCCGCAATCTCAAACGCAGGCAGGGTGATGCCAAAGAGGTGAAACAGGTACTGCCCGGCCAGCGAGAAGGCGCTAAGGACGACCCAAGCCGTGAGACTTGCCTTGCGCGCCATGGATCGCCGACGCTTCTGGTCTGCTCCTGCTGTGACCGCCAGAAAGGTGGGGAGGGCGGCGAACGGATCCACGAGAAAGAAGATGGAGCTGAGGGCCAGCAACGAAAACCGGACGTAGACGGAGTTGCCGAGTCCGGCCAGGCTTACGGAATGCGGGTCAAAGGCCACAGATTCATTCTCCCACGGGCAGGTCTGTGACCCGGAAAGGAGGCTTGCTAGAATCAGAGGCTCAGGAGTCTCACGATGCCCTTAGAACCTACGCAGTACATCTGGCATAACGGCGATCTCATCCCCTGGGAGAACGCAAAGATTCATGTCATGAGCCACGTCGTCCACTACGGCTCCTCGGTGTTTGAGGGCATTCGCTGCTACAAGCAGCCTGGCGGCGCGGGCGTCTTCCGCCTGCCCGAGCATATGGCGCGGCTGATCGACTCGGCGAAGATCTACCGCATGCCCCTGCCCTACACGGTCGAGCAGCTGAGCGCGGCGGTCGTCGACGTAATTGAGGCCAACGGTGTCGCGCCCTGCTACATCCGCCCTGTCGCGTTTCGCGGATACGGCGAGATGGGGGTCAACCCGTTGCGGTCGCCGGTAGAGGTGTACGTGGCCAACTTTCCCTGGGGCAAGTACGTTCCGGGACACGCAGGCGCGGACGTCTGCGTTTCAAGCTGGAGCCGGCTGGCACCGAACACGATGCCCTCACTCGCGAAGGCGGGCGCGAACTACATGAACTCGCAGCTTATCCGGATGGAAGCCGAGATTAACGGGTACGCGGAGGGCATCGCTCTGGATACAAACGGCTATCTTTCGGAGGGATCCGGGGAGAACCTGTTTCTGGTTCGTGGTGGCGTGCTCTACACGAGCCCCCTGGCAAACTCCGTGCTGAACGGGATCACGCGCTCCTCCGTACTGACGATCGCGCGCGAACTGGGGATCACCGTCGTCGAGCAGGCACTTCCCCGCGAGCTGCTCTACATCTCGGATGAGGCATTCTTTACGGGAACGGCTGCCGAGGTCACACATCTCCGGTCGGTGGATCGTATTGTCATCGGCGACGGAACGATGGGACCAATTACGGCCGCTATTCACGACGAGTTCTTCGCCATCGTTAACGGACAGAAGCCGGACCGCTATAACTGGCTGACTCCGGTGAACGTCAAAGTGCCGGAGCCGGTGGGCGTGTAGCGATCAGCTCATGCATGGAGAGAAGAGGCAGCCCTAGGCTGCCTCTTTGGTCTTTGCGAGATACAAATGTCGAACAAGGCATCCCTAGTTGCTTTTCGGGGAGCCGAGGTCGAGTGGCTTCAGGGCAGGGTGCACCCCTGGCGTGTCGTGAAGCTCCCATCCAGGCAGCTCCTGACTCCCGGTAATCAGCCGGGCGCCGTCGTTGAAGGTGAGGTAGGTCCAGGCCCACTGCCGGAAAACGGAGAGCCGATTACGAAATCCGATCAGGAAGAAGATATGCACGAGCAGCCAGGTAGCCCAGGCCGGAAACCCGCTCCAGTGTGCCTTAAACGGCCACACAATCTTCGCCACCGCCGCCTTCCGTCCGATGGTCGCCATGTCACCTTTATCGAAGTAGCGGAAGCCTGCGTTCATTCCTCGGCCGTCGCTGCCGCGCTCGGCTGCAAGCAGACGAGCAATGCGCTTGGCTGCATAGTCTCCCATCTGCATCGCGGGTTGTGCGACACCGGGTACCTGCTTGCCGTCCTGCTCGAAGTGGGCGAGGTCTCCACAGATAAAGATCTCCGGATGCCCCTTGGGGTTGAGGTGTCCGTCGACCAGAACACAGCCGCGTTTATCGGTCTCCACACCCAGGAGCTTTCCCAGAGGGGATGCCTGGACGCCTGCGGCCCAAAGGGTAACGACGGAGTCAATCCGTTCGTCGCCGACCATCACATACCCCGGCTGGACGTCGGTGACGTGAGCTCCTGTGCGAAGCTTCACCCCAAGGTTTTCGAGTTGCTTGCGGGCGCTCTCCTGGAGATCTTGCGGGTAAGCGGTGAGGATGGTGGGTGAACCTTCGAGAATGAGGACCTGTGCCTTTCGAGGGTCGATATGGCGGAAGTCCTTCGTCATGTACAGCTTTGCGATATCGGAGATAGCTCCTGCAAGTTCCACACCAGTCGGCCCGCCCCCAATGATGACGAAGTTCAATGATGGGTGCGATCCAGTCTCAAGCATCTGGCGCTCTGCAAGTTCGAAGGCTAGAAGCACGCGCCGCCGAATCTCCGTCGCGTCTTCCACCGTCTTGAGACCAGGCGCTAGCTTGGCCCATTCATCCTTGCCGAAGTAAGAGTGCGTGGAACCCGTTGCAACGATGAGGTAGTCATACTCAAGGACTGCCCCGGATTTCAGGTTTACCCTCTGCTCGGGTAGCTCGAAGCCGATTGCCTCGTCCATCAGCACCTCGACGTTCTGTTTATCGCGCAGGATCGAACGGATAGGCTGAGCGATATCTGCCGGAGAGAGCACGGCGAGAGCCACCTGGTACAGCAGCGGCTGGAAGGTGTGGTGATTGCGTCTGTCCACCACAGTCACATCGATAGGGAGATCACCGAGGCTTTGCGCTGCATGAATGCCGCCGAAGCCACCTCCCAGAATGACCACACGCTTTCGTACAACACTACGTACCGGCCTTAAGGCCATAGCTGCTCCTTTGTCGCTCTGCTCTCCATCGCTTCAAAGGTGAGATGCAGAGCTCCGGTTGTTCGCGAATTCACTTAATTAAAGCTACGAAGCTTTATCTCGTGCAACGAGGGTAGTTTATGGATGCGTTTCGAGGGCCAACGTTGCAAATCCATGCGAGCCGGCGATCGCCGCGATCCGGGTGGTCGTGGGAACACCGCTGATCTGCGAAGGGGTAACGGTGACCAGACCGTCGACGTTGGATACGGCCGAGTTCTGTGATGCGCTGAGGGTAGCAGCCACCGGGCAACGTCCGCTGCCGGGGCAGGCTGCCTCCCATTCGCCCACCGTCTGCTCGATCGAGACCGGCACGCCTGCGACCGGATTCCCCTCCGCATCGACCACCCGGATGGTGACGGGCGCCATCGTGCTGCCGGTAGGCACAGACTGTGCCGCCCCATCCACAAGGATCAGACGCCATTCGTCTGCGCTGACGCCCTGTGCTGCTAGGGGCGCACAGATCGTGCCCCAGGAGCAGGCACGCCCTTCCGCGCGAGTGCCAGCCGGGAGAGGACCGGCGATTGCACTTCCGAGCGCGACGCCGGTAGCACTCGTGATGGAGGAGCCTTCGGAGAAGGCGAGACCCGATGTGCTGCTCCACGAGACGAACACGTTGGAGGTACTTGAGGAGTTGTCCACAAGCGTTACCTGCGGCTGCCAGGCAACCGCTACACCCTCCGCAATGTACAGGACAGGCCTTACTGCGGTGACCGACCGGATTGGGGGAGCGACTGTGAAGGCTACCGTTGCGGAGCCTGCCTCGGACAAAGCAGAAAAGCTGACCTGTCCTGCGGATGTTGAGAACACCGATGTTGATGCCAGCCCCGCAGCGTCGGTCAGGACGACGCAAACAGGTGCGCCGCAGACTCCAAAGATCACCGCACCGGCGCCGGCCGAAAAGGTCACCGTCTTACCGGCCACGGGGCTGAAGCCATCCGCCGCTGTGATGCGGACAGCAAAGGCCGGTGAGGTGGTATTGGTAACATAGATGTTCCCTGAAGGAGCGCTTACCACCTGCAGAACATCAGGGAGCGCGACCGCGGTGAATGATGCCGTGAGCGCACCGGCGTTTCCGACAGCACTCAACGTTACGGCGCCCGGAGCGGCAGCACTGACGGAGGTCTGCGCGTCGCCTTGTGCATCGGTGGTGAGGGTACAGACAGCGCCGCCGCAAGCACCAAACGTCACGGCTGCACCTGCGGCTGTGAACACAACGGCTTCGCCCGGCATGGGCGTGATGCCGTCGCCTGCAAGAACCCTGACCGCGAAGAGTGTTGTGGAGGCGATGCCTACAGTCTGGGTTCCACCGGGTGCGCTCTTCATTTGCATCGTCTCCGCTGCTGCCGAGAAGCTAGCGGTAACGGCGGCGGTTGCTGACGCGAACTGAAGAGAGATCGTGCCGGTCGACATGGGCGTTACCGTGGTCGTGACATCTCCAGAGGCGTCGGTCACGAGGGTGCATGGAAGGTTGTTGCATGCGCCCACTCGGGCGGCACCGTTCGCCATCGTTATCGTGACGTTTGATCCCGCACGAGGAGTGACACCGTCGGCCGAAAGGAGCTGCACACGTAAGGGCTTGGAGACCAGAGTGCCTAATGTGGCGACACCAGTGGGCGCACTCAGGACGTGAAGCACATCCGCGACCGATGTGGCCGTGAACGAGGCTGCCGCCATGCCACTGCGGCCCGTAGCTGTAAGCGTTACGCTTCCCGGCGTCATGGGTGTGACGGATGCGGAAGCGACCCCGGCCGCGTCCGTGAGAACAGTGCAGAGGTGCGAGGCGCATGGGCTGAACGCAGCACCTGCCCCGGTCGCTGCAAACGAGACTGCCTCGCCCACGATGGGGGTGAAGCCATCCGGTGCGATCGCCTTGACGGAGAAGGTCGTTGATGCCGCGGTGCCGGCGGGAAGGGTACCTGCGGGAGCGCTGATAAGTTCGAGGGCCTCGACCGGCGCCGCATAGGTGAGGACACCGCTCATGACGCTGCTTCCTCCCGTCGAGACGTCCTGCACCGTAATGCTTACAATTGCGGCTCTGCTCAGCCCCAGCTCGTGCAATGAGGGCACGGTCGCAACGATGGAGGTGGCACTCCAACTGGTGACCGAGGCCGCAATGCCGTTTACAAAGACGGAATTGCCCTGGCGGAAGCCCATCCCGGTGATGGTGACCGTGCCTCCAGTTGCACCCACGCTTGCCGGTGCGACTGCGTCCGCGTAAAGAACCCGTGCCTGGTAGCCGAAATCCGGGCGGCCTGCACCCCTTTGATCGGCAAGGGCGATGCGAAATGAGGTGGAGACTGGGCTCTGGACCCGCAGCGAGGTCAACGCGAGGGATGTGCTGTTGAAGGCCGTGGCTGCTGAAGCGACGGTGGGCAGCGTTCCGGTGGGGTCCGTAGACCTCCAGACGCCCAAGATCGGCATTGCTTTTGTCATGCGGACCAGACCCTTCTCATCGAGCGCTGTGACCTCGATCGTGAGGGTCCGATTCGCTCTTACAGCGAAGGAACTCCAGGCGTGGTGCCCGTAGCCACACAGAGTTCCGGTCCACCAGCCTGCTTGCGGAACAGCCGCCGGAGCGCCTTCGGTGCCATCGGTTTGACTGGTGCAGGTTGGCGCCGCGTCTGCGGCAGTAAAGTTCACGAGGGTATCCCGACCGTTCGCTAGATACTGCGACACCTGCACCTGAGCTGACCCGGAGGGGCTCATGGTGTTTCCTGCCTGAGAACCGATCGCGTATGGACCCGTGTAGAGCGGGTTGATCGGCTCGGTCGAGATCACGAGGTCAGTCCAGCTCTGGGAGGCTGGGACGGGTATGGATTGGATCCGCCAGTACCCTTCCCTGTCCAGAAAGGGAGCTCCGAGGCTGGCCGCGGCTGAGCTGCCCTGAGACGTCATGGAAGTCGCACTCTGCCCCCGAAAGGAGTAGCCGCTAACGGAGGAGGTCGTCTGCCAATCTTCGGGAGTATCCCAGAAGGGGGCTCGGCGGCGGACGACAACATTGACTCCCTCCATACCCTGCCCATTGGGGAAGGTGACGTTCCCATAGATTCCGCCGGCGTTGGTCCAGGAGGCCATCTTGCCCGCCGGTGCCTGCCCCTGCGGAATGAAGTAAAGCTCCTGGAGAGCCGAGATATCGTCCGGCCTCAACGTGAATGGCTCGGGCAGGCACTGGTAGCTATAAGGCCCGCAGATGATGTCGATGGGGTGCATGATCGGCCAGTTCAAGGCCTGCGTGTGTGTTGGCGCGGGGCTGCCGGTGAAGACATTGTCGTTGACTTGAGACCAGCCGAGCCCCAGAATCCGGCCAAAGGCACGCTCCAGCTGGTATTGCATCTGCAGCTGCTTCTCGGGCTCGGGACCAGTGCACCTGCCATTGAGAACCAGGATCGCATGCTGGATCTGGGAAGTGTGAGTGATGGAATCAACGCTCTCGGTGACGCCACTTTGGAGGCAGCCGCTTGGGTCGCTGGCTCCGCTTCCTAGAAGCATGTCGGTGATCGAGCCGTCCGTATCGTAGACGACCGCGATCTGCTTGGCCGCGTAGTTTGCCGGCTGTACATCTGCCGGAAAGACGAGGCCGTTCGCCGTCGCATACACGTTAGCGCTGCTGACGTGCTCTCCAAGAGTTCCGCCTTGCGCGAGGACAAGAGCGGCCGTGGGTATATTCCAGACCGCTGCTGCCTTTGCGACCATGGCGTCCGCGGTGGCGTGATCCACACTTGAGCTGAGGTCGCCCGCATCCGTGAAGTACTGCGGCTGATTGGTGTACCAGGAGACCATCACGCGCCAGGCATAGAAGTACGGCGGGCCGGAGATCCAGCGCGGACCACCCGCACTGGCCGATGTCGCCCCGGCGAGAAGAAGAACAGCGATGGTGAACGCATACAGAACGGCAGACTGGGCGGCGCGAGAGGTCGCGAGAGGATGGGTTCCTCGGGTGGTCCTAGCGAGTAGCATCGCTCACCCCCCACGATCGGATCATGCCAACGACGGTCGAGACGGCGGCTTCCTGAGCAGGTGTCGACGAGGATTCATTTGAGGAGGTCGCGCCAGCATCCGTTCCGGCAGCAGGGGAGCTTGAGCTCAGAGACCGCGCCATGGGCAACCCTGTCATTCTCGGATTGCGGTAGTTCACGGTTCGCGCCAGCTTCGCGCCAATCCACCGAAGATCGGCGACTTCCTGGGCTGCGGTTGTGGATCCGTCCGAGGCCTTCACTCCAGAGCCGCTGGACCGCAGGGGGATCGCTCCGTCCATACCTCCGACGGGCGAACTGAAGCCGGTCGCGCCCGGAGCGTGCAGCAACAGGAGGAGCCGCTGCCCCACGCGGTAGCGGGCATCATTTGCAGTCCAGAGACCACCCCACTCGCGCAGGGTATAGGTTCCTCCCGAACATCCGCGAATTGCCTGCTCTACCTCGAACTGGATCTCGACGATGCCGCCACCGACGCCATCGCCTTCGGTACGTTGGACGTCGATGACAGTCCCGACGAAGATGACCGGGGCCTGGTCGGACATCTGGTGCAAGGCTGCCTCGACCGTCTCCGAGTTCCCTGAAGCGTCTACACCGGAGATGGCATGGACCCTGCCTTGTACCTGCGCATACCCGGAGACATGCGCCAGCACCGTATACAGCCAAAAGAACCTAAGGTAAAGACTCCGCCACTTCATCCTGCTCCTCCGCAAACGTCTCTTCCCTTTTCGTCAGGAAGACGGGAGGTAACATGACTGACTCGAAACGAGACAGTGTGAACGGTGCCTGCGACAGGATCGAGACGGAAGACGTACATCGTCCGGGTCAGATCGCCGTAGCCTGGCTCCGGCACCGGCGTGATGCGGGGTGGAAGAGCTAAACCTCTGGATAGAAGTCGAAGAAGGCGTCCAGGCTCATCTTGAGTTGAGCTTCGATCGCCTCACGGGTCCCTTCGAGGATGTGCATCGTGACCCGTGCCTCGTTTCCGTTTTTGAGCTTGATGGGAGCCTCGCTCACCTCCGCCACCTCATCTGCCGGAAGAAGCCTCATGCCATAGACCAACGTCAGGTTTGCCATCCGTCCATTGTCCCACCGCTGGCTTGATTGAAGGTACGAGAACGCCTGGAGTTGAGCTTCACCGTACAACTGCCCTGAGCGCTCTCTTGAATCGTTTCGGTCTGCGGCGCATTTACACTAAGCAGGTCTATATGCCCGAAAACACTGTTCGCGATGTCGTTATCCTCGGCTCCGGCTGCTCCGGACTTACAGCGGCGATCTACGCCGCCCGGTCCAACCTGAAACCCCTTGTTCTGGAAGGACATGAGCCCGGCGGGCAGCTCTCGATCACAACCCTGGTCGAGAACTTCCCCGGGTGGCCCGAGGGCATTCAAGGTCCAGAACTCATTGAAAACATGAAGAAGCAGGCGACCCGCTTTGGCGCGGAGTTGCGCATGGGCCATCTTGACGGGATCGATCTGTCCGAGCGTCCTTTCAAACTGCAGGTCGGCAAAGAGAGCATCCGAACACGGACGCTGATCATCGCGTCCGGGGCCAGCGCCCGCTGGTTGAACCTCCCCAGCGAGCAGGCACTGATCGGTCACGGCGTTAGCTCCTGCGCCACCTGCGATGGCTTCTTCTTCTCAGGAAAGGAGATTGCGGTGATCGGTGGGGGGGACAGCGCGATGGAAGAGGCGCTCTTCCTGACCCGATTCGCGACAAAGGTGACCCTGATTAATCGATCGGAGAACTTCAGGGCATCCAAGATTATGCTGGAGCGGGCTGTCGCTCACCCCCAGATCAAATTCCTTTCCAACACCATGGTCGAAGAGGTGCTCGGCGTGGAAGAAAAGGAGGTCAAAGGGCTTCGATTGAAGAATCGGAAGTCTGGGGTGGAGTGTGTCCTCGACGTCTCGGCGATGTTCCTCGGCATCGGCCACGAACCGAACGCGAAGGCGTTCACGGGTCTTCTGGATCTTGACGACGATGGCTACATTTTGACGCACCATCAGGTCCTCACGACCCTGCGCGGGCAGGTTCTCTCCGGCGTCTTCGCGTGCGGCGACATCCAGGATCGACGTTATCGGCAGGCGATTACAGCAGCCGGGTCAGGCTGCATGGCCGCGCTCGAGGTGGAGAAGTACCTTGAAGAGCATGGCCGGTGAGCTGGAGCTTCGACTGAGGCTCGTGTGCGCTGAGCGGGCGTAACCGTACGCAACTTCCGGGGCTCTTGCACGTCTAGAGAGGAGAACGTTTCCCGCATAACACCCCCTTTGCAAGGACGGCCCCGAATATTGCGTAACCTAATGCGCCTTGCGTTGCTGCTGTCAGCGCATCCTGCCTTCTCCCAAACCACGAAGATCAGCAGCTTGCCGGACGCTCCATCCTCTGCCGAAGCTGCAACCGGCTCTGCGCAGAGGCCGGGAGTTCCGGCGGTGGCAACGGTACTGTCTCCTGCTGCTGACTTACCTGACCAGCAGCACCCTGACCAGCAGCACAGCAGCTCAGCCCCCGGTGGCCCGGCCACGCAGGCACAGGGCAGTCACAGGCCAGCTGGAGGTGGTGGAGAGGTCGATGCCCAGGGCAACGCCGTCCCGGTCTCCCGCACGCAGCCGAAGCGCATCCTGGGCCTTATGCCGAACTACCGCTCTGTGAGTGGAGGGGCCGTAGCAGAACGACCTACCGCCAAGCGCAACTTCGCCATAGCAAACCGGCAGGCACTCGATTACTCCTCTTTCATCTTTCTTGGCATCACTTCCATGTCCGCCGAAGGGCTTGACGAGCATCCCAGTCTCGGCAAGGGGGTTCCGGGATTTTGGGGTTACACGTGGCGCGGTTTTCTCGACAAAACCGACAATACCTATCAATCGGCATTTCTCTTTCCCACCTTGCTTCATGAGGACGGTCGATACTACGCCATGGGAGCTGGCGGAAAGTGGAAGCGACTGGCCTATGCAAGCTCGCGAGTCGTCGTAACGCGTACCTATAGTGGTCGCAACACCTTCAACTTCGCAGGAATTGGCGGAAAGGTCGGCCCCAAGCGGTCTCACGCACCTACTATCCCGGCTCGGCCTCTACCTTCGGAGCTCTCGCCACGAAATTTGGATATTCAGTGGCCCGCGATGTCGGATTCACAGTCTTTCGCGAGTCCTATCCAGACATTGCGACGCACGTTCTCCACCGTAACCCCTAGAACGGACCTCAGGACGGACGTCGGATCAGCACTCCCGTGCGTGGGAGGCTTGCTAACGCACACGCAGGCTCGAGAAAACCTTGGGTCCTCACGAGAGTGGCACAGATGCAGTCCCCCGGGTTAAGCCTCTCGAACGCTGCTAGCCTTATAAGTATATGAGCATTGCGGAGAACCTTAACGCTGTCCGGGATCAGGTCGCTGCGGCGTGCCAAAGGGCTGGCCGATCTGGCGAAGAGGTCGCGCTGATGGCCGTCAGCAAAATGCATCCAGTTCAGTTTCTTCTTGAAGCCTACGATGCCGGTCATCGTCTGTTCGGAGAGAACCGTGTGCAGGAGTTCCAAGGTAAGTCGCCGCAGCTCGGTCAGGCACTTCTAGGACCCGACCGGGCGAGGTTTCACCTGATCGGTCCACTGCAGAACAACAAGACCGGCAAGGCGGCGGAGCTGTTTGACGAGGTGGACACGATTGATGAGTGGAAAACAGCACAGCGACTCGAGACGGCAGCCCTCGAGCTGAGAAAAGTGCTGCCTGTGCTGCTCGAGGTAAAGCTCTCCCCCGAGGAGTCGAAGCACGGCGTCGCACCTGAAAACCTGTCGGAGTTGCTGAATCAGATGTCGGGCCTGAAGCAGGTGCAGGTTCAAGGGCTGATGACAGTGCCCCCGTGGAGCGACGATCCGGAGCTTGCGCGGCCTTACTTCCGCCAGCTTCGGGAGCTTCGCGACGAGTTCCAGCCAGAGCATCCTGCCCTGGTGCAACTCTCGATGGGGATGTCGAACGATTTCGCGGTCGCCATCGAGGAAGGTTCGACGTGCGTTCGAATTGGGACTGCAATTTTTGGCAGACGAACATCGGCTGTTTAGTTCCGAGGCAACCAGATAGCCCCGGACTGGGGAAACACATCAAATCAATCAGCGATCAGGCACCCCGCGACCGCGACAGATTCGACAAGGATCAACACCTATGGCAACGACACCCCAACTGGGCCACGAGATCGACGCGGTTGAAGCAGATAAGGTAGAGCAGTACATCGACGACAAATTCATCGGCGAACGAATAAGGCGTCTTCGTCTGAAGCGCTCAATGGGGTTAGTGGAACTGGGTACTCGCACAGGGCTGTCGGCGAGCTTCCTTTCGCAACTCGAAACGGGGCGTGTCGTACCGACAATCCGGAACCTTGCGAAGCTGGCTCTGGTATTTCAGAAGGACCTGTCGTATTTCTTTCGTCTCGAAAGGTCCGTGTCGTTCCGCTCGCTCAGAAAGAGTGACCGCGTGCGGCTGACACGAAACTCAAAGGATGGATCCCGGTTCGTCTCCGAAAGCCTGAGTGCCCTGATTCCCGATCGCCGCATCGTCCCTTGTCTAGCGGAGTTCTTCCCCGGAGACCAGCCATGCGACTTCACCCCAAAGATCTTCCCCGGTACGGAGTTCGTTTACGTGCTGGAGGGCAGCCTCTGCTTGTCATCGAGCAGCGGTCACGAGCAACTGGAGGGCGGAGACGTGGGCTGGATCGACGGACGTACCAAACGGCAGTACATCTGCTCGGGCGATCGACATGCCAAGGCGATGATCATTACATTGCCACAGGAGTAAGAGCCTTCCTCTGGAACGCCTCCGCTATGGGTCTCTGGTCCCTAGCGCTGCGTCAGGGTTCCGGATGACATCGTCGTGACGGGCTGTTTGCCGTCGCTCGACGTCACGTGCAACCCCTGTGATTCGACGGAGGCGTATGCGATTGTCATACCGCGCTTCGCCTCAATCGAGACTTGTTTGAGCGTCACCGCCCTGACAGGAGCCTCGGGAAGCCCGATGATGACCCCTGCCCAGGCACTGTCCTTTGCAGTGAGGTTCTCAATTGTTATGTCGTGGAAGTGCGGTGTCAGGCGCGTTAGGGGCGCAGCCTCGACATCTCCCTCCGGCAGAGCCTTGGGGTAGTACTCGCTGATGAGGATGGCGGTTTTGACCCCCTCCATCGTGATGTCTCTGAAGGAGATATCACTCACGTCGTTGCCCCGGTCGCGATTCGCCTTGATCCGAACACCATTATCCGTTCCGATGAAGTGAATGCGTTCCGCATGGATGCGGTGCGCCCCGCCAGCGATTTCGCTTCCGATGGAGAGGCCGTGTCCGTGGTGAAACTCGCAATCGGTAATGCTGATGTCATCGCTCGGGGAGTCGGGTCCCGGCGAGTCAATCATGCCGCTCTTGATAGCTATGTCGTCATCCCCTACATCGTGTCAAGGGCGGAGCAAAACTAAGCCAGTGTGGCGGAGTAAAAGTAGGCCAGTAGTTGGGTGTGAGGTTGTTGGGTAATTCGGGGGAGAAGGGGCTCTGGAGCGTAGCGGAAGAGG
>JAABUZ0100005976.1_pt1 | contig 15538 bp, 15 predicted proteins | sample 5562091 | NCBI WGS metagenome assembly JAABUZ01 (sample SAMN12813069, study PRJNA571459) | rock metagenome | isolation source: Antarctica rocks | place: Antarctica: Victoria Land, Linnaeus Terrace sud | collected 2015-12-21 | reverse complement strand
CTGTCATCGTGGAGAACGCGCTGGCCGACGCCCTGATCACGGGCGAGGCGCGCGTTCATATCCCTGAAGAGTAAGGCGTAAATGAAAAAAGCTGTTGTTACGGGCCTGGGGGTGATTGCCCCGATCGGCCTCACGGTCGAGGAATTCTGGGGTAACTTGACCGCAGGGGTGTCGGGCATCGGCCCGATCACGCAGTTCGACTCGACGGCCCTGCACGTCCATATTTCTGGTGAGGTCAAGGGCTTCGATCCCAAGAATTACATGTCGTTCAAAGAAGCCCGGCGCATGGAGCGCTGCGCGCAGTTCGCCGTCGCCGTCAGCCGCATGGCCCTGGAAGACGCCGCGCTCGAGATCACACCCGCGAACGCCGCCTCGGTCGGCATTGTGATGAATACGGGCGCCGGCGGCATGCCGCAGGTTGTAACCGAGGAGCACACCCTGATGGAGAAGGGTCCCGACCGCGTGACGCCTTTTTTCGTGCCGCTGATGGCGCCGAATATGGTCGCGGCGCAGCCCTCGATCCAACTCGGCATCCGCGGCCCCGTCATCAGTTCGGTCGCGGCCTGCGCCGCCGGTACGATGGCCATGGTCGAGGCGCTGCGCTTGATCCGCTACGGCGACGCCGATGTTGTGGTCGCAGGCGGCGCCGAGTCGTGCATCATGCCGCTGGCTTTGGCGGGGTTGGACAACATGCGCGCGCTCTCGCGGCGCAACGAGGAGCCGGAGCGCGCCTCGCGTCCCTTCGATAAGAACCGCGACGGTTTCGTGTTCGGCGAGGGCGCGGCCGCGCTCATCATCGAGAGCGAAGAGCACGCGCTGGCGCGCGACGCGCGTATCCTGTGCGAGTTAGCCGGCGGCGCCATCACCGGCGACGCCTACCACATCACCGCGCCGCTACCGACGGGCGAGGGCGCGGTGCTGGCGATGACGCGTGCGCTCAAGGATGGAGGGATAGCGCCGGAGGAGTTGGAGTACGTGGCCGCCCACGGCACCTCGACGCCGCTCAACGATGTGTCGGAGACCAACGCGATCAAGCGGGCTTTTGGCGAACACGCCTATCGGCTGGCCATCTCCTCGAACAAGTCGATGATCGGGCACCTGCTGGGCGCGGCGGGCGCGATGTCGGCGCTGGCCTGCACGCTGGCGATCACGCGCGGCGTGGTCCCGCCGACGATCAACCTGGACACGCCCGACCCGGAGTGCGACCTCGACTACGTGCCCAATATCGCGCGTGAGCGCACGGTGCGCACGGCCATGGCCAACGGCTTCGGCTTCGGCGGCCAGAACGCCGTCGCCACCTTCCGCGCCTACGAGTAGCGAGCCGTGTTCGCTGTGCCTGATAGAGGGGGGTGACAAGTATGACCATAGATCGCCTGGCCGGACTGCCCGACGACACGTCCGTGACGCCCAACCCGGCGCGCATGTATGACTACATCCTGGGCGGCAACCACAACACCGAGGCGGACCGCATTGCGGCTGAGCAGGCCCGCGCCATCTACCCGGACATGCCCCTGGTCTTCCGCTCCAACCGCGCCTTTTTGCGCCGCGCCGTCCTGTACCTGCACGCGCAGGGCATCGACCAGTTCCTCGATATCGGCTCAGGCATCCCCACCATCGGCAACGTCCACGAAACCGCCCAGGCCGCCAACGAGGACGCGCACGTCGTCTACGTCGATGTCGATCCCGTCGCGGTGACACTCAGCGCGGCGGCGCTGCGGGGCAACGCGCGGGCCACGGTGATCCAGGCCGACGCGCGCGACCCCGCCTCTATCCTGAACCACCCCGACACGCGGCGCCTGCTCGACTTCAGCCGCCCGGTCGCGTTGCTGCTGGTGTCGATGCTCCTCTTCGTGCCCGACGACACGGAGGCGACGGGGCTAGTGCGCACGTTCCGCGACGCGCTGGCGCCGGGGAGCTACCTGGCGCTCTCCCACCCCGTTTCCGAGGCCCTCACGCCTGAGGCGGCGGCGCGGAGCGAGGCGATCTACGCGCGCACCGACCGCGCCGGCCGCATTCGCCCCCGCGCACAGGTCGAGGACTACTTCGCGGGCTTCGAGGTGGTCGAGCCGGGCGTCGTCTGGCTGCCCCTGTGGCGTCCCGAAGACATCGACGACTTCGACGGCCTGCTGGACAAGCCACAACGATCGGCCATGGTGGGCGGCGTCGGGCGCAAGCCGTAGCGCCGCGCCAGGTCCAGCCCTTCGGCGTCGCGTACTACAACGTGACATGGACCTGCGACTGAAGTCGCATGGCAAACAACGGCGACTGAAGTCGCACAGAGCGCCCCACCCGGAGACACGTCAGTGTCCGTGGTATGCCATGCGATTTCAATCGCAGGCAGACCTAACGTTGTGGTACTAGTCTGCCTAGTCACGAGGGGACGGCGCCCACTGGGACCGCCGGCATCTTGCCGGCCCACCGTTGCCGGCAAGACGGTCAGCGGACTGACGCCAGCGCTCCCAGTGAGGACGCCGCCCCCAAAGCTCTTTGACCTTGCACGAGCGCCGCCGCCCGCACCGCCTCGCCCCCGTCATGCCAGGCGTCCAGACTCGCGCGGACCAACACCGCCGCCCGTTCCGTGTCGCCCTGCTCGCGCGCGACGAGCGCCAGGTTGCGCAGCGCGTCAGCGACGCCGGGCGCGCCGTGCACCACCTGGAACAGCGCCAGCGCCTCCTCGTGCAGGGCGTGCGCCTCCTCGGGCCGGCCCTGCTCGCGCGCCGCGACGCCCAGGGTGTTGAGCGCGTAGGCGCTGCCCCAGGTATCCCCCAGCGCGCGCTTGAGCGCCAGGCTCTCGTAGAGCATCTCGAAGGCGCGCTGATAGTCTCCGTGCCTGCGCGCGATGACGCCCAGCGTGTTCAAGGCGTTGGCCGCGCCCCCGCAGTCCCCCAACTCCCGGCGTAGGGTTAGGCTCTCATCGGCCAGGGCCTCCGCGCGGGTGTCGTCGCCCTGGGTGAGTGCGACCACGCCCATCCGGCCCAGCACGGCGGCGCGACCCGCGTGATCGCCCGCCCGCTCGTACAGAAGCAGCGCCCGCTCCAGGAGCGTCGCCGCCCGCGCGTCATCGTTCTGTCCGTAGGCCAGGATCGCGGCCCCCTCGCAGGCCAGGGCGTGCGCGCCCGCCGGCACAGCGGGGCTATCCGTCGTCGCGGCGGCCGTCAACGCCCGCTCCAGCCAGGCGCGCCCCTCGGTCAGGTCGCCGCGCACGGACCAGAAGTACCACAGCGCGCTGACCAGCCGCAGTCCGCGCACGACGTCTTGCGCCTCCCAGATCCATTGCAGGGCGGCGCGGAGGTTGGCGTACTCCCGTTCGATCCGCCTGAACCAGGCGGCCTGGTCCGGCCCGACGAGCGCGCCGGCCGCCCGCTCGGCGAAGGTCAGGTAGTGGTCCGCGTGTACCCGGCGCATCCACGCCTCTTCGCCGGCCGCGGACAACCTGTTGAGCGCATACGCGCGCGCCGTGGTGAGCATGTGCAGGCGCGGCACGGCCGCCTCATCCCCGTCCGAAGCTGCGCCCTCATCGCCGGCCCCATCGGCCTCGATAAGGGAGAGCAGATTGCCGTCCGCAAGCGCCTCGATCGCCGCGGCAACATCGTCCGGCGCCAGCGGGTCGGCCTGTTGGCCAGCGGTCTCACCGCCAACGACGGCGCAGATAGCGATGGCCGCATCCGTCGAGAAGCCGCCCGCGCAGACGGCGAGGCGCCGGAACGTGGTTCGCGCCGCCGGATCGAGCAGGTCGTGGCTCCAGTCCAGCGTGGCGCGCAGCGCGCGCTGGCGGGGCGGCAGGTCGCGCGGGCCGTTGACCAGCACGTCCTGGCGGCGCTCCAGCCCCGCCAGCAGGGCGGGCAGGGGCAGCATCTTGGTGCGGGCGGCGGCCAACTCAATGGCGAGCGGCAGGCCGTCCAGGTGGCGGCAGAGCGCGGCGACGAGGGCGGCGTTGTCCGGCGTGAGCGTGAAGTCGGGCTTGACGTCCTGGACGCGGCGGACAAAGAGTTGCACGGCGGGGGAGCGGCCAAGCGTGGCGGCGTCGGGTGGGTCGGCGGGGTCGGGCAGGGCCAGCGGCGGGACGGTAAAGGTCTGCTCGCCGCGCACGCCCAGCGCCGTCCGGCTGGTCACCAATGCGACGACGCCAGGGCAGGCCGCGCACACCTCGACGACGAGCGAGGCGGCGGCGGCGACCTGCTCGAAATTGTCGAGCAGGAGCAGCAGGCGCTTGTCGCGCAGATGGCCGGCCAAGACGCCCGGCAGCGGCGCCGTGCTACCCTCGCCCTGATCCACGCCGAGCGCCCGCGCGAGCGTCGCGGCGACAAGTGTGGCGTCACGCACATCGTCGAGGGGAACAAAGGCCACGCCGTCGGGGAAAGTGTCGCGTACATCCGTGGCGACGGCGAGGGCGAGGCGCGTCTTGCCGACGCCAGGCGGGCCGGTGAGGGTGAGCAGGCGCACGTCGTCCTGTCGCAGCAGATTCGTCACGGCGGCGCGGTCGCGCTCACGCCCGACCAGCGGCGTGAGCGGCGCGGGCAGAATGTGCGGGGGCAGCGTGAGGCGCGAATCGGATGCCGGCGTGCCTGGAAAAGTAGTCTGGGGCGCCGTGCACGGGCCGTTCAGCCGCGCTACGGACGCCTCGAAGGCGGCGCGCTCCTCGGCGGAGAGTTGTAGGGCGTCGGCCAGAGACGCGACCGTGTCCCGATAGGGCACACGTATCAAGCCGCGTTCGAGGTCACTGATCCCGCGTGTACTCAGGTTCGCCCGCTCGGCCAGGGCCTGCTGCGAGAGGTTGGCGGCCTTGCGGTAGCATCGAAGCAGCGTCCCAAAAGCCGGACGCTGTACCGGATCCATGATGGAGACTTACTTTCTTATCGTTGGCGACGGATCGTGCAATGAGCTTGGTTTTCCTCTACATCCATCGTAGCACAGAGCGCCGTTTCATTTCCACGTCGCGACGTGTATGTCACAGTGATGCGGCGCTACTACGTGGGGTCGCGGCGCGATCATGTGGGTTGAGAATGTGAGTTACGTGTGGTCAAAGGGATGTAGGAGGCCCAAAATAGAGGGCAGAACGGCACCACGCTCCGACAAGGTATGGAGCTACACGATGTGGAAGGAGGTGATTCTTGCGTTTATTTTCATGGCATCAAAGATGTTGGAGAGACTTCCCAACTAACACCAAAGGTTATTTTAGGTCATTGTCGTCGTGAGATGTCTATCGAGGAGAAGTACAATGCGTCGATCCCGTTCACTTATCGTCTCCGCAGCCGTGGTCGCTGCCAGTTCAATTGTTCTAGGAGGTGTCCCATGGCACTCCGTCCACGCCGATTCCACGAGCGCCTCGGTCTGGGTCGCGAAGGACGTATCTGCGACGTCAAACTGCACAATCGGCGGATACAGCGTGGATGCTCAGGGGAAAGTCACAAATGAACCGAGCCAGCCTTGTCCTGCGGGAACCGTCATCCACGTCGGTCAAGTCCCGTTGGCGGAGGCGCAGTCCGCGCATGAATCCTATGTTTTGACAGGCGCGAGCAATGCCAGCTTCAAGCAACTCGTTTCCGATGCCCGTGCGCACAGTCGAGCGAGCGCACCCGCAACCGCGACATCTGACGCTATCACACCCAACACAGATAGTTGCGATGGTGGGGCATCGTCGCACTACGCCACGACGAACTACACAAGCAACTTCGGATCGAACGTCCACTTGAGCCAGCGGTACACGTTCAGTTCCGATTGCAGCTCGAAAATCGGGTGGGAGTTAGCCTTGTCCTATCTGGGTGGCCCCACAACCGTGAAGCAGGGCTACACACTGCTCGATGACCAGAACTGTTGGCCGTATTGCTCGTCGCATTACTGGCAGGGCGCCAACGCCAACTGCGCCGCCCTACCGTATACAAGCACGTTCGGTGGCTTGGCGCTCTCCGTCGATCGGCGGCTGGTCAGCGATGATGGGATCAACCATTGGAATAGCTCGACCCAAAGCTGCTGGCCCGGCGAGCCGTACGACGATGCCGCCGTCTATTGGTAAGACAAGGTTCGCAGGCTTTTACGGTTTGACGCCTAACAGAGGCGTCAAACCGTAAAGAAAGAATGCCCCGAAAAGATCCTTGTCTAAGGGGAGGATTCATACCTTGAAACACACCTACACCCTCATCGCATCACTTGCTCTAGCGGCCGCGACTTTCGGCGTGACAGCGCGGGTCGATGCGAGTACGCCAGATCACAATGTGCCAGGCAATCCAGGCTTTAAAGATGCTGGGGTTGTCGCGAGTGTCTCGCAACTACCGATCGCCACGCAGCGAGCGATCGCGGCGCAGGGGCTCTGGCGCCCTGTCGGTTTCGGCAAGTCGAGCCTCGTCCAGGATCCCGCATGGGTTGCGCGGAAGGAAGCTCATTTGATAGCCGTTCCGGCGCAAGGTACGAGTGCTGTCGTCCTCAAGCGTGGCAATCGGGCGATGATTCTGGGGCGTCTCGGACGCCTTGTCCAGCCTAACGCTATACCAATGTATGGCATCGCTCCGAGCGGCAATCCTTTGGGCGACCAGATCACGTCGGGTATTGTGGAGCCGTTAGGCAGCATGCCGGATGGCTCCCCGGCCAAGGACGATGCAGGCCATAGCTACACCGACGCGAACTACTGGGGCTACTGTGGACCGGGCTCATCCAACGTCGCGCTCTGGTACTGGAACCACTTTGCTAACGGCTATCCCGCTGGCTCGTATAATGATGGTGTCGTCAACACCTATTGGACGAGCAATGCTCCGTACCGCTCCTATCTGATGTATCTCGCGCAGCAGGTCAATCCTCCGTCGTATAAGACCCCTGGCGAAATCACATATAAAAGCGACGGGTCGAACGACGGAACCTATCCTACAGACCTACGCGACGCCCTCAATTTTGAGGCATCCGGCCGTAGCACTGGCACAGGTTGGAGCACATACTTCTACGATCTCGTCAAGAATAATGATGTTAACTCTACGCCCACTCAGGAGGCGGCGGATGAGAAGACGTTTCATCAAGATGTTGCATCGGACATCAGTCAAGGCGCGCCGGTCGTCGTAGAAGCCGACACGTATTATCTCCCTGAGTGGCCGTACACGCACATCCTCCATTGGATCACTGTCATTGGTTATGATGATAACGCCAAGACGTATACATACACAGATACGTGTGGGAAAGCGTGCGGCTCTTCGCAGGATGGAGGGCTCAACACCATCGACCAACACCGCCTCTTCTCGCTGGCCATGAATGATCAATTTATGGGAAATGGGAACGGCGGTTACATCTGGTGACCGATCACCGCGCCCGATCACTGTGCGGTGACCGGGCACGGTGATCATCACGGTCAACGTTACGGTCGATGATAGTCGGAGGGAGTACATAAATGTCGCTGCACGCAATGCGGGCGCTCGCGCTTGCGAGCGCGGTGTGCGTCTGGCCCCTTGTTTCGGTTGGGTCGGCGGCGCCCTCTCACGCCCGTCCTATCCGAACCCCTGCGGTTCCTACCACACCGTCTCTCCTGGCGGTGGCGCTTCGCGGCGATATTTATGTCATTCCAGCAAGTGGCGGCGTGCCGCGACGCCTGACCTCTTATGGCCTCAACAGTAGCCCTTTGTTATCGCCGGATGGGCGTCACGTCGCCTATCTGTCCACGTCGCGGCGGTACCTCGTCAATGGGATAGGGACAACACATGGCGTGTGTATCGTTCCAACGGATGGCCCACCCGATGGGTCGGCGGCGAGAGAAATCACCCAGTCCGATCCGGCGATAGATCGCGGTGGCCTCGCCTGGTCGCCCAACGGCCGCCTCCTTGCCTATTATGACGGCGCATCCATCACGACAAGTACGGTGGATGGCGCGCATCAGTCTGTTGTGCTGCGTCTGCCGGCCCCGTTCCACAGCGCGACGGGCGCATCCGCCATCGCCTGGTCACCCGATAGCCGCCGTTTGGCGATCCTGGCGTCGGCCCCCGGTTCGCGCACGCCGTCGATGATGGTGGCCGATACAGCGGGTAAGGAGACAACGGCCACGATCACGTTCCCGCCCAGAAGTCCGGAGGCCGCAGTCATCGGGTCAGAGCTAGCATGGTCCGCGGACGGGCGCTCCCTCACGTTCGACACCGTCACAATCGGTGAGGCGGGGGGGCAGATCACGGGCATCTGGCGCGTCCCGGCCGGTGGGGGTGTGGCGCATCTGTTGATCGGCCAATCCGTCTACAGCCGGCCGCTCATCAAAGAAAGCGGCGGCGGCATCGTCGCCGTCGATCCGGCCCTTGAGGACGCGACGATGTTCGCCGTGTCGCCGGATGACCGTTATATCGTGACCAACCCGGCGCATGTCCCAGCGGGAAATCAGCCGGTGGCGTATCGCCTCTGGCTACTGGACGCGAACGGGACGCATGGCCGTTCGCTGGCCGGCGCACCCTCGTGCGCCCTCACGCAATTCGCGTGGCTCCCCATGACGACAGCACTCGCTTATGTCACCGAGTGTCCATCGGCCACGACCGGGACAATGGTGGCGCGGCTCAACAGCGTCACGGTGAATGGGGCGGCTCCAAAGGAGTTATATTCCCTGGCTTACACAGCCGGGAAACGCGGCGCACCTTTCGGTTCAATCGATCTCGCTCCCGCAGCGCGTTCTCTTGGAGCCTAACGCATGTCCGCAATGGAGAGTCGCCAGGCCGTGACTCGAACATCTAAGTGGCCAGTCCTATGGAGTAACAAATGGCGGCGTACACGCTATGTGCTGATACGCGTAGTGGGGATTGTGCTTATCCTTGTCGCGCTCATCGGCGGCGGTTCACGACTGCTCACCGGAACGAACGAGCCTATACGCATCGTTGCCGTCGGTCCAGAGCCGGAAGCTGTGTCCACAGACGCGTTGACGCACCGCGCATTCGTCATCAACCAAGGCGACAAATCACTGGATGTGATTGATACCGAGACAGGATCGACCATGCATGCGGTTGCGCTTCCTGTGAATCGAGGCGTTATGGCCGTCGATACACGCACAGCACGCGTGTTCGTGGCCAATACGGGCGACGATGTCGGCGGCGTCATCCATGCGGCGCACAGCGTCATGGTGCTCGACGCCCGTGATGGACAGGTCGTGCGTGTGGTCCAGACGGGCGTGCTGCCGCAAGCGATCACCGTAGACGACGCTCTCGGGCGCGTCTATGTCGGGACGGCTACCGCTAGCGGGGAGGCGGTCCAGATTCTTGACGCCAGCAATGGAGCACTGCTGCGGACGGTTGTGCTGGGCCGTACGATGGGACAGGTAGATCCTCTCTCTCCACCGAGTCCTTGCGCGGTGGCTATCGATGAGCGTCATAATCGCGTGATCGTCGCGGGCTCCGCGTCCTCGTCTCTCTATGTCGTTGACGCCAAGAGCGGGCACGTTATCAGGTCAACATTTATTCCCATCCGCCTGTGCCCACAAGCGGCGGCGACGTTGGCCGTCAGCGAGGGTACGGGACACACCTTCATCGGCATAGGCTTTCCCACAAACAGGGTATTGATGTTCGATACGCGTAGCGGTAAACTCCTGCATACCACTACATATCAGCGGCGCTCCGATGAGCCGCGCGCCATCGCTATCGACGAGAGTTTAGCTCGCATATTTCTGCTCACCGGCCTATTTGGCGGCGACAGCGTGCAGGTGCTTGACGCGCACAGCGGGACCAACCTGCGCACGATAGCCAGGGGACAGGAGTACGACGCCATCGCCGTCGACACGCGCAAACACCTGGCCCTTCTTTCAAGCGTGGACACGACTCGTCGAGCCATCAGTGACCAATGGGGATGGATACCGGGATCGATTCGGCGGCGCCTGCCATTCCTCCCGCCACCACCTCCCTCGCGGCGGAATGCGGGAAGAATTGACGTGATCGACACGCGGACCGGGCGGCTTGTGCGCGTTTTCCTGCTCCCGGCCGCCCCACGAGCGCTGATAATCAACGAATCCGGGGGGCGCGCTTTCGCGTTGAGCGCGGCGCCTACCGGACCCATCGGTAACGCGGCGCCTACCGGACCCATCGGTAACAGTGGGCGCGTCACAGGTAGAGGAATGATGGCGATTATCAATCTACCTTGACGGATGGAAGCTCCGCGCACCGGTTTTCGCGGATTGCCGGGAGTGAACAGTGGGATGGGGACGTTCAAGGATTACCCGTCCCCTACTATCGTCTAGGCTACGGAAGACGGCGAGATGCTATCGTAAGAACATGAGGTCTATGGAGGTGTGCGCATGGTCATACAGCGACGTGGCATGGCGCGCGGCTTGCCCATTGTTCTTGCGTGTCTCTACGCCTTGGCAGGAGGCGTCCCAGGCGTAGCGACCGGGGCGCGTGCGGCGAGATACGGCCACGCGCCCCCCCCGGTCTACACAGTGGAGCAGGTGTTAGCGGGTGTGCGCCACTGCCCGCATCGCTGGCTAGGCCGGACGATCCTCGTGCGCGGCGTCGTGTCGGGGTATCTAACGGACTATCCGCAACCGGGTCCAGTGCTAGTCCCCGGCGCTCCCGACCTATGGTTATATGATCCGACCGCCTCGGTCGCCGCCACGTCGGAGGCATACCTCACGACCCTGTTACCCCTGGATGAGGATGGGCACCGCACCCAAGGCTTCCTGCATCGCGAGATCCCGCGCGCCCGCCGCGCCGTCTATGCGGTCCGGCTCGTCATCCCCCATCCCTGTTCCTTTCGGCCTCCCGTCCCCTGCGCCGTTGCCCACCTCGTCGTCGATCACACGATCACGGCGCCCTGACGACGAGTGAGAAAGACGAGTGATGATGCCGCGGATCGGGCGTGACGTATGGGGCAGGGGCGTGATCATCGTGGGTGCGCTCGGCCTTGGCGCGGTGATGATTATTGGTGTGGCGCATATGGCTCCTTTGGAGCGCGTGTATACAGTGGCGGAGGTCGCAGGGGGGCTACGGCATCATCCCGACGCGTGGCGTGGACGGACGGTTCTGGTCAGGGGAGCGTGGGGAATGGGCGCGCGCCACATCCTCCCCCCGCGCTGCCCCTGCCCCCAGGAAACCTATGTCAACTTTATCGCGCCGCCAGACCCGGCGGCCGTTCGTGTCCTATTCAGGACGACGCGGGGGAATGTGACGCGCGTGATCGTGTCCTATCCCGACAATTATCTACATGTGCGTGTGCCGTCGGGTGTGTGGACGCGGGCGTCCGCGCCGCTCCCCTCCGCCTTGTATGCGCTCCCCTTCATCGGGGCTATACTCGATCAGCGCTATCCACGCGACGGCGCCGTGGTGCTACGCATTCGTCTATCGTCCACACATACTTGCGCCAGCCCCTCGCACGATATACCCAACACCCCGTGCGTCGATGGCATCGTCCAAGGCTAAAGCAACATGTGCGACAGGATGAACGCGCTCAGGCCGCCGGCGGCAATCTCGGCCAAGCATGAGGATGTATCCAGCTTCCCGAGCGAGTTGGGTCATGAACTCTCGCTGCGTGCGTCCATTGCCTTCACGAAACGGATGCAAGGCATTGATCTCGCCCCAGTAGTACGCTGCCCTTTCGGCAAAAGCGCCATGGTCTAATCCCCTCAAACCACTTTCATGGCCCAGTTGCACGAAGAGTTGGTCGCCGTACGATTGGATGTACTGTGGGAGGGCGAACAGCGTATCACCTTTAGAGAGCGCAACCGTGCGGATGTCGCCTGCCCACGGATAGATATCCTGAAAGATATGACGATGGAGCGCCCGGAGGTGGGCAAAGTCGAAACGGCCTTTAACGGGACGCTGGCGAAGCTCAAGGGTGCGCACAAACGCCAGCTCGCCTTCGCGTTGCGCCAAGGCGGGTCCATCGGTGATACCGAGCTTGTTGCGGAGAACCGTCGTCCCAGGGTAGACGTAGGGATCTTGCATTAGCCGCGCAAGATAATCTCCACCAACTCGTCGATTGAAATCTCACCACGGACAAGTCGCTCGGCCGCTGCCAACACGTATGGTCTTAGCTTGATGCCTTCCAGCCGCGCTGAGGCGATAGCTTGATCGACGGCAAAGCGGAGTTCAGGGTCTTCGCGCTGAACGGTTGTGACGGCGTTGCGAGAAGCGTGTGTTGTCATACCCGCAGTATAGCAACGGCGTGGCGCCCTGTTGTTCCACCATCCCAGTGGCCTCCGCTGCGAGCAAAACCCCTTGATTTTGCACGAGCGCCGCCGCCCGCCTGTTGTCGCCTCGATCGCGTGCGATAGCCACGAGCGTGCGCAGCGTCGCGGCCATGCCGCGCCGTAGCCTCAGACTCGCGCGGACCAACGCCGCCGCCCGTTCCGTGTCGCCCTGCTCGCGCGCGACGAGCGCCAGGTTGCGCAGCGCGTCAGCGACGCCGGGCGCGCCGCGCACCGCCTGGAACAGGGCCAGCGCCTCCTCGTGCAGGGCGTGCGCCTCCTCGAGCCGGCCCTGCTCGCGCGCCGCGACGCCCAGGGTGTTGAGCGTGTAGGCGCTGCCCCAGGTATCCCCCGGCGCGCGCTTGAGCGCGAGGCTCTCGCGGAGCAGTTCATGAGCGCGCGCGTAGGCCCCGTGCCGGCGCGCGATGACGCCCAGCGTGTTCAAGGCGTTGGCCGCGCCCCCGCAGTCCCCCAACTCCCGGCGCAAGGCCAGACTCTCGCCGTCCAGGGCCTCCCTGGCAATTGCCGCGCGTACCGCGCGGGTGTTCGTCCTCACTGGCAACGCGACCGTCGTGATGCTCGACACGACGACAGAAACGCTCCTGCGCACGCTCACCTTGGGCGCCCTCCCCTATGCCGTCGCCATCGACGAGCGCGCCGCGCGGGTGTTCGTCGACACGGCCGATGGACAGCTGGACATGCTCGACGCGGCGACGGGCGCGCTGCTTCACGGCGCGGCCCTGGGGGGGCATCCAGGGGTCATCGCGGTTGATGCCGACCGAAGCCGCGTCGTTGTTTCGACCGTCACGGCGACTCAGGAGCGCGTCGCCGTATTCGATGCGCGGGCCGACCGGCGACGGGGCATCGGGCGACGCCTTCGTAGCCCAGTCCACTAGCGGTCGCGTGAGCATGGTGGACGTGGGGCGAGGCGCCGTCCTACGCACGGCCTTCGTCACAACGGGCGTGACGGCAATCGCGGCGCTGGCACGAACCAAGCGCGTCGCCGTGACAGGGGAGGGCTTAGATGGATACCATAGACCGCTATCACGCGATCGTGCGCCGGCTAATCCTCGACTACGCGCCCTACAAACCATCTCATGGCGACATCGAGACCGAAGCCGTTATCGACCCCGTGGGGAAGCACTTCGAGGTGCTGCATGTCGGCTGGGATGGGCCGCGCCGTGTGCATGGGGTGGTCATCCACATCGATGTTATCGACGACAAGATCTGGATTCAGCATGATGGTACCTCGCCTGGGGTCGTGGACGAGCTGGTGGAGGTGGGTATCCCGCGCGATGCGATCGTGCTCGGCTTCCGGCCACGACGCGTGCGCCAGTATAGCGGGTTCGCGATCTCCTGATGCGTTAATCAAAGCGGCAGCGTCGCGATGCTCGCTACGAGTGGCGGTATCGCCCGTCAGTCACGGTAGCGGCGCTCCGACTCCTGAATGGGGTAGTCGTTGGCGCTCATATCACGCTGGCGCATCAGCCCGTCGTCGTCGAATTCCCAGTGCTCATTGCCGTGCGTGCGCATCCACTGCGTGGGGTTGTCGGCGTCGCGCCACTCGTATTCGAAGCGCACGGAGATGCGGTTGCCCTGATAACACCACAACTCTTTCATCAGGCGGTAGTCGAGTTCTTTGGCCCACTTGCGGCGCAGGAACTCCACGATCGCCTCGCGGCCCTGGAAGAACTCCGTGCGATTGCGCCACTGCGAGTCGGGCGTGTAGGCGCGCGCCACGACTTCGGGGTCGCGCGTGTTCCAGGCGTCCTGGGCGGACTTGACCTTGGCGCGGGCGGTCTCCTCGGTGAATGGCGGCTTGTTCGGCGGCGGTGTTGGTGTCGTCGGCATGTCTTGTTACTCCCTCTGTGATGATTGTTTATTGGTAAAGCTGGTCGGGGTCGATCAACAGTATACGGTTCTCGGGTCGCGCGGCTTCCGCGACGAGGTCGGGGTGGAAGCCGCCGCGCGAGAAACACGCGCGCCAAGGGGACAGAATAGGGTTAAGATCGTGGTGCGATAGCGCGATGGCGTGGCGAAGCCCTCCCACATCGCGCATCTCCATGGGCGCGTTGCTCCATTTGCACTCGCCAAATAGAACGGCTTCTCGCTGTGGCGACAGGGCGACGACATCCACTTCATCCTGCTCCGTCTTCGCCCCACTCCACCAGACGCCAACGTCCGCTATATCCACATCGGCAGTAGCAGCCGCATAGTCACGCTGGAAAGCCGTCCAGGTCCATTCCCGACAAATGCTCTCGAAGACGTAGCGGCTAACATAGTCGTCGAATTCCTGCTTGATCCGCGCCAAGGCCGCGCTGGCCTGCCCGCGACGTAACATGCTGCGGCGGCCATCGATAAAACGGTACCAGAAGGCCAGGAAAGGGTCACCGACGTAATAGCGCGACCCGGTGCGGCGCTCTCCGCGCGCGGTCATCGCATAAACCCTTGTCACGACGCCAATGTCGACGAGACGATTGAGTTGCTCGAAGATGTCGGCGGCGCCGCCGCGCCCGACGTCTTTCGCGATATCACCCGGTGTATGCTGCCCCATCGCGATGGCGCGCACGAGGGATGTATAGAGCCGGTCGGCCCGTAGATCGGTGAATCGTAGCCAGTCGGGCTCGGTAAACAGGCGCGCGTTCGGATCCAACACACTCTGGCTGACGTTATCCCATAGGTTGAGCGACGGGTCGATCTCACGCAAGTAGCCGGGAAGGCCGCCCCAGATCGCGTATGCCCCTATCTTATCACGAGCGGATAACGCGGGATAGAACTCCGCAGCATGGCGATAATCAAGCGGTAAAACCTCGATTTGGCGGGTGCGCCTATTCTGGAGTGGTCCGTGTTCGCTCAACGTGTGTTCACGCATCCAGGAGACGTGTGACCCCGCGAGAAAGACTTTTAGATTGGGCGTCCGGCGGTGGGTGGAATCCCACCACTTCTGCATCATCGTTTCCGTCCCCGCGTCCGCGCCGGCAAGGTACGGAAACTCGTCAATCACAACCACAAAAGGATGCTGCGGATTATTCTCCGCCAAAGCGGTGAGAGCGGCGAAAAGCTCATTAAGAGCGGTTAGCTGACCAATAACGGCCTGTGGGCCCGCGAAGCGGCGTAGTTCGTCGGATAGGTCAAGGAGTTGTTGGCGCGGGAGTTCCGCTGTCGCCTGATAATAGAACGCGGTATGCTCTTCAATAGCACGGACCAGTAACTCGCTCTTGCCGCTGCCGCGGCGGCCATAGACAATAACGAGTTCCGCTTTGGGAGAAGATAACGTCTTACTGATCGTGTCCAACTCCGCCGCCCGATTGTAAAACGCCATCTCCTCCCCCTCCTCCCCTTTCAACAACGGCTGTATCATTGGTCCATGAATTAATGGTACGCATACCATTGATTCATGGACCAATGATACCATAATAG
>JAABUZ0100005975.1_pt1 | contig 15539 bp, 15 predicted proteins | sample 5562091 | NCBI WGS metagenome assembly JAABUZ01 (sample SAMN12813069, study PRJNA571459) | rock metagenome | isolation source: Antarctica rocks | place: Antarctica: Victoria Land, Linnaeus Terrace sud | collected 2015-12-21 | reverse complement strand
TACAGAGGACGGGTCCATGCGCCGGGCTCCTGACGCCCGTGGGAGCCAGCCACGGGCCCCTTCAGCCTGCCACATGCGGCCCGTCACCGCCATCACCGCCCGTTGCACGGTTCACTGTAGCTGTACCGCGACTTCGGTAATGTCAATTACTTCCTCCGTTGAGCTCGCAAGAATTAAGCTGCGGCACTGGGCATCTTTCTGATCCGCCTTTCCTGTCAGGCTAAAGACACCAAGCTCGTCTGCCATAATTTGCTGCAAGGAATCCCACCATGCGGTTGCGGGAGTTGTAAAGGGACGAGTGGAATACCCGTCATATCGACTATAGTTTCCTATCGCACGGTCTAGGATACGGACGATTTGGACACGGAGTTGTTGCGATAACTCGTCGTATTGATAAAGGATCGGTTTTCCCTGATTCTGCGCGCGTCGCATACGCTTAGAAAACGTGTCGAAGGTGGGCATTTATATTATTGCCCTTCTACTACAAATACAAACAGCATCTAAAAACGCTTCCCGTTAATTCACCTTACATCTTATCGTCGTTCCGGTCGTCATGAAGCGCGGGCGCGTCGTCGGGGTCGAGGCAGCGCACCGCGCACTACCACTGGCCGCCCGGATTGGGGTGCAGCGGGCTCGTGTCGCGCTGGGACGGATGCACCCACACCATATCACCGCAAGTGACGCAAGGAACGGAGACCACCAGCGACTCCCAGGCGAGCTCACCCGCCCCACCGCGCTGCCTCCGAAGGAACCGCGTCATGGCTGCGCGGGGGATTGTGCGCGTGCAGAGGCGCGACGGCGCTCTTTGCCGAGGCGGCTGTACTCATTCTGGCAGGCACGGCAGCGGGAGAACCGATACAGCCGCCCTCGCTGCTGGCGCGTCCTGAAGTCCTCGATGGGGCGCGGCTCTGCGCAGCCGTGGCAGTAGCGCATGCCCTCTGGGATGTCGACAAGGGACGGCAGGTATATGCGCCCGTTGATATTCTCAGCCACGCGCCCCTTACGTCGCCTATTCCCCTCGGCATCGCGGCGCACATTGACCACGGACCAGCCACCGGGCAGCCGCCTGTCCCGCTGCGGGCCGTACTCCGGTCCTCGCTCCCGCGCCTTCTGTTCCGCTTCCTCGCGCGTCATCGTGCGACCCTCCCGCCGGCCATCACTTCTTGCTCCCCGGCCATAGCTCCCCCCTCAGAAACTCAGGGAAAACGCGCTCTGCACGTCGGTCACTTCGGCCTCGACGGTCATACCATACGTTTCGAGCCAGGCAGACCCGAACGCCTCCCCGGCCGCCGCCGTGTCGCCGTCCTGGAGCGCGTCGAGGGCGTTGATGAGGCCCTCATTCGCGCCGTCGATGTGCTGATCGCCGATGGTGCGCGGGCGGGACCGATTCTCGTTGTACGCCTGGACCATCACGCGCGCCGCCCCCACGTCCAGCCCCTGCTCCTGTATCCGGGGCCGGAGCCGCTGGATCGTGGCCTGGTAGTTCTGCGCGTTGGCGATGCCCTGCACGCTGATCCTGAGCCCCGGCGTCGAGCGCCCCACATTACGAGCCTCCCCCTGCCCGCCCTCCTTCTGCCACCGCTGCACGGTCCTGACGCTGACGCCGAGCTGGCCGGCCAGCTGCTTGTTGCCCTCGGCGACCTGGCGCCGCCCCTCGCCCCCGCCGAGCTGCTGCACCACGCCCCGGATCGCCGCTGGCGTCAACTCCACCGTGCCCGCCTCGCGCTCGAACGCGCCGCGCAGCTGCTCGCCCAGGTCCGCCATGGCCAGCCCCTCCCGTTGTTAGCGTGCGCGCCGCAGATAGGCCCACGGAACCGCGTAGGCCCCATCCGCGTACCGGCACGGGAACGCGCGCGTGCGCGGATCGACCCGATGGCAGCGCATCGCCCGTCGCAGGCGCCGCTGTGTCCGCGTCATACCCGTCGCCCCAGGCCGTAGAGCCGCGACGCTTCGGCCTCCAGGCCGGCCGCCACCTGGCCCCGTAGATAGAGACCATCAAGCGCGTCCTGCGCCATGACCACATGCCCCATCGCGTCGATCACGGCCGTTAGGCCGGTATCCGGCTCCCCGCGGTCCCGTTGATCCCGAACCGTTTCTAACACCTGCGACACCAGCCGCATCAGCACATCCCCCACCAGCGCCCCCCGTGTGTCAGCGTCCATCGTCTGCCTCCCCATCAAAGTTGACATATCTGCGTCCGATAGAACACCTCACCCCGCACCGTCCGGGAGCGATAGGGGGTCGCCCGCTTGCCCCAAAAGGGGGCTTGGGTCTGCTCCTCCAAAGCCCTGTACAGGGCGCACACAGCGACGTGGGCACCCTCCGGCAATGTGTCGAAGATCGCGCGATCGTGCGCCACAAGCTCGACGCACGGCTGGTCGCGCACGCCCTCCGGGGCGCGTCGATCGAAATACAGCCGCACGAAACGCCCCAGGCAGCGATTCTAGGCCGGATGGCGACGCCCGCGCGCGGCCTGTCGTGCGGTTCCACCAGGGGAGCATGTAACCTGACCCTGAACCTGCCGTCGCCCAAATCCTTCCTGTCTCGGACGTAGCCCTCGATGCACAACGGATGGATCGGGCGCTCCAACCGGGCGGCCTGCCGGGCGGCCTCCTGAGTTGCCTGCCAGTTACTCAGGTAGTCGTAGCAACGCCCATCATCGACCGGGCTGACGTAAAAGAAGCTGCGCCAAGGGGCGATGATAAGCTGTCTGTACCCGGAGCGCCTGAAGCTCAGCCGCGGCCCGGGTTCCCCGCTCACCCGGATCGCGCGGTCCCGTGCGGCGAGCGGGCAGACCATATCCTCGTGGGGCTGCATCTGCCCCCAGCGTCTCACCCGCAGGCGCTGAGCGGGACGTTTCTCATCCCCCTCACGCCGGTCCCCGGCATCACCCGACGGGGCATCGGCCTGGGCAGCGACCTGGATGCGCACGCGGATAACGGCTGGGCTGATCGCCGGCGGCGGCGACGCGCGATGGGACCCCCGCCGCGACACATCACGGCTCAACACCGTCCCGTACGGGCAGCCCGGCGCGTGGTTCTCTTTTGCCAGGAGGCGGAACTTGGGGATGCCGGGCACGTCCCCGCCACCCGAAGGGGTCCAATGGGTAAGCCCGGCCCTGGCGCCGCACCTCCCCACGCACGTTAGGGCGCCCGGCCAATCTTGCCGGTTCCGGTCGTACTCCTCGGCGGTGACAGTCTGCTGCCCGTTGTGGAGCGCCTCGTCCATGTAGTTGCCCTTGGCGCCCTCGTTGCCCTTGTTCATGGCCGCCTCCGTCCCCGGTCTCTATCCGCCTCTAACCCGGACCCATGTCCCGCTCCCGGCGCCACGCCCCGGCTCCCCCCACGGGCGGCCAGTACGCGACACACAGCCACTCGTCGCCCCACAGCGCATGACGGCGTAGACGATAGTCTGTGTCACGACAGGCGGAGCAGGGGCCGGCCACACGTTTAGGGACGACGGGAGGAACAGGGGCACCTACAGGAGCGTCCACACATGCGGTAGACGAGGGCGCGTCGAAGGCAAAGGGCACTGAGCCAGCCTCGCCCCTCAGATCGAACATGTCTTACCTCCCCCTCCCTCGGCACTCTGCCCCTCACACGTCCGCCGTAGGCGTTTCTCCCTCATCCTCAGCCGCTCGACCACCTTCCTCTTCCTGCTCCTGTGTTTTAGTCGGAGGACCCCAGTTGTACGCTTGGCGTCGGTGCAGCCCTAGTTCTTGCGATTCAACCCACTCCATGACGATCACGCGCAGTGTTGTCGCGCGATCTAAGCCGCGCCGCTCCGCGTAGCTATCAACCATAGCCCCCGCTTTGTCCGGGAGTCGCAGGAGCGATTGCCAGGTCATTTCTCCATCCTTCCGCCGTCGCGGCATTAGCCGTTACCTCCTTCAACCATAGCCCCCGCTTTGTCCGGGAGTCGCAGGAGCGATTGCCAGGTCATTTCTCCATCCTTCCGCCGTCGCGGCATTAGCCGTTACCTCCTTATTCTACACACTACTCACTGAAAGATGGTTTATAACATGTTACTATCTACTCATAAGAGTTCTATAGACCCTTACGAGTGCTCACACGTCATGCACAGCATACGGGGTAAGGCACTGTATACGGGGAAAGGGCGTTGCGATGAGAGCGGCAAGTCCGCGACGGGCACTCGTTCTAAGTGTTATCGTGTGCTTACACGTTAGCAGCACTCTAGCGATAGCCCGCCTAGATTACCGACTATGGCGCGACGGCCCTCCCGAGGGCATCGACAATCGCGGCCCAGGGCACGATAGCCGGCGACGGGTAGCGATCCGGCTCATGCAGGACCCGCACGCCCGCATCAATGAGCATGCGCAGGTGGCCCGGCACGGCCGGATGCTGGTGGAGCGCCCGCTTGAAGCAGGGCGCCGCGATGGTCGGCGTGCCTGCCCCGAGGGCTTCACACAGGATGCTCGCCGCCAGGGTGTCCCCGATACCGAGCGCCCACTTGTTGAGCGTCGTGAATGTGAGGGGGGCGACGACAATCCGATCCGGCTTCGGGAAGGCATCAGGCGTCCCAGGGGTTTTGTACTCGCTGCGGATCGGCGAACCGGAGAGCTGTTCGAGGCGCGGACGGTCGATGAAGTGCATCGCCTGCGGGGTTGCGATAATGTAGACCCGCCAGGCCGGCCGGGTGGTGCGCAGGAGATCGACCAGTTCGGCCAGGTGGGCGGCGGGTGGAGCACCGCAGGCAACCATATACACGTTCATCCGCTACCCCTATCCCCGCTACCCGGCCGCTTCGCCGACGAGGGCGAGGCGCGCGCCCAGGGCATCAAGCTGTTGGAGATTGACGCGCGAGTGGGCCTGCTGCGCCCAGGCGCGTGCCGTGGGTACCAGCGCCGCCGCCACGTCGTACTCGCGCCGTTGGACGTGGGCCGTCGCGAGCGTCACGCCGATGGTCGCGCGCCGGCGCACGGCGCCCGGGTCCGTGAGCGCCAACGCCTGCTGCAACACCGGGATGGCGTCGCCCGGCCGGCGCAGGAGGACGAGGCTCGTGCCCCGATAGCTCGTCAGGCGGGCGCTATCGAACCCGCACCAATAGGCGTACTCCTTGGGGTCAACCTGCCGCGCGAGGGTCGCGGCCCGCTCGCTCGCCTGGTGGTGGCCGCGCGCGTCCCGCAGGTGGGCGCACGTTTCCGCCTCCACCACGGCGAGCCAGGCGCGGATCGTCGGGTTCACGCGCGTCCCCGCGCGCACCACCGCCTCACGGATAGACACCAGCGCGCCGCCATGATCGTGCAGGTGGTTGAGGAGCAACGTCAACCGGCCCAGTGCGGCCACGTGCACGGCCACGTCGCCCCCCTCCCGCGCCGCCTCACTGGCCAGGCGGTACGCGGCCAGCGCAGCGGCTGGCGCATCGTCGTCGTAGGCGGTGGCTCCCGCGATCTGCGCCACCTCACCGGTGAGCGCGCACAGTCGCGCGCGGACGGCGGGCGTCATGGCGTACCCGCCGAGCAGCCGCGTCAGCGTGTCGAGGTGTGCGCCGACGCCTGGGCGCAGGTCGGGCGTGGCGACCTGCGCCCGGAGCTGCCAATAGCTCTGTGTGATGGCGTCGAGTGAGGGCAGGAGGGTGGCATCTATGGACGGCCGATCGAGCGCATCAAGGAGGCGGCCGGAGGCAGCGGGCGCGACAAGGGCCGCGCCCGCGACGCCGAGCGCGGCGAGCATCTCGCGGCGCTTCATGTCCGTGTCTCCCGCATCATCGACTGTCTCTCCCTGTCCATCGTCCAGCATCCCCAGCTCACCCGCCGACACCCCGAAGTATGCACACAGGCGGTGGCGGGTGTCCGGGCGCAACGGGCGCCCCCGTTCCGCGCGCTCGATCGTCGCAATCCCCAGCTCGCACAAATCAGCCAGGGCCTGTTGCGACAGATTGCGCTGTTCACGCGCCGCTCGTAGCGGATGCATCCAGTCTATCCTCCACGTGGCGGTTGCGGATACCCCAAGTTCATATGATGGGTTAGTGATGGGTTTTCTCCCAATGATAGCCGTACGCTGTAATTACGGGCTACCCTACTCTACCCAGCGAGGACGGCCATGAGCACAACACTACCTGTCCTGCCGGAGATACTCCACGCGCTGTCCCAGGTCCCCGTGTACCTGGGGCTGGCGGCGCATACCCACGAGCAAATCCTGCGGTGGGTCGCGTACAACCTGACCGTCGTTTCGCCGCACAACCACTGGACCCAGGACGGTCTCCAGCGGCTCGTCACGGACACGCCGGTGAGCTACGACCGCTGGGATGCGCTCCCCCCGGCGCGCGCCCAGCGGCTCCTGGACGCGCGGGGGCGCTCCTACGTGGTGTATGAGCACCTGGGGGAGGGCGGCGTGCTCGCGGTGGCCGCCGTCCGTGGTCATGTTGTGCGCCGTGCGCGCCGGGTCGCCACACGGGCAGCGCGCCAGGCCGCCGCCCCCCTCACAGCAGCTCCGGCCCCGTATCCCTACCCGTACCTCCCCCAGGGACAGGGGCACGGCCCCCAGGGGTCGCGTCAGCCGTCCGAGGGCGGCGGCGTCTCCCTCCCCCTCGGGGCCGTGCTGCGCGCGCTCGGGGCCGCCGGCGGCGCGGTGGGCACGGTGGGGGGGCTCGTCGGCACGCTGGGCGGCGCGGGCCTCGGGCTGGTCACGCGCACGGGGGGGCCGGCGCCGACGCCGGCGACACGGACACCAACGAAAGGGGCCATGTCGCTGCGCGAGCTGAAAGAGGGCGGCTGGCTCACGCCGACCGGCTGGCCCGTGGGCACGGCCTACAAGCGCCTAGTCACGATCAACCACGAGACACAGTGTGCTCACGTCATGGTCAGCGGCTCGCCGGGCTCGGGCAAGAGCAAGACGCAGCTCCTACCCTGGACGTTCAGCGAGATCAAGCTGCCCAAGAAGTTGCGCGCCTCCCTGATCCTCATGGACCCCAAGCCGGACGCCGAACTGACCAACACGACGATCGGCGTCATGGAGCGGGCCGGCTGGCGCGTGTGGGCCTACGACCCGTTTTCGCCAGGCTCGATGCGCCTCAACGTGCTCGGGCTGTGCGCGGACGCCGAGGAGGTCGAGGCCCTGATCGACGCCTGGGTGATCGGGGTGATCGGGGTCGATCACCCCACGGTGGGCCAGCCCACAAAGCGCGTGCTGACGGCCGTGGCAAACCACCTACGCACGGAGGCGGGCGCTACGTGGGCGCGCGTGTCCCTGGCGACGGTGGCGCGGTTTATCGCGGACGATGAGGACGGCCGCGCCTGCCTGGCCCTGGCCGGGATCAAGGAGAAAGCCAAGGGCATCACGGCAATGGACGGCGCGCGGGAGGCGACGCGTGTGCTGCTCAACCCCCACGTGGCCGCCTCGATGGACGGCAACGAGTGGGACACCGCCGCCTTCCTGGCCGTGCCGACTATCGTGTACGTGGCCATCGCGATGGGCAAGCGCAAGAGCACGACCCCCTTCTACACGACGTTCTTTCCCATGATGTTCAATGAGTTCACCCGCGCCTCTCAGGGGCTACCTTTACGGCGGCGCGTGCGCGTCCTCGCCGACGAGTTCGCCAACATGAGCCCCGTGAAAAACTTTGACGACTTCATTAGCGCCGTCCGTTACCTCAACGTCGGGGTGGCCGTGGCGTCGCAGGGGGTGAACGACATCAAAGTGATGTATTCCGGCGACTGGCCCCGCATCGAGGCCAGCCTAACCACGCGCCTCCACCTGCCCCGCAAGGGCACGGCGATCATTAGCCAGGAGGCCGCGGCCCCCATCGTCGTCACGACCCGCTTCTGGATGGTGGGCGACCCGGTGATGAAGCTGCGCGTGCGCCTCGGCAAGCGGCGCCTCACCAAGGCGCTGGCGCTGGCCCGTCAACTCCGACAACAGCAGCTCCATCCCACGACGCCGGCGACGGCGCCTGCTCCGGTGGAGGTGGAGCCCCTGGAGGGCATGACCGATCGGAAGCGGGCAGAGACCGACGCGCCCGCCTCAGAGCCGGTTGACGACAGCCCGGAGCCGGTTGAGGAGATCAAGGCCGTTGACGCCCCTGATGCCCCGGACGCCCCGGACGCCCCGGACGCCCCGGTGTCGATCGGGGCGCTCCGCGAGGCCAGAGACGCGCGCACAGCCGCGCATAGCCGCGCTGCTGGCGAGCCCGACGCCGACGCCGACGCCAACGACGAGGACGCCGGCGCGGTCGCCACGGGCACGGAGGGCGCCAGCTCAACGGATGAGGCCATCAGGACACTGTGCGCGCAGGGTCTGACGCATCGCCAGATCGCGGGGCGGATCGGGCAGCCGCCGTCGCGGGTCTATCGCCGGATGAAGGAGTTGGAGCTATGACACTGCCTGTTTCAGCGGGTGTTTCAACGCCTGTTTCACGCCTGTTTCAGCGGGTGCTTCACCACCTGTTTCACGCCTGTTTCAGCCCTGAAACAGGCCCCGGAACGCCCATTTTACGTGTGCGCGGGCCACCGGAGGCTCAGGGAGCGGTGGCAGCGTTCAGCCCGGCGCACGCCCCTGACACAGCACACGACAGCGAACGTCAGCCCACCTACATCACGCGATCAATCCATGAGGAGTTGAGGACTAATGATCACCGAGACAACCTACGCCCTGCACACCCTGGCGCCCCACCTGGCCCCCTACACCAGCCACGCGCTGACCAACGCGCGCGGCCTCGTTAGCCCCGTTATCGCGGCCACGAGCGATAACCCCTTCGACGCCCTGTTCGGCGTGGGCGACGATCTCAAGACGGCGCTGCTCAAACGCGGCGTGGCCCTGATCGCCTCCATCGCCATCATCGGCGCCTTCCTCATGGTGATCGGCCAGCAGATCGGCCGGACGATCATTCTGAGGGTCATCGGGGGCCTGTTCGCCGTGTTCTTCATCCTGGGTCCCCTGCTGACCTACCTGGCCAGTAAGATGCCCGCCGCTGGATAGCGCGCGGCAGAGGGCAGCGGCAGAGGGCAGAGGAGAGAGGGGCAACACCATGGCGACGGAGCAAGAGGAGCGGACGGCCTACGCGCGCGTCGAAACGAAGCGGTACATCGACCAATCGCCCGGCCCACTGGCCGACCTCGGGGCGCCGTGGGATCAATTCCGATGGACCGCCCTGCTCATCTTCGCCGTCGTCGTGGGGGCGACCGCGCTCGTCGGTAGCCTGATCGGCGACGTGATCGACGCGGCCATTCCCGGCATCGTCGGGGGCGCGACGCTGGCCTACCTCTGGACGCAGGTCAAAGAGCCCTACCTCAAACAGGTGGAGGGCTTTGTTTTACGGCGGCACGTCTACAGCCCCGTGCCACCCCCGCTCCCCACGGAGGGACACCCCCGGCTGCTGCCCCTGCGCCGGTCCTGGGCACGACTCACCGCGCCGGCGCCGTCCTGGCGCCTGCTGTCGGTGGAGGGGACGCCCAAGGCGGCGCTGGCCGTGGACAACGCCGGCGTCCTCACGCGGCCGGACGGCGGCTTGATCGCCTGCTGGCGCGTGGAACCGTTCAACGCGGCCGGGCGCTCGGACGCGGAACTCGCCCGCATCCTGGACCTGTTCGCGGAGATCCCGACGCTGCTGACGCCCGGCCAGCGCGTGCAGATCGTCGTGGATAGCCTCTCCGTACGCGCCGAGGAGGAGATTGCCCGCCTGGACAGCCGGCAGGCCGCCCAGGCGGGCGACGCGGTGACGGGGGAGTACGTGCCGCTGCGCCAGACGTGGCTGGAACGCCGCTACGCCGGCAACCAAGTGGCCGATCGGCGCATGTATCTGGTGGTGGAGGATGCCCGCCCCGCCGCCATGGCCGTCGCCACGGCGCGCGTGCGCCGGCAAACGGCGCTCCTCGACGAGGGGCGGCGCGCCGCGTTCGCGCACGTCGCCGACGAGCTGCGCGGCCTGCTGTCCCGGATGGGCCTGGACGCCCAGGCGCTGCGGGGGCCGGAGGTGGCCGCGCTGGTGGCCAGGGCGGTGGCCGCAGCCCCCCGCCACGACGCGGAGATCGACCTGCTCCCGACCGCCGGTCCCGACGTTCCCCCTCTCATCTCCGTCCCGGACGCGCCCCTAAGCGCGACCCCGCTCGCGGACCCGGACCCGGACGGGGACCACCCAGCGCCCGCCCTGGCCACTCAGCACCGCGTGGCAGGGCGGCTACACGCGGCCACGGTGGGGGCATCCGCGCGCCGCCTCGGCCGCTGGCTCGTGGACCGAGCGCGCTACGGCAAAGCGGGCACGCCAGCCGCGAGCGCACTGGCCCCAGGCGCGGACGCCGGCCCTGGGGCCGGCGCCCCACGTCCCGCCCGTTCGGCCCCGGCGACGGTGAGCGCCCTGCACGCGGCCGTCACAGCGGTCCCGATCCGCGAGCGCGTGGCCCACCTGGAGGTCGGCGGGCGCTATGCGCGCACGCTCTACGCGCTGGCCCCGCCGCGCCGCGTGCATCCACTCTGGCCCACGGCGCTCGTCAAAATCCCGCAGCAGGCCCGGCTCTCCATCGTCATCGAGGGCCGTAGCAAAGAGCGCGAGGTCGGCCGGTTGGAGCGATTCGCGCAACGCGCGTTCCACCTCAACGAGGCGCGCGAGGACGGCCGGGGGACGCGCAAGGTGCGCCTCTCGGCGCAACAGCGCGAGCATCAGCAGACCCTGGAGGAACTCGAAGATCCCGACGTTGGCGTGTACCAGGTGGGCCTCGCCCTGACGGTCATGGCCGATAGCCTCGCGGAGCTGCGTGGGGCCGTGGGGAGCGCCCGCGCGGCGTTCCGGGCCACGCGCTGCCCGCTGGGCCAGGGCTGGGCCGATCAATTGCCCCTGTACCTCTCCACGCTGCCCCTGGGGCGCGCCGGCGCCGGCCCTGGACATCTGTTCCGCGCCACGACGCCCACCGTGGCCACGGTGTTCCCCTTCGACCGCGAGAGCCCCGGCCACACCCAGGGCATGCCCCTGGGCGTGACGGCCGGCCGCGAGCAAGTCTACCTCGACCTCGATGCGCCCGACATCAGTACGCAGCAGATCATGCTGGTGGGCGTGCCCAACTCCGGGAAATCGGTGGCCATGAACGAGATCGCGCTGCAAACCTATTTAGAGGGCAACGGCGTGACGATCATGGACCGCTCGGGCAGCTACCGCGCCCTGTGCGACGCGCTGGGCGGGACGTACCTGACGCTGCTCGATCAGGAGGGGACGCCGCCCGCGATCAACCCCTGGGAGCTGTTCAGCCGCGCCAACCGCACGGGGCGCGTCCAGAACATGCTTGGCTTGCACGAAACGATGTACGGCCGTGGGGAGGCCGTGGAGCGCCTGAGCAACTGGCAGTACACCACGCTGGCCGAGGCGATCGACCGCGTGTACAGCCGCGCGCGGGAGCCGGGCGCGGCGCCCTATCCGGTGGAGTCCGAGCTGATCGCGGAACTGCGCGGCCAGCTCACGGGACGCCTGCCGGCGGCGCGCAAGGTCGAACTGGAGGATATGCTGCTCGGCTTCTCCAACTACGTGGGGACAGGGCCATGGGCCAGCCTGGCGGATCAGCAGACCACGGCCGGCCTGGAGCACCGCTTCATCGTGCTGGACACGCGGCATTGCGTGGGGAAAAACGCGCTGGTGGCCTACCGCCTCATTAGCGCGCTGGTGGAGTGGCGTGCGGCGCAACGGCTGACCCAGCGACGCGTGGACGGCTCGCCGGCGATCGAGATGCAGGGCGTCGATGAGGGCTGGGATGTGATCGGCCTGGCCGGGGAGGACGTGGACCGGGCCACGCGCACCAGTCGTCACTTGCGCCGGCGCTACGTGTTCAGCACGCAGTTCGTGTCCGACGCGGCGGACGATCCGCGCGCCACGGCGCTGCTCAACAGCGTGCCGGTCCTGCTGATCTTCCGCACGCGCAATGAGCGCGCCGGCCAGCGCGCCGGCAACGCCTGGCTAGGCCAGACGCTGGGCCTGACCCAGCGCGAGGTGGACAGCCTGGGGGGCCTGCACGTGTCCCCCGGCCGCTACGCCCAGGCGTTCATGGTGGTCCGCTCGCTCTCGACCTCGGAGAGTAAGCGCGGTGTGTTCAACATGGAGCTGCCCCCATGGGACATCGAACTCTTCAAGACACAGCCCCTGGAGCGCGACGCCCGCGCCGCCGCCGTGGCCGCGCACGGTGGTAATGTGTGGGCAGCAATCAAGAGCATGGTCGAAAAGAGGGCCGCATGACGCTTGTGTCCCGCTGGCTGCTGGCGCGCCGCCTGGCCCTGCGCGGCCTCGCGGCCCTGGGCCTCATGGCGGCGCTGCTCCCCGCGCTCGCGTTCGGCGCGGCCGGGCCGACTGTTGTCCCGCCCGTGCCAACCGTCGCGCCGCTGCCCACGCTGGCCCCGCTGCCGACGTACACACCCCAGGCGACGGCGACGGAACGGCCGACCTATACGCCTGTGCCCACGGCGACGGAGAAGCCCCAGGCCGGCACGCTCGACGTGCGGCCAAACCCGTTGATCCTCTCGGCAGACAATAATCTACCGATCACGGTGATCGGCCATAACCTACCGCCGAAGGTGTCGCTGGAGTTAGATCTAACAGGTGGCCCGGCGACCGATGGTCAGGCCATTGACGGGCCGCTGGCAGACCCGAAGGGCACGGCCAAGACGGACGCCCGTGGCGAGCTGACGTGGCGGGGCACCTTGCCGCCGCAGACGAAGCCGGGTACGTACGTGATCGAGGCGCACACGCTGCACAACGTATTCGGTGGTCAGGACACCGGGCCGAAGGTGGCGCAGGGCGCGCTAGAGGTCCAGAAACCGCCAGGGCCGGGCGATAAGCCGGGCGTGTTCTGCGTACTCGGCAACAACTGCGTCGATATGGGCGCGATGATGGGGTCGCTGCTCATGGGCTCGCTCTCGTGGTGGAACGGCTTCCAGGCGGCGGGACAAAGCCAACTCGCGGGCGGGATCGTGCCGGCCATCTTGCAGCAGCCGGACCTCACCGGCCATCAATACTCAGCCCTCGGCACCTTCTTGAACTACTTCATTCAGTTCGGCAAAGCCGCCTTGACGTTGCTTATCACCCTCCGCGTCATCGCCTATGTCGTGGACCTGTTCCGGTCGAAGCCGGCCCGCGCCGTCCTGATCCTCGTCGGTGAAATCGTGCTGGTCTATTGGTACGCACACATCCTCAGCGGCGTGGAGCACAGCGTGTGGACGTGGGTGGAGAGCGCCGTCACGTACATCGGCAAGGACGCCCTAAAGCCCTTGACAAAGGCCCTGGCGGCGCTGACCACGATCGACAAGACAGACCTCGCCAGCTTGACCAAGTTCGTGCTCGGTGTCCTGGTGTCCCTCGCGCTGCTGGTGGTCATGGTGGTGATGCTGGGGATCATCCTACTCACGCGCATCGGGACGTTCGTGCTGCTCGTAGCCTTGTTCATCATCGCGCCGCTGTGCATCCCCTGCGTCCTCTTGTCGGCGACGCGCCCGATCGCGCTGTGGTGGCTCACGTCAATCACGGCGCTGACGGCCCTGCCCCTTGTGTACGTGATCGAGATTAGCGCGGGCGTGGCGTTCGTGCTCGCGCTCACGGGCTCGGGCGGCGTGTTCGACAACCCGCTCGTGCGTGTCGCCGCCGGCGTCGCGCTGATCGGCGTGTTGCTCACGGCGCCGGAACTCACCACGGAGGCGGTCAGCCGGATAGGCGGGGGCGGGGGCCGCGCGCTCAACATCATGAGCAGCCCGGCCCTGGCCCTGGCCACGAAGGCGCGGAGCAAAGTACGCTCATTAACCCCTGATTGGCTGTAGTGTAGAAGGGACACGGACATGAGAAAGTTTGCCACGCGACATAGACGGCCCTCGCGGCCCCGGTGGACACGCGCCTCGGGAGAGCCCCGGCCCCTCCGGCGCTGGGTGCTGCCGCTCATGCTGCGCGACATACTAATCGACGGGGGGGCCGCGTTGCGCGCCTCCGCGCGTCGCCTGGGCCTCGATCACCGCGACGGCGACGTTTTGTGCTTCCTGCTGGCCGTGTCGCTCGTCGGCGGCTACGGGCTCACGGCGCGGGGCTTTAGCGGTGGGGCGGGGCTGCTCGTGCTGGCCGGCGGCGCGCTGGGTGGCCTCGTGCTCGCCAAGCGCGATCGGGAGCGTCTGTGGCTGCGCTGGCGGCTGCGCCACGCCGACGCGGGGCCATTCGTGGCGCGCTGCCTGTCTGTGTGGGGCGTGGGCGACTGGGGCGTGTACGATCGCCGCAAGCCCGCGCTGTTCACCACGGCACCCGACGCGGACGGCGCGCGGCTTCAGGCCCGACGGCTCAACATGGCGCTTGAGGTGGCCACGGAGGAGCGCGCGGGCGCAGAGGTGGGCGCGGAGGCGCGATGAGAACAACAACGATCAGCACGCTGTTGTGGTGGGTTGCACCGGGTGCTATCGTGCTGGCGCTGGGCGTGCGGGCGGTGGTGAGCCCGTACCGCCTGCCGGCGCCGGCGCCGCACCTGGGCCCGCTGACGGTCACGCCTGCCCAGGTGACGCTGACCCCGGAGAATGACAGCCCCTCGGTCACGATCGTTGGGAGCGGCTTGCCGCCCAACGCATCGCTAGAGTTCGATCTCGTGTGCCAGACATGCGGCACGAGCGCCGGGGCCACGTGGCCCGCTCCTCTGGTCACGCCGGGGAACAATCCGCGGACGGACGCGCGGGGCGTTGTGCACTGGTCCGGGCACCTCCTGTTGCAGACGGCGCCGGGGACGTATGCCGTGGAGGCGCGTGCGCTGCACGGCGTCGTCGGCGGCCAGGACAGCGGCGGGACGCTAGCCCGAGGCACGCTCACAATGCGTGGATAGACACGCTGCAGAAGGTTCATAGCTATACTATCGAAAGCTCGAGTATCGGGAGGGATCGTCATGAGAGTGCGACAACGCGGCGCGCTCGGGCTGACCGTGGAGGCTCTCCTGCGCAGGGGGGGTGTTGCGGCGGCGGCGGACGTGGGCTACAATGCCCACCATGGAGGAGTCTGCCATTTAACACGCATGCATGGCTGTAGCAGCCATAAAATAAGAGGCCCACCGGCTACTAGCCGATGAGCCCCTTACCGCCAGACCATTTTTAATAGAACCGGCGCTGGTGCCGTCTCCCGCCAAGGAACCACCAGGGCCACCGAACGAAGCTCGCTACCCGAAGGAGTTACCAGCTCCCGAACCGGGTTTTGAGCGGAGTAGGAGGGCTTTATGCTCGAAAACACTCCTATGCTCATTACAGAGCATAGCAACGACGCGCGTGCCTGTCAAAGCGCCGCCGTCCCGGCCGCTGGGTCGGGGGCACAAAAAGTCATCGCCGCCGTGGCGCGGGCCTATAACGAGACGCACCCGGAGGCGGCCGTCGCGGTCACGCCCGACGCGATCCTCGGCAGGGGCCGACAGTCTGACGTTTCCCAGGCGCGCCATGTGTGCGCCTACCTGCTCGTCGAGGACGGCAAGCTCACTAACCAGGCCGCCGCGCAGGCCCTCGGACGCACGGATCACACCACGGTCCTAAACAGCCGTGCGCGGGTCGCCGCGACGATGGGCCACGACGCCGCGCTCGCCGCGACACTAACGTGCGCGCGCG
>JAABUZ0100005973.1_pt1 | contig 15542 bp, 16 predicted proteins | sample 5562091 | NCBI WGS metagenome assembly JAABUZ01 (sample SAMN12813069, study PRJNA571459) | rock metagenome | isolation source: Antarctica rocks | place: Antarctica: Victoria Land, Linnaeus Terrace sud | collected 2015-12-21 | reverse complement strand
CGCTGGACACCACGGGCCATGATCACCGGACGCTCGACCCGATCAAGCCGACACGCCGAGGGTCACCTCACCCGCCCCGCGCGGCGCACCAACCACTCATGCCGCAGGAACCTGCTGAATAGTTACCGAGCATGGACCTCATTGGCATCAAAGATTGCTTCGGTATCCATGTCCCCAACGAAGCACGTTTTCATGATCATCGGGCCTCCCCAGTCCCAGCCGCGCGCGTCGACCCGTCGCCGGTGGTGGGCCGGTGCCTCGATCACCGTCGGCAGGAGGTCGAGCACCTCCTCGTCGTCGCAGCACATAAGGGTAGCGAGCCGCTGGAGGTAGGCGTCCGGACCGCGGCCGTCGGCGGCGTCCTGGGCACCGTGTCGCACCAACGTGAGGCTCCCGTCGGTCGCCATCCGCAGCATGGTGCTCGCCGCATGCGGACGGTCCGGCAGGGCCTGCCACTCCCGCTCGTCGTGTAGGGAGACCCCGACCTCTTGCTCGCGCGGTCGGCCCTTGGCGGCGTTCACCACCTGCGGGACCGGCGCGATGATGCCGTAGGCCTGCGGGCTGGGGTTGGGCACGACGACGGGGCGCCCGGCCGCCAGCGCGCGACGAGCGACGAGCGACGTCGAGACCACCGGACATCCGCGGGCTCCTTCGTGCCGCCACGCATTCAACCGTGGGCGACCACCGACAGGAAGCGCACCGGGACCTCGACGAGCTCCTGCGGACCGTGCGCGCCGACGCCGTCGAACTGCAGCGCGTCACCGGTGCGGAGCGTGTACCGCGCCTCCTCGTGGCCGTAGACCATCGCGCCGCCGAGCACGAAGAGCAGCTCGGTCCCCTCGTGCTGGAACAGCGGGAACACCTCGTCGGGGCCGGCGAGGGTGACCACGTGCGCCTCCAGCCGCCGGTGCGGCCCCGGCAGCGAGCCCAGCATCGTGTCCTCGTCGCCGGCGCGCCGGCCCCGGGCGACGATCCGCGCCCCGTGTCCGGCCGGGGTGTAGACCGCCTCGCGGCCGGTGTCGGCCCCCCGGAACAGGGCGGTGGCCGGGACGTCCAGGGCGGCGGCGAGGCGGCCGAGGGTGGTCAGGCTGCACGAGGTCCGGCTGTGCTCGATCTTGGACAGCATCGCCTTGGAGATCCCGGCGCGCGCGGCGAGCTCCCCGCCCGAGAGTCCCCGAGCGGCGCGGTACCGGCGGACCTGGGTCGCGATGGCGTCCTCGAGCGACGACGCCGACGGCTCAGCCATCGCCACGACCGGGGACCCAGGACGTCCCGGCCAGCGGCACCCGCGCCATCGCGGCGGCCTCGACGGTCAGCGCGACGAGGTCCTCGGGCTCGAGGTGGCGCAGGTGGGCCTTCCCGCACGCCCGGGCCAGGGTCTGCGCCTCCATGGTGATCACCCGCAGGTAGTTGGCCAGCCGCCGGCCGCCCTCGACCGGGTCCAGGCGCGCGGCGAGCTCCGGGTCCTGGGTGGTGATCCCGGCCGGGTCGCGGCCGTCCTGGTAGGCGTCGTAGAAGCCGGCCGACGAACCCAGCGCCTCGTAGCCGGCCTGCCACCGGGGGTCGTTGTCACCCAGCGCGATGAGCGCCGCGGTGCCGATCGCGACCGCGTCCGCGCCCAGCGCCATCGCCTTGGCCACGTCCGCCCCGGTGCGCACGCCCCCGGACACGATCAGCTGCACCCCGCGCCGGTGCAGGCCGAGCTCGCCCAGCGCCTCCACCGCGGGCGGGATCGCGGCGAGCGTGGGGATGCCGACATGCTCGATGAACACGTCCTGGGTCGCGGCGGTGCCGCCCTGCATGCCGTCGAGCACGACCACGTCGGCGCCGGCCGCCACCGCGAGCTTGGTGTCGAAGTACGGGCGGCTCGCCCCCACCTTGACGTAGACCGGGGTCGCCCAGTCGGTGATCTCGCGCAGCTCCAGGATCTTGATGGCGAGGTCGTCCGGGCCGGTCCAGTCCGGGTGGCGCGACGCGCTGCGCTGGTCGATGCCCGGCGGCAGGGTCCGCATGGCCGCGACCCGATCGGAGATCTTCTGACCGAGAAGCATCCCGCCGCCGCCGGGCTTGGCGCCCTGCCCGAGGACCACCTCGATGGCGTCGGCGGCCCGCAGATGGTCGGGGTTCATGCCGTAGCGACTCGGGAGGTACTGGTAGACGAGCTGCCGCGACTGGCCGCGCTCCTCGTCGGTCATGCCGCCGTCGCCGGTGGTGGTGGACGTGCCGACCGCGCTGGCGCCCCGCCCGAGGGCCTCCTTGGCCGGCGCGGACAGCGCCCCGAAGCTCATCCCGGCGATCGTCACCGGGATGTCGAGGTGCAGCGGGACGCTCGCGTGCCGGTCGCCGAGCACGACGTCGGTGCCGCAGGCTTCCCGGTAGCCCTCCAGCGGGTAGCGCGACATCGACGCCCCGAGCAGCAGGAGGTCGTCGAAGTGCGGCAGCGCGCGCTTGGCGCCCCAGCCGCGGATGTCGTAGACGCCGGTCTGCGCCGCGCGCTGGATCCCGGCGATGACGCTGCGGTCGAAGGTCGCCGACTCGCGCAGCGATTCCGTCGACACCGACTCCCGCAGCGGGCCCTTCTCCTCCGGTGTCATCCGTAGGCCCCCGAGCCGCGGAAGTGGTAGAGCCGTCTCGCCGAGCCGTAGCGGCGGAACGTCGCCGGGTCGTGGTCCAGGCCGGCCGCCGCGAGCAGATCGGCCAGCTCGGCGACGTGCTCGGCGCGCATCTCCTTGGCCACGCAGTCGGCGCCGAGCGCGCCCACCGCGCCGCGGACGTAGAGCCGCGCCTCGTAGATCGAGTCTCCGAGCCCGTCCCCCGCGTCGCCGCACACCACCAGCCGTCCGGCCTGGGCCATGAACGCGCTGGTCGCCCCGACGTCGCCACCGACGGCGATGTCGATGCCCTTCATGGAGATGCCGCAGCGCATCGAGGCCGACCCCTCGATCACCAGCAGGCCGCCGCGCCCGGTGGCCCCGGCCGACTGCGACGCGTCGCCGCGCACCCGGACCGTCCCGGACATCATGTTCTCCGCGACGCCGGTCCCGACGCGGCCGTGCACGGTCACCGTCGCGCGCTCGTTCATCCCCGCGCAGTAGTAGCCGGCGTGCCCGCGGACGTCGACGTGCACCGGGTGGCGCAGTCCGACGGCCAGCGCGTGCGCGCCACGCGGGTTGCGCACCTCGTACGCCGCCGCGGTGGGCGCGTGCAGCTCGGCGTTGAGGGCGCGGGTGGAGACCTCGGCCAGGTCGACGACGGCCGCCGTCACCACCGTCGCCACGCGTACACCCGTCCGGGCGCCGGCTCGTACATGCGGGCGTCGTCGATGCCGGGCAGCTCCGCGAGCGCCCGGAACTCCGAGGCCATCGCCACCCAGCCGTCGGTCTCGGCGACGATCGCGGGCTTGCAGGCGATCGCGTCGCGGACCACCGCGAAGCCGTCCGCGCTGGTGACCAGCAGGGTGTAGAAGCCGTCGAAGCGCTCGGCGAGCGAGCGCAGTGCCTTCTCCAGGTCCTCCCCCGCCGCCAGCCGCGCGGCCACGAAGCGGGCCCCGACCTCGGAGTCGTTCTCGCTGTCGAACACCACGCCCTCGCGGCGCAGCTCGCGGCGGATCGTCGCGTGATTGGCGAACGAGCCGTTGTGGACCAGGCACTGGTCGGCGCCCACCGAGAACGGGTGGCAGCCCGATGCGGTGACCGCGGACTCGGTGGCCATCCGGGTGTGGGCGAGCCCCTGCCACCCGGTCGCGTCGGCCAGCGCGTCCGCCCCGGCCAGGTCGGCGGGACGACCGACGCCCTTGTAGACCACGAGGTCGCGGCCGGTCCCGACGACGAGGGCTCCCGGGGCGACCGCGCGGACCGCCTCGGCGAGCACCCCGGGCTCGACCGGTGCGGTGAGCACGGTGGTGTCGGCCGCGGTGCGGGCGACGACGTCGCGCCCGCCGCGCAGGTATGTGGACACGGCGTCGGCCAGCGCGCGGGGCGGCCGGTCGAGGTCGAGCACCGAGACCGCGGCATGGCCCGCGGGACACCGCGCGCGGTCGCCGTAGACCGCCACCCCGGCCGAGTCCGGTCCACGCTCGGCGACCCCGTCGAGCATGGTCGTCAGCAGTCGCCCGAGCCGCGGGTAGAGCGCCGGGTCACGCAGGTGGAGCCCGACGATGCCGCACACGGGTGCCTCCCTTCGGCCGGGACGCCGGCGTCAGGACGCGGTCAGGTAGCGGTCGATCTCCCACGGGCCGACCTGGGCGTGCCAGTCGTGGAACTCGGCGCGCTGGCGGGCGGTGAAGTAGGCGGCCACCCCGTCGCCGGCGGCGTCCAGCGCTTCCGAGACCACCGGGTCGGCGTCGAGGGCGTCGGCGGCGTGCAGCAGCGTCGGTGGCAGCTCCGGGCGCTCGCCCACGTCGGGGTCGGCGTCGCGGTCCACCCCGTCGAGGCCGGCGGCGAGGGCGACGGCCAGCGCCAGGTACGGGTTGGCCGCCCCGTCGCCGCCGCGCAGCTCGATGCGGTCGGCGTCCGGTACGCGGACGAAGTGGGTGCGGTCGTTGCCGCCGTAGCTCGCGCGCTGCGGCGACCACGTCGCACCCGACCGGGTCGAGCGCGCGCCGGTGCGCTTGTAGGAGTTGACCGTGGGGGCGAGCACCGCCTGCAGCGCCGGCGCGTGGTCGAGGATCCCGCCGAGGAACGACCGCGCCAGCGGTGAGAGAACGGCGCCGCCGCTGGGGAACAGCGGTGCGTCGCCGCGCCACAGCGACAGGTGCAGGTGCATCCCGGTGCCCGTACGGTCGGTGAACGGCTTGGGCATGAACGTCGCGGTCATGCCGCGCTGCTCGGCCAGCACCGAGATCAGATACCTGGCCGTGATCACCCGGTCGGCGGTGGTCAGGGCGTCGGCGAAGGCGAAATTCTGCTCGAACTGGCCGTTCGCGTCCTCGTGGTCGTTGGCGTAGTTGCCCCACCCCAGCGCGTTCATCGCGGCCGACACCCCGGTGAGGTGGTCGTACATCCGGGTCAGGCCGCGGGCGTCGTAACAGGGCTGGGCGGCGTCGTCCTTCGCGTCAGCGGGGTGCAGCCGACCCTCGGTGTCACGGGTGACGAGGAAGTACTCGACCTCGGCGCCGGCGCACAACGTCATCCCGCGCGCCCGCTCCAGCATCGCGGACAGGATCACCCGGGGGGCGTACGGCCAGCGTCGGCCCTCGACGTGCGGGTCGCAGTGCACCATCGCGAGGTCCGGGCGCACCCAGGGCAGCGGTGTATACGAGGCCGGGTCGGGGATCGCGATCAGGTCCGGGTCGCTGGGCTGCTGGCCGATCGCGCCCACCGCGTAGCCGGCGAACCCCACCCCGTCGCGCTGCAGGTCCTCGGCGCCCGCGACCGGGACGAGCTTCGCGCACGGCTTGCCGGTGAGGTCGACGAAGGTGGCCAGCAGGTAGGCCACCCCGTCGGCCGCCGCACGGGCGGCGAGGTCGGTGCCGGGGTCGAGGGGTGCTGCCGTGTGTGCCATGGCGCCTTCCCTCGGTGTCCTGACACGACACAGCGTCACCCACCGGGAAACGGCGTGGGTTACGCGCAGGTTTCCGGCGTGGCAACGACCTCGATGTCATGATCGGGTCATGAGCGACGAACGGATCGAGATCCGGGCCCTGGCCACCGATCCGGACGTGGTCGCGCTACGGGTGGAGCGGATCCGGTCCCAGGTCGATGTCGGCGCCTGGATCTCCACCGGACTCCGGCTCGCGTTCACCGCGGTCAACGTGCAGACCTTCGCCGCCGCCGGGGCGCCGACTGGGTCGCCGGGGTGGCTGGTGGCGTGGCTGCTCGACCCGATGGTCGCATCCCAGAGATGCCCTCCCGATTTGCCTGACGATCTTCTTCGCACCAAGCATCGTCGCAGCTCAGGAGGGCTCTCTGCCGTCACGACACGATCAACAACTCACGCTCGGCTGCGGATCCAGGCCTCAGCTCCGATGGCCACGGGGCAGTACTCGCTCGGCGCATCCGTGTCGCCGCCTTAGGCTGGCGCGTGCGGCCTCCGGGACGAAGCCCGGGCCGATCACACACGTCATGTAGCGCGCTGGCCAGCCTACTGCGGGCAAAGTGGCCGGGGACGGTCCCGCGGGCGTGTCGGGGACCGCTCGCACGAGGCGAGGGGCCATATCGCCCCGAGCCTCGCTGCGCCGGTGACCCCAGCCTGCGCCGGGTTCCGGACCCCCCTGGTGGTCCAAAATCTGGACTCTAGTGCTGTGCTCAACGCCAGGTTAGCGTCGGCGTTGGTCACCCGCGGTGCGGGCGTACTACGATCAACGGGGTTGCGGTGGGCCGATGCTGTCCCGCGCTTCGGCGTCGACCTCGCGGTGTTTGCCCTCTCGGATGCGTTCAGGTCACCCGTAAAAGGAGAAGAACTCGAGAGAAGTAGGTGATGGCGAAGACATCCCCGGGGTTGGCCTACTCACCCAAAGCCGGACGACCGCTCGACACGAGTGCCAGTTTCGCCCGCCGGAGCGTCCGGCGAGTGCGTGGACCAACTACGCATCCGTGGGCCTGGCAGGTCCCGGCGCGGCACAGTTTGGTCGCTCTTGCTCTATGTGCCTCCGACGGTGTCGGCACGTTCCACCGCCGTGGCATCATCGAGTGGTACCCGGTTCGCATTACCAAGACCCGCTCTACCCAGACCGTAGCGCCTTACTTCGTGTTGAGCGCGGGGTGCGGTCCTAGGCACGCCCGCGCATGTCGTCCGGCTGCGAGCACCGCTGATCGCGACGAGATCGTCACCGAGGCAAAGCGGCGCTTGCGACCACTGACGTCCCCGACATGAAGGAGACTGAGCGAAATGTCCAGATCCGAGGAACTGCCCAGTGAGGCCGTTGATGAATTCGAAATCCTATTCACCGGATACGTCCCCGAGGATTTCCCGACGGGATGGGGCACGACGGCCGCTGTCGCCCCGACCGTAGCGTTCGTGCGCGACGGCGACCGGAGGATCGTCTATGATCCCGGCACGGTCCCCAGCCCGAGCTCGATCCTCGAGCCGCTCAAAAAGCTCGGCTATGAGGTCGGTGACATTACCGACGTAATCATCAGCCACCATCACCCGGACCACACCGTCAACATCGCCCTCTTCCCGAACGCGGCGATCCAGGATTTCTGGGGCACTTACCGAGGTGACCAGTGGTCCCTCCGGCACACTGGGGACGGCTTCGACGTCACGCCCGGCATCCGTCTCCTGCACACGCCGGGCCACACCGAGTCCGACCAGTCGACTCTCGTGGCGACCCAGCAGGGCCTCGTGACGTTCACCCACCTGTGGTGGACCGACACGGTCCCGGGCCATGACGACCCGGTCGCCCTGGACCAGCCGGCCTTCCACGAGAACCGCGAGCGCATCCTCGCCCTGAACCCGTACCTGATCGTGCCCGGCCACGGCCCCGCGTTCGCTCCGAGCGCCGGGGTTCCGCGATGATCGGGAGGGCAGCCGGCCTGGCGATCCAGGTCGTGGGACGAGGGCGTATGGAGGAGCACCCGCCCGGCCAACCCGATGGCGCGCGGTATGAAGGTCGTTTCGTCATCTACGCCATGGCGGACGAGACCGGGCCGATGTTCGGGGGCGACGTCTCGCTCTTCGACGCTGGCTGTGTGGCGAAGTTCGGGCGTGGCCCCCAGAGCGCCCATTTCGTGGCTGTCCGGAGTGGGTACACGCTCGAAGGGTTCGACACGAGCTCCTCAGACCTTGTCGGTCAGATGATCGGCCGGGGGTCCATGAACTCGCGGTGGAAAGTCTACTTCGACCCTAGCCCTGATGGTTCACGGGACTTCGACGACCGAGCGTCGTTCACGAGGGGTGAACTCGTCGCGACCTACTCGGCCGAGGAGTTCTTCCAGGTCAACACCCGTGCCGAAGTCTTCGACACGAGGGTGGATTACGTCATGCTCGAGAGCAAGCCATTCGAGTTCATGGGTCGCAGCGTCGATCTAGCCGAGATCGCCCCTCGAATGACCGAGCTCTCGCACGCCCACCTACCCGAACCGGATCCCAATCCGGAGACCATCCCTGACGAGGAGCCGTTCACACACCGCGGCCCGGGGGTATTCGCCAACCACTTCCCCGTTGGCGGCACCGTCATCGCAGTCGGCTAGTGCGTTGACCATGAACGCTGAGCGGGTCATGCGGCTCGGGGCCTGCCCGATCGTTGTTGGCGTTCGCTGCGGATCCGAGCGCGTTCTTGGCGTTGAGCGGCGAGGACGTCGGGGTGGCGGGCGTTGGCGCGTTGCGCCAGCGCAGGTAGTCCTGGAGTCGCCGGGCCAGGCCCAATGGCCTTGCCTTTAGGGGTCGGATGCTTGATGGCTAGGGTGACGTGGATGCTCGGTCGGTCACGACACACCGGCGGCGCAGTTGTCCGGTCTGGCGATCACCTGTTGACAAGATCTTGTGGTGGCGCATGACGGGTCGGCGGGTCTCTGCCCGCCGGGGTGGTGGCCGGACCGGGTGTCGGTGGGGGCGCTGAGCAGGGCGTTCCCGCCGGAGCTGGTCGACCAAGTGGTGGCCACGACCGACACCCGGGAGCAGCGCAAGCGGCTGCTGCCTGCGCGGTTAATGGTGTACTTCGTGTTGGCGCTGTGGCTCCGGCATTGGGCCCGGGCCAGGCCCGGCGCCACACGTCGATCACCCCGGGATACTGGGCGCCGAACTCGGAGTCGAGGTTCTTGAACTCGAGTCAGCGGACTCCAGGGTGGGCGCGGTGTAGATTCTGGCTGGGTCAGCACCGAGTGCCAGAACTTGGCGCCCTCGGCCTCGGCGATCCACACGCCCAGGGCGTGCTTGCGGCCCTCCACGTCCACCCCGACGGCCAGGTGGGCGACCTTGAGCCGGATCCCATCGATGTAGACGGCCCTGCCGGCGCAGGTGGCGACGGTGCGGCTGTATCTGACCGACCTGGAGGCCGTCCGCACCGAGACCCGCACCGAGACCGGCGCCGGGCTCTACCGACCGGTCTACCAACCGGCCACCCTGGCGCGGCGCCTGGCCGCGATCGCCGCCGCCCACCGCGACACCGGGCACCCGTCCCCGACCCGCGACCCCGCCGTCACGGCCGTCCTGACCGGCATCCGACGCGCCCGGGCCCACCCGCCGCGGCGGATGCGCCCCCTGCTCCTCGACGACATCCGCACCCTGCTCACCGCGATGGACTGTTCCCGGCGGCCGGGCGGAATGCGGGGACGTGCCCGCCGTGCGCGGCGCTGCGCTGGCTTCGCCTGCTGGATGCCGCCGCGCACGGGCGCCCCGCGCTGATGCGCGCCGTCCTCGCCACCCCGCCCGGCCCGGAGCAGGACCACCTCTACCCCCATCCCGACAACTCCCATCCCGACGACTCCGCTCAGGGCTCGGACGCCCCGGTCGGGGCGCGCGTCGTGGGTCCTGGGGCGACGGACAGCCTGGCCTGCCGGGCGCCGGTGGCGCGCCGCCCGGCCCTGCTGCCCGCGATCGACCGGGACGCCTACGACCATCCCCGGGATTGACGGGAGGGTGCGGATGGTGCGGGTGGAGATCGGGCGGTAGTCGTCGACCCAGATCCGGGACCGGGGCCGCAAGGGGGCGCTGGCCGCGCTGCGGGTAGGTCACGGCTATTCGCCGCCGGCGCGGCTCGATCTGGCCGATCGGCGCCACGCGACCCGCAGGGCAACCCCCTCCGCGCCGGGACTGTTGATGACGTCGGTGAACGTCTTCCAGCCGCCGCACCAGCGCCAGGGCTGATGATCGCGACGTGCGCCACCCGCGGCTGGCCGGCCGTGCCGGCAACGCGGCGAGGAACCCGGTCAGCGCGGCCACCGCGGACCTGCCCGCCTGCGCGGTCGTGCGCTGGCTGGACATCCTGGGCGTGGCGGCGGGCCCGTCCTCGGGCCGCCGCCGACGCCCCCACCCCGGCCAGCCCGCACCAGCACACCTCGTCGAGCCACCGCGGCCCGCCGCGCCGGCGCCGATCACCGCGCCGTCCGCCGCCAAACCCGCCACTCCAGTTCCGGGCGCCGGATGATGGTGCGCCGAGGCTGCGGCGCAGGGCACCGGGGCTCAACGGTCGAGCCCGATCGTCCAGTGCCGAGTTGCATGGTGGTGGCGGGGTTGGAGACGTGGTCGTAGACCGTGCGTTGGCGCGCTCCTCCGGGGTGAAGCGGCCTGGGCCGCGGCTCGGTGCGCACCATAGAGCCACATGCGCACCCGGCGCGGCAGACGGCACTGGCCGCAGGACTGTCCGTGCCCGCGCCTCTCGGCGTCGGGGTGGGTGGTGGTCGTCGAGCAGGGCCTGGATGCGGGTGTTGAGGCGGGTCCGCGCCATCGCGGCCGCCCACCGCCGCGCCTTAACGGGTGTGCCGGCTACGCGCAGGCCACACGTGCCCCGGTGGCGACCGTGACTCCGTCCACTCGGCGGACGTGCCCTACAACAACCTGCTGCCCACGATGTTCAAGATGAACGCGGGCTACTTCCTGATCCAGCTCAAGTCCGAGCGGGACAAGGACCCCGTCTTCAAGTCGATCGGGGAGAACCTCCGCGACGCCAACGGGGTCGCGCAGATGGCGTACCTCGGCGTGATCAACCCGCTGAAACCGCGGGTGGAGAACCCGGAGGAGGTTCGCGACGACCTCGTCCGGGCCGCGAACTTCATGCCCAAGGATCAGATGGGCTCGACCGACGACTGCGGGTTCTCGCCGTTCTCGATCGACGAGAAGCCGAACCACGGGTCGCCGGACTACGCCCGTGACGTGGCGTTCCAGAAGATCGCCAACCGGGTCGAGGGCACCAAGATGGCCGCGGTGAAGCTCGCCGTGAGCTGATCGTCCGTCGATCGGGGTCGCCTTCGTCCGTTCTACGCGGGCGAAGGTTCCCGGCGATCGTTCGCCGGGAGCGGCGGTGCGGCGTCGAGCAGCGTGGCGGGCGAGGTAGCGAGGTCGGCGCGGACCCGGGCGGTGCCCTCCACCATCGCGCGGAGCTTCGCCCGTGCGACGCTGCCGGTGAGGTTGCGCAGCCCGCAGTCGGGGTTCACGGTGAGCCGCTCGGCGGGGACGAGGTCGAGCGCGCGGCGGATGCGCCCGGCGACCAGCTCGGGCGTCTCGATGCGGGTGCTCTTCACGTCGATCACCCCGAGCCCGACCGACCGGTCCCAGCCGAAGCGTTCGAGCACCGGCAGGTCCTCGTAGCCCTTGCGGGCGAACTCGAGCACCAGCTGGTCGACGCACGCGCCGAGGACGGCGGGGAACAGGAAGTCGTAGTGGCCCTCCCAGGAGGGACGTGCGTACCGGTTGCCGTAACAGACGTGCAGGCCCCAGGTCACGTCGACGCCCGCGGTCACGATGTTGATCGCCTCGACGGCGGTGCTGACGTGCTCGGGGTGCCCGGCGAGGTAGGGCTCGTCGATCTGGAGGTGCTCGGCGCCCCGCGCGGCGAGCGCGCGGGCCTCGACGTTGAGCCGGCGGGCGAGCGCCCGCACCAGGTCGGCCGGATCGGAGTAGGCGAGGTCGTCGATCCGTCGGGCCAACGAGAACGGCCCGGTGAAGGAGAACTTGACCGGCCGTCCGGTGTGGACGCGCGTGAACGCGTAGTCGTCGGCGAGCCCGAGGACGGGCTCGTGGTCGTCGACGAGCGGCGCGCTCACCCGCGCCGCGTAGTAGTCGTAGTAGAACTCCTTGGTCGTGACCGGCAGCTCGACCCCCGGGCAGCGTGCGAGCAGGTAGTCGACGTCGTTGTCGCGGCGGAGCTCCCCGTCCGACACGATGTCGACCCCGGCGAGCTCCTGGTCGCAGAGGGCGGCCTTGATCGCCGTCTCGTGCACGTCGGTGAGCTGGGACCGGCTGATGCGCCCGCGGTAGTAGTCGGTCTTCAGTCGTTCCAGCCATTCGGGCACCGGCCAGGAGCCGACGACCGATGTGGGCAGCAGCGTGGGCCCGGCCATGTCAGTCCCTCACCTGGGCGGTCATGGTGACGATGTTCGTCCCGGTGCGGTGGGCGAACGGGGCGTAGGTGACGTCGAACCCGCGGCGGCGGCCGATGTGGGCCAGGAGCGCACCGTTCACCCAGTTCACCACCGAGCCGTCGTACTTGCCCGGCCCCGCGAACCGGGTGCGGTAGGACTGCGGGTCGGTGACGAACAGGTCGTGGCAGATCAACGTGCCGAAGGGGTGCAGGAGCCGGAGGGTGTCGGTGAAGCTGGCGACCGCTCCGTTGCTGACGTGCATGCGGATGTCGGCGCCCGACTCCAGCAGCGGCCGGAGCGCCTCGCCGCCGACGTCGGGGGCGATGGCGTAGAGGTCGAGACCCGGGATCGGGACGTAGCGCTCCTCGAGCCGCAATGCCGACCACACCGTGCGCCAGAACGCCACGGCGTCGTCGACCCCGGCGAAGTGGGCGGGCGCCGCGTCGGCGAGCAGGGCCGGACCGAGCCGCAGCAGCTTCGCCACCAGCCCGGGCACCTGCTCGGACGTGGCCGACGTCGCCTCCGCGAGCCCCGCGACCGCGGCGGCGGGCAGGTAGGCGCGGGACTGCACGACGTAGGTGCGGCCGCCCAGCTGGGCCACCTCGTCGGTGGGGAGGTTGTCGTAGACGTTGGAGACGTAGACCAGGAAGACCTTGTACTGCAGAAAGCCCAGCGCGGTCGACGGCGTGGTGGCGTCGAGCACGAACGAGCTCACGTGCTCGTCGTGCGACGCGACCGCCTCCCTCGCCCGCGCCAGGACGTGCGGCGAGTAGTCGCACATGAGGTAGTGCAGCCGGCGGTAGTACTCGCGTCCGCGCTCGGCGTCGACGGCGGCGAACTCGTCGAGGAACACCGCCGCCTGGGATCCGTTGCCCACCCCCAGCTCGACGACGTAGAGCTCGGCGGGCAGGGCGTTCCGCGCGGCGAGGCGGTCCCAAACGCCGAACAGACCGTCGATGAGGGCGCGCGCGCCGTCGGCGTTGCGTGCGTCACTCTCGCCGCCGGGCAGCGCCTGCTCGTACCCGCGCCCGGTGGCCCGCTCCCAGTCCTCGAGCGCTTTCCAGTAGAGGCCGTTGAAGTCCCAGATGCAGCTCGCGCCGGTGGGTCCCCACTCCTCGAGCGGGACCCGGTCGGGGTGACCGTCGCGCAGGCCGACCAGCGCGGCCCGGGCGCGCCGGCCGGTCTCGCCGTCCCCGCAGCGCCGGACGTCGAGGGCGATCTCCATGTCGTCGTCGCGCACCGTGGGCGACGCCGGGGTCGGGTCCTCGGCGATCCGGGTGCCCGGCACCGCGAGGATCGGGCGTACCTCGACGGCTTCGCGGAAGCTCTCCTGGTACTGGACCCAGTCGCACACCACGCGGACCCGCGACAGGTCGGTGTCGGCCTCGACGAGGGCGGCCACCACCGGGGCGAGCGCACCGGTGAAGTCCACGGGCTGCTTCGACGAGGCCCGCAGCCGGGTGTGGGGGCGGAAGTCAACCAGCATGGCGCGCGGCTCCTGGGACGAGGGGACGGTCCTGGCCGCCGGCCGCGACGCCCGGGCCGATCCCGGCGCGGGTGAGGATGTCGGGGACGCCGTGCTCGTAGCCGAACGCCATCACGTGGACGCCGCCCACGCCCGGGATCGTCCGCAGCTCGGTCATGGTCTCGACGCAGAGGTCGAGCCCCTCCGCGGCCACCCGGTCGGCCGGCACCCCCTGCAACCGGCGCACCACCGCGTCCGGGACGTGGATGCCGGGGACGTTGGTGCGGATGTGCTCGAGCATCCGCAGGGACCGGATCGGCCCGACCCCGGCGAGGATCGCGCACCGGCGGTCGAGCCCCAGGTCGCGGACCTCGCCCATCCAGCGCCGGAACCGCGGGACGTCGAACACGAACTGGGTCTGGACGAACTCCGCGCCGGCCGCGACCTTCGTCCCCAGGCGTCGGGCCCGGAACCCCGTCGGCGGCGCGAACGGGTTCTCGACTGCGCCGATGTGCCAGTCGGGCGGCACGGTCAGCTCGCGCCCGGACAGCAGCCGGTGCTCGTCGCGCAGGGTCCGCGCCGTCCAGACCAGCTGCACGCCGTCGAGGTCGAAGACCGGCTTGGCCTCCGGGTGGTCGCCGAAGCGGGGGTGGTCGCCGGTGAGGAGCAGGACGTTCGGGATGCCCAGAGCCGCGGCCGAGAGCAGGTCGGACTGCAGGGCGATGCGGTTGCGGTCGCGGCAGGTCAGCTGCATGACCGGCTCCACGCCCGCCTCCCGGACGAGCAGGCTGCCCGCCATGCTCGACATCCGGACGTGGGCGCTCTGGTTGTCGGTCACGTTGGCGGCGTCCACCCACCCGCGCAACAGCGCGGCCTTGCGGGTGATCGCGCCCGGGTCGGCGCCACGGGGCGGCCCGATCTCCGCGGTCACCGCGAAACGACCGGCGGCGAGGGTGTCGCGCAGGGCGCTCACCGTGCTCACCGGGGGACCAGCCCGAGCTCGCGGTGCAGCAGCGGGCGGGCGCCACCAGCGGTGGGCGGCGTGGCCATGTCGTCGTCGCGGCCCTGCCAGTAGCGCTCTCGCCCCACCGGCGATGGTCGACCGGGCGGTGCAGGCGGGTGAGGTCGTCGAGGTGACCGGTCGCGACGGCGCGCTCGTGGGCGATCACCCACACACAGGTCTGCTCGGGGTGGACCTCACATTCGCCGTGCGGGCCGACGCCTCCGCACGGTCCGTGGCGCAGCTGCTTCGGACAGGTCATGGGGCACGCGTAGCCGGTGAACGGCAGCGCGCACTGCCCGCACATCCGGCACCCGAACAGCCGCTCCTTGCTCACGCGCTCGACGGCCGTGAACGCCGACCGGACGCGGGGGCGGCGCTCGATCGCCGGCGCGAACCGGCGGGTGAGGGCGTTCGCGGCGAGGACGTGGTGCAGCGCGTAACTCAGCCGGGCGCCGATGCGGGGTCGCACGGGCCGGGGCCAGGCATCGCCGCCGATGCCGCCCATGCTCCCCATGTCGCCCTCTCCACCGCCGCGACCTCCAGCATGGGCCCGGCGTACGACGAGGACCATCGTGCGCGACGCCAAAGACTCCGGCGGCGATGTTGTGGTGCCCGACAACCGGCGCGTCAGCGACGGTCGGTGGGAACCTGCGCGGGGAAGAGCCGGCGGACGTCGTCGATGGTCACCAGGCGCAAGGCGATCGCCTGCTCGACCACGGCGATGCGCCAGCCGCGGGTCTTGTCGTTGAGCCGGACCCCGCGCAGCCACCGCTGGGCGTGGCGGAAGGCCTCGCTCTGGCTCTTCGGGCTGCGCGCGGGCCGGCCCTGGGCGCGGTGCCAGGCGGCGATCTGCTCGGCGTCGCCGTGGACGTCGCGCGACGGGCCTGGCGAGGAGGGGTGACCGAAAGAAACGTGTCATGAGCCGCAAGTGGCCTGGGTTGGGGATGCCGGCAGCGGGTTACGGGCGGTCGGGGGTGACGAGTCCGCTTTGGTAGGCCAGGACGACGAGTTGGGCGCGGTCGCGGGCGGCGAGTTTGGTCATGGTCCGGCTGATGTGGGTTTTGACGGTCAGCGGGGAGAGCACCAGCCCGGTGGCGATCTCGTTGTTGGACAG
>JAABUZ0100005971.1_pt1 | contig 15547 bp, 13 predicted proteins | sample 5562091 | NCBI WGS metagenome assembly JAABUZ01 (sample SAMN12813069, study PRJNA571459) | rock metagenome | isolation source: Antarctica rocks | place: Antarctica: Victoria Land, Linnaeus Terrace sud | collected 2015-12-21 | reverse complement strand
GCCATCCTGGTGCGCTACGATAAACTGGCGGAGCGGTACCTGGCGCTGATGAAGTTAGCCTCCGCCTTGCTCTGGTTCCGCCGCTGGCACGAACTTGACCCAACACTTACGTTTTGAGATACATTCTAAAAACCAAGACGCAAAAGTGCCCTTGTTAATTGTTTGTATGTGATGAAGTCAGGCATTTTGCTCGGCAGCCTTTTGGTAAGTCACCGGTTTCCGCCGGCTTCAAACTGTCGCCGCGCTAAACCGTGTGCTGGGGGGCGGCGGCGTGAAGCAGGGCGGCGCTCCGGCTGTGGCCGGGATATGAGGCCATGCCCAGAGCAATCGTGCAGGGCTGGGGCTGGGCGGCTTTCCATTCGGCAAGGCGCGTGTGCAGGCGCTGCATGACAATCTCGCGCGATGTGCCCGTATGAGGCAACAACGCGGCGATCTCATGGTCCCCAGCGCGGGCCACCAGATCCGAGCGGCGGGTGCAGTTTTTCACTGTCTGGGCCACCTGCACGAACAGCGACGCTTCCCGCAGGTCTTCGCTGACCGCAATGCGGATCACGGAAAGTTCCAATCCGTGCCGGTGCGCGCGAGACAGTTCTTCATCCAGGCGCGAGTCAAAGTAGCGGCGCGTGTACAGGCCCGTAACGGGGTCGACGACTGTGGGGGCGGCGTCATCGTCTTCGGCGGCATCGGCGGGGTTTGCGCCGATGCGCCGCCGCCGCTGCTCGTGCTGCAAGGCGGCTTCGCGGACGGCATCCGCGCGGAACATCTGCTGCAATTTCCGGGCCGAGTTTTTGAGAATGTGGGAAATATAATTGTTGGATACGCCCAGGGCGCGGGCGATGTCTGTCTGGCTCTGGTCTTCGTAGTAGAAGGCATACAAGACCTTCTGCTCCAGTTCTTTCAAGCGAGTCAGGGCATGTTCCAGCACCACTTTGTCTTCAATAGGAAGCTGCGCTGTCGAAGCTTCCAGATTGTTCTGCACGACATGGGCGGCTGCCGAGCCGGTTTCCTGCGCTTCGTCCAAAGAAGACACGGCAAATGTGGAGCGGGTCGCGTTGATGCGTGATACTTCGGCTTCGCGCAGGCCCAGGGCGTGGGCCACTTCTGCTTCGGTCGGCTCGCGTCCTAAAGCCTGGGTCTGGGCTTCCGTCTCGCGGCGCACTTTGTGGGCCATCTCCTGCAGCCAGGCCGGTTCTTTGATAATCTGCACCCGGTCGCGCAGGAAATGGCGCAAATGCCCGTCAATATGATGGGTCGCATATGTGATAAGCTTCGCCCCGCGCGTCGAATCATATTGATCGATGGCGTGCATCAGGCCCAGGAAACCCTCCTGCACCAGGTCTTCCAGCGGGACAATCCCGGAAAAGAACTGACGCGCCTGCTTTTGCACCAGGGGCCGAAATTGAAGAACAAGGGCTTCCCGCGCCGCTTCCGCCCCCGCCCCATGCGCCCGGTACTGGGCCAGGAGCTTGTGGGCGCGCGCCTCATCATCCAGGCGGCCCGGCCCGCGCCGGTCTCGCCCTGCCCAGGCGCTGGAAGCCGTGTCTGCCGGGGTTTGTGTGGTGTCTGCCATAACTAATCGCTGCCGTGCCGCGCGTACCCTTTCTGGAACCTGTTCCGAAACAACGGATGCATTCCAGCGCGCGGCCCAAGCGGCGCGCTTAGTGAATGGAGCTGACCAGTTTGAAAATAGGGGTCATCACTGAGATGGCGATAAAGCCGACCAGGACGCCCATAAAGACAATCAGCAGAGGCTCAATCATGGATGTCAAGCCTTTAACCATGGCATCCACTTCATCATCGTAGAAATCGGACACTTTCGTCAGCATCTCCGATAAACGCCCGGTTTCTTCGCCCACGTCAATCATGTGCGTCACCATCGCGGGAAACAAGCCCGACGACGCCAGCGGCGCGCTGATTTTGGCCCCTTCCCGGATGGACACGCGGGCATTCGCCACAGCCTCGGCGAGCACCGCGTTGCCTGATGTTTCCCCAATAATCTCCATCGAGCGCATCATGGGAACGCCCGACGCGATCAATGTCCCAAAAGTGCGCGTGAAGCGCGAAATGCTCAGCTTCAGGGACAAATCGCCGACAATCGGCAGCTTGAGTTTGATCTTATCGATATTATAGTGCCCTTTGGTGGTTTTATCATATTGCTTAAAGGCGATAGAACCAACAACACCCAGCAAAATCACCACGTACCAGTACGCGCGGAACCAGTCGCTCGCATCAAACAATGCCTGGGTGACCGGCGGCATATCCACGTTCATGGATGAGAAAATCTCTTTGAACTTGGGCAGCACAAACGTCAGCAACGCAGCGACCATGATGAACGCAAAGACAAGAACAATGGTCGGATACATCATTGCCGACTTGATCTTGCCGCGTATTTCCATTTCCTTTTCCAGAAATCCTGCTAGTCTGTCCAAAATAACGTCCAGGATGCCGCCGATCTCCGCGGCACGGATCATGTTGACGTATAATTTGGAAAAAACGGCGGGGTGCTTGGAGATAGCATCAGTCAGCGACAAGCCGCCTTTGACATCTTTGCGCGTCGCATTGAGCACGCCTTTGAGCACCTCGTCTTTGGTCTGGCTTTCCAGAATGTCCAGGCATTTGATGATGGGAATGCCCGCGTCGATCATGGTCGCGAACTGCCGCGAAAAGACCACCAATGATTGCAGCTTAACTTTACCCGCTTTGCCGGCAATGGAGATTTTCATGCCCGCGCGCGCTTCATTGACCGACACAATATGGAAATGTTGTTCGTGCAGCTTAGCCAGCACTATCTGCTCGTTGTCCGCATCCACCTTGCCCTTGATGGCACGGCCTGTCGGGTCAACTGCGTTGTATACAAATGTCGCCACGGAAAGTCCCTCCTGACACCCAAATTCTATTTAAGGGAGCCTCGCCTTGAAAATGCCGCGAGTGCGCCTTTTTAAGTATCGGTGTTTTGGAAGAATAGCCGTAGGGTGTCGCGGCAGTTTGTGCGCAAGCCCGCCCGCGAAACCCTGTGCCGCGACAACAAAAAGCCGTCACCCAGGCGGCTGGAAAAATAAATCCTGCCGTTTGCGCATTATGCTTGACTGAGAGCGCTCTAAGTTCTCCATACTAATCCTATGCCCACCGACACAGACCGGCAAGACAGCCCCACGCTGACCATTCAGCAGATGGCCCGGCAAAGCGGCCTCAGCGAGCACACATTGCGCTACTACGAGCGCATCGGCCTGCTGACGCCGATCCCGCGCAATACCAGCAGCGGGCACCGGCGATACTCGCCCGCTGCCGCCGACACCATCGAAAGCCTGGCCTGCCTGCGCGCCACCGGCATGTCCATCAGCGCCCTGCGCAAGCTGCTGACCTTGCGCGCGCAGGGTGAGGCTACCGCCGCCGAGCAGCAAGCCATGTACGCCGCGCAGGAGGCCGTGCTTGCCGCCGAGATGGCGCAGCTTGCCGTGCGGAGGCAGTACCTGGTGGGCAAAGTCGCTTACCTGGAAGCGGTGCAGGAGGGCGACACAGCCAAAGCCGATGCCCAGGCAGAGATCAATTACAAGCTCGCCGCTCTTTTGGCGAGGAAACAGGAGATGCCATGAAGACTTGGTTTATTACGGGAACATCGCGCGGGCTGGGACGCGCCTGGACAAAGGCCGCCCTGGAGCGCGGCGACCGCGTGGCCGCAACTGCGCGCAATACCGACACGCTCGCCGACCTCGCGGCGCAATACGGCGACAGCATCCTGCTGCTGCCGCTGGATGTCACCGACCGGGCCGCAGGCTTCGCCGCCGTCGAAGCCGCCCATGCGCACTTTGGGCGCCTGGACGTGGTCGTCAACAATGCCGGGTACGGTCAGTTCGGGGCGATTGAAGAGGTAAGCGAAGCGCAGGCCCGTGCCCAGATGGAGACCAACTTCTTTGGCGCACTGTGGGTGACACAGGCTGCGCTGCCCTTGCTGCGCGCGCAGGGGCGGGGGCACATCCTGCAAGTGTCCAGCATCGGCGGGCTGGGCGCGTTCCCCAATATCGGCCTGTACCACGCTTCCAAATGGGCATTGGAAGGCTTCAGCGAAGCGCTTGCCCAAGAAGTCGCCGCGCTGGGTATCCATGTCACTTTGATCGAGCCGGGTGGGTTCGACACGGACTGGGGCGGCAGCTCGTCGGCTCATGCCACGCCGCTGCCCGCCTACGACGACTTGCGGGCGGCGCAGGCGACACGCTACAGCTGGGCCAAGCGCGGCAATCCCTCGGCGACCAGCGCGGCGATCTTTGCCGCCGTGGATGCCGACAAGCCGCCGCTCCGGCTGCTGCTGGGCGAGTTCGCCACCGAGTTTGTGCCGCGTGTGTACGCCGAGCGCCTGCAAACATGGGCCGAGTGGGGCGATGTTTCCCGCGCCGTCGACGGAGATGCCCCCGCATCTTAAGCGTTCTTAGCCTGCAAGGCGGGCAACGCAACTTATAAAACCAACACCAACCCTGCCCCACACGGGCAGACGCAAGGAGCACACAATGAACACACGAAACTTAGGCGACGGCCTCGCCGTTTCCGAACTGGGACTGGGCTGCATGGGCATGAGCTTTCTGTACGGCAAGGCGGCCACGGACGAGGACGCCATCGCCGTCATCCACCACTCGCTCGACCTGGGCATGACATTTCTGGACACCGCCGAAGTGTACGGGCCGTATGCCAACGAAACCCTGGTCGGCAAAGCGCTCAAGGGGCGGCGCGAACAGGCGGTTGTCGCCACCAAGTTCGGCTTCAAGATCGAGGACGGGCAGATCCAGGGCGCGGACGGCTCCCCGGCCAATGTTCGCCGCGCGTGTGACGAGTCGCTGGCACGGCTGGACATCGATACCATTGACCTCTTTTATCAGCACCGGCTCGACCGCAGCGTGCCCATCGAAGACACCGTCGGCGCGATGGCCGAACTGGTGCGGGAGGGCAAAGTCAGGCATTTGGGCCTGTCCGAAGTCGGGCCGGACACGCTGCGCCGGGCCCACGCCGTCCATCCGATTGCCGCCCTGCAAAGCGAGTATTCGCTGTGGGAGCGGGGCATCGAAGCCGAAATCCTGCCGACCCTGCGCGAGCTGGGCATTGGCTTGGTGCCGTACAGCCCGCTGGGGCGCGGCTTTTTGACGGGCGAGATCAAGTCCTTTGAGGACATTCCCCAGGACGATTACCGGCGCAATGACCCGCGCTACCAGGGCGAGAACTTCAGCAAAAACATGGTTCTGGTGGATGTGGTCAAAGACATCGCCCAGTCGCACAATGCCGCCCCCGGCCAGATCGCCCTGGCCTGGCTGCTGGCGCAAGGGCCCGATGTCGTCCCCATCCCCGGCACTAAGCGCCTCAAGTACCTGCAAGAAAACGCCGCGTCTGCAAACATCACGCTGTCCGAGGACGACCTGGCCCGGCTGGGCGACATCGCGACCCAAACAGCCGGCCCGCGCTACGGCGAGCGCATGATGGGCATGGTCGAGCGTTAAGCATCCGTGCAAGCAAGGCCGTTCCACGGAGGGAGCGGCCTTTTTTAGGCGTGGCGAAGCATGGGCATGGCGCGCACAGGCGCGTTCAGCGTTCTTTTCGCAGCATCGCCCCGACCACGCGAGCCGCGCTGACGCCCGAGGCCCCCATCACGCCGCCTCCGGGGTGGGTGCTGGCCCCGGTCAAAAACAGCCCCTGAATTGGCGTTTTATATTCGGACAATTCGGGCAGGGGGCGGAACGCAAACATCTGGTCCAGCGACATTTCCAGGTGCATCACGTTGCCGTTAATCAGCCCCAAAGTCCGTTCCAAGTCCAAGGGCGTCTGGATGAAACGCTGTTCAATCGCGCCGCGCATGTTGGGGGCGTGGGCGTACAAAGTCTCGCAGATGCTGTCGGCCACGCGCTCACGCTCGTCGTCCCACGATTTGCCGTCGCGGCGCTTGTACGGGAAATACTGCGCCCACAACTGCACGATATGCTTGCCGGACGGGGCGAGTGAGCCGTCAATAGCGGAAAACGTCATGGCAAGGACGGGCGGCTTTTCCGACGGCCTGCCGCCGACATAGTCTGCATAGGCATCCGTCAAGAATTCCGGCGTGGGGCACAGCAATTGCATGCCGTTGTGAACTTCTGCGGGCTGCCCCTGCCCGTAGTCAGGCAGCTCAGATGCCGCGCAGCGCACGGTCATGCCGAACCCGTTGCCCACATTGACTGATTTTAATCTGTGGGCTAGGTCAGCGGGAACATCTTTCGGGGACAGCAATGTGTCAAATGTCGTTTTGACATGGCACGCGGCGATAACGGCTTTGGCGCAGTATTCCTGCCCCTGCGCCTGTACACCGACCGCGCGTCCCCCTTCCATGACAATGCGCTCCGCAGGCGCATCGGTCAGCACTGTCCCGCCCAGCGCTTCCAATGCCCGCCTCAAGGCCACGGTCAGCATGCCGGACCCGCCGCGCGCCCGTTTCGCCCCCGACTCGTGCACCGCGCCCCACCAGGCCGCAAACGGCCCCGTCCCCGGTTCGGTGGGGGGCGGGCCGCTTTGCGCGGCCAGCCAGCCCATCGCCGCACGCATTTCGGTCGTGTGGAACGTTTCGTGCAGCAAGCGCCCGTACCCCGAAACAATCATGCGCAGGGCATCCGTGCTGCTGCGTCCCGGCGATTTGGCGAACATCACATGCCGCCCAAAGTTTGCCATGGTCGGCGGTTTTTGGAATGCTTGAAACACGCCCCGCGTGACCGGCAGCCACTTTTGCACAAAGTCCCGGTAGGCATCGGCATCTTGAACTGATACCTGCGCGATGCTTTGGCACGTCTCGTCCAAGCTGCGATAAAAGCAGATGGCCTGTCCGCCGGGGAGGGGAAACGATGCCCACGGGTCCATTTCAATGTAGGTCAGCCCGTATTGTTCCAGGCCGAGTTCCCGCACAATCGGTGTCTGATGGATCATCAGATGCACCGATGAACCCAGGTCGATCTTGTAGCCCGGCCAGACTTCCTCGGTCACGACCGCCCCGCCCACCATTGCGCGCCGCTCCAGCACCAGTACTTTGTGCCCGGCCTTCGCCAGATAACACGCGCAGACTAATCCATTATGTCCCGCCCCGATGATTATCGCATCGTAGCTTGCTCCCATACTTGCCGACTTTCTAAAAGCCCGCCGGGGGTGTGAAACCCCCGGCAAGGATGAAGCCATGTCCTGCCGGACATCAGAATGACAAGGTAAGCCATGTCTTACACCCGTGAGGGTGTGGCCTCGTCTCTACCGGGGGTTTCACACCCCTGGATCAGACGCGTGGAAAACAGAATGGCGCTGAGGAACAGCGCCTTCATCCACATGCCCTAACGACGAATCACTGCGCCGTGCGCGGCGATTTCGCCCAGGGTGGCTGAGGCGGCGTCGCGCACGCTCTGGTCGGGGTCATGGGTGGCGATGCTGCTCAACGTTTCTTTCGCCGTCAAAGATTCGAGGGGACGAAGCAGATTAAAAAAAGGGACGCTGAGGGTTTGGCCCACTGCCCACACGCCCTCGCGCCGCCACAGGGGGGACAGGTCGGTGCGGGCGACACGCTCCTGCAAGGCGATGTTGTCGGGATTGACCGGTTCCAGCAGGGCATATTTAGCTTGCACGGCCTCGTCATAAGTTTGACGCGCGTCTATGTAACGCTGAAACGCGGCGGGGGGATGGGCGCGCAGCAGGCGCAGGCCAAGGCGCTGGACAGCGGTGGACACGGCGATGTGCGTGCGGGTCGAGGGTTCGGCTTCCAGGCCGCCGCCAAACCGCAGAATAGCCTGGGCCAGAACGGGCACCGGAATGGGGCTGCCCGGCACAAGGGCAAGGTTCTTGGCAGCGGCGGCTAATGCCCCGGCATAACCAAGGTAACGATACGTTTCGCGGGCTGTGAGCGGTGCGCGATAGGGGTGAAATCTGCCGTCATCGGGGTCATGGAACGCAAAGCGCGGACGCTTGTTGCTGTCCAGCACAAAGAATTGACAGTGGGCACAGTGCGCGCCTTGCAGCAGGAGGGCGGCTTCCCGCGCAGTCGGCAGCAGTAAATGCGCATCGTCGCGCCTGTTCGCACGGTCGGCGTAAGACTGAATGGCGGGCACGTAAAACTCGGCGGCGTTGGCATGAAGCGGGGGCGAAAGCGGCGGGGCAATGGTATCCAGAGGAACGGCTGGAGCGAAAGCCATCGTGGACACCAGGCGCGCTCGCTGCCGCTCGCGGGGCAGGTCGGCAGCATAGTATTTGACGACATACACCGTCGGCGCGAGAAACAAAGCGATGCCGAAAACGCCGGACAGCCGCATAAACCCGCGCCAGAACGGGGACGCCTGCGGCTTGCGGGCGGGTGGGGGAGGGGCATCGGGCGGGATCGTCATAACCCCAGTATACCCGGCAGCGAAACACGCAGGCGAATGTCCGTGCGTGCATGCGTGTCACAAAAGCAACAACAAAGCCCCCATGCCTGCAAAGGCCGGGGGCTGGGGTGCGAAACGAGAACGAGGTCAGCGGGCGGCAGCGGCAGGCCGGTCGGTGCGAGGCCGCTCACGCTGACAGCCGGGGCATAACGCCTCGCCAAAGTTACGGATACTCAGCTCCTGCTGCGCCTTGGTCAGGGCTTTGCCGCAGTTGTTGCAGGCGGGCATGCCGGTAGGGGAAGCAGACGCGTTTGCTTTGGGAGCGGCTGCGGCAGCGGGCGCGTCATCCTCGCCGAAGGGGTCATCTTCCGTGACCTCGCGGGGCGGCGCGCCGCCGATCAGGGCTTCAAACTCGTCATCGTCCTCGGCTTTGGGGGCAGGTGACGGGCGGCGTGCCGCGTTGTCTGCGGCAGGCCGGGCCGGCGCTTCTTCACGAGAAGAGGCGGGCCGAGCCGGGGCTTCTTCGCGATTGTTGCCTGGGCGGGCCGGGGCGTCTTCACGGGGCGGGGCGTTAAACTCGCGTGGAGGCGTGAAGCGCGCGCCGCCGTTGCCGGACGAGCTGTCGCTGCCAAAGCGGTTATTGCCGCTCTGGCTGCCGCCGCCATTCCCACCGCCAAAGCGGCTGCCGCCCATGGGCTGCGGGCTGTCCGCGAAGCGTCCGCTGCCGGATTCGTCCAGTTCGGGCGAGAATTGCGTGCCGTAGCCACACATCGCCAGGGCGCGTCCGACGGCCCCCGTTTCGGCTTTCTCAATAAAGTCGCCGAAACCCTTCACATCTTCCTTTTTGGTGCCCATCGCCATCAGCTTGCCTTCTTCGTTGTAGATGCGGGCACGGAAGATGGCATACTGCTTTTCGTGGTTCATTTCCATCGCTTCCGTCTCGATGCCCCAGTCGGGGTGCTCGCTGCGGAACCAAATCAATCGGGCGGACACGGGAAGGTACTGACGCCCCCCCTGCACTTTGATCAAATGTCGCTTGAAGTCAAAAGCCATCTCGGTTCTCCTTACACCAGGTCAGGTCGCTGCATAAAATGCCGTGTGCTTGCCGAAGTATTCTGCCGAGAGTGTGTTAGGCATGGAAGACAATTTTCCTCCTGCACGAACCGACTTGGGGCGCTGCGGCAGCAAACACGCGCATGGAAACGGGCGTTCGTTCACACTAATATTATACCGTCATAAAGAATAAATTACAATAAAAAGCATCTTTTTGTCTGCGTTTTTCTAGCAACGGCATTAAACAACTGCGCGCATCGTGATTGTGAACATTGACACAAACAGAAGATCTGTGTTATAGTGCCCTGTCATAAACAACAAACACAGCAAAGGTCGGCTCGCCGTAAAGCGTTCCGGCATGACGCGTGCTCAAAAGTAGGATGTGAGTGCGCGCGCAACCAACAACCTCCAAGGAGAGACCATTTGCCTAATCCGAAATTAACCTGCTCGGTGGGGAACGCCGCCATTGTCGCAATGGCTTCCGCCACACTTTCGTTTCCGTTTTCGGTGCTCGCTCAGAACACCGCGCCTGTGGCCACTGTTCCCGCCGTATCCCATCAGCTGCCGGCAGTTCCTGCCGCTTCCACTTTGCCCCTCATCAATATCACGCTTAAAGACGGCAAGTTTCCAGTTCACTCTTTGTGCGCGCATGGCCCGACGGTGGCCGATGCCCTCATTGAGGCGGGTATCGTGCTTGACAAAGCCGACCGTGTACGCCCTTCTCCCAGCACTCTCCTGATGGCGGGAACCCCTATTGTGATCACCCGTGTGCGCCTCGCGTTGCAGAATCAGCGTCAGGCCATCCCCTTCAAGACCGTGTTTAAGATGAGTTCCGCTGTTCCCACCGGTCGCATCCAGACAGGCAGGGGCGGCGCGGCAGGCGAAATGACCCGCACCTTTTTGGTGGGTTACGTGAATGGGGATAGAACATCCCAAAAGCTGGTCATGAAGTCGGTCACGCGCAAGCCGCAGGACCAGGAAACTTTGGCCGGCATCCGCGTGCGCGAAGCCCGCGCCCTGCCGTCACGCGCGGGCACCTACCGCCGCATGCGCTGCATCAACATGACCGCAACGGGTTACTCGCCGTACGAAGGCAGCGGCGCGGGACGTTGTGCGACCGGCATGCGGGCGGGCTACGGCGTGGTTGCTGTTGACCCGCGTGTGGTTCGGCTGGGTACAAAGCTTTATGTGGAAGGCTACGGCTACGCCGTTGCGGGCGATACGGGCGGGGCTATCAAAGGCAACCGCATTGATCTAGGTCACACCACATATCGCGAAGCGGCCAATGTGGGTCGCAAGCATGTCCGGGTGTGGGTGCTGTCTCCCGCCCGCTAATTTGGCGTCAGCGCAGAAACGCCCGGCCAGTGGCCGGGCGTCTTTTTTTGCCCAGGGTACACTCAGAACCATGAACCTTTCCAGCCCCGCCACGATTGCTGCCTTGCTCAGGCGGCATCAGCTGCATCCCCGCAAGCGTTTCGGCCAAAACTTCCTAGTGGATGCCAACACGCTGACCAAGATCGTGGACGCTGCCCGCATCGGGCCGGGAGACATGGTGCTGGAAATCGGCGCGGGTTTGGGCGTCTTGACACAGGCGTTGGCTCTAGCGGCAGGCACGGATGGCCAGATCGTCACCATTGAAGTGGACCGAGACTTGCTGCCTGCCCTTGAGGAAACAGTCGCCGATATGCCGCAAGTAAAGATTATCCATGGGGATGTCCTCACAATGGAATGGCCTGCTTTTGCCAATCAGCATTTTGCGTACGCGGCGGGGCCACTTCGTATCAAAGCGGTCGCCAACATTCCGTATAACATCACTTCGCCTTTGCTGGCGGGTTTGCTGGAAGCCAAATCTCTCTTTGGCATTGTTGTTTTGCTGGTGCAAAAAGAAGTGGCCCAGCGGTTATCCGCCCCGCCCGCGTCGTCAGACTACGGGGCATTAAGCGTGTTTGCCCAGTTCCACGCCAAAGTGGAAACTGTAGGCATCGTGTCGCGCCGCGTGTTTTTGCCCGCGCCCGATGTGGATAGCGCGATTGTGCGTCTTACTCCCCACACTGCGCCGCCCGTGGATGTTGAAAGTGAAGCGCAGTTTTTCGCCGTTGTCCGGGCCGCGTTCGGCCAGCGACGCAAAGCTTTGCCCAATGCGCTTTCCGGCGACCCCGCCCTGGGCTGGTCACGGGAGCGTGCCGGGGATGCCCTGGCCCAGGCGGGTATTGACCCGCAGCGGCGCGGGGAAACATTGTCCCTGGCGGAGTTCACCGCGCTGGCACGGGCGGGCCATTGCGACCCGTCTTCTTGACCTTGCCTTGCGTGTTTCTTGGGCCATAGCTCGTGCTTTCCCGTATTTCTTCCCTTGACACAACGGCTCCAGGGGCCGTATACTGTCGCTACTTATGGCTACTTCGACGATTAAGCCACCCTCTCCACCTGCCAAGCCGCCTTCCCCGTCTGCATCCCCCGACCCTAGTGCGGGCGATGGAGCTGGCCGGGGGCCGAGCGTGTCCCGCGCGGCGGCGATTGTGGTCGGGGCGACGCTGCTTTCGCGCGTGCTGGGCCTTGTCCGCGACATCATCCTTGCCCATCAGCTCGGTGCCACTGCCGATGGGGACGTCTACACTGCCGCCTTCAAGGTATGCGACCTGCTGATGTACCTGGTGGCGGGCGGCGCGCTGTCGTCCACATTTATCCCCGTTTTCAAAGAATACCTGCACCAAAACAAAGAGCGGCAGGCCTGGCAGGCCTTTTCCATTGTGACGACGGTGACGGCGATTGTCGCCGTTTTGTTTGTGCTGCTGGCCGAGGTGTTTACCCCCACGTTTGTGCATCTCAACAACACCGGCTACACTCCCGACCAGATCGCACGCACCATTCCTCTTGTTAGGATTATCCTGCCCGCCCAGATATTTTTCATGGTGGGCGGCCTGCTCATGGGGACGCTGAACGCCCGTGGGCAATTCCTCATTCCCGCTTTGGGGCCGAGCATTTACAACCTTGGTATCATCTTTGGGGCGGCTGTCTTGTACCCATTAGGTCTAGGGCTGCCCGGCCTGATGTGGGGGGCACTGCTAGGGGCGTTTATCGGCAACTTCGCTTTGCAGGTCGTGCCCGTCCTGCGCCTAGGCATGCGCTACCGCCCGAGCCTGGCTGTGCTGCACCCTGGTGCGGTCAAGGTCTGGCGCATGATGCTGCCGATTGTTTTGGGGGTCTCGCTGCCCAACGTAGATCAGCTGATTACGGGCAATTTTGCCTCCGATCTGCCGGTTGGGTCGCAGGCGGCTATTGTGTTTGCCACTCGGATGATGCTGATCCCTATTGGCGTTTTTGCACAGGCCATGGGCATTGCGATCCTGCCGACCATGGCTTCGCAGGCAGCGGCAAAGCAGCGGCGCGCGTTCCGGGCGACGACCAATAAAGCCCTGCGCACCATTTTGTTTTTGACTGTTCCTTCTTCGGCATTGCTGTTTCTGCTGGCCCAGCCGGTTGTCGTGTTTCTGCTGCAAAGCGGACGTTTCACCCCCGCCGCGACGTTGATGACGGCTTCCGCGCTACGCTTTTACTCCCTCGGCATCTTTGCGTGGTCCGCGCAGGCGATTTTGACGCGCGGCTTTTACGCGCTCCAAGACTCGCGCACACCTGTCATTTCCGGCAGCATCATGACGATGCTGTTTGTTGTTATGAGCTGGCTGGTCGTGAACGCATCGGACTGGGGCGTGAGCGGGCTGGCCACGGTGACAAGCATCGCAGCCACACTGCACATGATGGTGCTGTTTGTGATACTTCGCAATCGTCTGAGGGGCATCCAAGATTTGTTGCTGCTGACGAGCATTGTCAAGACAAGTCTCGCGACCGCCGCCCTGTGCCTGGCCGTGGTTGTTCTGCGCGGCGCGCTTGGGCATTTCCTGCCGGGCGAGGCAAGCGCGCCCAAACTGCACGCGGCGATTATCCTCACAGTGGCGGGCGGGGGCGGGCTGGCAGCCTTTGGCGTCGCGGCGCGCGCGTTGCGCATGGACGAATTGCACTCGGTGGTCAGTCTGGTTCAGCGACGCAAGGGGTAAGTAGATGGATGTATTCGAGCGGTTTAACACCAAGTTCGGCAAGTGGTACGAAGGCTTGTTCAGCGGAACCGGAGCTGAGCTTCGCCCCAAAGACGTGCTGCGCAAAATCACGCAGGCGATGGAAGACAACCGCAAAGAAGGCTTTGACGGCAAAGTGTATGTCCCCAATAAGTATGTCTTGGAACTCGCGGTGGACGATCCCGAAGAGCGCGATTATCTGCTGTCGTTTCTGGATGAAGACGAACTGGTCAGCGTTTTGCAGCGTTTTATGACCCAGAACCATTACCATGCGCGCGGCCCCTTGGACTTTACGATTGCCGAAGCGTCTGCCGCACCAGAGGGTGTCCGCCGCGAAAAGCTGCGGGTCAAAGTACGCTTTGAAAAAGGTGAACTGCCCCTTGATGCCGCTCCGCCTGTTCCTGTTCTCCCGCTTGCCGCTCCATTGCCTGCGCGTGAACGTCGTACTTCCTCCCCCGACACGGATGATCTGCCCACTGTGGCCGGAGTTTTTCCGGGTGATGACGAACCCGGCACGGTTCCCGCCGTCGCCTGGGCCTCGCTCGCTCTCACGGCCCCAGATGGGCGCAAGTCACATTTCAGCCTTTCCAAACCCGCCGTCACGATCGGGCGCGGACGCAGCGCGGGCAACGATCTTGTTTTGGACAGCGACGGCATGGTGTCCAAAACCCATGCTCGCCTAGAGCGCGAACCCGATGGACGCTGGACAGTTTACGACATGGGCAGCACCAATGGCATCAAGGTCGGCGCGGCCCGCGTGGACGGCAACCATGTCCTCCATGACGGCGACACATTGACAATCGGCTCGACAACACTTTCCTTTCACGAAAACAGCACCGATGATACCCACGGCGACGGCGAGGAAACCGCCCCTCTGCGCCGCGCCCGCTTGGTCACGTCCGACGGCGCGGCGCACATTCTGGCATCGGAAACCTTGATTGGCCGCGCGGTCACCTCGGACATTGTGCTGCAAGACCCCGCCGTATCCAGTCGTCACGCCCGCATTGTCGCCCCGGATGCGTCCACTTATTCTGTGGAAGATCTGGGCAGCACCCACGGTACATGGCTCAATGGCCGCCGAATTGCCTCGCACGAGCGCGTGCGTTTGTCGCCCGGCGACACGCTGCGTTTGGGCGAAACCGACCTGCGTTTCCAGGGGAGCGTGGGCTGATGGCGACTATGCTTGCCGTTCTCCATTACGGCTTTCTGGCGGGTCTTTTGCTGCTGCTTTTCTTCGTGATGAGCCTCCTGCGCCGCCATTTAGACGACTAGCGCGTACCTGTCACAACAAAAGCCCCTCCGTTCCTCCCAGAGTGGAAGGGTACGAAGGGGCTTTTTTTCGGCCTCCGCTTAAGCCGCCCGCAAAACGGTATCTTGGCTGTCATCCGTCCCCGCCAGCACGGCGCTTGCGCCCGCGCAGATGCCTGTCACGAGCATGAGGGGGCAAACTCGCGTGTGATGTGGCGACAAGGCGCAGGCAAATCTCATACCCGGCTCCGGAGATGCCATACTTCGTGGCGTACCTCGCGGCAATGTCGGTGGGGCCGGACGCGAGCGACGGCAGCGCGCCGATGAGAGCAAACATCTTGTCGGGGCAGGTGGGCTTGCCCGCAATTTGAGGTGGCGCGGCAAGAATCTGGAAGGGATGGGTGACCGGGCTGGTGCGGGGTCAGGGTGAGGGTCAACTGTGCGGCAGCGGACGAGGCACTGACCAGGATGGGGGTCAAGGTCGGCGGCAGGGTAAAGTCCGCGCGGGATGAGGCCGTGGATGGGATACCGAGGTTCAGAGCAAACCTGCCGCTGTTGCAGATACTGAAAGCGTTTGCCGCGTTCAGCGTGTGGCGTCCAAGACGGGCATACATGGTGTTGAGCGTGTTTGCTGCGGCCTGCTAGGTTGCTTTATCGGCGGGGTGCAGCGCATGGAACGCAGAAGAAAGGCCGCCAAAGTTCTGATGCTAAGTAAGTGTACAAAAGAAATCAGGTATTTAGGTTGCGGGTAGAATACCTGCATGAAATTTGTTTCTGCTTTGCCCCAGGAGCAGCGCACGGCACTGGAACAACTCCATCTCAACGGGGCCACAG
>JAABUZ0100005968.1_pt1 | contig 15552 bp, 15 predicted proteins | sample 5562091 | NCBI WGS metagenome assembly JAABUZ01 (sample SAMN12813069, study PRJNA571459) | rock metagenome | isolation source: Antarctica rocks | place: Antarctica: Victoria Land, Linnaeus Terrace sud | collected 2015-12-21 | reverse complement strand
GCGCAACTTCCGGGCAGGAACAGGACAGTTCGAAGCGCTAAACATCACGTAGTTGGACGAGTTCCGGCCGCAGCGCTTCCAGCTCACTAATAAGCTTGTCGAGAAATGGTCCGCAAGCTTGCCGCTCGCCACGTTTAGCGGCAAGCTCCAGTTCTTCGGCGCAGAATCGGGACCGGGGAGCATGCAGGCTGCCCAGCGAGCCCTTTACCGTATGAGCAAGGCGAAACAGCAACAGCAAATCACCATCAGCTAACGCTTGCCGCATCTCAGTGACTTGGCCTACACACTCGCCTAAAAATAAATCGATGATCTCAACAGCCAGATCATGATCACCTCCCATTTGCTCCTGAAATCCATCGGGATCAAAACGGGGCAAGGTCTGCGGCTTGACGCTTTGGGAAGTCGAATTTTCATGAGCGACGCTTCCCGCCAGGCTTTCGACCGCTTTGGCGAACAGGGCGGGCTCGAAGCGTTCCGGAAGGTAGCCGTCAATGCCAGCTTCATGAGTTTCCAGCCAGCCTGAATCGTCCGATACTTCAGCGGAAACGGAAAGGATCGGCGCTTTCACCGCCGCGTGTTGCCTTTGCTCCAACTGGCGCAGTTTCGCCGTGAAAAGCCGTAATTCCGTGTCGGGAGCGCCGGAAGGCAGAAGCACAGCGTCGAATTTCTGGATTTCCAAGGCTTCCGAAGCTTCGTCAAAGCCATTCAGCGGAAGAACCGCGTGGTGGGCGCTTTCAAGCAACGAAGAAATGCGCTCAGCCTCACGGGGATCACTTTCAATAAGAAGCACTCGCAAGGTGTTTATATTAGTCATATCACTGAAATGGGTTTGGGGGAGCGTCAGCCGTTCGTAAAATTAGAAGCAACTTTAGAGCGCAATTCTCTACTTCTTTTGTGTATGTTGTATACTCTAGATTTAGTGGGGGTGTGCTTTCCCTAGTCTCACGACTCGCACCGTCATCAGCAATCAATCTCGGTGGCTCAGTGATTTATTCTCCGGCAGTAAGCCTTTCCTAGCCAAGTTTTTTAATCTTATTTTTCCTGACGACTGCCGTTTATGCGAGCAGCCTCTCCGCGACATTTCCCGCGTTCCCGTTTGTCCGTCCTGCCTCCAACTGCCAAAGCCTTTGCCGGCGGAATTTTTCTGCCGAAGCTGTCGAACCGCGTTTGTCAGTTCTTTTTCACTGGACCAAGAGGGTTTTTGCGCTGTTTGCCGCGAAAGCTTGGTGAACTTCGATGCCGCTTACTCGTTTGGGCCTTATGAGGGCAGTCTTCGCAAGCTGATTCACCTTTTCAAGTACGGGAAGGTGGAAAGTCTGGCGGAGCCGCTAAGCAAGTTCCTGGTCACCGCCATTCCGCTGGAGGCGCAATTCGACGTTATAGCCGCCATGCCGATGCACTGGCGAAAGCAGTGGCAGCGCGGGTTCAATCAAGCTGCGCTGCTCGCTGAACCGGTGGCGCGGCGGTACGGGTTGAAAGTGACCGGCGCTCTCCGCCGGACTCGCTATACCAAACCCCAAGCCGGTTTGAATGAGACGCAGCGGCGTGACAATCTAAAAGGGTCGTTTCGCGTCCAACGGCGGGAGCAAGTCGCGGGTAAGCGGGTGCTTTTAATTGATGACGTGTTTACTACCGGCGCAACCTTGCGGGCGGCCGCGCAGGCTTTGAAGGCTGCCGGAGCGCTTCATGTGACGGCTTTAACCCTGGCGCGTGTCGATCACGGTTCGCCGGAAGCGAGTCGGCGTTCGATGGAATCGTTACGCCAGGCAGTGAGTTTTGCTCCGTCCCGAGAGAACGCTGAAATTGAGGCGTCCACGGGTGCCGGAGTGCAGTAGCGAATAATAATGGTAAGGGGAGAGCGTATCTGATGCCAACTCAGGATCGTCTTCATAGGCCAGTTCTTGTGCTCAATACCAGTTATGAGCCCATCAACGTTTGCGCCGCGCGAAGAGCGCTGGTTTTGATTCTTAAGGGCGTTGCCTCGGCGGAAGAACTAGCGCCTGTTCAAGTTCATTCGGCGCGCCGTTCGCTTTCCGTGCCATCGGTGATCCGGCTTTTGGAGTACCGGCGTATTCCGCATCAAACGCGGGCGCTTTCGCGCAAGAACATCCTGATGCGCGACCGGTATACGTGCCAGTACTGCCATAAAGTTCTGCCGTCGGGAGAGATGACGCTTGATCACGTGATTCCCCGTTCCCGCGCCGGCGAGACGACCTGGGAGAACCTGGTAGCCTGCTGCCATCATTGCAACAACAGAAAAGGCAGCCGCACTCCGGAAGAAGCGGGCATGAAGCTGCTGCGGCCGCCGCGTCCCTTCAGCCTTCATACCAGCAGACATCTGATGCGTGTTCTGGGCCGGAGCGACGACCAATGGCGCAAGTATCTTTTTTATTCGGAATGAGACTTGTTCCGGCCTGCGTTTACGCGCCGGGGACCGGCAGCGTCACCGGCGCCACACCGCTGTCCTTAGGTCTTTCCCGCTTTTCCTTCGGCGGCGGGATGACCTTTACCGGGCTGATAAGCAAATGAGCGTTGCGGCCTTCCAAGCGAGGCTGGCCTTCAATAGATCCAACACCGTTCAGGTCCTCGGCAAAGCGCAATAGCAGCTTTTTGCCAAGATCGACGTGCGCGATTTCACGTCCGCGAAACTGCACGACAGCCTTCACCCGGTTGCCTTCTTTCAGGAACCGAATAGCGTGATTTTTCTTGAAATCGTAATCGTGATCGTCGGTATTGGGGCGGAATTTCAGCTCCTTTACCTGAATCACGTGCTGCTTTTTCTTCGCCTCGTGCTGCTTCTTCTTTTGTTCATACTGCCACTGGCCGTAATCCATTGCTTTGGCGACGGGCGGCTCGGCGGTAGGGGCAATCAGAATGAGGTCAAGTCCCAAGTCCTGCGCTTTACGCACTGCGGTAAGCGTGGGCATGACTTCGGTGGTTCCGTCCGGGAACACGGCGCGGACTTCTCTTGCCCGAATCGCCTCGTTAACGTTTTCTCGAACTCTCGGCCGACGGGGAGGAAAATTTCTTGGTGGATACATGCCGGGCTAACGGACGGCGCAGGCGTGCGCTTGGGGGGTGGTTAAATATGAAATCAAATGCAATTCCTTATTACAGTTTACACGAAAATGCAAGTCTTGTTCCAACGTTTTTTTCAGCTCTTTTCCCGCACTTCATTGAAGTCGATTACCCGTATATGTTAGCGTAAACGGAGTAGGGAAGGTCCGCCATGTCTGAGGTGCGCTTGCGCCTGCGAGTTCCCAATTTCCGGCCTCCTCTCCCCTTTCCACTTAAAGTAAATATAAATGGACTCGACGTTACATGACTTGGCTAGACTGCTGCTGCAGTCAATTCCCACGGTCATCTTTTTCCTCTTCCTGACTTTCTACTTGAAGCAAGTTTACTTCAAGCCGTTAGCGCAAGTGCTCGACGAACGGCGCAAGGCAACCGAGGGTGTCCGCGAACTTTCACAACGGGCTTTCGACGCGGCGGACCAGAAAGCATCGGAGTTCGAGCGAGCTTTACAAATGGCTCGCGCCGAAATCAACGGGGAAAATGAAGCGCTGAGGCAAAGGTGGGCGCGGGAGCAAATGGAAGCGGTGGCCCATGCCCGCCCTGAAGCGGAAGGACGGGTGGCGCGGGCTAAGGCTTACATTGGAGACGAAATCACGCGAACCCAAGGCGAGTTGGAAGCTAATATTCAGCCGTTGAGCGAACAGATCGTGCAATCGCTTCTACGACGGAGAGCGGCCTAGTGCGTCGGGCGTTTCTTCTTCCCGCCTGCTTCTGCGCGGCATTGCTGCTATTGGTTGGCGCGAGCGCGGTTCACGCGCAGGAAGGGCAACAGCGGGGCGCGGCGGAAGAGAATTCCGAGATGCGTTGGCACATCATCAACACCGCTATTTTTGCAGCCGGCCTTGGCTTTGCCATTTGGAAACTAGCGCCCGCCTTTTTCAACGCGCGTTCCGTGGACATTCAGAGAGCCATCAAGGAAGCGACCGGATTGAAGATGCAAGCCGATCTTCGTTATTCCGAAATTGACCGCAAAATGGCGACGCTTCCCGACGAAGTAAAGAGGATGCGCGAACAGGCGCGGTTGGAAATGGAGCGCGAATATGCACGCCGCCAGGAGGAGACCGCCGCTGAACTGGAGCATATCAATAAGAGCGTGACGGCCGAGATTGAGGCGCTTCGCGCCGAGGCGGCGTACCAGATCCGGCAGCGGACGGCGCAGTTGGCGCTTCGTTTGGCGGAGCGTCAACTGCGGGACACAGCCGCTTCTTCTTCCTCCAATGACGAATCATTCCAGGAGTTGATTCATCTCGTGGAACGGGGCAGGCAGTAAATGATCGATGCACTTGCCTCGCATTACGCGCATGCTTTCGCCGATGCTGTTTTTGCTCCAAGTTCGGGTTTAGCGCCGCAGGAAGCTGTTCAGCAACTGAGCGCGGCGGAATCGCTGGTTTCTGGTTCAAAAGAGTTGCAGTCGGCGCTTCTGTCGCCCGCAATTAATAAGAATCGCAAAGCGGCGGTGGTCGGCAAATTATCCGATGAGCTGGGACTGCACCGGCTGGTCCGGAATTTTCTCTTGGTGGTTGTTGCCCACCGCCGCACGAAGGATTTGGCGGGCATTCGTCAGGATTTTGAAGCGCAGGTGGATCAGCGGCTCGGCTGGATACCGGCGGATATTGCCTCCGCGCGGGAGCTCAGTCCGCAGCAGAAGGAAGAGCTGGAGCGAACTCTCGGCGTAAAGCTTGGTAAATTTATTCGGGCGAATTACCGGGTGGACCCGGATCTTTTAGCCGGAGTTCGGGTTCATGTGGGCTCGCAGGAGTATGATGCCACCTTGCGCGGCAAGCTGGAGGGCATGCGCCAGAAACTAACGGCCGGGCTCTAAAAAGGAATCAAGGAAAAGTATGGCTCAAATCAGAGCAGATGAAATATCGCGCGTACTTCTTTCGCAAATCGAGAACTATGACGCGGTAGCGAATGTTGCGGAAACAGGCTCCGTTATCAGCGTTGGTGACGGTATTGCGCGCTTGTATGGTTTGCGAAACATCATGGCGGGTGAACTGGTTGAGTTCGGCCCGGAAACGGTCGGCCTCGCTTTGAACCTGGAAGAAGATCAGGTGGGCGCGGTGCTGCTGGGTAATTACGGCGCTGTCAAGGAGGGTGATCAGGTTCGCCGGACCGGGCGCATCATGGCCGTTCCCGTGGGCGACGCCATGATTGGCCGCGTGGTGAACGCATTAGGCCATCCGATTGACGGCAAGGGCCCGATTGCGACAACCGAAACCATTGCTATCGAGCGTCTTGCTCCGGGCGTGGTGGACCGGCAGCCGGTAAAGCAGCCGCTTCAGACGGGCATTAAAGCTATTGACGCCATGGTGCCCATCGGTCGCGGCCAGCGCGAACTCATCATCGGTGATCGGCAGACGGGCAAGACTACCGTGGCGCTTGATACGATCATCAACCAGAAGGGCCAGGATGTGATCTGCATCTATGTGGCGATTGGGCAGAAGCGTTCTACGGTTGCGCAGGTGGTCAGGGCTCTCGAAGAGCATGGCGCGATGGAGTATTCCATTGTGGTTGCCGCTACCGCTTCCGATCCCGCGCCGATGCAGTACATCGCTCCTTACGCGGGCTGCGCGATTGGCGAGTTTTTCCGCGATACGAAGCGCCACGCGCTGTGTATCTACGATGATCTTTCCAAGCACGCGGCCGCTTATCGCGAAATCTCCCTGCTGTTGCGCCGTCCGCCCGGACGCGAAGCCTTTCCCGGCGACGTGTTCTACCTTCACAGCCGCTTGTTGGAGCGTGCCGCCAAGCTGTCAAACGAAAAGGGCGGGGGATCGCTGACTGCCCTGCCGTTCATTGAAACGCAAGCGGGTGATGTTTCGGCTTATATCCCCACGAACGTTATTTCTATCACCGACGGCCAAATCTACCTGGAAGGCGATCTGTTTAACGCTAATATCCGGCCCGCGATCAACGTCGGTCTTTCCGTGAGCCGTGTGGGAGGCAGCGCGCAGACCAAGGCCATGAAGTCAGTGGCCGGAACCTTGCGGCTGGATTTAGCTCAGTATCGCGAACTGGCCGCGTTTGCGCAGTTCGGTTCCGACCTTGACAAAGCTTCGCAACAGCAACTGAATCGCGGTAAACGCTGGGTGGAAGTGCTCAAGCAAGGCCCTTACTCGCCCATTCCGGTTGAGAAACAGGTCGCTATTATTTTCTGCGGCAATAATGGATTCCTGGATGATGTGCCCGTGGAAGACATCCGGCGTTTTGAGACTGAGCTGAATCAGTTCCTTGACAACAGCAAGCCGGAAGTATTGAAGAACATTCGCGAGAAGCGCGAGCTGAATGACGATGTCAAACGCCAGCTCACGGATGCCATCAAGGAATTCAAAGGCCGGTTCAGCAGCATTAAAACGCAGCAACCGGCGGCGAAACAGGCTGGCGGCAACGGCACTCGCGACGGGCGGCCAGCGGCGCAAAGACCTGCGGGCGACAAAAATCGTCTAGGTGCGGAGCAGGTGGACGAAGAAGCTCGCAAGGCGCTGAACAAGGCGTAACGATGCCGAGTTTGATCGATATTCGCCGCCGTATCCGCAGCGTCAAGAATACGCAGCAGATTACCAAGGCCATGAAAATGGTCTCGGCCGCCAAGTTGCGCCGCGCCCAGGAGCGCGCCGTGGCATCCCGCCCTTATGCGGAGATGATGCGCCGCGTGCTTTCGAATGTGGCGGCAGCGGCGGCGGGTAGCGAGGCAGCGGCGCAATTACCTTTGCTGCAAAGACGCGAAGAAAAGCGCATCCAGTTAATTGTGGTCAGCAGCGATCGCGGCTTGGCTGGAGCGTTCAATGCCAACTTGTTTCGCCGCGTCCAGCGCTTAATTGATGAGCACGGTAACACGGAACTGGCGGTTGAGATTATTGGCCGCAAGGCGCGCGATTATTTTCGGCGGCGCGGCATTCAAATTACAGGCGAGCACCTGGACATCATTGACCGCCCTACGATTGAGCAGGCGCGCGAGATTGCCGACAAGCTGATAGAAACCTACAGCAAAGCCGAAGTCGACGCGGTTTACCTCGCTGTCAATGAGTTTAAGAGCGTAATGGCGCCTGATATTGTGCTGCGCAAGATACTGCCGGTGGAAGTGCCGAAGGGGGAAGGCGAGATCATTGATTACATCTATGAGCAGCCGCCGGAAGAGCTTTTAACCGCCCTGCTGCCGCGCTACATCGAAATGTCGATCTATCGCGCCATGCTCGAATCGAATTCGGCCGAACATGCCGCGCGCATGACCGCGATGGACACGGCCAGTTCCAATGCCGGGGATGTGATTCAGGATTTGACTTTGAATTTGAACCGCGTCCGGCAAGCGGCCATTACGCGCGAAATTATTGAGATCGTCAGCGGAGCCGCCGCCGCGATTGGATAAGGTCACGCGGAGAGTTAAAGATTTAAGTTGGGAGTGTTTATGGCAACAATGCCGATGCAGGCTGTAGCAGAAGGCCATGTCGTTCAGGTGGCAGGACCCACCATCGAGATTCAGTTTCCCGAAGGACACATGCCTCAGATTTTCAACGCGATTCGCGTGACGAGCGAGGGATATGACATACCCTTCAACATCGATATCACCGCCGAAGTAGCGCAGCATATTGGGGAAGGCCGGGTTCGCACCATCGCGATGGAGCCGACCGATGGTTTAGTGCGCGGCATGAAGGCGTATGATCTGGGCGCGCCGATCAGTATTCCCGTCGGCAAGGAAACGCTGGGCCGGGTTCTCAACGTGCTGGGTGAGCCTGTGGACAACATGGGCCCGGTAAGAACAGATAAAAGATCGCCGATCCACCGCCAAGCTCCGCTGTTTGAGGATCAATCGACGCAGCTTGAAATGTTCGAGACCGGCATCAAGGTCATTGATCTTCTTGAGCCTTACTTGCGCGGCGGGAAAATCGGCCTGTTCGGCGGCGCCGGCGTGGGTAAAACCGTTATTATCCAGGAACTGATCAACAATATCGCGATGAAGCACGGCGGCGTTTCCGTGTTCGCCGGCGTGGGCGAGCGCACCCGCGAAGGCAACGATCTGTGGCTGGAAATGCAGGAAGCGGGCATTGTTGACCCGAAGGACTTTAACAAGTCCAAGGTCGCCCTGGTGTACGGACAGATGACGGAGCCGCCCGGCGCTCGTCTGCGCGTCGGCCTGACGGGCCTCACCGTGGCGGAATACTTCCGCGATGAAGAAGGACAGGACGTTCTTCTGTTTATCGATAACATCTTTCGCTTTACGCAGGCAGGTTCGGAAGTTTCGGCCTTGTTGGGCCGCATGCCTTCAGCGGTCGGTTACCAGCCGAACCTGGCGAGCGAGATGGGCGACCTGCAAGAGCGGATCACGTCCACGAAGCGCGGTTCCATTACTTCGGTGCAGGCCATTTACGTGCCTGCGGACGATTACACGGACCCGGCTCCCGCCACCACGTTCGCGCACTTGGACGCGACCACGAATCTTTCCCGCGCGATTTCCGAGCTTGGCATTTATCCGGCTGTTGATCCGCTGGCTTCCACTTCGCGCATTCTTGATCCGAACATCGTCGGTGCCGAACATTATGATGTGGCGCAGCAGGTGAAACAAACGCTTCAACGGTACAAGGATCTGCAGGATATTATCGCCATTCTCGGCATTGATGAATTAAGTGATGAAGACAAGCAAACCGTGGCCCGCGCCCGCCGCATTCAACGTTTCCTTTCCCAACCGTTCCACGTGGCCGAGCAGTTTACCGGACGCCCCGGCAAATACGTGAAGCTGGAGGACACGGTTCGCAGCTTCAAGGAGATCGTGGAAGGCAAGCACGACAGTCTTCCCGAGCAGGCTTTCTACATGCAGGGCGCGATCGAAGAAGTTGTCGAAACCGCTGCGAAGATGAATCAATAGGGGGCGCGCAGCATGGCCGATACCTTTCAATTGCAAGTTGCTACGCCCGAACGCCTTTTCGTGGACGAGCAAGTAAGCGAAGCCGAACTGCCGGGCAGGAACGGATATATGGGCATCCTGCCCGGTCATGCTCCTTTGTTGAGCGCGCTAGCGCCCGGTATTCTCACTTACGGAAGCGGCGGCAAGCAGGCCATTGTCATTGACGGCGGCTTTGTCGAGGTTTTTGACAATCACGTGCGCGTTTTGGCGGATTCCGCCGAACGCGCCGATCAGGTCGATACAAACCGCGCCCGGCAGGATCTAGACGCTGCAAACAAGGCGCTCCGGGAAGCTCACAGCAGCGGTGAATCAGATGCCGCTCTGGAGTTTATGCAGAAAGCACAGGCCCGGATTGATATTTCGGAACGGGGTTCCGGTCAAGCGCGTTAGGGAAACAGTCAGTGCGCAACAATTAGTGATTGCTTCAGTCGACAAACCCGCAACCTGCCACTACAGCTTCTAACGAGTTTTTCTCCGTATGGGGAGGCAATGAAATTCGTGATCTGGCCCTCCTTTGTTTGCTGGCCGTATTGAGCTATTTGCCGACACTGCGTTTTTCTGTTAATCCCTTGATTTTTGACGCAGGTCTCACCAGCGCATCTCAGCGCGGAGCCTTTCCAGGACTTACCACGATTGACCCGAACGCGGGTACGACGACACAGGGCTTGGGAAAGTTATCGGCTGATTACTGGTTGCAGGGCAATGTTCCCTGGTGGAATCCGTATGCGGGAGTGGGGCTCCCCTTAGCCGCCGAGATACAGCCTAGTTCGCTGTTTTTTCCCTTCATACTGCTTTTACATTTCAGCAATGGTCTTCTTTATCTGAAGATTGCCTTGCAGATGCTTGCGGGAGCGGCCACTTACGCCTTTCTACGACAGCTTGGCATCGGTCGTTTCGCCGCGTTTACGGGCGCTTCGTTATACGAGTTTAACGGCACCTTTGCCTGGTTGGAGCATGCGCCCATCATGCCCGTTCCTTTTCTCCCTGTTCTACTTTTAGGAATTGAAAGAGCTTTCGTGTTTGCCGGGCAGAAACGACGTGGGGGCTGGGCTCTTGTCGCTATTGGAATTGCTTATTCGTTGTACGCTGGATTTCCAGAATCCGCGTATCTTAACGGCCTTTTTGCTCTGTTCTGGTCCTTGCTGCGATGGACCATGCTAGACAAGCAAAACAGGTGGGCCTTCGCGGGCAAAGTTATCTCGGGAGGTTGCACCGCGCTTCTGTTAGCCGCGCCGATTCTGATTACTTTCTTTGAGTACCTTCAACTCTCCCCCATAGGTCACGGAGGTTTTAACGAGCGTGCTCTGCCGGAATCAGGACTGGCGCTGTGGGTCATCCCTTATATTCTTGGTCCCATTGAAGCATTTTCCGGCTTGGACCCAACTTTGCAGATTGTCGTGAATTGGGGCAATATTGGAGGCTACCTGCAAACAGGCTTGCTGTTTCTAGCTAGTCTCGCGGTGCTGAACGCAAAGAAGGAGAAAAGACTGCGCTTTGGTTTAGCAGTCTGGATGATTATATTCATAACTCGCATTTTTAGCGTCTCCGGAATTGCCGTCCTGACGAAACTGATTCCTGGATCTGACCTGATTGCGATGTTCCGCTACAGTGAACCATCCATTGAGCTGGCAGGAGCAACTCTGGCGGCGTTCGCGCTCAATGATTGGCGGCGCACGGGAAAAACCCCATTCGTTCGTGTTCTTGCTGCTTTCGCGGTTACCGTTGTTTTTGGCTTCGTCGCTTTTCGGTATGCCAAGCCGTTAATTCATCTCCTTGCTCACACTGGCGCCAAAACCGTTTTTTACAAGTATTGGTTACGAGGCTGGCTGGCTTGGACCATTTGGGTCTTAGGGAGCGCCGCGCTGCTTTGTGGGCTGCGTTATTCGCGTAAGCGTGCCGTGCTGCTCACAACGTTGTTAGCGGCGGACGCCATGATACTTTGCGCCTTTCCCGTATTTTCGGGTGCTCGCAAGGTGAAGATTGATATGGGTCCGATAGCGTTTCTGAGGCAGCATCTAGGGCTACAACGCTTTTATACAATGGGACCGATTCACGCCAACTACGCGTCGTATTTTCAAATCGCGTCAATCAACCACAATTATCTGCCCGTCGCGGACAATTGGGTCCAATACATTTATTCCACTCTCGATCCGGTCATCAAGAAAGCTCCCGTTGATTTTTTTGGGGATTATCCTCCCCCGCTCGAAGAGCGCGAGGAAGCCTTTCGCGCTCACCTTCACGGCTTTGAAGCAACCGCGGTGAGGTACGTTGTCACTAATCCTGAACGAAATCCTTTTGTGTATCGCGTCGCCATCCCGCACTCTGAGGCCCGAAATACTCCACGACCGCTGAAAAATGGAGAGAGGTTTTCCGGCGTGCTGTTATCGCCTTTGCTGAAGAGCGGTTCCGTAGCGGGGCTCGACCTTACGATTGGAACTTACGGAAAAACGACAGGCTTTTTGCAGGCTGAACTCTGCCAAATGGCGGCGTGCGTTGAGGGGAGGGCTCCACTGGAAGAAGCTGTCGATAATGCGCCGTTGAAAATCATGTTTAATCATCCGCTGCCAATCACAGCGGGTGAGCCCCTTCAGTACACCTTTACTCATACCGGTGGAGATCTACCCGTAGCCATCTGGACCTGGCCAACAACCGATGCGAAAGGCGGCACGCCGGCTGTGGGCGGTAATCGCCCATTTCATGATGAGCCGGAGATCTCGCTGGCTTACGCGTTCGGGCCTCTTCAACCCCGGCTCGTTTACAAGGATCGAATTGCCAACATCTTTGAGCTGCCTAACCCATCACCTTATTTCGAGGCAAGCGGGACCTGTGAACTGTCGCAAGCATCGCGCGAATCTCTGAAAGTCTCGTGTCGCGCGCCTGCCGTCCTAATCAGGCGGGAACTTATGTATCCGGGTTGGCGGGCTTTCATTAACGGCAAAGAAACACCCTTAACTCAGTCGGCTTCAATCTTCCAAACTATCAACCTGCCGAAAGGAGAATCAACCGTAGTATTCCGCTATGAGCCTTCTCATATCCGTTGGGCTTACGCAGCAGCCTTGCTGGGCTTAGTTTGGTTGTTGACAGAGTTTTGGAGGCATACTCGATCTTTGCATCGGGAAACGAAGGGTACCAGCGTTTGGTTCTAGTGTCCAGCGGCGTTGGCCTGAACCGGAGCCGCCGCTGCTTCAACAACCGTCCACGGATGGGCTTTCACATCTTGCAGCAGGCTTTTCTGCCATAGGTATTCCTTGTGTTTCTTTAAGAATTCCGCTGTGTGAAACTCGATTCCGCAAGGATGGCCCATTCCGGCGGCAAATGATAGTTTTTCGGCCATCGCGCTATCCGCGACCTTTGCTTCGGCTACCCCGGCGGGTCCGTAAGGGTCCTGCCAGCCTTTCATGCCGCGGCTGGATTTATCAATGTGTCCGCAGATGGTTCGCTCATTCGGATCGATCTCCTTCGTGAGGACATCATAGTGATCCGTCTCGAATTTTTTGCCGATTTCCACGTCGACGTTCCCCTTGTTTTCCGCCATGAGCTGGTCCCAGCGGCGATGACGCACCTGATTGGGCGTATTCGGATCATTGGCGGGAAACTCTGTTTCCTCGGCGGTCAACTTGGGATTGATGGGAAAGTTGGAGCCGACGAAATAGCCGTCTTTGGTGCGGTCGAGCGTGACGTATTTCAAGCCCAGCTCCAGACGACCGATTTCGTTTGTTTTACGATCCGCGATCAGCCATGTATTGGCATATCCTCCGTTGTTGCCGTCTTTCATGATGCGCGCGAAATCGTCAATCGACTCGGAGTATTGCATGGCTTTACGGGCCCGCACGAACTCAGGCACGCCGTTTGGATCAAACCCGAAGAAATTGGAGATGGTTGTTTCCGTAATTACCATGCCGTTATCGTTGATGCCGAAGTCATCGCCGCTATGGATCAGACCCGGCATGCCGTCCATGATGAACCGGTGGCCCGCGGCGGGAACGATGTCGAAGATGATATTCCAGCGCGTGCCTGTCAGGTAGTCAGTCCAATTATTATGGCCGATCACGATCCGTCCGTCCTTCGTATAGCTGCCCGTGGCTACAAACGCGCTACAGTGTTCCGGCGCATGGCTGGTTACGCCTTTGGCCTGCAATCGGCGAGCGGCATCGTAGTAGTAGGAAAACTCCATATAGGCGTTCATCGCCACCAGGTCGAGCAGATCCAGCTTCGAGCCGTGAGTTTTCAAGCCGTCAACGATGCCCTCCAACTCTTCCTTGTATTCATCCGTTAGTTTCGGGACAAATAACTTCTGAGACACGCTTCGCAGTTCACTCCATGGGTGCTGAACGCCGTGTGTCGTGCTTAACTCAATGGCTTTTTTAGAGTCCTCAATTTCGTCCCTTAAGAGATAACCGTGTTGAAAACCGATAACCGAAGGTTTTCCCTCCAGATGCACGAAGATCCAACCAGCATCTTCCGCCTTTCGGAATCCGCCATGAAGCCGTGGGTCTGAAGATCCCGGCGTCCCCTTTCCGCCTTCTCCTAAAATTGCTGCGGCGCTTACCAGCGACACGAATAGGTAGCGGAGAGTACAGGAAGACAGGCGCATATTGCTTCGATTACAGCACAGGCTCGAAAAAAGTTTACTACCCTGGCATATAGGAACATAGCTGCATGCCAGTTGAAACACGGTTAAACAAAGACGGAGCGACTCGCGAGCAGGAAATGAGCTCGTTGTCTCTGGTAACTGTGATTGTGGTTTTGGCCACAGTCACCATGACCTTCGGCGCGCTGATAGCAGTCTTTTTTTATCGCTCACAGGATTCCCAATTTTGGGGGCGTCTGAGGATTTCGCCGATTCTCTGGCTGACCACGGCCATTTTATTGGCTAGTTCCTTTAGCTTTGAGATGGCGCGGCAACACCTGACCCGGAATGATCAAATCGGTTTTCACCGTTTGATGAAGTGGACTACCGGTTTAGCGGTTCTGTTCCTCTTGGGACAGATTGCCGCCGGGTTCCAGATCCTCCATTCAGGAGTAGTTCTCGCTAAAAATCCGCATTCCTGGTTTGTTTTTTTGTTTAGCGGACTACACGGCGTGCATATTATGGCCGGATTAGTTGGGTTGGGCTATTTGCTGGTACGGACAAAAGAACCGGCGGGCGGCCCCCGCTTTCAGATGACTACTCGGGTAGTGGCGAGAAGCGTGTCCATTTGCTGGCATTATCTCGGCTTTCTTTGGCTGCTGATGTTTGCCCTTTTACTGTTTTGGAAGCGGTAAACCTTACGAGCTCGATGCCTGGCGCTTATTGACTAACCACTTCCTGACTACCGCGACGAGTTGCTCGGCCTGAAACGGCTTGGATAAGTAGTCATCCATGCCGGCATTCAAGCACCGCTCGCGTTCACCTACCAGCGCATTGGCGGTAACGGCGATGATAACGGGCTGGTTGTGATGGAGAGAACGAATCTGGCGGCTCGCCTCAAATCCGTCCATGGTAGGCATTTGACAGTCCATCAGTATCAGATCGTAGGGCTTCGCCTTATGCGCTTCCAAGGCTTCATAACCGTCGTCAACCAAGTCGATGACGAATCCGGCGCGCTGTAGGATGAGCTTCCCGACGCGCTGGTTGATTGGATTGTCTTCCGCCATCAAAATGCGCGGAGGGTCTCCATAGCTTGTGTTTGGAGCTTCGCTAGCGCTCATGCTGTCCGCGCATGTTCAAAATGGTATTAAACACGGGTGAAATCCGGCTAAAGCCAAAAGTATTTTACTCAATTATTGAGATGAGCCAAATACCGAGATTATGTATAAAGATGATATCGATAAATCAGGTCAAAACGTTAGGATTAGCGAGCAATTTTAAGAAAATTATATTTTCTGTTCCGCCAGGCGCTAACGCTCGGTTCGTTCATCGCGATCCACTTTCCCGTCGCGAATGTGAATAATTCGATGGGCGTGCCTGGCGATATCGGGCTCGTGAGTGACAAGAACAATGGTGTTTCCCTCTTGATACAGTCGCTCGAAGAGGGCCATGATCTCATTGCCGGTTTTTGTATCCAGCGCGCCCGTCGGCTCGTCCGCTAAAAGGATTGATGGAGTGTTCACCAAAGCGCGAGCGATCGCGACCCTTTGCCTTTGTCCACCCGACAGCTCGTTCGGCTTATGGTGCATGCGCTGATCGAGATCAACCGATCGTAGAGCTTCGCGGGCCCGAGCCAGGCGGTCCTGCGCGGAGATACCCGCGTAAATTAACGGCAGCTCGACATTGTGCAGGGCGGAAGCCCGCGCCAGCAGATTGAACGTTTGGAACACAAAACCTATTTCTTTGTTCCGGATGCGGGCCAACTCGTCATCTTCCATGTCGCTCGCGAGTTTGCCGTTCAGGTAATAAGACCCCTTGGTTGGCGTGTCCAGGCAGCCAATCAGATTCATGAGAGTCGACTTTCCCGAACCGGACGGCCCCATGATCGCTACATACTCACCGCGCTTGATCTCGATATCCACGCCTGAAACGGCGTGGATCTCCTGATCTCCCATGATGTAGGTTTTCCAAAGATCATAGGTGCGGATCACAATGCCTTCGCGCT
>JAABUZ0100005967.1_pt1 | contig 15552 bp, 19 predicted proteins | sample 5562091 | NCBI WGS metagenome assembly JAABUZ01 (sample SAMN12813069, study PRJNA571459) | rock metagenome | isolation source: Antarctica rocks | place: Antarctica: Victoria Land, Linnaeus Terrace sud | collected 2015-12-21 | reverse complement strand
TCACGGTGATCCTCGGGACGGCGACCGACCATCACATCGTGGGACACAATGCCGCCCTGGCGGTGGGCGCGACGATCGCCCTGGATGGACTCTTCGCAGCCCCCATCAGCGGGGCGTCGATGAACCCGGCGCGCTCGCTCGGGCCTGCCCTGGTGAGCGGACAGCTAGGCGAGGTCTGGATCTATGTGGCAGGGCCGCTGCTGGGCGCACTGGTGGCGGTCGGGGTTGCCTGGCTGCTGCGCGGGGGCACCACGCCCGATGCGGTCGCGGCGGCCAGCGGCGATGCGCCGGGTGGCCGGTAGAGGGCGGGAGCACGACGCTCCGCTGCGGCAGGGCGCCTGGATGCGCCTGCGTACCAGGTGACGGCACGACGGCGCGGGCCGCGGCTCGGCGCTCAGCACCGCACCGGCGCGGCGACAGCCCTCAGGGCGCGATGAGATCGGGGCGCGCGCGGCGCAGGGCCGGGATCAACGCGGCGACCGACGGCAGCATGAGCGCCGGCGTCGGCGTCAGGGCCTCCGGCTGGAACTGCGCGATGCCGGAGAGGACATAGACGCTATACAGGCCCAGCGCCGCCACACCCGCGATATCGGTCGCGATGCTGTCGCCCACCACGGCCGTCGTCGCGGCCTCCGCGCCGACCACAGCCATCAACGTGCGGATCATTCCGGGCGCCGGCTTCCCGATGACGGTGGCGGAGAGGCCGCAGACCGTCTCGATGGCCGCCGTGATGCAGGCCGTCCCCGGCCACACGCCGTTATGACGGGGCACATGGCGATCGCCGTCTGTTGCGATCAGGCGGGCGCCAGCGAGGACCGCATCGTGGGCCAAGCGCAGCCGCTCATACGAGAAGGCGTCGTCGTGCCCGACCACGACCGCATCGATCGGCTGTACCGTATCGTGGCGGACGACGAAGCCCGCCTCCTCCAGTTCCTCGGTCAGGGCTGGGGGGCCAAGGACGAGGAGTGTGCGCACCGGCGCGAGCGTCTGGAGATAGGCGGCGGTGGTGCGGGATGCCGTCACCAAGCCGTACGGCTCGACGGGGATGTCGAGGGCGGCGAGCTTGCGTTCGTAGGCCGCATGGGTCAAGGCCGTATTGTTACTGGCGAAGAGCACGTGATGACCGTCCGCCCGCAAGGCCGCCAGGGTATCGCATGCGCCGGGGATGGGGTCGTCTTCGAGATAGATAGTGCCGTCGAGGTCGAAGATGAACGTGCTCATGCGCCCCGCAATACGCAGGATCTAGGCCGTTCCGGTGATCGTCGCGGCGCGTCTGTCTCCCCTCATCCGAGCACCCTGTCTATGATGATCCAACAGCATCTTGGGCGACAGGCTGTCTTGATGTGGATACGTCCATAGTCGTTTCATCGAACCACGCAGCAACCGACGCTGACATCTCAACCTGCGATGAAACAGAATAAGACGGCACGCCACCCAGTGCGACGCCCATCGTGCATGTCTACATCCGCGGGTGCGGCGAAAGATAGTGGAGCTGCGCTGACGATCCCCCACGCCCAGCACCTCATCACGTTGTGCATATGGCGTAGAGGATGTGGCCCCCGACGGGCTACGATGCGACGAAAAGCATCGAGCCTGGAGGTTTCCTATGTCCGCTTCCCCATCTCCGTCCACCGTCCTCGTCCACTACCTCAGCACCGGCGCCGATGGGGCCACCGCGTGGCTGTGCATGCCCCGCTCGGACCGTCGTCGCATCTCCATGCAGGCCGCCCGTGAGAAGGACGCGGGAACCTTGTCGAGCCTCACCGAGGCCTGGTTGCACAATTTCAGCGAGGCGGGAGCAACGGTCGCCCCAAGCACAGTGCGCAGCTATCGCGCCGGCCTCGCGCGGGTCCTCGCGGCATGGACGGAGGAAGACGTGCTGCGACCCGACCCGGAGGCGGCGATGTACGACGTGCGCGCTCCAGCAGCGCGGATTGGCTCCGGCGACGATCGCCTGCCGGATTGCCGCTGCGCGGTCTCTACTCCGCGTTGCGCTGGTGCCGCGCGGTCCTGCTCGACCCCTTCGCCGACGTGCGCCTCCCGCACGACCCCACCCCGCGCTGGGAGAAGCGCCTGCCCTACGACGACGACGAGGGCGCCGCCCTTCCGCGGGCCGCCAGCGACCCGTACGACCGTGCCCTCGTGCTGCTCGGGGCACACGCCGGCCTGCGCGCCCGCGAGTGCGTGGACTTGCGCCGGGCAGACCTCACCCTCAGCCGCCGCAATCTCGTCGTGCGCCATGGCAAGGGCAACAAGGCGCGGACCGTGGCGATGAGCGCCTCGCTTAAGCAGGCGCTCCTGGCGCTGCCGCAGCAGGCCGACGGCTAGGTGCTGCCGTACCGGACGCCGGTGAGCGCGTGGCGCCACATGCACGCGCTGTGCGAGACCGCGAATGTGGCGGCCAAGGGCATGCACGCGCTGCGGCATTCGGCAGGGACCCGCCTGTACGCCGAGACGCAGGACCTCGAGACGACGGCACGGCATCTCGGCCACACCACGCTTGAGACGACGCGTGTCTACGCGAACTGGAGCGATCGGCGCTTGCGGGAGACCCTCGGCCGCTGGTAATCCCATGGCCGCGTGGGGCATGTGGCACAGGGCGTCACAGGGCAGGGCGGCGACTGGTACCTCGTCAGATGGATAGTACCTCGTTGCCGCGCGACGATCATCCCTGCGCCACCTGCGTCCACAACGCGTGCCGCCGCTGCCAGAAGGGCGCTGCCGGCCAGCGTTGCTCCAGCGCATAGTAGCCCACCCATCGCGCCAGGTAGCGCGCGTACGCGTCCTGGACCCACGCGGCGTAGTCCGTCCCCGTCTCACACCTTGCGATCGCCCGCGCCGCCCGCATCCCGGCCTCCAGGGCCACCATCAGGCCCTGCGACGACAACGGATCGTGGGCGGCCGCCGCGTCGCCGATGGCCCACCACCCAGTCCCGCTTGCTGTCTCCAGGCGCGAGCTATCGGCGCTGACGGAACGCGGCCCGTCTTCCAGGCGACCACCACGCTGTGCCACACGGGCGCCGATGTCCATCGTACCGCGCAGTCCTGCCTCCCACCCCACGCGCGTGCGCACACGATAGTGGACGGCCAGGTCCGCATCGCTCAGGTACGCGACGACCAGACGCCCGTCGGGGAGCGGCGTGGCATACCACCACCCCTCGGGTACAGCTTCCACCACGGTGCGCTGGTCGGGGTCCGTCGCGCTTGGCGCATAGGTGGCGACGGTGGCCACCAGCCGATCATAGGCCAGGACGCGCACCCCCAGCGCCCGGGCGATCCACCGCATGCGCCCGCTCGCATCGACCAGGACGGGGGTCTCCAGCATCCCCCCTCGTATGGTATTGGCGAGGGTGAGTTGCCACCAGCCGGCCGTCGAGCGCGTCAGCGTGCGCACGCGGGCGCAGCCACACCAGAGGGTCCCGGCCTCACATGCCATCCGCATCAGCTGGGCATCGAAGCGCCCCCGGTCGAGGCGCCAACCCGTGCTGTAGGGCTGGCGCACGAAGTCGACCTCCGTCGTCTCCGCCGCGCCCCAATGCGAGCGGATTCCCGGTGCGGGTCGGTGGCCATGGGCTTGAGGGTCGCTCCACACGCCTAGATCTTGGAGCAGCGGGATGGCGGCTGGCGGTAAGCTTTCGCCCAAACCAGGCCGGGCTATCCCGCGATCAAGGAGGGCGACGCGGGCGCCCAGGCGCGCCAGTGCGAGGGCAGCGCTGGCGCCCGCCGGCCCGCCCCCGATCACCGCCACGTCAACGTGCGGCGGAAGCATGACGGCCTCCGCCTCCCCGACACCATCCATCACAGGTGCGCCCGCCAGTCGTCCAGCAGCGGCTGGGCCGGCATGGTGCGCTCTGCCTCCGCAGCAGCGTCGAGACCCTCTCCGGCTCCCGCCGCGCCCCCACCCGCACCGCCGAGCGCCGCGACGAGGGCCTGCGCATGGGGTGACGGTCCCTCGGGGAATCCGCTCTCCCGTTCCACATGCATCTCCGCGGGGAAGGCTGGATCATGGGCCGGCCCGGGTTGCGGCTCGATTAGGCCCATGCGCGGCCAGTCCGTGACGAACTGGCGGATGCGCCCCTCATAGTCGGGCGCCAGGTGTCGGCCCCAGGGCACCCGCCCCGCGAAGACGGCCTGGCGCTCCCGTGGGACCAGGCCGCCGTCGAGGATGCGCCGGTAGGCCCGCTCGGTCAGCACCTTGTTGGGGACCGCCGCCGGCCAGAACGTCGGGAGGTCACTCGCCAGGGCGGGCGGAAGTGGCCCTCGGGTGGAGTTGGGGTACGCCGAGCCGCAACTGGAGGTATCGGTCTGCCACGGCACGGCCATCCAGCGTGTGATATCGCCAGGCCCGCTGGCATGCAGGGGTCCATCTGCGGCCAGCGCCCGCGCGGGGGTCAACTCGTCGCCATAGTCCGGCTCAACCTGCTGGGACGGCCGCACGTTCAGCCGACACAGGTCGGCGTACATGCTCGGCCGGCGCAGGGGCCACGTGGCCTCCACGCCCGGGTGAAAGGGGCCACCCGAACACGCGGCCAGCGCCGCTTCGTCGAGCGCGGCCGGCCGCGCCGCCATCGGCAGGTCCTCGATATGCCGCGCTGGGGTGGGCGGCACGCCGCGCCAGTCCGCCGTGAAGTGGCCCTGGACCCACGCCGTCAGACAGCGGTACTGCTCACGCGTGACGGCCAGGTATTGCTGCGGGTACCGCGGGGGCTGGTCGAACGAGTCGCCGTAGACCCGGGGCCAGGCGTCCTCTTGGAACGTGGGGTAGGCAGGGTCGCGGAAGCGAACGAAGACCTGCTGGCGCGCCGCCGCGGCGGATGCGGAGGGATCGGCCAACTGTGCCAGGCGGGCCGGGTCGCGCAGCGGCTCTTGCCCCTGCCAACCGTAGCCACGATAGAAACCCTCGTTGACCCACTGCAAACGGTCGAAGCGCTCCAGGAGCGGGTAGATGTCCCGCGCGAAGGAGGTCGGCCGCGGCGGGAGGTGCGGATGCCCGTCGAGGTAGGCCTGGTAGGCGATGTCGTAGAGCGTGACGACGGCGGCGATGCCGGGCGCGTAGTTCGGCGGGCCGACGATCACCCAGGCCCCCGTCACGGGCAGGTCCTTGCCCCTGCGCACGACCCGCGCGGTGACCGGGCCGTCGGCGACGTCGTCGTGCCAGCCGTCGTTGTTGCCGAACGTGGTGACCGGGTTGTGCGGCCGCGGCGTCCCCGACTGCCCCAGGCCGCCGAACACGAGCAGGTTGCCGGCCCCGCCCGTGCGCAACTCGCCCAGGGACACGGGCGTGCCCATAAAATGCCCGCCGTCGAAGCGATAGGCCGGGCCTTGCGCGTTGGCGCCGCGGATGGAGTGCGGCCCTGGGTCGATGACGAGTTGCCCGCGGGCAGCGCCGACGACGGCGGCGTTGCGCCTGCGGCTGCGCAGGTCCGGCGGCAACGACGGGGCGGCCGCCTCGGGGATGTCGAGCGCGAGCTTGAACTGGTACCAGGCCGCTTTCTTATTGGCCAGGTGGACGGTCCAGGTGATGTCCGCGTCGGCCGCGGTGAGTTCTTGTACCACGGCGCCGGCCGCGTCGAGGCCGTAGAGGCGGAAGCGCGCGACTTGGCGCTTGATGCGCCCCTGGGCGTCCTTGTAGCCGGTCCCCCCCGGGTCGGGTAGCCGGCCGGGGACCTCGGGGCCGATGAAGAAGTCGGTGGGGCTGTCCCCGACGCGGGCAATGCCGATGCCGGGGTGGATGACACAACGCACGATCTCGTTCGGACTCATCAGACACCTCGATTCCACGGGGCTACTGGACGAACTGGGATAGGGCCTCGTGCGCTCAGCATACAGGCCCCTGCGGCGGATGTCCAACACCGACACCGATCACCGGCACGCTGCACGGGAAGGCGGATCGATACACCCGCTGTCACGAGGGCCTGTCTATTGTCGGTCGGCGCCGTTCGCTGAGCAACCTGAACCGTCAGCGAGGATGCGTCAATGCTGACACATCCGTCCAACCTCGTCGTCGGAGTCGGCCCCGCCCGCCGCTCGGGTGATCATCCCGTTGACGCCGTTGACGCCGTTGACGCCGTTGACGCGGTTGACGCCGGGGGCGGTCGCCCACATCCTCACGCCACCACTGCGGCCGGCGGCCCCTTTGGCGACCTGTACGGGACCTGCGGGGTGGTGACCACCATCATCACGCGCAGGGCAGCCGATCTCGTGCTGCACACCGGCGGCCCCCTGGCGCCGGCGGACGGGGCAGCCGATCGGCCCTGTGACAGGCATGCCTCACCGATCGCCGTCCCGCGCATGGTCATCCCCGGCCCGGGTGACCGTTACACGCCCCCCGCGATGCGCGTATCCTAGGGATTAGAGACGGGAGATGGTCCGCGCGGGGGGATATCGATGATGCAGTCCGCTGCCCTTCCCAGCCCGGGCGCCTCGGGTCTGGAGCACGTGGTCGTGGTCACGATGGAGAACCGTTCGTTCGACCACTTCCTGGGGTGGCTCCCCGGCGCCGACGGCCGGCAGGCCGGCCTCGGCTATCCCGACCGTGCCGGCGTCCTGCAGCCGACGCATGCCCTTGCCCCCGACTTCCAGGGCTGCGGCCACTCCAACCCGGACCACTCGTATGTGGGCGGCCGCGTCAGCTACGACAACGGCGCGTGTGACGGGTGGTTGCGGGCCGGCGGCAACGACACCTACGCCATCGGTTACTACGCCGCGCCCGATCTCCCCTTCCTGGGCCAGGCGGCCCCGCGCTGGACCGTGTGCGACCGCTATTTCGCCGCGATCATGGCCGAGACGTACCCCAATCGCCTCTACCTGCACGCCGCGCAGACCGATCGCCTGGACGACGCGCCCGCGCTCACGAGCCTGCCGACGATCTGGGATCGCCTCGACGCGGCCGGGCTCGACGGGCGCTACTATTTCAGCGACGTGCCGTTCCTCCTCCTGTGGGGGCTCACGCACGCGCCAATCTGCCGCCCGTTCGCCGTGTTCCTCGCCGACTGCGCGCGGGGCACGCTGCCGCAGGTCGCCTACGTCGACCCGCGCTTCCTGGGCGAGAGCCACGGGACCTCGGGCGACGACCATCCGCCGGCCGATATCCGCAACGGCGAGGCCTTCCTCCAGCGCGTCTACACGGCCGTCACCTCCGGGCCGGCCTGGCCACGCACCCTGCTGGTGATCACCTTCGATGAGTGGGGCGGCTTCTTCGACCACGTCCCGCCGCCCGTCGCGCCGGCGCCCGACCGGTCGCGCGCCGCGGGCGATCGGGACGGCCGGCTCGGGTTCCGCGTGCCGACGCTCCTGATCGCGCCGTGGGCGCGGCGCGGCCACGTGGCGCACGGCGTCTATGACCACACCTCGATCCTGCGGCTGATCGAGTGGCGCTGGGGATTGGAGCCGCTGACGGTGCGCGACGCCACGGCGGGGAACCTCGCCACGGCGCTCGACTGGGTGCGGCCGGACCTGGAGGCCGACCCGTACGCGGTCCCGTCTGGCCCCTTTGGGGGCCCGTGCCCGGCCACGGGGACGGCCCAGGGGCTCCACTGGGATGGCTTGCGCGCGCTGGCGTCGGCAATCGGCTGGCCGGGCACGCCTTGACGCTCCACGCAGGAGGCTAGCGCTCCTGCGTGCTCCACGCGTGACACTCCCGTACCGGCCGATGCGCCTCCCGGCACGTCACGCCTTGTGGACCGACCTCGGCGCCCTGCGCGCCCGGCCCACAGGATCAGGGTTATCACGCGACGGACGCGCCACGGCGCGGCAGGTCGCGGCAGATGCGCCCGTGCACGGCGCGCCACACCGTCTCGTATCCCTGCTCATGGACGGCGTCGGTGTCGTGCCCGCCGTTACCCTACTCGGACGGCTCCAGGCCCTCATCCGCGTCGAGGCAGCGGACGACCTTGTCCGACAGGACGGGTCCGTTCCAGCGCCGGACGATGGGCGTGGCATCACTCATGTCGTCACTAGAGGCTGGGGAGAAGCGCTGCAGGTGGTATACGGGCATAGCTTGTCTTAGGATGCGTGGTAAATGGCCGGGCCATACGGTGAGGCTGGCGAAAGGTGCTCTTGGTCGCGCCCGTGGCGAGTGCATGCTTATGCATCGCGGCGGTGGAGTTGCATAACCAGCGCATGTTGGTTGGCAGAGGGTTGTTACTGCATTCACCCCAATATCGTGCAAAGCCTGCGCGGCGCGCATATCTATCGCCGATGCCACCTTTGGTTGGCCGCGTTGCTCGTCCGGACGTCCTTTTCGGCCGGCACGGTGGCGCGTGTCCTACACGGTGAGCTGGCGTGACGCTCCCGCGTCACAGCCCAGCGGCGACGCGCGACGAGCGCGGCCTCTCCGGCTTGGCGACGACGCCCGATGCGGGTAGCTTTAGACAGGTAGCGCACGAGGCGCAGAGGCAGGGTAACGGGGTGACGGGGTGACGGGGTGACGGGGTGACCAGATGATCGAGCGCGCAGGTGGGGGCCAAGCCATCGGTCTGTCCATCGGGGTTATCGTGGGCTGTGTCACGATCCTCGTCCTTATCTTCAGCGGGCGGCTTATCATTGGCCCGGTCTACACCGCTGGAGCTCTACCCGTAGATCGCTGACGCTTGGTCCCTGGTGCGGCCAGCCGTCTCGCAGCCGGTTAGGCGGGGCCGCGCACCACGTTAACACCAGGACAATCCCCGCCATACCGCGTCTGTCGCCACGTTGCAACCGCTGGACCGCGCCACAGTCAGGCGCTGCTGCGGTGCGGCTCCGCTCATTCATGAAAGGACGACACGATGACAAGCGACAAGCCGCAGCAGGCCTATTTTCTCTCGCTGGAGACGGTGCCCACGCCCATCTGGTACTGGCTCGGCATCGGATCCATCGCCGCTTCCCTCATCCTCAAGCTCCGTCGTCGCGGCCAGGATGCCCTCTTCGTGGGCCAGTGGCCCCCCACCTTCTTCATCCTCGCTATCTTGTTCAAAAGCCTGCGCCCGAGCCAGGAGAGCTAAACCTCGTCATCGGGCGGACGTGGGGGTCCGACGTGGGGAACCTGACCGCTGGCCACGACCGGCCGGGCATGCGGCGACGGCGGCTTAGCGCCGGACAGAGACCGAGCGCCACAGCCCCTCGAACACCACGTCGAGGGACGCGATCCACTGGCCATGTGGTCGGGGTAACTGAGGGGATGTGCCAGTGGATGACGCCCAATTTCGCCATGCCTTTCCCGCGTTGCCGGGGCCGCAACGGCAGCAGGATATCCTCCACCACCTGGCCGCCCATCCGGACTGGTTCATCCTGGGCACGATCGGCGACGCGACCGGGTTCGCGATCCTGGTCACGCATCTTCTGACGCGCAGTTGCGGAAGCGTGTGGTATCAGGGGGTGGGACCCGATCAATTTGCGCTCGCGAGCGTGCGCTGCGCCGATGACGACCGCTGCTCTAGCGCATCCCAGGGCGACGCGTGAGGTGGCGCTGCCCGTGGACGACGGGCTCCGTGCGAGCCGCCCGACACAGGGCGCGCGGCGCGCCCCGCGCAGGGCTCACGCCAAATACCCCTTGAGCGCCCTGCTCTCGGGAGCGTGGCGGAGCTTGCCCAGCGCCAGCACTTCGAGCTGACGTACCCGCTCCCGCGTGAGGTGGATCTGCTCGCCGACCTCCGCGCAGGTGCGCGGCCGCCCGTCGACCAAGCCGTAGCGCAGGCTCACGATAGCCTGCTCACGCGCGGGCAGGTCCTGCAGTAGCGCCGCCAGACGCTCGCGTAACAGGTTGTTGCTGGCGACCTCGAAGGGCGAGGGCGTTTGCGTGTCGGCGATCGCCTCGGCCAGCGTGGCCTCGTCGTCGTCACCGCCCGCTTGGTCGAACGAGAGGGTTTGCCGCGCCCGGCGCGCCAACTCGATCGTCTCCGGCGAGATCGACGACGGGGACGATGCGCCCGTGCCCGTGGACGCACGCGTCCCCGTCGTCGCCTCGTCGCCCATGCGCTCCTGCACCCCCCCGCTATCCGGGGGCGTCGCCGCGGCGGCGAGGAGGCGCTCGGCCTGCCCCATGCCCTCCTGGATATGCACCGGCACGCGAATGGCGTAGGCCTGGTTGGCCACGGCGCGGCTGACCGCCGGCCTGATCCACCAGATAGCGTAGGTCGAGAAGCGGTAGCCTTTGCGGTAGTCGAACTTCTGCGCGGCGCGCAGCAGACCGATGTTGCCCTCCTGGACGAGATCCTGCAACCCGATACCCTCATGGCGATAGCGCTTGGCCACGGCGATGACCAGGCGCAGGTTCGCCTCGACCATGCGCCGCAGGGCCACCTCGTCGCCGTTGGCAATGCGCGCACCCAACGCGAGTTCCTCCGCCGGTGTCAACCGGGACACCTGCCCAATCTCGCGCATATACGTCGCCCAGCCGTCGACCTCCACTGTCGCCTCGACCCCGCTGCCCCCTGCCGGCTCGTCACCCCGCGCGTCCGCGTCCCGTCGCCCGTCGTCGTGCCGCATCTCCCACATGGTCGTCCCCCCCTATCCCGTCACTCACCACGTCGTGCCGTCCCGATGTCCCGCCAGTCCGCGTCATCTTGTCACAGTATACAGACAAAACGTGGACAAGCAAGCGACATAGAGCACAATTGTCTAGGTTTTGGTGACGTTGCCGGTATACTGGCCCTATGAGCACATCGTCATCCGACGCGTACGACGCCGTGGGCGGCTATCCCATCGGCATGGTGGCCACCCTCACCGGGCTCCCGGTCGACGTCATCCGGGTCTGGGAACGCCGCTACGGCCTGCCGCAGCCATCACGCAGCGCGGGTGGACACCGTCTGTACAGTCCGCGCGATGTGCTGCTGCTGCGGCGCGCTGCGTCGTTGCGCGTGCGCGGCCTGTCGGCGGCGCGGGCCTGCGCGCAAACCCTCGCTGAAGCGGCGCTTCATCCCGCCGCTGAGGGTGCGGGTCCCCTGGTTCCGGGGACCGATCCGAGCGCTGGCCTGGCCCCCGCCGTGGCGCTCAGCGTGCGCCTGTACGCGGCGGCCGTCGCGCTGGATGCGGTCGCCGCGCGGACCGTGCTCGATGAGGGCGGCGCGTTGCTCGACGTCGAGACGTTGTGGGGCACAGTGCTGGCGCCGACGCTGGCCCGCCTAGGGACGGACTGGGCGGGGGGGCTGCACACGCCCGCGCCCGAGCATCTCCTCAGCAGCGTGATCCGCGGGCGTTTGGTGGCGCTGGTGGAGGCGCTGCCCCGCCTACCCGGCGCACCCCTGGCGATCGTGGGGGGCGCGCCGGGAGAGCGGCACGAGCTCGCCGCGCTGATGCTCGCGCTCCTCGTGGGGCGCGCCGGGTGGGTGGTGACCTACCTGGGGGCGGATACGCCCCCGGAGGCGTGGGAGGAAGCGGTCCGCGTGGTGCGCCCGCGCGTGGCCGTCGTGGCGGCGACCCTGCCGGAGCACGCGGCCCCCACCCTAGCCATGCTGCGGCGCCTGCATAGCCATCTGGGCCGACAGGCGCCGCGGCTCGCTTATGGGGGGCCGGCTTTCGCCGGGACGCCAGTGTCGGTAGCGGCAGGCGACACAGCGTCACTTCTGGCTTTGGGGGACGACCTGAACGAGGCGATCCGACGGGTGACAGCCTTGACGTGACCGGCTGGTCCCGTCGTGCGCGGTTGCGTCGGTCCGTCGGCCAGGCTAACTCAGGTTGCGGTGCGCGAACGTCACGCCACGCGTGAGGACGATCATAGCTATGTCACGCAGACGCAACGGCCCGTACAATCGCCAACGGACGGCGAGGGCGCAATGTCGGTGGAGGCCTGCAGGTGTTTAACACACTGCGTCAAGGGAGGGAGTGCAGATAGTTGTCAGGATTTTGACGCATGCAAACACACCCTAGCGATGCTGGCAGCGCGTAGCGTACGCGTGATAGGCCAACGGCTACCGCGAGATCGCGTGCCTGTAGCCTATTTCTACGCGTCGCCGATGTGGCCGGACGACGCCCCCTAACCTCTGGCGCGGCGTGGTGGTTAAGGCGCTCCCGACGTTCCTGGTGGTGGAGTCAACGGCGCGTGGAGTTGCGCCCGCAGCCGGTCCGCATGCACGTACACGCCAATCCGCGCAATCTGCTCGCCTGCGAACGCGAAGAGGACGATGCCCTCATGCCGCTGCGCGGCCCCATCGGGCGCCCGCCACGCACTCTGGTACCGCGCCGCCACTCCCTGCGGCGTGGCATAGACGTGTATGTCCGTAAAACGGAGGGCGGCGAAGTGGTGATACGTCTCCTCGGTATAGGCCCGGAAGGCGGCGTGGCCCTGCACGGTCGCGGCGAACGGGGCCGGCCCCGGCAGCACGTAGGTGAGCGTGTCCGTGCACAGGGCCAGGAGCGCGTCCCAGTCGCGGGCCGTCAGCGCGGCGAAGTAGCGCCGTACCACCCGCGCCTGGCGCTTCTGCACCGCGCTGAGGGGCTGGGCGAGGCTAGTCGCGATGTTGAGCAGCAGGTGGTCCAGGTTAAAGGGCTTGTGGACCAGAAACGCGAAGCCCGCCCGCGCCACCTCCGCAGCCGCGATCGCCCGACCGGTCATCACGCCCACGGGCCGTCCCTGCGCCCGCGCGCGCAGTTCGTGGATGGAACTGAGGGGGCCGTCACCGGCGTGGGGGAACAGATCCGTCACGACGAAGTGACAGGGTTGTGTTGCCAGGAGCGTGAGCGCCTCGGCGCGCGACGCGGCGACGAGCGCCTCGTAGCCCTCGTCGCGTAGCACGAGCGCGAGGAGCGCGCGCAAGGTGGGGTCATCCTCGACGATCAACACGCGCGGAGGCGAGGCACGCTGTCCGCTCATCGGTCCCTCCGGCTGACCAGCTATCCTCTCCTCAGTATAGATCGTAGCCCGCGAGATGTGCCAGCCGCAGGCGCGTCGCGTCCAGGAGATCGGGAGGCGGCCATGCCGTCGTGCGGTGGTTCGCGCGGTGTTATCCCGCACCCCGCTGACGACGGCGTCCTGCGTTCGGGCTTGTTCATGAACAACGTATCCACTTTTCATACTCGTCCCTCCGCGGATAGCGTACGGAATTGACCGCGTGATATCGGCGCATCGCTGCTGCATAGTATTGCTAACAAATTGCAGTGAATGAGCCACACACACGATCAGTACCCGATCAAAACGTCCGTGACGAGACGCATTATCATGCACGGCGCTGCATGGTGATGCAAATTTCAGCGTTTCTCCATTGTGTATTGGATGTTGTGAAACACTACAGATTAGGACAACTCTGCCCGATGTGCTCGATGAAAGACATTGGGGCGTGTCGTGTAAGGTATGCGTGCACCTCGATCGTCCTCAATCCAATCCGGACGGTTACCATTGACACGGCATGGCATCGCTACACTCGTGTCACCACCTGTCCATCTATACATGTGATGGTATGTCTATACTTTCCGCAAGGCCAGTTATCGGCCATTGTCTTGTCTCGCACGCACGCTAACAGGCGCCCGTCGCGCGCAATCGCGTCCTATATTCGCGCCCCATAGGCGCTGTGTGCGCCTCCTAAAGCGTCTGCCTATAAGGCGGGCGCTGCTTGGTCACCATCTCCCCGGCGTCTTGCGCCCGCGCAGGTCCTCATCGCTCCACTTGACGTAAACCCGCGTCGTCTCGATCGAGCTATGTCCTAGCATCGGCGCGGCCACTTCCAGGTCGCCACGCGTTCCCTTGACGAGACGGGTGCTGCAGGCGTGGCGCAGGGCGTGGACGCCACGATACCGCACCTTGGTTGCCTTGGCCAGCGCGTCACCGGGTGACGCGCTCCAGTCGGAGCGGTACGGCAGCACGAAGCCGGTCGCGTGGCGTTGCCGCACGACGCGCAGCGCGCGGACCAGGGAGCTGGAGAGCACCACCATGCGCTTCTTGCCCCCTTTGCCCTTTCGGATGGTGACGGCGAGCGTCTGCCCCGGCAGTGCGACGTCGGCTCAAGTTAGCGCCAGGCATTCCGTGACACGGAGGCCCGCGTAGGCGCCCAACAACAGGAGCACGCGGTCCTCGTTTCCGGCGGCGACCAGGAGAGGAGCAACTCGACCTCCTCCGGGCTATAGGGGGCGCGTTTCTCCCACGGCGCGGCGCGATCGCGGAAGGGATCGTCCATCGTGGCCCTGGCCCAGCGCGCCATAGAAGGCGCGGGACGCCGCCAGGCGCACCGTCACCGTGGCCGCTGCGGCTTGCCCTCCTTGTCGCGGCCGCCGGCGGCCTCCAGGTGGCGCTGCCAGAGCGCGCCGGCGTCGAGGGAGGGATGCAGCAGGTTCTCGTCGCGCCAGAAGGCGAACAGCGCCATCAATGAGGCCGGCGCGATAGGTGCGGCGCGTGTGGTGGCTCGCCATGGCGCTGACGTCGGGCGGCAGGTCCTTGCAGAAGGTGGCGCGGTCCAGCGAGTCGCCGCCCGCATAGGGCACGAGCGCCGTGGCGTACCGGCCATTGTCGCCCTGCTCTCCCCTTTCTCCCCGCGGGTCACCGTGTGGACGCCGGGTCCGGCGCGGGCGGCGTCCAGTGGCCCAGCCAGACGACCCGCGGCAACGCCCCGGCCACGGCATTGACCAAGCGCTCGTCGGCGGTGACGAAAGGACACGCCTCCCGCACGCTGAGCGCCAGATAGAGCGCGTCATAGACGGTGCGACGGTGCGCGACGGCCAGGTCGTAGGCCTCCTCCAGCAGCTCCGCGGCCGGGGTAATGGCAATCGGCACGGCACGGAACGCGACGATGACCTGCCGGGCCTACGCGGCCGCCAGACCCTGGAGCGTGTGCTTCTTCCAGGCGATGTTGCCGATCTCCGCGTAGATGAGGTCGGGCGCCCGCAGGGTGAGCGCGCCCGCCTGATAGGCGGCCCGGATCCGGTGGGACTCGGGCGCCAGGGGCTCGGGCACGTACCACTTCAGGGCGACGCCACTGTCGATGACCAGGTCGGCCATCGGCTAGCGCGCCCGGTCGTCGCGGAGGAGGTCGGTGCTGTCGGGGAACGTGCCGTGGTGCGCCTCCAACTCCGCGTACAGCTCACGACTGCGCCGGACCGCGTCCCGGCGCGCGCGCAGGTCCCCGTCTCCCTCGTCCTGCGGGGGAAGGGGCCAGCGATGAAGGATCTCCTCGACGCTGACGCCCTGCCGGCGCGCGGCTGTTTCCAGGCGGGCGTAGAGATCGTCGGAAATGGTGAGGGTGTGGCTCATGGGCGTCGTTCTCCGTGCTGATTGACCGCGAGTGCCGTCGCTATCCTGGACACAGTATAGCGTGTCGGTGCCGATCCGTTGATAAGCGCGGTTATCAACGGACAGGCGCGGGGGAGGTATCGGTTGGTCAGTCGGTGGATCTGAGGACCGTCCTCCTCCGTGGCCGTCCACGTCTAAACCCAGCCGAACGAGGCGGATACGTCCGTCTTCCCCGATCCCCGCGCTTGCACGCGGTACGCTAACAGGTAGGCGAGACGCAGTAGCATGGTCTGCTGCTCGATCCCGACAGCCGACTAGACTCCTACAAGGGGGCAAATATCGTGCGAATGAGTCAAGTTTACGCGGCGAGTTTGGCCTGATCGATCCAGCGGTCAATGGCCCTCTCCACTTGGTCGAAG
>JAABUZ0100005965.1_pt1 | contig 15554 bp, 6 predicted proteins | sample 5562091 | NCBI WGS metagenome assembly JAABUZ01 (sample SAMN12813069, study PRJNA571459) | rock metagenome | isolation source: Antarctica rocks | place: Antarctica: Victoria Land, Linnaeus Terrace sud | collected 2015-12-21 | reverse complement strand
CTGTCGCCGTTCAACAGCTTTCCCTTGTGCGTGACCTGTGGAGACTTTGGAGATCTGAACTCTACCGAGAACAGCCCGCGAACCATTCAGTTCAGCTTGAAACTGATGTTCTGAGCAGCGCGACATGAAACGATAGTAGAGGCTCCGGTCATCCCTTTGAGGATGACCGGAATCTTGTTTATCCGCCATCGACTACTTCCCGATTCACTTCGAGAGCGCGAAGGCAATCACCGAGTCACTAGGTTTGCTGCCGAAAAACCCGCCGCCGCCGGCTGCAATGACAACGAACTGTCGACCACTCCTGGCAAGATAGGTCGCGGGTGTGGCATGACCTGCTGCGTCGAGCACAGTCGACCAGAGCTCTTGGCCAGAGTGCGCGTCGAAAGCTCGAAAGCGGCTATCATTTGTAGCCGCGATAAAGACTAACCCGCCTGCCGTCGCAATAGAGCCTCCCAGGTTAGGCGCGCCTGTGTTGTGTACGCCCTTTGCTTCGAGTTCCTCAGTCAACCCGAGCGGGACTCGCCATGCAATTTCACCAGAATCTACGTTCACAGCTGTGAGTAAGCCCCATGGCGGCTTCTGACAAGGCCACAGGTTCGCGTCCCAAAAGCGTGCATACCCGCCCATTGGACTGGTTCGCCGATAGGCCGTCGGGGAATCAGCTGATTGCTTGACCATTTGCCCGATAGCCCCGATCTCGTTGGTGTTGACGTACATGTACCCAAGCGTGGGATCGAAGGATACGCCTGACCAAGTAGCTCCTCCCAGCGTTCCAGGGAAGACCAAAGTAAGTTTTGTTCCATACGGCGTATACCTGCCGTGATGATCGAGTTTGGAAAACATCGCCGTACACGTTTCGTGTGATTCGGGCGTAACATCCGTAATGTCCTGCGCTGTTATGCTGGAGCGCGATAACGCGGGCGGTTTCACGGGGATGGGTTGCGTCGGCCAAGCGGATTCGCCCGGCACATCGCTGGCAGGCACGGTCCGCTCCTCTACAGGGAAGACCGGTTTACCGCTACGGCGGTCGAGAATGAACACTAAGCCCATCTTCGTCACTTGGACAACGGCTGGAATCTCTTGACCTGCGCGATGCACAAGCAAGAGCGCAGGCGGCGCTGGAGGGTCATAGTCCCAAATGTCGTGGTGAACGAATTGGTAATGCCAGATCAGCTTACCTGTCCGGGCATTTAATGCGACCAGGGAATTCCCATATAGGTTCGCGCCCTTCCGATCGCCTCCATAGAAATCAAACGCGGGTGAACCTATTGCGAGAAACACCAATTCGCGCTGCACGTCGACGGTCATTAAAGTCCAGACGTTGGCGCCCGTTCGATCTTTCCAGCCGTTATCCTCCCATGTCTCGTGGCCCGCTTCGCCCGGCAGCGGCACAGTATGGAAGGTCCACATCAGCTTGCCCGTCCGGATATCCCAGGCGCGGACGTCGCCCCTTGGACCCAGCCCTGGACTCTCGGGCACCTCGGCTCCGGTAATGACAAGATCCTTGTAGACGGCTGGAGGTGATGTTTCCGCGTAGATGGCCGCGGGGAACTTGTCAGCGACTCCTTCTCGCAGATTGACCTCACCTTCGTTTCCAAATCCGGGCACTTTCACTCCTGTCTGAGCGCTGAGTGCGATAAGACGGCCATCGAGCGTGCCGAAGAGTATGCGAGCCGGTGTGTTCTTGTCCCCAGCCCAAAAAGCAACACCTCGATGCGCTCGGTACTGGAGGGAGCCCGTGGCTCTCGACTGCGGGTCAAATTTCCAAAGTTCGCGGCCTGACTCAGGATCGAGAGCTATAACACGATTCGCCGGGGTGGACAGATAGAGAATGCCATTCACGATCAGCGGGGTCGTCTCAAAAGCTGTCTGCCTTTGCCCGCGTGGTCCGGAAACGGAGGGCCGCTCTCCCGTATGGTAAACCCACGCCCGGCTCAGATGCGTGACGTTTCTCCTGTTAATTTGATCCAGAGGAGAAAATCGCATCCCGCCCGGATCATGACCGTACACAGGCCAGTCACTTTGCGCGAGCCCTCCCATGGCAAGTGCTGCAAAAACGATGATGAAACGAACGGCTATGGACACAAACCTGAAGTATAAGAAATACACAGCTAAATTCCCGCAAGCGAATCGTCCCGCGCTCAATTTCGACTCCTTCAGGCCAGAGTTCACCAAAATAGCGGATGAGCCATTTTGGTTCTTTCGCACATTCGGTGCAGCTGGCGAACTACCTTATGCGGCCTCTTGGAACGATGGAGTATGCTGCTGAGTACAGTGGAAGTTAAATTTCGCAACAGCGTGAGATAGCCTGGAGGTATGTCATAAAAACCCTTCGCTTTGCGTGCTGCCGACCACGCCCAGCTGGTTGCTATTACTACCTGCGGCCGTACCGCGGCCCGCACGATGAAGCCAGCCGGCGCGCTGCTGCAATTGCATGCCGGTCACACGCTGCTGTACGTGGCCCAATCGCTGCAGTGAGTCGGCAATAGTGTGGCCCGCTGGCGCGACCGTTACCGCCAGGGTGACCTGAAAGCCTTAGACGAGAAGCCGCGCTCGGGGTGCCCGGTTCGCATTGATGGCAAACAGCGGGCCCGGCCTTACGGCCTTAGTCTGCAGCCGTCCGCCCCAAGGCCGGGCCCGCTGGGCGGCATAGGAGGGCCGAACTTGTCGCACCAAAGACGGATGCTTTCGTAACTTAACGGGACACCGCGGAAGGCCATCAGCAGTTCCACATCCCGCAGACTCAAAGCAAAGTGGAAGTACAGCCAGACACACGGCGCAATAATCTCTTTGGGAAACCGGTCACCCCGCTACGGATTGGTTGGCACTCCTTTAGGAATCTCATCGGCTCAACTTGACAGTGCCCCCTGGCGGTAATTCGTTTTCAGCCCATAATTTAACCGGGCCTAATAATCCTGATGGCTCCAACGGCGAGTCCTGCGTGAAGTAGTTCCAGGTTGTGAACGTGTAGCGGCTCGCTGAATTTCTTTTTGTACGCTGCAAAAACCAGTCCGGAAACTCTTTCAAAAACTCGCCGGTTTTCTCCGTGCTCGGCAACCAGGCGCAGTCGGGCGGCAGTTGCTCGTCACCAATAAGTCGATTGGCCCAGACGTTTGTCACTGCGATCTCCAGATCGTTTTTTCCGGGAGCGACCGCGTTGGTAATGTCGATCTCCCACGGCGCTGTCCATACAACACCCAACGTTTTTCCGTTCAGGGTTATTTCGGCCAGATGCCTGACAGCGCCCAAATCCAAATAGAGGCGCTGTCTTCCCGGAGCGGAAATCAATATTGTTTTGCGATACACCGCCGTGCCTGAGTAATACTTGATGCCCGGTTCCTTCCGCGAAGTCCAATCTTCCAGGCGGTCGAATGTTACGGATTTAGGACCACCCCAGTCAGGGTCGAAGGAAACCGCCCAGGGACCGTCAATCTCCGCTTGGGCCGCGCGTACCGGAAAATTGGGACGCGCCTTAGTCGTTGTTTTCGCGGGTTTTCGGAAGATGACAAAGAAACTTTGAGACGGCGCGAAATCGATTAGAAATTCAGTGCGGTTGTCCTTGCTCTCGAACTCTTCAAGATTACGCAAGGAATTCCAGACTGGGTCAAACAGTTCCGGCTGCCTGTTCCGCGCCAGGAAGGAACAGCGAACTGTTCCGGATGTTGATGCCACATTGGCGACGAAGTAGATATCCATGTCGCCATCGCGGCGATGAATGCTTTGCAATTGTAAAGCAGCGTTGGGCGAATCGAAAGTGACATCCGTTTGCGACCCATTCTGCATGTAGCTTCCACGCTGCAGCAGCCCCTGACAGCGCCACAAGTATTGAATCCATGCTCTCCCGGGCTTCCACCAAGTTTGATAGCGGCCGAAGTGAGCGCCCCACTGGCCCATCGCATTTCCCGGTTGGTACTTATCGTCCCAGGGCTGATGCACGAAGTGGTGCAGGTTCAAACGATTGATCCCCGCGCAGAAAGCGGCGTCACCTATCGGCTTAAGCCACGCGGGATGCTCGGTCCAGTGGCTGAGGCTAGGCTGACTGGTGAACGCCTCGGCGGCAACAATATTTTTTCCGAGTGCGTGCGCCGCATCGCAGACCGGCTGCACAAATTGCGGGAAATACTTGTTGTCATTGGTCCAGAACTCGGTTGTCGGCGGGTCCAGGTACTTGACCACTTCCGCAATCTCCCAGGGGCCCTGGTAAGGTTCGGCAGAGAACCGCAGTCCGGCGGCGCGTGTCAAGCGTGCGGCAGTACCCCAGTAGAAATCGCGGTGCAGATCGTGAATGGTTTGCTTGAAGTCCTGTTTGAAGCGCGCTGTTTCTTCTTCACTGTGGAGAATCCGGCCCGCAAGCACGGGCAGCCAGGGCGTGATTCCATAGCCGCGACGATTTTTGAATTCTTCGGGCATCCTGGGTGTCCATGTGGGATTTCCCGCTTCGTAGCTGTCGAAGTAAAGGCAAGCAAGCGAAACGCCCATGAGGTCGCTAAGATGCCTCTTGATTCCTGCTAGAACGTGCTCGACATGATAGGTAACTGCCTCGGCGCTCATCTTGTCGCATTCCAGGCCCATGGCTTCCCATTGGGCAGGCTGGATCATGGCTCCCGTTGTGGTATGGCCGACCCGGTACACGATCCAGTCTCCTGGCGGCGCGCTCCATTGGAAGCTTCCGTCCGTAGCCATTGCACTGGTGAGGTCCAGGATTTCCTGTTTGGCGGGCATCCCGGTGGCGGGAAGAGCAAGAACCGCAATGTCCCGGTAATAATTTTGCCTGCCTGGGACAACCGGAATGCCCACTTTGCCAAGCGCCGGGATGTAAACATTAGGAAACTGAGCGTGAGGGTGTGGGTCCACCGTTGCCCGTTTTAATGTGCCTGTGAATGTTCCTGGCCCAGCAATGCGCTCCTCGGACCAAACCACCTCTTGCATGGACAGTTCGGGTGTAATCCAGGGACCGCCGCTGCTTTCATATCCGGCGCAATTGTGGAGCGTAAGCTCCAGACTCAGCCGCCGCGCTTCCAGGGCCGCATGCCGCACCATGGCCCACCAAGGCTCGCTGAATGTGATGATGTCGGGCGTGGGACTCTTTCCTATGAAGCCGGCCCACGGCGTTACTGTGTCGGCCAGGCTGAACAGCGTAGCGCCGCCTATGCCGGCCTGCCGCATTGCTTCCAGATCACGGGTAATGCCGCTCTTGCTGATGTTGCATCCCATCCACATCCACAGCACCTGAGGCCGCGCTGAATCGGGAGGCGGGTCAAACGGCTCGAAAGTGGATTTTGACGGCTGTGGCGCTTTGCCAAGGCCGCAACCCGCTCCAGCCAACAGTAGGGAAAACTCGCGCCTGGATAGCATACGGTTAACGCTTTGCCTCAAAGTGATAGACCCCCGAGCCGATCACGCAATGGCCATAATCAAGAGAGTGAACACCGTTACCTACGGTCATTGCTTTGCCTCCTTCGAGCACCGATCTGTTGTACATACTAACGGCATGGCACTGGCTGGAGGGCACATCCGAATACAGTAGCCCAGCTTGCACCCAGAAATTTACGCTCTCTTGTGTTTCAGACTAGACCCCCGGGTTGCTGCTGCTCTCAGTAAATAGTTTTGATCAGAAGGTGATCCCGCTTACCCCACGCTTTCTCATAATGACCTGTAGACTACCATCCGACCGATGAACTACCTATCCGGCGGCTGCAATTATGCCAAGGCCAACTCTTTTTCTTAATTCTTAACCCGGCTGTCATGAAAGCGCATGGATTTCAACACTTATCTGTATAGAGGTTATTACTAGTATCTAGGCGAGGTGGGCCTGTTGCCATGACGGCAGTTGAGATTACAGAGCTTGTCAGTTCGCTTTACGAGACCTGGTATGGGTCCGTCGTAAGATATGCGGCGCGGCGGCTCGGGAATCTGCAAGCATCTGAAGATATTGTGCAAGACACTTTTATGCAGCTTTACCAGGAGCTGATGTCTGGACGAAGCGTAGCTAATCCCAGAGCCTGGACCTTTTGTGTTGTGCGTCGGCAAGTGTGCAAACAGATGGGAGTAGCGCGGCGCGAGGCGGACGGGTACGATTCTCCCGAAGTTCTGGACCGAGTGCCCGCAGGCTGGATCAGCCCGGTTGAACTCGAGGGCGATCCCGACCGTCTGCGAAAGCTTTTGTCCTCTTTAACCAAACGCGAGGAGGAAGTTATCCATCTCCGGCTGGCTGCGATGAAGTATCGCGAAATTGCTGAAGCGTTGCAAATCAGCGAGAGTTCAGTCAACACGCTTTTAATCAGGGCGCTCAAAAAGCTGAAAGATGCTTCGGTAAACGGAGGGAAGGAGAAGGTTCCACATCATGTTGCGAACGGGATCGCCGCAAAAACACTGCACTGAGGAGCAATTGCTGGCCTTCCTTGACCGTGAATTACGGCCCGAAATCCAGCGGATAGTAGAAGAACATGTGTCCCGGTGCTGGCAGTGCCGCGGAAAGATGAGCGAGCTCGAACAACACGCAGAGGAACTGGCTGCGCTGTTCAGTGAGTCCGGATATTTAGATGATAAGCGGCTCTCGGCGGCTAAAGCCAAATTCTTAGCTGCAACGGCACAGGCCAAACCGCAACCACCCGACCTATTCAGTCCCATGTTCCGGAAAGCCTCTTTTCCTTTATGGCGCTTTCGCTTGTCTGTCTGCGCGGCCGCGCTGGTGATTGTCAGCCTGGCTTTCTGGAATTACTCTCGATGGCAGCCTGATCCGATGCGCGTGATGAACAGCGCTATTGGAACTGAGTCAACTTTGCTTCAGCAGCCGGTACATCAGCAATTCCAATTACAGTTAACCGAGTACCGGCCCAAACGAGTCGAGCGCACCAGCACGCTGGAGATTTGGTCAGAGGCTCCAAAGAAAAGATTTGCTTCCAAGTGGCAGGCCGAAGGCCAACTAAAATACGCAGTATGGCAGCCGGATGTCAAAACCCGATATCGCTATGACCAGGTGCGCCATCGCGCCCTGGGTTGGAGCGAAAGGGAGCGCACGGAGGAGATCCCTATCTTTACGGTTGTTAAAAGCCGTTCGGGGTTGGCCGACTTGCAAGCCTGTGTCGCCCTGTGGATTACAGGCCGCCAATGGCAGCCGCTTTCCCTAGCCAGGGACTTTTCGCTTTTTGTCAGCAGCGAGGGAGCCTTATTGCGAAGCGAACGCCGAATAGCGGGAAACCGCCAGATGGTCTTAATTACCGCGACAACTTCGCAGCGCGGCGAGCGATTGACGATGACTTTGGAAGTAGATCAGGTAACTCACGAGACTCGCGCCCAGGAGGTCCTCTTCGAGTCGGGTAATGCCAAAGTGGCTCTTCGGATTGTTGCCAGCCGCCTGGAACGCTTACCGGCAGCGAAGTTGATCCGAGCTTCGTTTGAACCGGATGTTCCCTTTCTGAATGCCGTTGAGCCGAAGCCCATCCTGCCTGCTAAGTCCCGTATCCCTGCCGTCAGCATTCCACCAGTTTTTCCCACCCGGGCCGAAGTGCTGGCCGCAGCAATCAAGATTGAGTACGAACTGTACAGGCAAAAAGCCCATGATGGCGAATCAATCGCTGTCAGTACTGAAGGGAATGGGAGAGTCACTGTTACAGGCTTGGTCAGTGACGAAGTCCACAAAGAGGCGCTGCTGCACTCTCTCGAATCGCTCAGTCTGCCCGCCTGGGTTAAATATGATATAGAAACGGTGGACGCGGCAGCGAGGCGGCAATCATCCGGCGCGTCGACCGCGGCTTCCGGCTTGGACGTTCAATTCTCAAAAGGATCGCTGCCGCTTGACGCATACCTCGTGCAGTATTTCACGATCCTTCCCGATGCCGGGTTGCTGGCCGAGTTGAAAGGCACGCTCGAGGGAGCGCAGACTCCTCAACAATTCACTTCAAATTATTCCAGCTTGCTCGTTGCGGTGTCGCAGCAGTCTTCCCGACAGGCATGGGCCATCCGGAGACTGGCTGAAAAATTCAGCGACACCGAAGCTCTGGATGAGACCAGCCGCCGCTTGCTCGGCGAAATGGTGCGGGCCCATGCCCGTGAATTATATTCCTCTCTCGCCAGGACCGGAAAGATTTTGGAGCCCGTCTTCGTATCGACTGCGCAACCGCAGGAGCCGGTTGAGATGCCTGCATGGGATGCCGGTGAGTGGCCCAGTGCGGCTTCCCGGCTGTTCGCAAACGTTGACAAGGTGAGCAGAACACTGTTTGACATATTCGCATCTGGAACCGTTCGGGAGCGAAAAGAAAAAGATCCACGCCAGACCATGGCCGACGTTGTCGGGGAGATTGCCGCTCTCAAGCGGGAGCTCCTAGCGGCGGAGGCTCTCGATTTCGACCGGTCCGCGCAGCACCAAGCTCGTTTGCCGAATGAAACGAGTCACTAATTATTAGACTTTTGCAATGGGAAAAGGACGGGCAGAGTATGAGAGTAAAGAACCAAGCATTGTTCTTGTGCATTTTGACGGTGTGTTTGTGCCAGGCAAATCTGACATGCCTCCGTGGTCAGACACCCACAGGGCAGGTCGTGGGACAGGTAACTGACCCTAATGGCGGCAGTGTTCCGCAAGCGGCCATAACTCTGACGAGCACGGACACCGGATTTGAAAGAAAGACGGCAACGAACGAGAGCGGCAATTACACGGTCCCGCTTCTCCCGGCTGGGAACTATCGGGCCTCCGTGGAGAAAAGCGGCTTTCGAACCATTGGCCAGTCAAATATCGTGCTCAGCGTGAATCAGACGTTGACGCTCGATTTTCACCTGGCGCTGGGACAGACAAGCCAGACTATTGAAGTGGCTGCCGCCAGCCCCTTGCTGCAATCAGAAACCTCGGAGTTGGGAAGCGTCATTAACCAAAAAGCGGTTGTGGACCTGCCGCTGAATGGCCGGAATTTTACCCAGTTGCTCACTCTCACTCCGGGCGCGACGCCCATCAGCACAAGCCAAGGCGCATCCATCGGCGTGGACGATGGATCAACCGTGGCCTTACCGGGAAGCGGGTTCTCCAATCCGTCCATCCACGGCCAGCAAAACCGGTCGAGCATGTATCTCCTGGACGGCATCCTTAACACTGATTTCAGAACGACCACTTATACCGTCTTGCCGATCATCGACGCGGTCCAGGAGTTCAAAGTGCAGTCGCACAACGACCAGGCGCAATTTGGATCGGTTCTCGGCGGGATTGTGAACCTGGTTTCGCAATCCGGCACGAATTCCTATCATGGCTCGGCGTGGGAATTCCTGCGAAACAGTTACTTCAATGCCCGTAATCCCTTCGCGGACGCCCAGCGTTCGGGGCCGGCGCCGTTTCGGCAAAACCAGTTCGGCGCTTCTTTTGGAGGGCCAATTATCGTCCCCAAAATTTATAACGGGAAGAATAAAACATTTTTCTTTTTTGCGTATGAAGGATGGCGATACCGGCAGCCGACCAACTCGTTATACGTGGTTCCGTCAAGCGCCGAACTGTCGGGCGATTTCTCCCATTCCATTTACACGCACCAAATTTTCAACCCATTCAACAACAACGCCCCCTTTGCCGGAAATATTATTCCAGCAAACCTGATCAATAAGCAAGTCCAAACATACCTGCAAACCTATTTCGATCAGCCGAACTATTCCAGCCCGCTCTACAACGCCATCAACACTGCCTCACAATCCAACGATTCAAATAGCTATAACGGAAGACTGGACCAGAAACTGGGGAGCAGTGATAACTTTTGGTTCCGCTGGAGCCAGATGAACGTCCAAGTCACCCAGCATCCGACGGCAAGCGTGGAAAGGTTCTCGACCGTTTCCGCAAAAAACGCGGGCGGAGGCATCACGCATATCTTCAGCCCAAACTTCGTGCTGGACATTCGCGGCGGTTATGACTCGCGGCCATTTCTCTTTGGAGGCAGAGCCCTGGCGGGACTGAGCGCCATGCAATCGGCAGGCTTCACCCAGTTGGACACGCTAGGTCCGGTTGCGGTTAGCCTTGCTTCCCCATACGGCGGTCCAGGCATCACAAACGATGCCGTGCGGGGCAATCCGAATTACTCCGCCAGCGCGAATGCGACGTGGATTAAAAGCAACCACACCATGAATTTCGGCTCAACCTGGATTACACAGGAACGGGTGCAGTCCGGCAACTCGCAAAGCTATACCTTTGCCGATGCGCAAACCGCCAGTCCGACCCAGATCGGAACCACGGGGAATTCGCTGGCTTCAGCGCTTCTCGGATTGCCTTCGCAGGCAAGTTTTCAGCTAAATAACAATATCGATTACAGCATCGCGTCCTGGGCGGTTTACGCGCAAGACGAATGGAAAATTTCTCCGCGCGTGACGTTGAATTTCGGGTTGAGATATGACCATTTCAATCAACCTTCCCTGAACCAGGGCATGAATAATGGCTTTGATATTTCCACTGGAAACTGGCTGATTGGCGGCGGCAAACTGCCTCCTGCCTGCAATACCGCCAAGATTGCCCCTTGTATTCCCGGCAATGGCTTAGGCGATGTTCCTTTCTCGAATCATATCGTTGTGGGCTCGAATCCTATTCGCGGACCCAATCCGGTTTGGGACAACTGGGGGCCGCGCGTGGGCTTTGCCTGGAGAATGACGGACAAGACTGTACTTCGCGCCGGTTATGCCATCCTGTACGACACGCTTTCCGGCCTGAGTCAGGATTTTTCAAACTCGATGAATACCTGGCCCGCTAACGGATCAGTGAACACGAACTATAACCTGCCGGGAACGCCCCTGACTACTATTCAGCAAGCGCAGAGTTCCATTGGATCTCCCCTCCCCGGTCCGAGTCCCTGGGGCACGGCAACCTGGTATTTCGATCCCAACTACAAAGATCCGCGATCACAGCAATGGAATGTGGAAATACAAAGGTCTGTCGGCCAGAACCTGATGGTGTCGGTTGGATATGTAGGCAGCCACAATAGCCGGATCGATTACGGCGGCCTAGCTAACTCGGCGGTCAGACCGTCTACTGGAACTCCGGCCCAGGTGAACGCATTGCAGCCTTATCCCTGGATGACACCGACCTTTTATGACACCAGCACGGCGTACTCGAATTACAACGCTTTTGAATTTAAAGCCGAGCGGCGCTTTGCGCAGGGTTTGCAGTTCCTCGTGTCTTACACTTGGTCGAAGTCCATTGACACCGGATCAAGCGCTCTCTTCCTGGGCGAGGCGGGCGCGGGTTCCTCCGCGGCCGTTCAGGACTACTATCATCCCGAACAAAGCAGAGGCGTGTCCGCCTATAATATCCCTCATTTCCTCTCGATCAACGCACTATGGGAACCGCCGGTCGGCAAGGGCAAGCGATACCTGAAATCAGGTCCGGCTTCCTGGATCTTGGGAAATTGGCAGCTCAACACCGTCACTCAGCTTCGCAGCGGGCAGCCATTCAATCTGAATGTCGTGGGAGATGTTGCTAACATCGGTGATCCTGTTTCCTGGTTTAACTATGAACGGCCCAATCTGGTGGGAGATCCTTCGCTTCCCAACCGGGGAGCGGCACAGTGGTTCAACGTAAATGCATTTCGGGTTCCAGCGTTCGGCACTTTCGGCAACGTTGGTAAAAATGTTTTGTCTTCTCCGAACGTGTACAACGTTGATTTCTCCCTGTTCAAACAGTTCGCCCTAGGCGAAAACGAGCGACGCGCCTTACAGCTCCGGGCCGAAGCATTCAATATCCTCAATATCATGAACTACGGGGTGCCCGGCACAACCGTGGGACAGCCCGGCTTTGGCCAGATTACCAGCGTTGCGGTTGCTCCCCGGCAATTGCAGCTTTCATTAAAGCTGACGTTCTAGAGGGGTACTTTAGCGGGGTGATATGGCAGTGTTCACGCGGAGAAGCATTCTTCTTGCCTCAACAGTGCAACTGTTTCTCGTGCTGCCGGTTTTCGGGGCATCCGTTCGTTCTGCCCCGAAACAGCCGGTTGTTCTCAAGGATAAAAATGTTTCCGTTGTTCTGGATCGTGAAGACGGACTCCCTTATCAGTACCGCCCCGTTTCCGGAGATTCTATTTGGGGTGAGGACGAGGGAAAAGTTATTACCGCAATCGTTTGTCGGCTGAAGCCTCGCGGCTACAGCACGGTAGAGGTGAAACCCGTTTCCTTAAACCTAAGCGAGGATGGAGCTGACTTTCTCTTCGAAGCATCGGACCAAGGCGCTCGGGCGGCTTCGTTCCATCTGAAGTACAACCTGAAGGGAACGGCTGTTGCGATCACTTTGGAGCAGGTCACGGAGCAGACCGGATTCGAGCTGATTGAAGTATCTCTGCCGAATCTTGCCACGGTCCGCGAGGAAGATGGTTCACGCTGGATGGCGCATGCCAGGAACGGCGGCGCGCTGATTGACCTGAAGCACGCGATTTCGAAGCACCTGCCGGATGATCCGTTTTTCGGCAGAATCAGCACGATTCTGCCGGTTGCCATGCTCGGGTCGGAAAAGACAGTCTGCGTTCTGGAAGTAACCGCTTATTCCGACGGCGCCGAAACCGAGATAACCGGCGAACCGGGATATCGGCATGCCCGCATCGGCACGGTGCAAACGTATCGCGTCCACGGTGGCCGGTCATACGACATGAATACCGAAGGACCGCCGGTACGCGGCAATGGGAACACGCCGAATCTGCCCGTGGGTCAAACGCCCCGTTGCCAGCTTGACTTTGTGGGCGATATCGATGGGGATGGGGCAGTAAATTGGCTGGACGGCGCGCGCGTTCTCCGGGCGCGCATGCCTGCTATTCCCACTCACTACTTCGACGATAAATTCCTTTATCTGGTAGGCGGCAAGTACAAACCGGAAAAGCTGCCGAGAACAACGTTCCGCCAAAGCGAAACGCTGGTGCATGATATTGCCATGCTGACGGACTACGCTCCTCAAGTTGCCTTTGTGGGCGGCTGGGTGTACGACGGCCAGGACACCGGTTTCCCTTGCGAAGACAAAGTGAATGAAAGCATGGGCGGCTATGAAGCCCTGAAGCATCTGCTGGCTGAAGGGCCAAAATACAACGCCAATGTTACTTTAAACGTCAACTACGACGATGCCTATAAGAGCTGCCCTCAATGGTCCCCTGATATCATCGCGAAGCGTCCCGATGGCGAGTTGTGGGAAAGCCGGGCCTGGGCTGGAGAAATGTCATACATTACAGGCTTGGCCAAGTACATGCAGGGTCCAGGGCCGAAGCGCGTAGAGCAAACGGTGAAAAGATATGGCATTCACGACGCCATCTTAGTGGATGCTCTTTCCTTCTTTGCGATCAGAAACGATTGGGACCCGCAGCACCCGGCCAGCGGCTACAAAAATTTCGTTGAGGGGCGGGAGCGGGTCATCAGCGAATTTCTAAAGTACGGCGTTCACCTCGTCTCGGAAAGGTTGCGCTACCCGTTCGTTGGTACGCTCGCTGCGTCCGCTGATGCGCTTTCCACCAGAACCGATCCCTTCGGCGGCGAGCCGATTCCGCTTGCGCCGATGGTTTATTGGAAGTCTGCCATCTGGGGAGGCGAGAGCGGGGAACGTCTTCAGATCAGGTCGAATCTCTTCTGGCACGCGCGGCCCATACAGTGGTACACGGACAAAACGAACCGCGAGGATATCACCGACTTTTTTTACCTAAGTATCGTGCCCTGGATGAAAGTACATCAGAAGAACATCGAAAATTTTCGGCGTCTCGGCTATCGGAGCGAGATTGGATTAGGACAAGGTTCCAGCATCACCATTGATTGGGCGGCAGAAAATTATTCGGTCGTGCTGGACGGCGCGCGAGTCGCTGCCGGTGACGCAACCTTTTGTCCTTTGGATAATGATCGCGTGGCGTTCTATGCAAGGGCGGCAAGAGAGTTGAGCGCGCCGCTTCCACAGGGCTGGGGTGCCGGAACCATCACGGCGCGAGCGCTCTATTCCGATCACCGCGAGGAAGTTCCAGTACAGGTGAAGAAGGGACAGATGCTCATTTCGGCATCGCCGCATCGACCCGTTATCATTTATAAGAACGCGGCTCGCGCTCAACGAGCGCTTCATGGCTGATTTTTTGCCGGTATGCGGAATGGACAGATTCTCCCGATTGGCCTCCTGTGCTTTCTCGGCGCTATTTCTTTCGTTGCCATTTGTTATTCTGTAGCCGCCGCGGAGCTCCAGCCCCTGGTCTCACCCCGCTCGACTATCCGATTTGAGAACCGTCAAGTTCGGAGCAAAGCGCGGTTCATTCTCAACAATTGCAATACGCCTGATAAGCCGATCATTGATTCGGTACTGGGCGGCGTGGCCCTTTTCGATTTCGACCGCGACGGCTATCTTGATATCTATTTTACGAACGGGGCCCATATCCCGGAGCTTGCCAAAAGCGACCCCGCTTTTTATAACCGTCTCTTCCGCAATAATCATGACGGCACTTTCACTGATGTCACTGCCGTGGCCGGTGTCCGCGGCGAGGGCTATAGCATGGGCGCGGCCGCAGCCGATTACGATAATGACGGTTGGACGGATTTATACGTCGCTGGCGTGAATCGCAACATTCTGTATCACAATAACGGAAACGGAACGTTCACGGACGTAACGAGCCGCGCGGGTGTCGATGCGATTGATGCCGGCGGTTCGAAGCCATGGTCTACCGGTGCTGTATGGTTCGATTACGACAATGACGGGCTACTCGATCTCTTTGTTGTCAACTACCTGGATTGGTCGTTCGAGAAGAATCGCCTTTGCGGATCACCCGCGCATCATCTTTCCTGTTCTCCCGAAATGTATCTGGGCCGGGCGAACATTCTGTACCACAATAACGGAAACGGAACCTTTACCGATGTGTCGCAAGCAACCGGCATCGGAGCGCACAAGGGCAAAGGAATGAGCGCGGCCATTGCGGATTTCGATGGAGACGGATTCATGGATCTGCTCGTGACAAATGACAAAGAGCCTAATTTTTTGCTGCACAATATCGGCGGGAAGACATTTTCCGAGCAGGCCGTTCAAGCGGGAGTAGGATTCAATCAGGACGGAGTTGCCGTGTCCAGCATGGGCGTTGATTTCCGCGATCTTAACAACGACGGTGAACCCGATGCGGTTGTCACAGCGCTCGCCGGGGAAACATTTCTCTGCTTTCTGAACGAGAAGGGGCTTTTCTCGGAGCGTTCTTATCAGGCGGGACTTGGATTTGCTTCGCTCAAAATGAGCGGGTGGGGTTTGGGTATTTACGACTTCGATAATGACGGGTACAAGGATGTGTTCACCGCGAATTCACACGTCAGCGAGAATGTAGCTTTCTATGGTTCTCACAAATACAGTCAGGCCAACGCCGTTTTTCAGAACTTACATAATGGCGCATTTCGCGATGTCAGCTCCCAAGCAGGCAATGCTTTGCAGGCGGAAGCGGCTCACCGGGGAAGCGCGTTTGGCGACCTGAATCATGACGGCAAGATAGACGTTGTTGTCGCCGCGATTGGTTCTCCAGCGGAGATACTGGTGAACACGACGGAAAACTCCAATCATTGGATCGAGCTGTCGTTGATCGGAACGAAGAGTAATCGCGACGGCATCGGAACGCAGG
>JAABUZ0100005962.1_pt1 | contig 15561 bp, 15 predicted proteins | sample 5562091 | NCBI WGS metagenome assembly JAABUZ01 (sample SAMN12813069, study PRJNA571459) | rock metagenome | isolation source: Antarctica rocks | place: Antarctica: Victoria Land, Linnaeus Terrace sud | collected 2015-12-21 | reverse complement strand
ATGCGCGCCGACCCGCCCCACGTCTTATAGTCCACTCCGTTCGGGAACGGAGACGCTTACTTGGTGACGACGACCACGCCGTTCATGCCGGGGTGGATCTGGCAGACGTAGTTGTACGTCCCCGCCTTGGTGAACGTCAGCTTGTAGGCGCTGGTGTTGATCGCCTTGCGGTTAATGACCATATTGCCCTTGCCGACGATGTTGTGCGGGACCGGCATGCTCTTGTCGACCCACATCACGCTATCGCCAACCTTGATGGTCAGCTTGGCGGGACTGAAGACATAGCCGCTGGGGTCGCTCGTCGTGCTCTTCCCGGCCAACTCCTGCACCGTGTAGGTCTTGTGCATCACGGCGGCAGGCCGAGCGGGAGCGTGGTGGGCGGCCAGGGCGGGGGTTGCCGCGGCCACGCCGGCGGCGACCAGGGGCAGGGCGATGAGGCCGCGCAGAGCGGCGGAATGGGTCCTGGACATAATGGATATCCTTTCGATCAGTACGATCGTCGCGACTAAGACACGTACCGCAATCGTCCGATAGCAGGATGGACGTGTGGTTCGTACAATTCAATAGTACCGCGCGCGCATGAATGCCGTATGAATGCCTTGTAAAGTTTTGATTAAAGGGCACACAAGGCCTGGCGCATCGTTCATAATTGAGGATGAGTCGGACAGCGCCGGGTGTGGATTGTCGAACAATAGCGATGCGAGAGAGCGTATGAGCGAAAGAACGCAAGGATGAGCGACCAGACAACTCCTCGCCTCACGGACGGGCAGGGAGGGCACGGACCGCAACAGGACAGCCGCGGAGGGGCCGAACAACACCAGGACGGGCAGCCGCGGGGCGGACAGGGAGGGGACGAACAACACCAGGATATGCGGCCGCGGGACGCAGAGAGAGCGAACGGGCGGCAGGGGAGCGAGCGGATGCAACCGAACCCCACCTTGAACCGTGCCGCCCGCGGGGGCAGCGAGACCGAGGACGAGTTGCTGCTGAATAACCCTGGAACGCCCGTGCCGGTCGATTTCACGCAGACCGACCCCTGGCGCGTGCTGCGCATCCAGGGCGAGTTCGTGACCGGCTTCGACGCGCTGGCCCACGTCGGCCGCGCCGTCTCCATCTTCGGGTCGGCGCGCATCAGCGCCGAAGATCCGCTGTACGAGGCCGCCCGGACCACGGCGAGGCTGCTTGCCGAGGCCGGCTACGCCGTGATCACGGGCGGCGGTCCGGGCATCATGGAAGCGGCTAACAGGGGGGCGCGCGAGGGTAACGGACTCTCCATCGGTTGCGCCATCGAGTTGCCGGTCGAGCAGGGCATCAACCGCTATGTCGACCTGCCGATCAACTTCCGCTACTTCTTCGTGCGCAAGACGATGTTCGTGAAGTACGCCCAGGCCTTCGTGATCTTCCCCGGCGGCTTCGGGACGATGGACGAGCTCTTCGAGTCGCTGGTGCTGATCCAGACCCGCAAGGTGCGCGACTTTCCCTTGATCCTGTTCGGCTCGGCCTACTGGCAGGGCCTGCTCGACTGGCTGCGCGACGCCATGCTGGCCGAGGCCAGGATCTCCGCCCACGACCTGGACCTGCTCACCGTAACCGACTCGCCGCGGGACGTGCTGCGCATAGTGACGAGTGACGAGTGACGAGTGCGTCGTCATCGACAAGCCCCTGCGCCGATTGGGTTGTCGCCCAACCCTGCATCGTCATCGGTCACGCGAGGTATGCAATAGGCCCCTACGCGTGACGCGGACGTATTGCATCCGCCCACGTCACGCGTCCTACCTCACTCGTCACTCGCCACTAACCACTCGTCACTCGCCATGGATGCGGGCCGCGATGGCCTGGACATCGGACTGGTAGCCGGCGGGCGGGCCGTTGCCGTCGACGTTGGGCGGGCAGTAGGTGGCCACGAAGCGGGCCAAGTCGTGGATGCCGAGGTCGACGTAGTAGTGGTCGTAGAGCCGGAACCAGTCGAGGATGCCGGCGCGGTAGGTCGGGTAGACCTGAAAGCCGCCGTAGCAGGGATCGTACATGCATTTGATGTTGCCGGGATTGTGCGTGTGGTAGAGCAGCCAGTTCATGTGGTCCGGGAAGAGGGCACGGTTGTTGATGTTGCCGTCCTCGTGCATGAAGAGGGCCGCGGGGATGGCCGGGTCAATCCCGAACTGCCGTCCGACGTCCACCAGGAGCGCGCTATCGGCCTGGTAAGGCAGGGCGTAGGCATTGAAGGCCTGCCAGATCGACGCCGCCAACGCGGCATCGCCGGGCGCCGCCACGGCGGAGGGTGGCACGGTCGCCGCCGCGCGTCTCGGCGCCGCCACGGGGCGAGCGCCACCACCGCCGACGGGGACGAGAACCGCGGGCCGGGGCGTCGTGGCCGCGCGGACAGCTCTGGCCATGGCAGCGGACGGTTGAGCGATCGCGCCCGCAGCGCCGGCGCCGTGGTCTGACGCGGGCGCACTCGACGGATTGGCAACGCCGGCGCGTGGCACCGTGGGAGGCGCGGCGGCCAGCGGTTGTGCGGCGAACGGCGCCTGTTGCATGGATAGGGCGGCGGAGACCGATCCGGCCGGTCGTGCGGGGGTCAGGGTTAGCTCGGACGGCGTGCTGACCATGATGTGCTGCAGAACCGCGCCGGCAGCCAGGACGCCCAGCACGAGCACGCGGCGCCCATGGGATGACCGCGGACGGGAGGGTCGGCCCGTTCGGTTCGTCTGGACGCGGGACCGCGGAGGCGTCTCGACGTGCTGGATGGAGCGGGCGGAGTGGGCGGAGCGGGCGGAGCGGGCGGGCCGGCGCTGCGGGTAGGTCGGGGTCGACATGACCATGAGGGTAACTCCTTCGTGGCTGCAAGCGCGTGGGCGACGTGTGCCCATCGGGGTGTCGTGGGCCTTATTATAGAACATAAGTTCTAGTTAGTGGTAGGGGGTTTTCCCCACGCGGTGTCGTTTTGTGACCGGCGCCCCGTCCGATGCGACACCTGGCACGACAGAAAAGTTGTGAGTTCCATATCATGTGCGCCGTGCCGTGCCCGGCTATGATGATGCCTGGTGTCGCGGTTCCCTCTTGCATCAGCCACTTGCACACATAGGGAGCACACGGGGCGACACAGCGGCGGAGTTGACGCCGGGACCGTGGGTAGCGCTGCCCAGGGCCGCGGAACGTCCTCCACGCGTTCGAACGCGGCCCTGGCGCGCAAACTGTCGGGTGCGCGGGCACGGTCCGGGTCCACCTGTCCCCTTCGCCTATCCCCGTCCCCTGCGACGGATCCCCTGTCCCCTGATCGTCCGTCCCCTGCGACGGGTCCCCTTGTCTCCTGGCCATCCGTCCCCTGCTATGGGTCCCCTTGTCCCCGCTTGTCGGATAGGCGCGCTGACCAGAGTCATCGTCCATAGGTTGATGGAGGCGGCGCGCGGTCCATAGTCTGGAGGAGGCTATGTTGCACCTCTGCGCATCGCCATTAGGGGTGGCCCCTCGTTGGGCCGCCGTCGCGCGTCCCGCTAACCACGCCCGTTCGCGCGGCCTGGTCCTGGTCCTGGCCCTGGCTATCCTCGACATCCTCTGCGGCAACCCTTGTCCCGCCAACGCACGCGCGGCGTCTGTCGCGGTCCCCATGGCCCCCACGGCTCCCACGGCCCCCCTGACGGTTTCAGCAACGGCCGTCGTCGCCGCCGCGCGCTCCTTCATCGGCGCGCCCTACGCGCACATCGGCGACGACCCGCGCACCGGCTTCAGTTGTATCGGCTTCGTGCATTATCTCTACGGTCGGTTTGGCGTCGACGTCCCCTACGGCCTCTCGCTGGCCTACCAGGCGAGCCCGCGCGTCGATGCGTCCGCCCTCGAGCCGGGGGACCTCGTGTTCTTCAGCAACACGGTCTGGCCCGGCCTCTCGCACGTGGCCCTCTACATCGGCGGCGGCGCCATCATCGGCGCCGACAACTTCCAGACCGGGGTCGAGCTGACGCACCTCTCCGACCCCTATTGGCAGGGCCACTACACCGGCGCGACGCGGCCACTGTCGACCACCGCGATCATTGGGGGGACCTCGCCCGTAGCGCACACGCCCATCCCCGGCCTGAGCGCGCGAGCCGGCCAGGTCTTGAGCGGCCATGCCGGCGGGGACGTGTACAGCGGGCCGGGCTATGGCTATCCGCGCGTCGATCGGCTGGCCGCGGGGATGCGCCTGCAGGTGGTCGACACGCAGGGCACGTGGACCGACGTGGCCTACGACGGTCCCGGCAGCGAGTATGCCGGCTGGGTCGACGCGGCCTACCTCAACAACTGCACCCTGCTCGCGGCGACTCCAACACCCCCGGCGGCCCCACCGATTCCTCCCACGCGGCCAAAATCGGCGCCACGATCTCCCACGGCGCCGGCGACGACGCGTGGAACCAGGGCCACGGTGATCGCGGCGCTGCTGATGCTGCGCGCCGGTCCGTCGATGGGGCAACGGGTCATCAAGCGGCTGCGTCGGGGCGAGCGCGTGACCGTGCTCGGGCAACAAGGCGACTGGGAGCGCGTCCAGGCGGGTGACGCGACCGGCTGGGCCGCGGCGACCTGGCTCGCGCCGTCACCCTAATATGCGCCTACGCACAAAAGGCAAAAGGCCGGGTAGGCTCGTATTGGGATACGGGCCTACCTGACCTGATCGCTGCGCGGGATCGACTAGGCGTAGCGCGTTTGGCCGCCCTGGCTCGACGACCCCATGTACTGGGCCGATCCGAAGCCCAGGATGGGGATGAAGATGAAGCTGAGCAGGATCAGCCCGATCGTGAAGCCCATTCCCTTGCCGAAGTTAACGGCCACGTTGTACATGACGATGCAGAAGATCACGATGTTGACGATCGGAATGAGCAGGAGGATAAACCACCACCAGGGTTTGCCCGCCACGCGCAGGAGGACGATGTAGTTGTAGATCGGGATGATCGCCGCCCATCCCGGCTGCCCCGCCTTCTGAAACACACGCCACAGACCCGCGATGACCAGGACCGCGATGGCCAACCCGATGAGGGTAGTCCCCGCACTCGCGCCAGTATTTGTCGTCGTCGTGTCGGCCAGAACCGTGCCAAGGACATGCATCATGACGCACCTCTCGACGGTAACGTGCCCTTGTTGTCCGAAGGGGGTTATAGGATCGGACCAGGGCGACGCCTTGCCCCCGCGCCCATTATGGCATAACGCCCATACTGTCGTCAATAGCCTCGATGGCTACCTTTCTTTCAGGTACCATGGGAGTGCAGGCGCCAGGAGAAGGGAGACACGATGACGGCACAACCGCGGGACCCGGATCAATCGCAACCGACCGCCTTTACGCTGGGGGTCAACTATTGGCCGCGCAAGAAGGCGATGTATTGGTGGAAGGACTTTGACCGCGCCGAGGTGGAGACCGAGTTCGCACAGATCGCCGCGCTGAATCTCGCGGTCGCGCGCATCTTCCTGTTCTGGGAGGACTTCCAGCCGGCGCCCGACCGGGTCAGCGACCATGCGCTGAACGATTTGGGGATGGTGCTCGACGTGGCCCGCGAGGCGGGTATCGCGGTGATGCCGACGTTCTTTACCGGCCATATGTCCGGCATCAATTGGTGGCCAGGCTGGGCGCTCAGCGACCGCGAAGACGACTCCGGAATCCTGCGCATGTCCGACGGGCAATACACCGCGCGTCTGGGCCGCGACCCCTACGCCGACCCCTTCATGCTCGACGCCGAGACGCGCCTCGTCGACGCGGTCTGCGCGCGCTTCGGGTCGCACCCCGCGTGGAACCTGTCCAACGAGCCCGACCTGTTCTCCACGCCCAGGGAGTATGCGGACGGCGCGGCCTGGAACAGCACCCTGGCCGCGCGCATCCGCCGGCATTCGGCGCTCCCCGTCAGTGCGGGCATGCACTTGCCGACCGTCGCCGGCCGCAACGGCTTCCGCCCCGACCTGCTGGCGCCCAACAACGACTTCCTGTCCATGCACGGCTACAGCATCTACTACCGGCAGACCGAACAGGACGACCCCCTGAACAGCGACGTCGTCCCGCTGGCCTGCCTGGTCACCGAGGCGCTGGGCGGCAAGCGCGTGCTCTTCGAGGAGTTCGGGTACGCCAGCTCGGAGCACGGCGACGTCTCCGAGCACAAGACCGTCCGCCGCGGACCCGTCGAGAGCGGGCAATACTTCGCCGCCGACGACGCCGGCGGGCGCTATTACCGCGAGGTGCTGGAGAAGCTGGCGCGCTGCGGCGCGCTGGGCGCCTTCGCCTGGATGTACTCCGACTACGACCCGTCGCTGTGGACCAAGCCGCCCTTCGACACCCACGAGCACGAGCGCTTCTTCGGGCTGACGCGGCACGACGGCTCAATTAAGCCCTCGGGCGAGGCCATGCGCGCCTGCGCGCGCCAGGCCGCCGAGGGCACGCTACCCGCGCGCTCCGTCGGCCCGCTGCGCTTCGACCCCGACGACTGGTACCTCGACCCCGAAGGCCACTTCGACCGCCTCTTCGCCGAGTACCGCGGACGGATCTAGCTATTAGCCGTTAGCCCTTAGCCATGGTGGTTAGGTGAGCGTACACGCCACCCCCCATGACTAATGGCTAAGGGCTAACGGCTAATAGCTCGTCGCAGCAGCAAGCGGTCGCCGCCGGGCCAGTAGTAGTCGCGGTCCGTGCGCCGGTTGACGAAGCCGCGGGCGTGGTAGAAGGCGCGCGTGGCCTCGTACGGGGCATAGCCGGCGCTCGCGGCCACGGTCGAGACCTCGAACTCGCGTATGCCGTCGGCCACGGCGCCTGCCACCGCGCGGTCCAGCAGCGCCGTCCCCACGCCGCGCCCCTGCCAGGACTCGTCGACGCCCATCCAGGCCACCTCGCGCACCAGCGGGTCCGGCGTCGGCGCGGTGAGCAAGAACCCTACAAGCCTGCGCCCGTCGTTCCCATCACCACGGTCGTGCGCGACCCAACCCGCAGTGTTCTCGTTGAGGAGAGCGTCGATCGCCCGCAGGTCGGCGGGACTGAACCAACGACGCAGGCTCGCCGCCTGGCGGCGCACTGCCGCGGCATCGTCCGATCCAAGCGGACGGATCTCGAAGGTCTCGGCCTCGGGCACCGGTCACTCGCCCCAGGTGAGCGTCAGTTCGCCGATGTAGATCTGGTCGCCGGGCTGGGCGCCCGCGCGCTCCAGGGCGGTGGTCACGCCGAAACGCCGCATCAGCTCTTGCAGACGGTCCATGCTCTCGGACTCCGCCGGGTTGGTCATGGCCACGGCGCGCTCGGCCCGCCGGCTGCGCACGCGGAAGCCGCTGGGGATGCGCGTGACGCTCACCTCGTCGACCGGCGCCGCCTCGGCCACGGGCAACTCGCGCGGTTGCGCGGCGCGCTCGGCGCGCGCCTGCTCCAGCAGCGGCCACACGTCGTTGAACAGGGCCGTGACGCCCGCGCCGGTCACGCCCGAGATGGCGTGGGCGCGATAGCCGCGTCCCTCCAGGGCGCGGCGCAGCCCCGGCCAGTTCTCGGCGGCCTCGGGGATGTCCGTCTTGTTCACGCCCACCACCATCGGCCGTTGGGAGAGTCCTTCCTGGTGTAGCTCCAGCTCGTTGTTGATGACGTCGAAGGAGTGCAGCACCTCGTCGACCGTGCCGGCGGCGCCATCGAGCAGGTGGATAAAGACGGACGTGCGCTCGACGTGGCGCAGGAACTCGTGGCCCAGGCCCGCCCCGCTGTGGGCGCCCTCGATCAGGCCGGGGATGTCGGCGGCCACCAGCACGCGCTCGCTGGTGAGGTCCCCGTCGCCGAGGTCGACCACGCCGAGGTTGGGGCTGAGCGTGGTAAACGGATAGTCGGCGATCTTGGGCCGGGCGGCGCTGACGCGCGCCAGCAGCGTCGATTTGCCCGCGTTGGGCAGTCCGACGATGCCGACGTCGGCAATCAACTTGAGCTCGAAGGTGATCCAGTGCTCCGCGCCGGGCTCACCGTTCTCGGCGATGCGCGGCGCCTGGCGCGTGGGCGTGGCGAAGTGCGTGTTGCCCAGCCCGCCGCGCCCGCCGCGAGCCACCATGACGCGCGCGCCCGGCTCCTCCAGGTCGGCGATGACGGCCCCGCTATCAGCGTCCGTGACCACCGTGCCCACCGGGACGTAGAGGGTCAGGTCCTCGCCGGCCTTGCCGTGCTTTTTGCGCCCCGCGCCACTGCCGCCGCTCTCGGCGGCGTAGTAGCGCCGGTTGTAGGCGTAGCGGTAGAGCGTATTGAGGCGCGGATCGGCCTCGACGTAGACCGAGCCGCCGCGGCCGCCATCGCCGCCGTCGGGGCCGCCGCGCGGGATATACTTTTCGCGCCTGAAGTGGAGCGAGCCGGCGCCGCCGTCTCCAGCGCGGATGTTGACTTTGACGTTATCACGAAGCACGGTACATGACGTTGCCTATCTCCTGGGCCAACTCATGCAGCGCCGTGCGCGCCGCTTGCGCCCGCGCACCGCTGTCATCGCGTACCAGCGCGCCGAGCACGGCGTTAGCCCCGGTTGGTACGAGTACAATAATCCCTGTCGAGTCGTCGGCCAGCAAGACCGGTTGCTCGAGGTCGGCCGCGCTACCCTGGCCCGACTCGGCCATCAGCGAACGCAACTCGCCCGTCAAGTCGGGATCGGACTCGCCGGCCAGGACGCGCCCCGCGCTATCGATCACCGACATGGCCAGCACATCGGGCACATCGACCGAGGCCAGACGCTCGCGTACATGGTCGAGCCCGACGTCGACCGCAGATGCCGTGCCACTCGCGGGCGGCAAAGCAGCCAGGAAGCCTGTCCCGGCGGTGTCGCCCTCGTACGAGGCATCCCCATCGCGACCGGCGGTTCCATAGTGCGCGGGTAACGCATGTAGCATACCAGTATAGCCATCTCTTGTCTCTGTCCCCGACCTGCCGGACACGCCAAACCCCTGCGCGCCTAGCCCCGCGGGCGCCTGTCCCTGTCCCTGTCCGTCGTCATCGAAGAAATGCGTCGCGTCGTCCTGGACAGCGCCGACAGCAACGGCGCCACCCGTCTGATGGTCGTGGTCATCGTCAAAGAACGTGGAGGCGTCAGTATCCTGCGTCCGTGCCCGGTCGTTCTCATCCTCGCCGAAGAAGTGCGTCGCGTCGTCGTGCTGATTGGCCGGCGGCTCCTCGCCGAAGAAGCGCGTCGCATCCGCATCGTCCTGCTCTCTAGATAGGGCGTCGCCGTCGTCGGACCCATGGACCACGGACGCGGCGGACGGGCGGAGCGCCGCGGTGGCCACCGCCCGCCGCTCGGCGCCCTCGCGGGCGCGCTGCGACGCGGTGCGGTCGTACGCCGGTTCCTCCGCCGCCAGGTCGTCCGGGTTGGTCAAACGCTGCAGCCTGCTCTGGACATTGAACGGCTGGGCGGATTTGGCCGCCTTGCCCGCGTTTCCGGTACCGCTCGTGCCCGCCGCGGCAGCCATCCCTAGCTCATCAAGGTCCTGCGCCATACCGACCATGCTTTGGGCTCCGCGTCGCCCGCCCTGTCGCTTGATCAGCGCCGAGAGGACCACCGCCAGCGCCAGCGCGGCCACGAGCACCACGACGGTGACCAGAGTAATCCCTTTCAGTACCAGGGCCGGATAGACCGCGCGAACCGCGACGATACCGCTTGGCGTCATTGTTGTTCTCCCCTCGCGACAGAGCAGACGATGTCTCGGGGCCGGCGCCTTGCCGCGTCATCCGCCCCGCCTTCACACAAACCTCGTTGCGCGTAGGGTAAACGGTAGTGGCGGCCGAGCGGTATAGGTAAAGTGGGCTATCCGCTGCGCTCTTGCCGGGGGATGAGCAGAGGGTGAGGGTCCGGGTCGGAGTGGCTGGCCAGGCGGACGCGCGGCAGGCGGCGCTTGAGAGTCTCCATAAAAGCCGCCATGCCCTGCTCGGCTCCGAGCGGCGCCGGGACGGCGGCGGCGAGCATCTCGCGGTCGATGTTGAGCGTGCGCAACTGCACTTCGTCCGCGTCGGTGCGCGCCAACAGGCCGATCAGGGCCTCGGTCTCGCCGTCGCAATCGGTGTAGCCGGGGAAAGCGAGCAGGTTGACCGCCACGGTGAGGCCATAGTGGCGCGCCACGCGCATCGACGCCTCGACGTTGGCCATTGAGTAGCCGCGCGGCCGGTAGTAGCCGTCGTAGCCGGCGGGGTGGGCCGAGAACAGGCTGACGCGGATGCGCTGCAACCCGGCCTTGCACATCTCCTCCAGGCCGCGCGTGTTCCAGCCGTTGGTGTTGATGTTGATGATGCCCGCGTCGGTGCGCGCGCGGATCTGGCGGATGGCCGCGACGAGGGGGCGGGCGCGGTTGAGTGGATCGCCCTCGCAGCCCTGGCCGAACGAGACCATGGTCCCGCCGCCGGTCAGGTGGCGTACCGCGAGGTCGGCGATCTCCTCGGGCGTGGGCGCAAAGTCGAGGCGGATCTGCGGCGAGGGGACGAGGCCATCCTCCTGCTCGGAGATGCAGCCCACGCAGCGCGCGGCGCAGCGCGGCGAGACCGGGATCGCGCCCTCCCACCGCCCGTAGAAGACGTTCTGGGCCGTGAAGCAGCCGTAGTGCTCGGCGCAGAGGGCCAGCTGGGTATACAGCCTGTTGTCCGGCTGCTCCGCGCGCAGCCCTGCCACGCGCGCCGCGAGGTCGGGCGTGTTGAAGTCGGCGGGCCGCCAAGTCGCGGCGTCGTCCACCCGCGCCGCCGCGGCGTAGAGGCGCCCATTGCGCGCGGCGACCGCCGTGTAGCCGAACAGCGGCAGCGGCTCGACGTCGGGCTCCTTGTGATAGGCGGGCAGGAAGAGCCGAGCGTATCCCGTGGGCAACAGCGCGCCGACCGCGTAGTCGCGCCCCGACTGGAGCATGACGTGGCCTCCCTGACGGTCGTGGCCCAGCGGGGTGCAGCCGGGCATCATGCACAGCGTCGCGCCCTCGGGCAGCGGGATCATGCGCCCCACCGCGCGCGTCGCGGCGAATGTGCCGCCGAGCGGACCCAACCGCGGGTGCTCGCGCAGTTCTCCCCCCGCGTCGCTGTAGACCAACCGCCAATCCGACATGTGCCCTCTACCCCCTCCCGATAGTATACTTCCGCTACGGATATCATTTGTGAGGAGGGTTATTTGTGGTAGCGAAACAACCGTCGGCGGTCCAGGGGCTGCGTCGAGCCAACCGCGCCGTGGCGCGCCTGCTGCGCGAACTGGCGGGGCTGGCCAGGCCCGGCGTCACCACCCGCGCGCTCAACGACCACGCCATGGCCTACATCACCGGGCTTGGCGGGATACCGGTGTTCCACACGGAGGAAGGCTTCCCCGGCTGCATTAACACCTCGGTCAACGACGCCTGCGTGCATGGCGTGCCGAGCGACTATGGGCTCAGGGAAGGCGACGTCCTCAGCATCGACGCCGGCATGATCCTGGACGGCTACTGCGGCGACTCCACCATCACCGTCCCCATCGGCCCGGTCAGCGCGGCGCATCAGCGCCTCATCGCCACCACGCGCGAGACGATGCTGGTGGGGATCGGCGCGGCGCGGCCGAATCGTCGCATCGGCGACATCGGCTACGCCATGCAGACGTACGCCGAGGCGCGCGGCTACGGCGTCGTCGAAAACTTCACCGGCCACGGGCTGGGCCGGCGCATGCACGAGGAGCCGACCGTGCCCAGCGTCGGCCGGCCCGGCGCCGGCGAGGCGATTCCCGAGGGACTCGTCATCACCATCGAGCCTATCCTGGTGGAGCGCTCATCGCAGGTTGCCGTCGACCCCGACGGGTGGACGGTGCGCACGCTCGACGGCGGCTGGGCCGCGCAGTTCGAGCATACGGTGATGGTGACGCGTCAGGGCGCCAAAATCCTGAGCGAGCCGTAGAGCTGGAGGGCAGGACCTTAGACCGACCAGTTTCCCGCTGGCAGGGCCGCTGCGGCGGGCGTCAGCGCCTCGCGCAGCAACATCACCAACTCGTCGGCGTCGGGTTCTTGCCGGACCATGACGGGGTCGGGCGACGCCCCACCCTCAGCGCGTCCGTCGGCCGCCTCCGCTCCGGCCGCACGGACACGCGGCTCGCTGCGTTGGCCGAAGGGATCAAGCTGGTCAGGCGCGCCCAGCACCAGGATGGCAACGGCCGACAGGCCAGGGTCCTCGGCCACGGAGGTGACGAGAGACGCGCCGTCGGCGGCCAGCGCCGCGCTGATCAGGATCAAAGAAGGGCGGATTTTTTGCAGTAGCGCGCGCGCCCGCTCGACCGTCGATGCCTCGAGCGACAGGCATCCCGCTCGGCGCACGGCCGTCCGCCATGCGCCGAGTTGCGCGGGTATGGAACTGACGATCAAGATTGCTCGTCGGGTCATGGCACACCTTCCTCACGGAATTGACGCCTTTGTCGGTCCCCGGGGGGAGAGACGGCATCTCTTGCACTGGCTATGTACCATCATCACTTCGCATAATGTGTGCCCTTCCCCGCCATGGGTGGCCGAGCGGCGCCATCTCGTGTCGCGCCTATCCGTGTCGGTCCTCCCAGGGCCACGACTCCGTATAGGACAACGCGGAGTCCGGACGCCGGTCTGGGCGTCGGACCATAAGTCTCAGAACTCGGTGATGCCGGGCTACGTAGGCGTTGGTGCGTTCCTGGGACCTCCTGTACCGCTATGCCACACGAACGTAGCAACACCTACTTAATGATCGATATCCAGGACGGTCACGCGTCCTTGCTGCATGGCCCCCGCGCTCCCGGCGCCGGGCGTTGGCTGGACGACGCGCGGGAGGAAGGGAAGGGCAAACGGCAGGAGATTGCGGATGCCTGCCCAGGGGTCGTCGACAGGCAGGAGCGGACCTCCCTGGGACGCGATGAACAGGTGTCCCGTTCGCGCGTCGACCGCCATCGCCGTCACCATCACATGGCTCGACAGCGCGATAGTGCGCCGGACATGCCCGTCCGCGAGCGCGATGACGGTGAGACCAAAGGCACACCAGGGTTGGGTTGGTCCGTACACGCACGTCTCGACATACACGCGACCGCGCCGCGCGTCGGTGGCTAGCGCCAAAGGGGCGCCGGCCAGCAGTGTCGCCCACACAACGCGCCCGCGCCTCGTGTCGAGCAAGCGCAACGTCCCGCGATGCCAGGCGCCCCACCCGAAAGACGCCGCCAGTGCCCGGCCTCCAGGTACGACCAGCGGCGCGTGGAACAGAAGGGGAACGGCGACGGTCGCGAGCAAGTGTCCGTCGCGAGTATCGAGGACGCGCAGGCCCGTCGGACCGGACACCAGCGCGCGGTGCGCCTGCGCGTCCACGACCACCCCCGTCGCGTAACCGGAGGGGAGCGTGCGTTGCACCGTACCTGTCCTGCTATCGACCAGCCAGAGCGAGTGTGCCCCCCGCTGACAAAGGCATGGTGCGTCCGGGCATCGAGTGCCAGATAGGTCGGCACGGCGGGCAGATACACCGTGCGCAGCACCCTGCCCGTGCGGGCGTCGAGCATGGTGAGGCCGGTATCTGGGAAGGTGATGCGCCCCATGCCGCCGAACGTGACGCGTGAGGCGGCCAGGATATGGCCCGCGCCGTCGTCAACCGCGATGCCGCCCTCTGGCTTGGCGGTACCCTGCATGTTGTAGCCACCCATCAACTGGACCGTCGGCGGCAAGGGCAGCCCCGTCGCGTACAGCGAGGTTCGCCGCGCGAGGTTGACCGCGGTCACGAGGAAGGGATGCGCGTAGCCCCCGACCGTCACGAGCGACAGCAGCCGTCCCGTGACCCGGTCGACGAGCGGCGCGTCGAGGCGGCCTACCAGGGGTATGGTACCTAACAGGTGCCCGCCGGCGCCGTCGAGCTTCCTGAGCACGGGCTGTTGATACGCGCCGACGGCCGGCGAGGTAGCGGCGATCGTATCTTCTACCAGCGTGGCGCCGCCCTGCTCGTCGGCGACCATGACGCCATCGCCACGTGCTCCATTAAGCATGACCGTCGCGACAACCATGCTGCCCCGCGTCGCGCGCCCGGTAAGGGCAGCGCCGCCCACCACGATGACGCTCACGACCAGCACAACGACGCGGAGTATGATCCCGCGCAACTCTAGAGCCAGGATATAGTGGGGCTTATGGTTTACGGCAGCCGAGGGGGCGTGTGACTGGGAGATAGCTGCTCTAGAAATGCACGGGCCGTCGCGATGCGCAATCCCGTTCGCGCGGCCAGTTCCGCGTTCCAATGACGGTCGTTGTTGGAGATCACCCAATCGGGGGCCGAGTTCATGGCCGCCACAACAGGGGGCACGTCGTTCTCGTGATGCAGCGCCGGCAGGATTGTTGGTTTGTGTCGTTCGATCTCCATCTGCGAACATGCTGGGTTTCGCTCCAGCCGTACGCGTGTGAGCCACTCGACGGCGCCATCCTTAATTCCCTGGGCGGTCATGTCCGCACCTGCGACGCCCCTACGCGTCAGGGACTCCTTGACCTGCAGCACCTTGCGATCAAGGGCCAACTGCAGCTCACCTTCGACCTCTGCCGCCAGGACGATTGTATACCGTTTGGGGTACTGGGACGCCAGGATCAGCAAAACCTTCGAGGGACTCCACGAACTCGTGCAACCATCGATAATGACGCCTGTATCCAGGAACAAACGGAGCGGCGCGCTATCAGGCATTGGCATCGCGGTCGACGTTCCCATGGTGCAACGCCGCAAAATGGCGCCCTAACTCGTCCATGAACTCGTCGCCGTACATCTCCCGCACGACCTCGTTGCGGATGGCCGGAAGGTCGTCCAACAAATCGTCGACGGTCATCCCGGCTTGCTTCAGCACCGCGGCGGCGCGGTCTATCGCGGACATAACCCGATTGTCGCGCGGAACCTGCGATAGGATATCGTCGACCCGCTCGATACCCTGGACGTAGCGATCAAAAAGCAGGTCGTTGAAAGCGTGAGCAAACTGAGGGTCATCCGTCACCTGCTTGTAGAAACGGAAGTGCCCGTCGACCATGTCCTGAAGCAGGTCGTTGACCACGTGATCGAAGGTCAGCCGTGCGTTCTCGCGCGTATTGGCCCGCAGCGAGGCTTCGAGAGCGCGATTATCGGCCAACCGCTGCTCCAGCTCACGGATGCACAGCTTGTCCTCGTCGGTGAAGTTGGTCCCGTCGTGCTCGTTGAGCGTGCGGATGATGACGGACAGGGCTTCTATCTGCTCAGGAGGCGCGCTGTACCCTTCCTTGGGCCCGATTCCCTTCACCTCGGTCGTCCCGCGCGACAGGCCGATGCGGCCATGGCCCGTCTGTTGCACCACATACGAGTCGATGCTGATATTCTCCTGGATCTCGACGGGCAGCCGGTCCCGCGCCACCGGCAGCTTGCGTAGCAGGAGCCGGCCAAACACGAAAAGCTTTTCCAGGTCGGTATCGACAAAAGGCACGACCTGCGAGAGGAAGGCGTAGAGTCGCAGGTAGTCAGTCAGCTGCCCCCTGAAATCGGTCTGGTCGTCCCTGGGCGCCTGTTTGTATCGCTCAACCACGGGGGCCAGGACCGCGTGCAGCCGATCCTGCGTCATCGTGGGAGCATAGTAGATCCTGGCGAAGTGGTCCACGTCGTCCATGGTATAGAGATCGAAGCTGTCG
>JAABUZ0100005959.1_pt1 | contig 15567 bp, 16 predicted proteins | sample 5562091 | NCBI WGS metagenome assembly JAABUZ01 (sample SAMN12813069, study PRJNA571459) | rock metagenome | isolation source: Antarctica rocks | place: Antarctica: Victoria Land, Linnaeus Terrace sud | collected 2015-12-21 | reverse complement strand
ACTCCGAAAGGCGTACGGCCGGTTCGGAGGGGGGCCGACGGAAAAGTGCCGACCTTCGGTCGGTAACTCGCCGGCGGCCTACCCTACTTCGTGGTGCTGTGTGCGAGTCGAGCAGAGGCTGAGGCTGCCTTGGAAATGATCCAGAACCGGGTCGAAGCCCAGGGACTGACGCTGCATGCCGACAAGACCCGGATCGTGGATGCCAGGGAGCGTGGAGGGTTCGATTTCCTGGGCTACCACTTTGAGCGGGGGATGCGCTGGCCGAAGGCTGCCAGTACCACACACTTCCGGCAGGCCATCAAAGCGAAAACCAGGCGGAGCAGCGGCGACAGTCTGGTGACGCTTATCCGTCGCATCAACCCCATCATTCGGGGCTGGTACGGCTACTACCGGCACAGTCACTGGACAACCTTCCGACCCATGGATGCCTACGTTCGGATGCGACTTCGGAGCATTCTGCGGAAGCGTCACGGTGGCACAGGACGCGGACGAGGAACCGACCAGTATCGCTGGCCCAATGCCTACTGCGACGCCCACGGGCTGTTCACCATGATTGCAGCTCGGAAGGCGGCAGGCTATCCCCGATGGGGGAACAACCGACTGGAGAGCCGGATGCGGGAGATCCGCACGTCCGGTTGGGTGGGGAGGGGCCGCAAGGCCCCTTACCCTATCGGATCCTGGTGGGAGCCGTGCGGTGTGAAACTGTCCGGTCATGAACCCTCGCGGGGGGGAGGGGGGTCACGACTCGGGTAAGGGCGGGAGGCGCGGCGGGACGGGTGAGGACTGGATGATCGAGGTGGTGGTGACGCCGTGGAGCAGGAAGCGGTCGAGGAGACGGTCGAGCTGGTCCATGGCCGGGAGGTGTACCTTGAGGATGAAGCAGTCCTCGCCCGTGATGCGGTGGCACTCCACCACCTCGGGGATACGGCGCGCCAGTTGGGCGACTTCGGGCAGCCGGCCAGGGTTGGGGCGGACCCGCACGTAGGCGGCCAGGGGCAGCCCGAGCGCGGCCGGGTCGAGGTCGAGGCGGTAGCCCCGAATGACGCCCGCCTCCTCCAGCCGGCGTACGCGCTCGGTCACGGCGGGCGACGACATACCCACCCGCCGCCCCAGCTCGGTCATCGTCAAGCGGGGATCGTGTTGCAGCTCCTGGAGCAGCCGCACGTTGACGGGGTCGAGCAGGCCGTTGGACGGCTCATAGGTGAAAAGGCGTTCATCCTTTAATTCTTTAGCCATAACGCCTAATACTCCTTTGCTTTCCTATGTACTTACCCTCTCAGACATCCTACCATGAAGATATGGCACACGTCACAACGGAACCGATCACGGCCCGCCCCGCTCGGGCCATCCCGCCGCACGCCTACTTCCTGGTGAGCGCCATCTTCCACTACCTGGGACCGGCCTTCGCCGTCCTGCTCTTCGCCCACGTCGGCGTGCTAGGTGTGGCCTGGCTGCGCATCGCCAGTGCCGCGGCGGTCTTCACGGCCTGGCGCCGGCCCTGGCATCTCTTCGCGGAGGGGGCGTGGTCGCAGCGCCGGCTGCTCATCGCCCTGGGCGTCGTGCTCGGGCTCATGAACGCCTGCTTCTATCTGGCCATCGCCCGCCTGCCGCTGGGCACGGTGGGGGCGATCGAGTACCTCGGGACGCTCCTCCTGGCCGCGTACGGCACGCGGACCCGGCGCAACGCCCTCGCGCTCGGGTTGGCGGTGCTGGGGGTGGGACTGCTCACCGACGTGCGCCTCGGTGGCCAGCCACTCGGGTTCGTCCTGGCCTTCGGCAACGGCGCGCTGTTCATGCTCTACGTGCTGCTCGGCCACCGCATCGCACGCGACGGTGGCCAGGCCGGCATCGAGCGGCTGGGGGCGGCCATGGTCGTGGCCCTGGTAGCGGTCACTCCGCTGGGGATCGTCGGGGCCGTGCCCGCGTTTACCCATCCGCCCTTGCTGCTGGCGGGTATCGGGGTCGGTGTCTGCTCCTCGGTCATCCCCTACGTCTGCGACCAGCTGGCGATGGCACGGCTGCCGCGGGCGACCTTCGCCCTGCTGCTCGCCTTGCTGCCCGCCTCCGCCGCCGTGATGGGCTTCCTCGTGCTGCGACAGGTGCCGAGGCCGGCTGAGATCGCCGGCGTCGCCCTGGTGGTGTGCGGCGTGGCCGTGCATCAGGAGGCGGATGCCGGCTCCGCTGAAAGTTCTTCCCCGCCACGTCGCGATTGACGGCATGCAGGACAGCGTCACCTGGGCGTACGAGCAGCCGCGCCAGGGCCGTGACGATACGCTCGCTTTATCTGGCTTTCTATATAAAGGTAGAGAGAAATCGGGCTATCAGAGGCCGAGCTGCGACCTGGATACTGGATGCTTCTCGGCACGAGCCTCGTCGCCCTGTAGGCCGGGCACGTGGAGGACGAAGTGGAAGTAATCCGGAGAGCTGGACACGAACGTATGTGGCTCGCCTGGCTCAACCATGATTATGTCCCCCGCTTCCAAGGCGATCTCTTCCCGACCGACTCGGATGACGGATCGTCCTCGCGCAACCAAGTACACCTCGGTGATCCGAGTCTGAACATGAGGGTCATCAATCCCCTGGTTCGCGTACCCCACGGACGCCGATAACGGCGAGTTCCAGGGGCCAGCATACCAGCCCTTGGGAATGCTTGGGTCAGCGTGCACCATCCGCATCCGAAAAGAACCTCGCATCACAGGAATCGGTCCGGCCCCAGCGATAGAGAAAGATACGTAACGGTAAGTCGAAAAGACCACTGTCCGTGTTCCTTCCACTCAGTCGCTCACGATGGAGCATTCTATCGTGTCACTCTAGCTGACGCTGCGGTTTAGACTGTCATCTGCGCTCCATCAGTACACGCAAGAAGCATCCCTGCTACGCTGTCCAAAGGACAGATGGTGATAATTCAGCGCGCTGAATCCGACGATCAGCTTCGTCACGTTCGCGCGTTGATCTCTGCCTACATCGCCGAGCAGGGAGCGATCTTAGGGATCGACTTCGGGCCGAAGCTGCACTCGATCCGGGATTTGGAGGATCCGGCTGGGGTCTACGCTCCGCCTGGCGGATGCATACTCGTAGCCACGGAGGGAATCCAGACCGTGGGCTGTGTCGCACTGCAATGGGTTGACCCTGTAGTGGGTGAGATGAAGCGATTGTATGTTCGGCCTCCTCTTCTTCGAGCTACCCCTCTAAGCGGCACGCGGCATCAGCGAGCTGGCAATACGGTTCATGGATGTTCGGCTCCCCTGGATCGAGCAGGGGGAGCGGAGGCGGCAGGCGTTCCACTTGCTCATCCTTCCCACCGCTACAATGGATCACACATTCTGAGTTCCCACTGCCACGGAGGCGTCGGATGGAACTGCGCGATCGTTCACTCAGCTACGTGTCGGGTACCTCGGGCCAGCCGCTGATCGGGAGTACGATTGGCGATCTGTTCGATCGGGTGGCGGAGAGCCTGCCGGATCATGAGGCGCTGGTCTCGCGCCACCAGAATCTGCGGTATACCTATGCTCAGCTGCGGGAGCACACGGAGTGCATGGCTCGCGCCTTGCTGGCCCTGGACGTTCAGCAGGGGGATCGCATCGGCATCTGGGCGCCGAACTGCGCGGAATGGGTGATTACGCAGTTCGCCACCCCCAAAATTGGCGCCATTCTGGTCAACATCAACCCGGCGTATCGGACCTCTGAGCTGGAGTACGTGCTGCGGCAGGCCGGCGTGTCCACGCTGATCATCGCGTCCCGTTTCAAGAGTTCCGACTACGTGGCCATGGTGGGCGAGGTCTGCCCGGAGTTGGGACGCAGCCGGGCCGGCGAGATTTGCTCGACCCGACTGCCGGCCTTGCGCACCGTGATTGTGCTGGGCGAGGAGCCGGTGGACGGCGCCTATCGCTGGGGCGACCTGATGGCCATGGCGGACGGCGTCAGCCCCGCCGCGCTGGCTCGGCGGCAGTCGCAACAGCAGTTCGACGACCCAATCAATCTCCAGTACACCTCGGGTACCACGGGTTTCCCCAAGGGGGCCACGCTCAGCCACCACAGTATCCTGAACAACGGCTTCTTCATCGGTGAAAAGATGCGCTTCACGCCGGAAGACCGGCTCTGCATCCCGGTGCCGTTTTACCACTGCTTCGGCATGGTGCTGGCCAATCTGGCGGCCGTCACCCATGGGGCCACCATGGTCCTGCCCGCCGAGAGCTTCGAGCCGCAATCGGTGCTGCAAACCGTGCAGGAGGAGCGCTGCACGGCGCTGCACGGTGTGCCCACCATGTTCATCGCCGAGTTGGGCCGCGAGGATTTCGATCGGTACGATCTCTCCACGCTTCGTACCGGCATTATGGCCGGCTCGCCCTGCCCCATTGAGGTGATGAAGCAGGTCATCGACCGCATGCACATGGCCGATGTCACGATCTGCTACGGCATGACCGAGACCAGCCCGGTCAGCCTGCAAACCGGCGCCGACGACCCGCTGGAAATGCGGGTCTCCAGCGTGGGTCGAGTGCATCCCCATGTCGAGTTAAAGGTGATCGATCCCGCCAGCGGGCGGGTGCTGCCACGCGGCGAACCGGGTGAGCTGTGCAGCCGTGGCTATATCGTGATGCTCGGCTACTGGGAGAACCCGGAAGCGACGGTCGGCGCCATCGACGCCGCCCGCTGGATGCACACCGGCGACCTGGCGACCATGGACCAGGATGGCTACGTCAACATCGTGGGCCGCATCAAGGACCTGGTGATCCGCGGCGGTGAGAACGTCTACCCACGTGAGATCGAGGAGTTTTTGTACGGCCATCCGGCGGTGCAGGACGTCCAGGTGATCGGCGTGCCGGATGAGCGATACGGCGAGGAAGTGATGGCCTGGATCATTCTCAAGCCAGGACAGCAGGCCACCCAGGACGAGATTCGCGAGTTTTGCCGCGGCAAGATCGCCCATTACAAAATCCCCCGCTATGTGACCTTCACCGATGGGTTTCCCATGACCATCACCGGCAAGATCCAGAAGTTCAAGATGCGTGAGATGGCCGTGGAGCAGCTCGGGCTGGGCGCAGCGGCTGCCACGCGAACCGCGTAGGACTATGCCAAAAATCGAACGGCTGGCGTGGATTGCGCCGCTCAGCGAAGGCCGCGGCGTCACCCTCTCCAACGATCCGGCCGCTGATCTGCTGCTAGCCGAGGACCCGAACGCGCTGCTGCTTGGCGTGCTGCTGGACAGCCAGTACGCAAGCCGCCAGGCCTTCGCCTCCCCCTTCCGGCTGCACCAACGCCTGGGTCATCTGGATCTGACCGAAATCAGCGGCATGGAGGAGACAGCCCTGCACGAGGTGTTCCGCCTCAAGCCGGCGCTCCACCGTTTTCCGCGCAAGTTTGCCGGCCTCACCCAGCAGTTCGCGTGGTATATGGTCGAGACCTATGGCGGCGACAGCAGCCGTGTCTGGCTCGAGGCAACGGATGTTGAGCACCTGGCCCAGCGGGTGCTGGCCCTGCCCTCTTTTGGCGTGGAAAAGACCACCTGGACGGTGGGGATGCTGGGCACGCTGGGCCGCTTATCCTTCGACGGCTGGGAGGGCTACCGGGCCACAGTGGTCAAGAGAAAGGCGAAGCCGGCGCTCTAGTAACGCACTCTTTGCTCCCCGGGACTGCGCCAACGGCCGTTTTCTGCCGGCCCAGTTACTTTATGGGCCTCCCTGACGTTCTATGAGTAGACGACATCAGACTGAGGAGGCACCCGTGCGAGTACGCTTGATCATCGTGTTCACCACGCTTTTGTTGAGCGTGGTCTTGGTTGGGTCGCCGGCTCATGCTGTGGGAGCGGGGAATCGCGGGCAGGCGTCGAGGTGCGCCGCTGCTTCCTGCGGGCCACGGTGGCATGGCAGGGAGTCATGGGATCGATTTCGGGCACAATCACCCTGCGCAATCAGAGATCGGTGAACTGCCTCCTGACCGGTTTTCCACGAGTCTCTGTCCTCGCTCGCGGCGGACGAGTTCCAACGGCCGAGTTGCACTCCTCCGCCGGGCCCGCGGGCTTCTCTGTTGGCGGCACCGAACTGGTGCCGGGCCAGTCCTCGCAGGTCTTCGTGCAGTGGGAGAACCTCTGCCGGCCCGCACGGCCCCCAATGCGCCTCGCCATCACCCTGCCGACGGGTGATCAACTCATCGCTCCCCTAAGCGAGCCGGACATGTACGCGAGGTACGGTGGCAGTTTAGATCCCCGCTGCGGCCGTGCTGATCGGCCGTCTTTCCTCCTTGTCAGTTCCTTTCAGCCGCCCTTCGATCCCGGCGTCGTGAATTTACTGGGCCTCTATGACATGATCAACCGCCGGGACTACGTTGATGCCTATGCAACGGTCGTGGACCCAGGCGTCACGCGTGCCCAGTTCGCCGACGGCTACCGCCGGACAGCCCACGTAGCCGTGATGCGCATCGCGGTCCCCACGTACCGCATCCACCGCGGCGATGCTGCCTACGCATGTATCGGCATCGAGCTCTCGGCGAAGCAGATTGATGGGTCACGTCGCGATTACGGCGGCTGGATTATGTCTGCGGTCCGCCAAAACAAGGTCTCCACGGTCGTAATTGGTGGCAGCCATCTGCGACTCCACGGCGCACTCATGGTCCCACCCATGCAAACCTGCGCCGCAGCGATTCCACGTCTGTCTCCCGGTTGATGGCCAACGGGACCGGTGTGGAAGTCGACTTTTGAGTGCCCAAGACCTACCCAAAGGACTCGCCAGGCATGCCGCCCTGCTTGGCAGTCACCCAGCCTGCCACCTCGTCCGCAGGCATCGGCCAGCCCAGGTAATATCCCTGCGCGCTATCGCAGCCCATGGACCGGAGTAGGTCGAGCGTCGCCTGATTCTCGACTCCCTCGGCAGCCACCCGCATGCCTAGATTGTGGCCGAGTTCGACATCGGCCAGGTCGATCACGAACGACTTGTCGATCTTGATCTCGTCTACCGGCAATCGTCTGAGATAGGACAGGGAGGAATAGCCGGTGCCAAAGTCGTCGATCGCGATGCGTATGCCCATGTCGTGCAAGCGGGTGAGAATCTTCATGGAGTGGTCCGGATCGGACATCACCGCACTTTCCGTTAGCTCCACTGTGAGGCAGGGAGCGTCTATGGTGAGGGTCTGGAGGAGCCGGCCAATGGAGTTGACCAGGCGGGCATCGTGCAGGTCGCGGGACGAGAGGTTGACGGCCACGCAGAGCCGCAGATTTGCCTGGCGCCAGCGCTGCATCTCGCCCAAAGCGGATTTGAGCGCCCAGCGACTCAGCGGCCCGATCAGACCGAGATGTTCGGCCAGCGGGATGAACTGCTCAGGCTGCAGCAGGCCGTGGGCCGAATGCGGCCAGCGGACCAGTGCCTCGACGCTGTTGACCCGTCCACTCCTGAGTTCCACCGTCGGCTGGTAGTGCAGGACCAGTCGATCGCGATCAATCGCCCGGCGCAATTCGGCTATCAGCTGGAGTCGCTCCGGGCTATTTTCGTCCTGCTCCGGTGAATAGATCGCGTAGTCGCTGTGGTTCCGCTTGGCCACGTACATGGCGACGTCGGCCCGCTGTAGCAAGGTCGCCGCGTCGTCGCCGTGGCGCGGGAAGAGCGTGATGCCGATGCTGCCGTCGATGCCGGCCGTTTGATCTTCCAGCACAAATGGCTCGGCCAGGGCCTGACGGATCTTGCGGGCCGTGACGCTGGCGCCGCGCGCCGTCGCCCCAGGAAGCAGCATGGCGAATTCATCGCCGCCCATGCGGGCGATGGTGTCCGACTGGCGCACCACCTGGCGCAAGCGGGGACCGATCTGCTGCAGCAGAAGATTGCCGTAATGGTGCCCAAAGGTGTCGTTCACTTCCTTAAAGCGATCCAGGTCCATCATGAGCAACGCCAGTGAGCTTCGTTCTCGCCGAGCGGTGGTGATTGCCTGATGCAGCCGATCGTCGAACAGCGTTCGGTTGGGAAGATCGGTCAGGGCATCATGCAGCGCCTGGTGGCGCAGCGTTTCCTCAAACTGTTTGCGGTCGCGGATATCGCGGCCGATGCCCTGCACTCCAATCGGTTGGTCGTTGCGCAGAATCAGTCGCGTGTTGAGCTCAAGGGGAATCCGGCTGCCGTCCTTGGCGAGCAGATCGAGTTCATAGGTCGTGCGGGCGCCGTCCTGCAGCTTTTCGAGAATCCTCTCGCGTGCCATCTCCAGGTGCTCAGGAGCGATCACATCGGTGATGTTCAACTGCAGTGCTTCGTCCTCTGAGTAGCCGCTGAGCCGGCGTGCCGCCGCGTTGATGGCGGTAAACTTGCCGCTGAGATCATGCGTGAACACCACATCGGTCGCGTTCTCAAACATCTCGTGATAGCGCTCCTCGCTCTCGCGCAGCGCCGCCTCGGCCTTTTTGCGTTCGGTAATATCGTTGAGAATGCCGAGCACACCGACAATCTCGCCACTCGCATCGCGGTATGGCGCATAGGTTGGCGCTATCCATCCCGCCTGCTGGGTATCCGACACCATAAACGGTACGTCGGGTCCCTGCACCGTCTCGCCAGCCAGGGCCCGCCGCAACAGCACTTGAGTTTCCGGGTTCCGAAGGAGGGGAAAGAGGTCCAGCGCCACCTGGCCCAGCACCTCCTCCGTCGCTAAGCCGGTGACCCGTTCCATATATGGGTTCCACAGGAGATAGCGGAACTCGCGATCGTAGGCCACGATGCCCTGTCGGGCATTCGAGATCAGGTCCTGGCTGAACTGATTCATCAGCATGCTACTAGGTAGACATCCCGTCAACGATGCTCTTCACCATACTGTCCGGCGCCGGCGCGTAGCTCCATGCCTCTCGCATGCTTGGTAAGTATATGCGGTATCATCGTCCCGACGCCCCTTTTGTAACACGCCCCAAGGGAACGAGGAGGAGAGAGCACGTGGAGCACAAGATCATCGGGACCACCATGCCCGTGTTGGAGATTGACCTCCAGCAGGGGGAAAGCATTATTTCTGAAGCCGGCGAGCTGTCGTGGATGAACAGCTCGATTGAGCTGAACACGCACACCCAGATGGCCGGCGGAGGCGGCGTGTTCGGCGCCCTGAAGCGAGCGGCGGGCGGTGGCACCCTCTTCATGACGGAATATCGTGCTGCCAACGGCCAGGGACTGCTGGCCTTTGCCACCAAGGTGCCGGGGCATATCTTGCAGATCGATGTGGAACCCGGTCGAGAGTACCTGATCCATCGCCATGGTTTCCTCTGCGCCACGCCGGGCGTCGAGTTGGGCATCGGCTTTCAACAGTCGCTGGGGGCGGGAGTGTTCGGCGGCGAGGGGTTTCGCTTGCAGAAACTCACCGGTTCTTGCACCGCCTGGATCGAACTTTCCGGCGAGGTCATCACCTACGACCTGAAGCCGGGCGAAACGCTGCGGGTCCATCCCGGCCATGTCGGCATGTTCGAGAGCGCTGTGAACTTTGAGATCACCCGCATCAAAGGCGTGAAGAACATGATCTTCGGCGGCGATGGCATCTTCCTGGCCGCGCTTACCGGCCCGGGCCGGATCTGGCTCCAATCCATGCCACTGGCGAACCTGGCCCATGCGCTGTCGCACTACATGGCCGCGGGAGAAGTGAAAACCGCGGGCGCTGCCGGCGTGCTTGGCGCTGTACTTAAGGGCGCGTCCGGGTAGAGAAGAGGACAATCACCTCCCGATCGAGGGAAGCCACTAGCGCGGGTTCATGGGCGGACAGTTTCACACCGCCCAGTTCCCGCAAGGATGCGTAGGAACGATCTTCAGATGCACAGCTCGGTGGTCGCATGCATCCGGGTCCGGTCTCCCACCAAGGAGCGGAGCAGGGAAGCACACCCGTGGGTGGCTCGACCGCTCCACTCCGACAGTGCAGTAGAGAAGCAGCATGGTGGGACGGCCCAGGACCGGCGCTGCCGCGCGGTCGTTCCACAATCCGTAGTATCGACGTTCACGTCGTCACGGTGGTGCAGCCTCGATGCCCTCTCTTCTCGGCTACTCATGCTCTCATGGAGACGGATATGCCAGGGTGGCAAGGGCGTCTTCCCGGCGCCACCGTGACGGGCTGAAGCCCGATTCTACGGTGCCAATGTACGGTGTCAATCGACGGTTGATCGTGGCCGGGTGGCGAAGCGGTGCGAGCGCACCCTCACCAAACTGTCCGCACATGAACCGCCGACACGACCGCCACCGTCATGACTGAATCCCCTCTCTGGCCGCGTCTGCACGACGGGCGGCGTCGAGCTGGTCGTTGTACTTCTTCAATACATCGTCCAGCGCCTCGCGCAGGATACTGGCTTCGTTTCGCTTGACCGCCCTGGCCAGATTGGACAGCCGCTCGAGCTGGGTCGCGGTGTAGTGACTGGTCTTGGTAATCATCCGGCTGTCGGCCAGGGGCAGGGACACCTTGTTGCGACCGGTCGATTTCGCCACGTACAGCGCCTGGTCGGCGGCCCGTAGCAGCTCCACATCGTTGCTTCCATTGCCGGGAAAGGAGGCCAGACCGATCGAGCAGGTGAGCTGCATATCCGCGAACTCCTCGCCCAGCCGGTCCGCGGCTCGGCGGCGAAACTCTTCCGCCAGCGTGAAGGCATCGTCCAGTCGGGTGTCTGGCAAGGCCATGGCAAATTCGTCACCCCCATAGCGAGCCAGCACGGCCTGCTCCGGCAGGCTGTCGCGTACCACCGTCGCGATCAACAGCAAAGCCTCATCGCCGCGCCGATGCCCGTGGACGGTATTCACCTGCAAGAAGTCGTCGATGTCGAACAGCCCAATGGCCAGGGGGTCGCCGCTGGTCTGGGCGTGGGGCACCAGCTCGTCGCGCAGCAGATAGCGGAAGTAGGAGGCACTGACCAGCCCGGTGAGGCTATCAGTGGTGGGCTGTTCAAAGGTCGCAGGGTAGGTGGTCATAGTGTATCCTTTCAACTCGCATCGACTACATGCATCTGTACCTTAAGATACATATGTATAACATCTAGGGATGCGAACATGCTAGTCCCGAGAGTCCGGGGCCGGAAGGGCAGCCGGCCCCGGCGATGCCGCCGGCGGAGTACGCCGTCTCGATATGGTCGGGTGGTGCAGATGCTTGTGGGATGTCACAGGATGCGCTATTTCTAGCCGTTACCGGCTAGAAGTAGCGCATCCAATTACCTAGCAGTTCGTATCGCCAGGCCTCTTTGTCGGCCCGTGACAAAGACTTGCTTGTTGTACACACCCTGGGGGGCGCCCAGGGGTGTCGGGTACCACTGGTCGAAGACCGACCTCTTGAAGATGAAGAAGACCGTCGAGTAGTAGAGGGGGAGCACGGGCACGTCACGGGCGGCGATGTGTTGCATGGTCGCGATGAGCCGTCGACGCTGGCTGCCGGACAGCGCCATAAGCTGGCGCTGCGCGAGGTGATCCAGTTCGTGGTTGACGTATCCCTCTGCATGGTTGAAGGTTCTCGGAACCATCGATGAGTAGATATGGCGCAGCTAATCGGCGTCTCCGTTCAGGCCCGGTCCGCTCGGACCTGGGTACAGGGTTATGGCCATATCGTCCAAGCCCCTGGTCGTCCGGCCGAACAGGGTGACCACGTCAATCGCCTGGGGAGTGACTTTCACTCCCACTGCCTTCAGCGCGTTCAAAACCAGATCTAAGACCGGCGGGACTGGAGTATTGCTGGTTAAGAGATTGAAGCTGAGCGGGTGCCCTTCGCGCGTTTGTCGTATGCCGCCGGGTCCTCGCTTGTGGTAACCGGCATCATCGAGAAGACGATCGGCAGCCGCTCGATTGAAGGGGTATTGCTCGACGTGGACATAGAAAGGATTCGTCGGCGCCAGAAACCCCGGATTCCCCGGTAAGCCGTTGCCTTTCAGCAGTCGCTTTACAATGTCCTCTCGGTCGATGGCCATGGCACACGCGCGGCGGAAGCGCACGTCGGCGAGGACGCCACCACGCCCCAGATTCCAGAACAGGGGAAAGGTGAACGCGCCGCGCTGTGGGATCACGCGGAAGGATGGGTCACTGTGGAACGGCGCCAGGGCATCAGGGCCGACGCCTACAATGCCGGTTTCCGCCGCGTCGATCTCGCCAACCAGAAGAGCGTTGAGTGGATCGCCCACCGGCCGCAACTCAATGCGTTTGACGAACGGTTTGCCAAGGAAGTGTTTATCATTGGCCGTGTAGAGATATGACCCCTGCGCCCCGGAGTATGAATCGAGACGGTACGGACCCGAGCCGATCAGTACCCTGGCATCATGCACCCGTGCAGGGTTGCCGATTGAAGACCAGATGTGCTTGGGCACGATGGGCAGGAGGCCGGCCACCGATCGCGCGAAGGTGGCTATCGGGTAGGCGAGGTGAATCTGGACCGTGAAACGTCCGATGGCCTTGACGTGGCTAATGCCGAGGGGCGGTTGTGCGACCACCACCGGAGGAATGATGTGCGTGGAGAAGTACCGGAAGGTAAAGACGACATCCTCGGCGGTCAAGAGTGTGCCGTCGTGCCAGCGAACATTGGTCCGAAGCTGGAAGGTATGGGTTAGCCCATCGTGGGACACGTGGTAGTGCCTGGCCAACCACGGCAGCAGCCGCCCGGTCGAGTCCTCCCACAGGAGCGTGTCGTAGCGTGTCGTAGAGGAGGCTCATTCGCCAGTATCCGGGGTTCGCAACGTAGGCGAACGGGGAAGGGAATCCAAAGTCTCCGCCCACCAGCCGTAAGGTCGGACGAGTTGCCGCCGGCAGCCGGTCGAGATTGGTCTCGAAATCCGCTAAAGCCGATATGCCACTGGGGGCAACGGCAAGTGACCCGGCCGTCTCCAGGCTCGTTCGCAAGAAGGTCTTTCTGTCCATTAGCCTCTCCTCTCATGTGCGACTATATCAGCTTCGACGAATACCTCGTTCGTGGGGAGCGTAGGGGCCGCGTCGATGAGCCGGCGGCCAGTTCTGCTCACTGGCCGTGAGGACACGGTGGATGAAGGACCTTCCTCCACGATCAAACCGGCGTCAAGGATGACGATCCGGTCGGTCACCTTCCGGACCACGGCCATATCATGCGAGATCAGCACCAAACCAAGCCTCATCTCGATCTGACGCTCCCGCAGCACCACCAGGAGCCGCGCCTGCTCCGACGCATCGAGCATGCTCGTTGGTTCATCGGCCACCAGTAGCTTGGGCCGGGCCACCGGCGCTCGGGCCAGCGCAACGCGCTGCAGTTGTCCCCCCGACAGTTCATGGGCTCGGGCCTGAAGAAAGGAGCCGGACGGCGGCAAGCCGACACTTTCCAGCGCTTCGCCAACGGCGAGGCCCCGCCGCTCTGAGTCCTGAGCCTTGAGCAGATCTAGCGGCTCACGCACGAGTTCAGCCACGGTCAAGCGTGGCGAGAGAGCATCTCACGGGTCCTGCATGACGAGCTGAATGCGACGGCTGACCTCTCGCGCCTGACGGCCCCATCCTGCCGGCACCGGGCTACCTTCCAGGAACACGTGCCCGCTGTCTGGAGCCAGGTGACCGGTAAGTATTCGCGCCAGGGTCGACTTCCCGCTCCCGGAGGGACCAATAATGCCGACCGATTCGCCCTCGCGCACGGTCAACGAGACGCGTTGCAGGGCATGCACCTCTCGGTGGTCATTTCGGAAGGTCTTCCAGAGTTGCACTGCGGAAAGCAGCGTCTTGAGGCCGCCGAAATGGCAGGCCACAAGCCGCCCACGCGATTCCAGGAGTGCCGGGTGTTGCAGGCGGCAGATATCCTCAGCCTGGGTGCAGCGAGGATGGAATGGACAGCCGGATGGTAGCGCCCGACTGTCCGGAGGATCTCCACGGATGGGCCGCAGGTCTTTGGAGGTGCTCATGATCGGGTACGCATTCACCAGCGCCCAGCTATAGGGGTGCGCAGGGTCAGCGATGACGCGGTTCGTCGATCCAGTCTCCATAGCTTCCCCAGCATAGAGGACCATGGACCGTGTTGCTAGGCGGGCCGCATCGGGAAGATTGTGCGCGATCACCACCAGGCCGAAGCCGCGAGTCCGGTGCAGCAAAAGGATTCGATCCACCAGCTCTCGGTCGGTGGCCGGGTCCAACCCCTCGGTCGGCTCATCGAGCACCAGCAGCGCGGGATCGAGGATGAGCGCCATGGCCAGCGCGGCACGACGTCGTTCACCCCCTGACAGTTGGTACGGGAATCGATCGAGAAGGGCCGGATCGAGCAGCACGTCGGCGGCTACATCCGCGGCATGCCGGCGCGCCGGCGTCCGTGCCATTTCGAGCCGCTCCTGAAGTGGCTCGGCTACCTGGTCGCCAATCGACACGACCGGGTTGAATGGCGACCCTTGCAGGGCGAGAGCCACAGTGGTCCAGCGTAGCGAGCGGAGAAGTGCGGGCGACGCACCCATCAGTTCCTGGCCGTCCAGGCGTACGCTGCCCTGTGCCTCGGGCGGCTGGACCAGCCCAGATAGGCACAGAGCCAGCGTGGATTTGCCGGCGCCGCTCTCCCCGACGATCGCCAGCGACTCTCCCCGCTCCAGCCGAAAGCTCAGCCCGGTAAGCGCGTCTACCGTGCCGCCGAATCGCGCTCGAAGGTTCTCAACCTCCAGGAGTGCGCTCATCGAGCGTGTTTCAGTCGCGGATTAAACCTCGGTTCGAGGCCGATGCCCAGGAATGTGAAGCCGAGGACGGTCAGGGTAATCGCAAACCCGGGCGGAAGGACCCACCAGACCCAGAGCGACGTGAAGTACAGCCCCTCGTGATTGAATGCTCGGTTCAACATCATGCCCCAGCTCACGGCGGTGGGGTCAGCCAGTCCCAGGAAGGAGAGGCCGGACTCGAGCAATACGGCCAGGGCCGCCACATTGACGAAGCTGACGACCACGAGTGGACCGAGTGCCGGGATCAGGTGCCGGCGCATCACATAGAGCGGACCGCCGCCAAAGCCGCGGGCCGCGCGCACGAAGCCCCTCTGGCGTAAACTGAGCGTCTGGCTTCGGATGACACGGGCGATGTGCGGCCAGGAGAGCATCCCTATAACGAGGATGAGATTGGTCAGGCTGGGACCGGCCAGGACGGCGAGCAGGATCAGGAGAGGAAGAACGGGCATCGCCAGGAACACGTCGACGATACGCATGGCGACGATATCGACCAGGCCACCCAAGAGCCCGGCTCCCGCCCCAACCAGTACGCCCAGCAGCAACGCCAGGCCGGCTCCTCCGGCGGCGACGGTCAGCGACACGCGCGTTCCCCAGATGATCTCGGAGAGAATGTCCTGACCAACACCGTTGGTGCCGAGCAGGTGGTGAACCGACGGCGCTTCCAGTGAGCCACCGGCCAGGGCGCGAGGATCGTAGGGGGAGAGGATGGGTGCGAAGACCGCTACCAGCAGTATGAACAGCAGGATTGTTGCGCCCGTGAACGCAAGAGGTGAGGCAAAGGTTCTCACCCTGCGGTCCTCGGGTCCAGCCGGGCGTAGAGCATGTCCGTCAGAAAATTGACGGTGACGACGAGGACGGTGAGCACCAGAAAGCAGCCTTGCAGCGTGGGGTAGTCGCGGCTGCCCACCGCGTCGAAGATGAGGCTTCCCATGCCCGGATAGGCGAAGACCGTCTCCACG
>JAABUZ0100005958.1_pt1 | contig 15569 bp, 14 predicted proteins | sample 5562091 | NCBI WGS metagenome assembly JAABUZ01 (sample SAMN12813069, study PRJNA571459) | rock metagenome | isolation source: Antarctica rocks | place: Antarctica: Victoria Land, Linnaeus Terrace sud | collected 2015-12-21 | reverse complement strand
ATCTCGATTTCTGGACCTCGGTCTACCAGGCGATCGACGACTGAACCGCTGCCACGATGAGCGACAACCGCAATCGGCTCTGGCCAGAGTCGTCGACCTGCGTCTGAGCGCCGCGGCGCGTCCCGGAGCCCTGTTCGCGCACCACGAACTCTTCATTGGCCAGTGCGCCGAGCGGCAGCGCGGCCCTCGCCACCAGAGGGTGTGAGGGCGGCGCCACCACTACCAGCGCATTGGAGAGAAACGGGGTAACCTGCAGCTGCTCTTTCCCCTCGACCAGCCCCATCACGGCTAGATCGGCCTGTCCCGCCAGGAGCTTGTGCTGCACGGCGAAGCGATTGCAGACCTCCAGCTTCACCGTGAGCCGCGGGTAGCGTTGGTGGAAGTCGCCGAGTACGTGTGGCGACACATAGCTCCCCGCGGTGGTGCTGGACGCCACGGTGACGACTCCGCGCTGCAAGGTATGCAGTTGATCGGCGTGCTGCCTCAATTTCTCCACGCCGGTTAGCATCCGCTCGGCCGCCACCAAAAACTCGGCGCCCGGCCCGTTCAAGCACACGCCACGTCCCACCCGATCGAACAGACGAACAGCCAGGGCGGCCTCCAGCGCCGCGAGGTGCGCCGAGATGGCCGGCAGAGGGGCCGACGATGCCCACCTGGATGCTAGCCATACCTTATATGTATACGCCCCTATTTAGGTCCCTGGTTCAGCCCGATCTCACCCGCCTGGTCTCGCACCTGGATGGGGACACGCCCTCACTCCGGCAAGCGCGACGCCATGGTGCTGCACATCGCCGGCAACGCCGCCGACCACGACGTGGTCGCGCTGGAGCAGTTCCTGCAGAAACAGATGGGCCTGGCCGGCGTGCCGGATCCCGAAAGCATCGGCGTCTTCCCGGACGGTGTCAAATGCCACCAGAGCCGTCCGCCGGCCCTCACCCAACTGCTCATCGCCCACCACCTGCTCCGCTTCCGCGAGCTTGGCTGCGGAACTGGCTACTTCGGTGCAAGGTTAAAGCGTCAAGGCGCCCGTCGTGTTGTGGGAGTGGACATCACTCCAGCCCAGCTCGAAACCGCGCGGCAATGCGAGGCCGAGTTCGGGCTTGGCCTGGAATTCATCGAAGCGAATGCCGAACAGATGCCGCTGGAGTCCGCCCAATTCGATCTGGCGGTTTCCGAGTACGGTGCCTCGATCTGGTGCGACCCCGAGCTCTGGATCGCACAAGCAGCGCGTCTGCTCCGTCCCGGCGGAGAACTCGTGTTTTTGCGTAATTCGACGCTCTCCATGCTCTGCACACCTGACATCGGGAAGGTGCAGACCAGCCTGCAGCGGTCCCAGCGCGATATGTATCGCCTTGAGTGGACCGATGACGACCCGGGCGTGGAATTTCATCCCGGCACCGGCAAGATGGTGCGATTGCTTCGAAAAACGGTTTCATGCTACTGGACATGGTCGAGCTCTTCGCGCCGGCGGGGGCACAGGACCACCCGCGCTACAACTACGTATCAGCAACCTGGGCCGAAAAGTGGCTAGCCGAAGAGATCTGGAGAGCGCGCAAGGTCGACGATATCGACGGAATCGGCCGAGGGTAGTGCACGCAGGCGTTCATGAGGCTACAGCCAGGTCTGCACCGTCCCTCTCCGGCCTCTCTTGTCGTGGGCGTCCGCATCCCGGTAATACGTCCTTGGACGCCCGTTCCTTAACAGGACGATCAATTCTTGGTGATACGCTATCACGCTTCTCGAGTCTCAGCAGACCGTTGCCGCCCGTACACCCGCGGTCGAATATCCTCCTTCACCAGGCGCCGGAAGCCGGGGTTGTCCTGCAGCTTGGCGAAGAGGCGCTGGTTGCGCAGGACCAGATCGATCACCGCATCGTTGAAGGCGTCATCGAAGCCAACTGAGTAGTGCTCCTCATCGTTGGCGCGGGCCTGCTCGGCTAGCCGCTGGTCGGCGACTAGATGCTCCACCAGTTGCGTGATGGTGAGGGCGTCGTTCTCAGTGAGATCGGCGCCGTAGACCTCGTTCAGCTTCTCGATCAGGCTGGAAAGCTGCTGCGTCACCACCTCCACCGCTTGCACAGCGCCCACCTCGGTGGGACCGGCCAGGGCATAGTCTCCCGGCGCCTCGCCCAGGATCAGCCGTTCCTCGGCGCGCTTGAAGAGCCGGTAGCGGCTCAGCTCTACGTACTCCTCCACCGGGAAAGCGTCGGTCAGTTCCTGACGGGGCAGCTTGCGGAGCAGGAAGCGGGCGTACTCATAAAAGCGGTCGAGGCCAGGATCGCGGTAGGGAAGGACGTTGAGCAGGAACGAGTACAGGCGGGTGAACTCAACGAGCAGATGCTTGAACTGCTCCTGATCGTCCCGATCGAGGGCGGAACAGCGCGTCACCGCCGGGTCGATGGCCTGATTGAGGGCTGCGCTGGCCGGCGTGCGTTTTGTCTCCCGACCGCCGAGCGCGGCGTAGGCGGCGTCGACCTCCGCCTGGCTGTAGAGCTGGTAGCCGTCCAGCTTGGCGCGCAGGTCGTGGAGCAGGTTCGGATCGGTGGTCTGAGCGATCTCGGTGGCGTCGTAGTACGGCTCGAAGGCCGCGCGGATATCGTCCGCTTTATTGACGAAGTCGAGGACGAAGGTGTCCTCCTTGCCGGGGGAAATGCGGTTCAGGCGAGAGAGGGTCTGCACCGCCTTGACGCCGTCCAGACGCTTGTCGACGTACATAGAGTGGAGCAGCGGCTGATCGTAGCCGGTCTGATACTTCTCCGCCACCAGCAGCACCTGATAGTCCTGGCCCGCAAACACCTCGGGCAATCGGCTCTCGGCGACGCCGTTCATGCCCGGCTCGGTGAACTCCTCGCCGCCCAGGTCGGGATCGCGGACCTCGCCCGAGAAAGCCACCAGCGCCTTGATGTCCGTGTAGCCGCGCTGGCGGAGGTAGCGATCGACGGAGAGCTTATAGCGGACCGCCTGCAGGCGGGAGCGGGTGACCACCATGGCCTTGGCCCGGCCGCCGATCTTGTCTCGGCTGAAGTTTCGGAAGTGCTCGACGATGATCTCGGTCTTCTGAGCGATGTTGTACGGGTGGAGCGAGACGAAGCGAGCGATGGCGGCGCGAGCCTTGCGCGAGTCGACCTCCGGGTCCTCCGGGGCATTGCGCTGGAGCTGCCAGAAGAGGCCGTAGGTGGTGTAGTTTTTCAGCACGTCCAGGATGAAGCCCTCCTCGATGGCCTGGCGCATGGAGTAGAGGTGAAAGGGGTGCGGCGCGCCGTCGGCGCCCGGCGTACCGAAGATCTCGATGGTCTTGAACTTGGGGGTCGCGGTCAGCGCCACGAAGGTCAGATTGGGCCGGGTGGCGAGCGCCGCCTCGCCCACCTCGTCCTCCCAGTCGCCCTCGATCTCCTCGGTCGCGTCCGCCGGGTTGACCGCATCGGAGAGGATCAAGCGCATCTTCCGCGCCGCCTCGCCGGTTTGGGAGGAGTGGGCCTCGTCGATAATCACGGCGAAGGTTCGACCGGCCAGCTCCGCCACCCGGCTCACCACGAAGGGGAACTTCTGGAGGGTGGTGATGATGATGTGGCGGCCTTCGGCCAGCGCTTCACCCAGCTGGCTGCTGTGCTGGTCGATGGCCACCACAATCCCGGGCGTCTGCTCGAACTGGGCCACCGTGCCCTGCAACTGCCGGTCGAGCACCCGTCGATCGGTCACCACCACCACCGTGTCGAACAGCAGGGTATCCGCCGCATCGTGCAGGCGAAACAGGCCATGCGCCAGCCAGGCGATGGCGTTGCTCTTGCCGCTGCCCGCCGAGTGTTGGATCAGATACTTCTGGCCCGCGCCTCGATCGCGCGCATCGACCTCCACCCGGCGGGTGGCGTCGAGCTGGTGGTAGCGGGGGAAGATGATCGACTCCTCGACCCGCGTGCCCTTCCCGTCGCGATCTTTCTTCTCAACGCGCTGGAGGAGGACGAAACGACTCAGGATATCCAGCCAGGAATCGACCCGCCAGATCTCCTCCCAGAGGTAGGCCGTGCGATAGCCGGTCGGGTTGTCCGGGTTGCCGGCGCCGGTGTGCTTCCCGTCGCCACATCCCTGGTTAAAGGGCAGAAACTCGGTTCGCGGCCCCTGCAGGTGGGTGGCCATGAAGACCTGATCGGTGTCCACGGCGAAGTGGACCACCGCGCGACGCTTGAAGGCCAGCAGCGGCTGCCTGGGGTCGCGATCCTGCCGGTACTGTCGCATGGCGTGCTCCACGCTCTGACCGGTGAGCTGGTTCTTCAGCTCGGCGGTGGCCACCGGCAACCCGTTGACGAACAGCACCAGATCGATAGTCTCCTCGGTCCTGGGGTGGTAGCGCACCTGGCGGGTGACCGAGAGGCGATTCAGTTCATAGCGCCGCTGCACCTCCGGCGCCAGGCCATGCGCCGGACGGAAGGTGCAGAGCTCGATCTTGACGCCGTAGTCGGTGACGCCCTTGCGCAATACCTCCAGCGTGCCCAACTCGTCCAGCTGCTTGCAGAGCCGCTGCAGAAACCGCTGCCGCACCTGCCCCTCGCCGTGCCGCTTGCCCAGCGCCGCCCACTTCTTGGGCTGGCTCGCCTCGATATAGGCGAAGAGCTGCACGGTGTCGATGGCGATGTCAGGATCGAAGCCGGCTGGATCGCCGCGGTGGTAGCCGTGCAAGACCAGGTGATCGGCCACCGCTTCCTCGAAGGCACGCTCGGTATGGATGGCGGTCATGTTCATTCGTCTATGGGGTCGGTTGGTCGGTCGGGTCCGGATCGAAGGTAATAACACGAATGCAGGGAAACATTTTCCGCAGGCGCTCCTCGGTCATATCCTCGACCTCTGAAACCACGGCATCGATCTCGTCGGGATGTGCACGCGCGTAGGCCAGTGCGTCGTGCACCTGAGCCCTGGTAATCGGAACGCCGCCGGCGAAGTGATTCATGAGGGCATCAAGATCACCCTCATAGGCTCGCCAGAGCCAGACAATTTCCCACACCGCGAGTCCGGTACCCAGCAGGAATGCCTCCGATCGGCCGTGAACCAGCCGTAGGCGCACGTGAGGATACGGGTTCGGCGTTCGTGCTCCCGCTCGCATGATCTGGTCTATATCCTCGGGGGAGCGATGAACCCGTTTTGCGTACTCTCGCCACCACGACACTCCCGATGGTTTAGCGTCAATCGCCATCGGACATTTCCTCCCTTTCTCTCCACGTGGTCAGGTATTCTTCAGCGATTGGTTCCCAGGCTGCGCTCAGGTCCATCCCTTCGAGCTGTTCGAAGCTGAATGGTCGCGGGTCCGGGATGTCGCCGCGCGCAAGCGCCTCCAGGCGTTCGGCGATGATGTCCGCGACCCTCTGACTGGGTGGCCAGAACATCATCTTCCAGAATTGGATTCGAGGTGATTTGGTGTACTGGACAAGATGGACGAGTTCGCGAGAGGTAAGGTAATCGTTCAGCTCCGCCTCCGTCCGGAATACTTGCAGCCCGTATTGTCCGGCGCGATGGCCAAAAGACCCCCTGACACCGCCGCGGACGAGGCGACCGTCCTCGGCACTGAGAAGTGCGGCGTGCGTTGCCTCGGCTTCTAGCGTCATGAGCATCGCGACTATATTGACAGTGACGCCAAAAGCTTGAATGACCCGTGGCTCTCCCGCGATGACGTTGTGCCATCCCTTGGGCACCTCAATTGTCACATAGGAGGTACCGATTTGGGGTGCAAGGGCGCCGGTCGACCAGGCCTTCCAAATAAAGTCAGCCACCGTCCCGGCCGGTTCCCCGTGCTCGTCGTAGAACAGGAAGGTCTCGCCGCCGTCATTAATTGCGTCATCAATTGGCTCAGCAAGGTCGTGGACAACGTTAATCTCGGCCACTTCTGGAAGCAAGACAACGAGCGAATGGAGGGCCCGGGAGACTTCCAGCGCAAGGCGATCCGCCGTGAGCCCCTGCACGACCAGTGTCCTGATACCCGCAGCCCGCGCCGCTTCGAGCGCTCCCCTGGTGTATCCATGCGGCGCGACGTAGATGCCAAGCGAAGGCGGAATGCCCACCGCCAACAGTTTGCCGCGGAACTTGTCGATCTTCGGCGAGCCGACGCGCTTCCCCTCATTCTTGCACTCGGCGGCCATGCGCACTTCGTGCCCGGAGATGTTGGTGGTAAGCAGAACGTCGAACTGACGTCGGCTACGCCGGCTTCCGACCATGGGTAGCCGTACGTCGCGCTGAACGGTAACGCCACGAGCTTCCTGCAGCCAAGCTACGACTTGCTCCAGGATGTCGCCCTTAATCTTGTTGTTGCTCATGGAAGGCATCCTGGAACTATTGTACGAGCGCAGCCGTCGAAGCTCTATCCGCCACGTGCATGGGCGGTATGTCGATCTGGCCGGTAACGGCGGCGGCGATGAGGGCCTGGCGTTTCTCGACTAAGAGTGTCGCAATGCTCTTCTTTGCACCTATGTCCGTCGGGCTTCCGCCTAGCTTCGCCAGCAACTCATCGATACGACGGGTTTCGCGGTCGAGGAAGGCGGCGATGGCGCGCTGCTCGGGGAGGGGCGGTACCTGGACAACAAGTCTACCCAGCAACCCCCATGACGTACGCGGCATTTTCACGCCATAGGACGAAGCGTGGGCTCGGTGAACTACCTGATCCGACTGAACGAGGTAGTAGCCAAAGCGTGCATCAAGCCGTGGCTGAGGCCTGAGGACCAGGAGCTCCGTAGGGCAACATCCATTGCGATCGGTCAGCAGGACCTTACGGAGATAGGGCCTCAGCTTGCCGAACAGTATGTCGCCGGGCCGAAACCGCGCGTACTGTTCAGGTGGTGCTTCTGTCCACTCGAAGCCATCGACGAGTACACCGGTTCCGGACGCGATGTGTTCAAGGGCAACGAACGGCATCGGTCCACCCTCGGCCTTCTCGACCACGTTCTCAAGCGCGTACTTCAATGGGATGGAAGCCCAATGCGCTGCTGGTCCACTCAGTTGCTTGGCGCGTTCGATTGGAATGCTCATATCACCATCTCCCGCGCCCTCTGCTCGGTTTTATTGATCTCGGCCCGAGTGGAGGCAGGTTGATGATTCACCTAACTCGTTCCTTCATTTTTCTAGCATACCAGAAGGCTGGGACAACGCCTCGCGATCAAAGGCACGGCATTTAGTCAGGCAGCAATGGGCTTTGCTCCAGCTACATTGTCATCCACCACGTGCGCCACCAAATTCAACTTACCCTCCACTCTCTGATGCTTTAGATCAGCACTCCTGTGTATGACGCTATGGAGAGCACGTTTAAGAGTGTCGCAAGCAAGTTGATTCCCAAGGCAATGCCTCTCTATAGTAAAGAGAGGCGCTATCGCCCTCGACAACCGAGATAGCAGTGGAGGTGATTGCCTTGGCCGACTTTAACTTTCAGTCATTCGACAGGCGTACCGTGCCTGCAACGTCGCGCCCAATGGCCACATTACAACGGGGCGGCCTCTTGAGCCTTAACCAGGCCGCATTGATCGCGCTCGACAATGCCGAAGGGGTGGAGCTTCTGTACGATGAGGATGCTCATGCTGTCGGACTGCGCCCTATCGATATCAACGATATGAAGGCATACCCTATACGGAAGCAGCCGGCCAGCAACAGCTACCTTGTGAGCTTGACTCGGCTATGTACGTACTACCAGATCGATACCACGGTGGCTCGCCGGTACGCGCCAACGCTGCACGACGACATCCTGGTGATCGAGTTGGACATGTCTACCAGTGAGGTGGCAAGGCCCGGGCGCCGGAAAAGCACCACACCTTCGCCGAGTGCAGAGGTGTCGTGATCCGCTTACTGATGAGGCTATCGGGAGTGCAATTGGAACGGACGGTAGCTTTCTTCCGGGGTTTGTGCGCGGAAGCCAGTATCGTTCCCAGAACTGGTATGTCGCGGCGTGATACGAAGGAACCCGCGCCAGCTTCGCGAGCTACTTCTGACGATCACGCAAAAGTGGCACATCCAGAGGCGGCGAGGGAGCCTCACCATCCCCTTCCGTGCCCCGATATTTTAGCCACCGCACCAACACGACAATTCCTAGCCGCTAGGCATATCAGCAGGAGAGAGGGGGCCAGACGGACTAGCGGCACCCGCAATGTGACCTCAGGGATGTCATGGCCCCCCTCCCCACCTTACATACCATCCACCCGCAACGCTAACACGTAAAAATTTCTGCATGCAAACCAACCTCCCCGATGAAGCAGTGAGGGAATCGCCAGAAGACGCGCGTGAAGCTGCTGATAGTCTTTACATCTTCTTGGATGAGGGCGGCAACTTTGATTTTTCCGCCGGGGGAAGTCGGTACTTTACGCTAACAACTGTAACCACGACGGAGCCTTTCTGCTGGGACGCTGAACTGGCGACGCTGAAGTACTCGCTGATTGAGAGTGGAGAGAACCTGGAGTACTTCCACGCCACGGAAGACCGTCAGACAGTTCGTGATCGAGTCTTCGCCATCATCCAGAGCCACCTACAAACGATACGACTCGATACGCTGGTGGTAGAGAAGCGGAAGACTGGTCCGGCTATGCGCGAGTTCGAGGTATTCTATCCTCGAATGCTGGGATACTTGCTCCGCTATGTGCTTCGGGGCCATCCAGGACCCTACCGCGAAATCGTCATTATTACTGACAGAATTCCGCTGAACAAAAAGCGCATGGCAATCGAGAAGGCGATGAAGCAGACGCTAGCGTCCATGCTGCCATCGAACTCGCACTATCGTCTCTTCCATCACGCATCCATGTCGTCCTACGGTTTGCAGGTGGCTGATTACTGCAACTGGGCGATCGGCATTAAGTGGGAGCGCAGCGAGATGCGCAGCCATATTTTGATTAGGCCGGCAATTCACAGCGAGTTCGATATCTTTCGCTTGGGGACCACACTGTATTACTGAGCCCCTAAATGCGACCGCCTCGACTACCCTTTCGGGAGAGCCCGTGGGCTCTTATCATCGAGGCGGAACCTTTCGACCTACCCAACACCAGGTACTGACGGTCGTAAACATGCAGGTGCTTGCAATAATAAAGTATACCACCATTCGGTGATTACGGCGAGGACAACGAAGCCGAGAAGCCGAGTTTGAACTCCGCCTATCCTACCTCATGCCGCCACTCGGGGCGCCATCGGCCACGACACCACCCGCACTTCTCCCCTTCGAAGTGCGTGGGTTCAAAGGATTCCAGCAGGCTTGCCCAGCTCATGCCCCCTCCTCAGTCGCCTTCTTCGTGGCCCGGTATGCCTGGAAAGGATGAGCGGGGGTACCGGAATGGGTGTACTCCAGGATGCCGCGCTGCAGCATGGGCGTGAGATAGTCACGGTTCACGTATCTGGGGTTTCGGCCAAGGATAGAGGCGATCTGGCGGCGGCCCAACGGGCGCCAGGCGCAAAGAGCCGCGATAGTGGCTTCAATCTCCGGGCGATGCGCGTAGCCAAGGACTTGTCCTACCATTAGTTTGAGATCGGGGGGCAACTCGGCATACAGATTCGCATCTTCAGGTGCAGACTCTACAGGGTTCAACCCTGTAGAGTCTGCAGATTCTACAGGGTTCGATCTACCAACCCTGGTAGGATTCTCTGTGCCGGCGGCTTGAGCAAACGCCGCCCGAAGTCTCGGGCCGGGCACGTAATACGTTGCAGGTCCTCCCCCTTGCTGCATGAGCACCTCAATGTCACGCAACCGCTGCAGTTGCTTGGATGCTGCCAGCGTGTCGAGGCCGGTCAGACTACGGAAGACCGCGTTTGTGATAAAGCCCGCCTCACGCACGACCGCCAGGGCGTGCGCCTGGTCCTCGTTGAGTTGGCAGTCTGCTAGCGGTGTGAGCCAGGCATGATCCGCTGGGTCGAGCAGATGTTGCACGAGCAGCACAGCCACAAAGCGATTGAGTTCCCGCTCCGATGTGAGCAGCGGTTCAGTCAGATTCGCCCGCTGCATGGCCTCTCGCATGGTTCTGATGCCGGTACCTTTAGTCTCCGCGAGTCCTGTGTCGTGGAACACATTGGCAATCCTGGGATTGCGTGGCCTGGAGCCCGGCTCACCAAGTTGTTCTTCCGGAATCAGCGAGTAACCCGGATTTCGAATCTCGATTCGATTGGCATAGCGAATGATCTGGACTGTCTGATGAGCGTTGTAATCACGGTGCATCAACGCATTGACAACTGCTTCACGGACGGCAATCGGCGGGAGCAGCGGTACATCCTGACGATAGACCCCACCATCGGCGAGCGAGAACCTGGACGGGATGTCCTCGGTGACGGATGCGATCGCTTTCTCAACCAGGGTCATCAGCGACTCGCGCCACTCGTTCCCTTCGTATCTCTGCTCCGGGTTAGGAACCCACTCGCGCCCGGGCACACGGATGTAATCGACGCGATGCATGGGGAAGATGCGGCGTAGGGCCGCGCGGCTCCCAAACAGCATCAGACCGGCGATGGTGGGGCGAAGGGTTCCGTGGACGTTCGCAGCCGCACTGATGGCAAGCAGAAGGTTAGGATCATCGTAGGTCAATTCCGCAGCAGCGGGGTCTCGGCTGGCACGTCTTCGTCGATACACGGCGATGGCTTCTGAATCCAGATCGTCGATGCCGGCGTCCATTACGGCTGTTTCGTCATATGGCTTCGACGAGCGGCTGTTGTAGAGGAGCGCCAGGTCGTCATCGTTGCAGTGCTGATCTGTCGACCCGATCCGGCGGTATGCGCCGCGCGGGAGACCGTGGCTCAAGATATAGACAGGCTTTTGGTGTGACTCTGCCTCGGGAATATATGCAACGCACACTGCCTTGCCTTCGTATCGTTCGATACGGATCAGAGGGGTGACGGGCACATTCATCTCGTTCCGGCAGAGGGTGGCCAGATTCGCCTGGAGCTTGTCCGGATCGACGATGCCAACGACCTCATAGCGGCCATCCCTCTTTCGCACACCCAGGAGAAAGTACCCCCCTCCCGCGCCCGGCTCGTTGGCAAAGGCGGAGACGGTGGTAAGGATGCTCTTGCCGATTTCCTGAGCTGTCTTTGCCTCGACCTTGACGGTCTCATCCTCCAGTTGCAGCCGCTCGAATAACTCCTCGAATGAGGGGAGCGCGATTATGGTGTTCACGTCACCACCTCCCTCAGCAACTCCAGTATCTCCCCTTCCAGCTTCTTGATCTCCGCATCGATCTCCTCCAGTGGGCGGGGCGGCGTGTATTCGTAGAAGTCGCGGGTGAAGGGGATCTCGTAGCCGATCTTGGTGCGCGAGTGGTCCACCCAGGCATCCGGCACGTAGGGCAGTACCTCGCGCGCCAGGTACGTGTCGATGTCTTCGCTCAGCGGCACGTTCTCGGTGTCGCGGAGAGCCGGATCGGCTACCGGCTTGCCGTTCTTGGTCACGGCGGGGGCATGGTCGTCGCGCACCGCCAGCCCCTCGACCAGCGCCTTTCTCGCCGCCGGCGAGAGGGTGAGACGGCGGGGAAGAAAGGCTGCCTCGATGGCTTTGATGGCCGCCTTCTCGTCGCGTGGCCCCTGACCCGCCGCCTCTCGCATGACGGCAATCAGCGCCTCGCGCATGGTCCCGTCGTCCCCGGCGAGCTGCACCTGGAGCTGCTTCGACTGGAGAGTCCGTTCGATGCCTTCCTCGCTGGCCTCGTAGCGCAGTCGCAACGGGCGTTCCACCGTGATCTGGCGGTAGCCAAACTCCTGGTTGCGGAAGAGCTTGACTTGCTTCTCTTCCTCGAACTCGCCGTACAGCCGCACGATCTGGTCGATCTGCTCTTTGGGGATCTCGTTTCTTTTGTTCCCCAGGCTCTTGCGCATCTTTCGGAACAGTCCGGTGGCGTTGACCAGTTGGACCGTGCCCTGCCGCTCAGGCCGCTTGCGGTTGGTGAGGATCCATATATAGGTAGAGATTCCGGTGTTGTAGAACAGTTGGTCGGGCAGGGCGACGATGGCCTCCAGCCAGTCCTGCTCGATGATCCAGCGGCGGATGTTGCTCTCGCCACTGCCGGCATCGCCGGTGAAGAGCGGCGACCCGTTGAAGACCATGGCCAGCCGGGAGCCGCCCGACTCCGGGCCCTTCCACTTGGAGATCATGTGCTGCAAGAAGAGCAGCGAGCCGTCGTTGATGCGCGGCAGGCCGGCGCCGAAGCGACCGTCCATCCCCAGCCGCGCGTGCTCGGTTCGAACGGTCGACTCCACCTTTTTCCACTCCACGCCGAAGGGCGGATTGGAGAGGAAGTAGTCGAAGGTCTGGCCAACGTGACCGTCCTGGCTGAAGGAATTGCCGAAGGCGATGTTGGCCGGGTCCTGCCCTTTGATCATCATGTCCGAGCGGCAGATGGCGTACGACTCGGGGTTGAGTTCCTGGCCGTACACCGCCAGGGTCGCCTCCGGATTCAAGGACTCCAGCTGCTCCTGAGCAACGGAGAGCATGCCACCCGTGCCGCAAGCTGGGTCGTACAGGGTGCGGATGATGGCTCGCTCGCGCAACAGGTCGTCGTCCTCGATGAACAGCAGATCGACCATCAGCCGCACCACTTCCCGTGGCGTGAAGTGCTCGCCGGCGGTCTCGTTGGATTGCTCCGAGAAGCGGCGGATCAGCTCTTCGAAGATGGTCCCCATCTCACTGTTGGGCATGGTGTCCGGGTGAAGATCGATCGCGGCGAACTTCTGGACCACCTGAAAGAGGATGCCGGCGGCGTCCAGCCGGTCGATGTGGTCGTCGAAGTTGAAGCGCTCGAAGGTCTCGCGGGCGGAGGCGGAGAAGCCATGGATATAGGCACGCAGATTGTCGGCAATGTGCGGTGGGTCGGAGAGCAGTTTACGGAAGTCGAGCTGGCTGCGGTTGAAGAACCGCTGCCCGGCGACGCGCTCCAGCACTGGGTCTGAGTCCTGAAGGGCCTGGATCATTGGCTCCTGGGCACGCTCCAGGACCACCGCCTTGTTGGCTTCCAGCACGCAATCGAGCCGGCGCAGCACGGTGAGCGGCAGGATGATGCGCCCGTACTCGGACGCTTTATAGTCGCCCCGCAGCAGATCGGCCACCGACCAGATAAAGGCGACCTTGTCCTGGAACGATCTCATAGCCACCATCCCGCGCATCGACAGATACCACGCTCAGTGTACCTGCGGCGACGGCCACGGTGCAGCGACGGACGGTACGGTGAAAACAGTTGTACAGCAGTTACAATCTTGATAGGATGACTCAAGAGAGTCGTTGACCAGCCTATCAGAGTCGGAATGGTGAAGGTGCCTCATGAGCCTCCAGTACAAGACGCAAGTGTACATTCGGAAGGCCATTCGTCAAGCAGAATTCATGCAATCGGCCTCCGGTCGCTGGAATGCCTCGTTGCCTGCTTTTGGGCTTGAGATCACTGGAGATGACAGGAATGAGGCGGAACAGAACTTGCTAAGCCAGCTCACTGCTCACGTCCTGGCTGCCTCTCGGTCTAGTTCGCCGCTGCCGGTCATCGATGACGTCGACCTCAATGATGCGGGCGTGTCTGAAGACGTGCAGGAATCTGAGACAGGAGGACAGGAAACGGGTGGGGACGCCGATTCCTGCCAGCCAATGACCCTCACCGCACGTGATAGCCTCACCGTCGCTCAAGCAATCATCGCCCCTTCACCCCCCAACGAGTACCTGCTCCAGGCAGCGCGCGAGTACCGACGGTTCATCAGCTAGTAGCGCACGGTGGAGACTGCCCTGCGCTTTGAACGCCTCGGAGAACAGCACTGGGGACTTCGGCGCAATTTTGATTGCGGCGAAGTGGACCTGAACCAATACTTGGCAGAACGGGCACGCAAAGAGGCCAGCCAGGGACTCACTGCGGTTCACGTTCTCTACGACCCAGGTCGTGACCAAATCGCGGCCTACTACACGCTGAGTAGCCTTTCCGTTAAGTTGACCGATCTCCCTGACGAGCTAACAAAGAGACTTCCGCGCTACCCTGATTTACCGGCAGTGCTCATTGGCCGACTGGCGGTCGACTCCGGATACCGGGGGCGGGGGGTTGGGAAAATGCTGATGATGGCTGCGCTGGCCAAAATCCAAGAACAGAGTACTGTTGTTGGCACTTTCATGGTCGTTGTAGACGCCAAGAACGACAAGATAGTCGAGTTCTATGCCAAATTCGGCTTTCGCCCGTTCGCTGATCGTCCGCAGCGACTCTTTCTGCCGACAAGCGTGATTCCCAGCCTCATCCCTTCATAGGCTTGTGCCCGTCATCCCACCTTCTTATGCAAAGTCCCATGGCGCCATCACTCTTGCCCGAGGATGGCAGTAGCGACACTCCCCGCTCTGGCTCATCCTGGCCTCTCAGTCCGCCCGTTCCTGCATACGTCAAACTAGAACACAGTGGCGCCACTCCCCGGTGATGTCGTGCGGACGAACTCGCGCACCCGTGCGGTGAAGGCGTCGTTTTCTTCGATCATTGGGCCGTGGCCGCTGTGTTCGAAGATGGCAAGTTGGGCTCCTGGGATGTGCGCCGCCAGATATTCGGATTGATCCACCGGGGTGATCCAGTCCTGCCGGCCGACCAGGACCAGGGTGGGGACGTGGATCTGGCTCAGGCGATCGCGCACGTCGTAGTTCGGAATGTTGCGTGAGAACGCGAAATTGTGGGTTCGATAGCGAAAGACCATGTTCTCCAGGCGTTCCTCGTCTTGCTCCGGATCGGGGGTGGTGCGGTACAGCGGCTGGATAGCGGCAAACGACGTGCGAAACTCGTCGTCGTCGGCCACGCGACCGCCAAAGAGCCGATCCAGCTGCTCCGCCGAGATACCGGGAAGATCGGACTTTAAGGCGTTCTCCCGGGCTGCCGTCTCATTGTGGTGGCTGGGCGCGGTGTCCTGCAGCAGCAGGTGGGTGAGCCGCTTCCCGTGCCGCAGGGCATACTCCAGGGAGATGAAGCCGCCATAGGAGGTGCCCAGCACGGCGAATCGGTCGAAGCCGAGGTGGGCGCGAAGCGCGTCGAGATCCGCCACGAAGTCCTGGTGGGAGTACGACCCGTTGGGCGCGTCGCCGGACTTTCCGCAGCCACGCAGGTCGTAGGTGACGATCTGGAAGCTGTCGGCCAGCGGCGCCAGCCACCGCACGTAGCCCCGGTTGTCGCTCATCCCCGGACCGCCGTGCACGGCGATGAGCGGTATCCCCTGGCCCATCACCTCGTAATAGGTATCAATCCCGTGGAGCGTGGCTTGCATGTCTATCCCTCCTGGTTGGTAGTGATCACGAGACGTGGCGGGATCTCCCTACCCTGGGAGATTCCACCGATTCGAACAGGGTATAGGCGCGTTTCCGGATCAAGAGCTCGAACGACAGCGCCATCTCGCGGATTCCTGCAATCGCTGCCAGCGGCCCGTCAAGGAAGGCGAGGAGCGCGTCGCGATGCGGAAAGAAGGCCTCGGCCAGGATGTCGGCTCCGCCGGCCACCCGCGAGAGATAGCGAATGGCCAGCTCCACCTTGAGCCAGAGCAGCACCACCTCTTCGAAACCCAGCCGGAATGGGTTGCCCAGCGCGACTACCATCACGTAGCCGGATTGCAGCAGGCGCAGGGTGCGGCGGCGCACGGTAGATATGG